>ENA-UPXC01000296-UPXC01000296.1-human-gut-metagenome-genome-assembly--contig:-NODE-296-length-84547-cov-11.418693_pt1 | contig 84547 bp, 64 predicted proteins | sample MGYA00250047_ERZ773371 | MGnify/ENA primary metagenome ERZ773371 (study PRJEB29103, sample SAMN06111975) | human gut metagenome | biome: human gut; feature: ankylosing spondylitis patient; material... | reverse complement strand
CAGGGCGCGGTTTTTCTTCAGTATTCGCTCGAAAGCGTGGTTTCGAGCGAGAGGCTGCTCGAAAAACGATAGTTTTTTGACAGCCTCAAAAAGGACGCTTTACGCGTCCTTTTTTGCAGTTCGGTTATTTTTCACCCATTCGGCGATCGTCTGCTTGACCTTCTTTATCTGCAGCGGCTTTGCCAGATGGGCATTCATGCCTGCGGCGAGGCACTTCTGTGCATCCTCGTAAAAGGCATTTGCGGTCATGGCGATGATGGGCAGCGTTTTCGCGTCCGGTCGGTTGAGCGAGCGAATGGTCTTCGTAGCGTCAATGCCGTTCATCACAGGCATCATTATATCCATGAGAACCGCGTCGAAGGTGTCCGGCGGATTGTTCTGCACGATTTCCACAGCCTGTTTGCCGTCCGTGACGACGGTTACGGTTGCTCCCTCGTCGGTCAGCAGGATCTGTGCGATTTCGGCGTTGAGGGCATTGTCCTCGACGAGCAGCAGCCTGCAGCCTGCAATGCTGATATCCGGCGCGGCATGTGCGTCCGGTGTCTGCTCGGGAGACGGTGCAATTTCAAACGGCAGGGTGATCACGAAGGTGGAGCCGACGCCAAGCTGACTCGTGACCGCAATCGAGCCGCCCATCCGGTCGACAAGCTCCTTGGTGATGGTCATGCCGAGACCGGTGCCGTGATAATAGCTGCGCGCGTCCTGCTTTTCCTGCGTGAACGGTTCAAAAATATGGTCAACAAAGTCCGGACTCATGCCGATACCCGTATCCGAAATCGTCCAACGGTAGATGCATTTGCCGTCCTGTTCACCGAGCGAGTCCGTACGGGTGGTGATTTTACCGCCGGGACGGTTGTATTTGATGCAGTTGCTGTAAATATTGAGGAAAATCTGCCGCAGATGCAGCGGACTGCCGTAAATATACGGGTACGGAATGATGCATTTGTCCTTTTCGTACTCCCACTCAATGCCGGCTTCTTCAGCGCGGCCGACGATAATGGTAATGATATCGCGGGTCAGCTCCACCAGACTGATACGCTCATGCGTGAGGACTGTCGTGCCCTCCTCCAGTTTGCTCATCTGCAGCACATCGTTGATGAGCGACAGCAGGTGATTGGCGGAAATCTGCATTTTTTTGTGATTTTCCAGCAGCAGCGCCTTGTCATCAAAGTGGGTTTCGTCCACCTGCAGCAGACCGATAATGCCGTTGAGCGGTGTGCGGATATCGTGACTCATGCGTGAGAGAAATTCGGTTTTGGTGCGGTTCGCAATACGCATTTCATCGAAGGCGGCCTGCAGACGGGCGTTCTCCTGCTCGTCGCGGGCGTGCATCTGCGAGGTATCCTGCAGCAGGATAATCGCCGTGACCATCGGCATTTCGGCATTGATTTCCGGATCAAACACGGTAGTCTGCGTCATCAGCACGGTTTTCTGTACCCAGCGGATAGCGCCGTCATCCTCCTGCACGCAGTACTCCACCGTGATGTGTTTTTCACCGGCGGCAAAGCGCTTGAGCAGACGGGCACTGGTATCTGCCGTGCGGTAGCTGCCGAGTGTTGCCGGTGTGACGCGCTTGCGGTACTCATCGCAGTAGTCGCGGTAGGCGCAGGGAAGCGGGTAGTCGAGGAACAGCGCCCGGTCCGAATCACTCTTGCCGGCAGGTGAAATGTTGCGCTCGAGGGTGTCGCGCGTGAGGTTTACCGTGTAGATTGTGCCTGCCATATCGAGCAGCGCGTCCACATAGCTGTCGTTCTCAAGGATAGACTGCTTTAGCTGCTCGTAGTACAGCGTCAGCTGCTCCTTCGGGTCGATGGCTTGGTCGGCGTTCAGCCGAATGGTCTCGAATGCGAGGATGAAATGATGCAGCCTGCCGTTTCTGTCCCAGTCAATCGGAAGAACGGTCAAACGGCTGTAGCGGCTTTCCTCGGCCGCGTTGTACTGCAGTTCGAGGGTATCCTCTGCGCTGTGCAGGCTGCGCTGCAGTACGTCAAGCTGCAGCGCAGAACGGACGCGGCTGCGCTCGCTTTTAGCAGCCTGTTCCTCGGCAATCTGCTCAACAGCGCCGGTGTAGCTGCCGTCCGATGCCAGAAAAAAGCTCTCGCACGCGCGGATGGTGCGGTAGGTGTCCAGACGCGCATCGCAGTACAGGCAGTCGGAAAAGCTGCGGTGCAGGTGGTTGACCTGCTTCAACAGCTGAAAATCCAGCCGCTTTTCGGCGGCGGCTTCCTCGCGCTTGACGTGGTTTTTGTTGATGTACATGTTTTTGTCCGCAAGGTCAAACAGATCGCGCATATTGCTGTCCGGATTGTCCGATGCAAGCGCAAAGCCGACTGCATAGCTGAGCGGTGTATCCGGATGCTGTCGGGACTCCTCGGCAAGCTGTTTACGGACATGGGAGAGCAATTTCTGCAGCGCATCGGCATCCAGTCCGTGCGTTACCGCGAGAAACTCATCGCCGCCTGCACGGCCGACAAAATGCTCCTCGGGCATGGCCGCACGCAGCGCGACCGCAAACCGCCGGATGTATGCGTCACCGGTCTCATGGCCCATGCTGTTGTTGATGCGGCGCAGATTATTCAGGTCAAAGCTGCACACACCGGTTTCGGGTGCAGGCGGCGTCGGATCGTCGAGCAGCTCCTCGCACCTGTTCTTGTTGGGGAGACCGGTCGCGGCATCCAGATAGACCTTATGCTGCAGAGCGCGGTTCATCGTAGCCGTGCGCAGCGCCTGAAACAGCTGGTAGCCGATCAGCAGCATGAGCACGACGATATCCGCTGTGATGTACTTCTCCAGAATGGAAAGCGAGGTTGCCTTGCGCTGTGAGTACGCCTCTGCCAGACCGGTCGCGTCATTGCAGATGCCGAAAAAGGTTTCGCTTATGGGAATGATGTCCGTGTTATTTGACCCGACTGCGCGCACGCGGCCTATCTCCTGCTTGAGTGCTTGAAAATAGTCGTCCAGCTCCTGCATTTTGCTTTGGAAGGCATCATTGTTCAGCCGCACGAGGTTGAGCTCGTCGCTGCCGAAGCGCAGTCCGTCGATAAACGCGTCAATATCTGCGAGCATGCCGTCCTGCGGCTGACCGGAGATTTCCAGCTTGACGATACGCTGGATCATGCCGCGCACGAGTCCGGCGTAGTTGATGATACGCGCGGTGCCCTGAATACCGGCAACGAGGTTCATCATCCAGACAATCAATATAGCCAGCACGACTGCCAGCGCGCCAATGGCGGCGTTGACGATGCCGGTGCTTTTCTTTTTGGGGTTGCCAGCCATGTGCAATGACCTCCTTGCAGGCTGTCGAATTTTGTCGAACAAATTAGACGGGTGAGAAAGTATATATAGAATCATTATATCGTGAAAAGGGAACAAATGCAATGACAGAAGCGGAGAATCACACGCTGCACAGAGATATCCACAGACTTGTGGATACATTGCCGATTTTGTGCTATAATGCAGAAAAAGCAATCGGAGGAACAGAGGATGAAGCTGCGTTATATGATTATCGGTGCCGGTGGCGTTGGCGGACCGGTAGGCGCGTATTTGAGCAAATCCGGTGCGGATACCACGCTTATTGCACGCGGAAAGCATCTTGCGGTCCTGCAGGAGCACGGCTTGACGCTTGTATCCGGAGAAAATGAGCGCGAGAGCATTCCGGTCAAGGCAATCGACATGGACGGCTTTCTTGCCGCGCGGGAGCAGGGCGCTCCCGCGCCGGATGTGATTTTCGTGTGTGTCAAAGGATACTCTCTCGCGGATACCGTACCGTTCATCCGCAAGGCAGCAGGCAAGGACACGGTAGTTATTCCGGTGCTCAACATCTACGGCACAGGCCGTACCCTGCAGGCAGAGCTGCCTGAGCTGCTCGTTACAGACGGCTGCATCTACATTTCGGCCAACAGGATTGCGCCGGGTGTCATTCAGAAGCACGGCGCAATCTGCCGTATCGTGTACGGACTGCCGAGCCACAAGATCGACCATCCGGTGCTGCAGCAGGTCGAGACAGACCTCAAAAACGCCGGAATCGACCCGGTTTATTCTCCCTATGTCGAGCGCGACACGCTGCTCAAATTTGCATATGTGTCGCCGAATGCGGCCTGCGGACAGTATTATCACGCGAAAGCTGCGGAAATGCAGCATCCGGGCGAGGTGCGCGACAGCTTTGTGCGCCTGATAAAAGAGGTCGCTGCGATAGCGAACAAGATGGGTATTCCGCTGGAGAGCAGGCCGGGGGAACTGGTCGAGCGCAACCTGCGCATTCTGGACGCACTTGCACCGACTGCGTCTACCTCTATGCAGCGCGATATGGAAGCCGGCAAGCAGTCCGAGGTGGATGGTCTGATTTATCAGGTTGTGCGTCTGGCAGAGCAGTATGACGTGGATGTGCCGGAGTATCGCAAAATCGCAGAGGCGGTAAAAAAACAGACGGAAAATAAGTGAAAACGGCAAAGACCCGGAATCTTCCGAAAAAGATTCCGGGTCTTTGCACTATGGGTGGTGATGCTGTTTCGACTGTCATTGTCAACAACGACAATTTCACTGCACACCGTCCGATGGACGGTGACATTCGCAATCCTTCTTGAGCGCCTGAAGCTGCTGCTCCATGGTCGGCACCTCGCACTTGCCGGTGCGGATGGCCTCGAGCACGACCTCGGGCGACGCAGGAACCTTATTGATGCGCACGCCGATGGCACGCGACACGGCATTGAGAATCGCCGGTGTGACGGGCACGGTCGCAACCTCGGAAATGCCCTTGGCACCGAACGGACCCTGCGGTTCCGGGTCCTCGATTAAAATAATCTCGTAATCCGGCGTATCCTCGGCACGCGGCAGACCCAGCTGGCGGTACAGCGTCTTGACCGGATAGCCGTTCCTTGTCGGATAACCCTCGGTCAGTGCGTAGCCCTGTCCCATCGAGCAGGAGCCGTGCATCTGTCCCTCGATGATATGCGGATTGATGGCGCGGCCGACATCGTGTGCCGCGATGATTTTGAGCAGACGAACCTTGCCGGTCTCCTTGTCCACCTCGACGATAGCGGCCTGCGTGGCATACGCATATGCCGGAAAGTTGCGGTATTTTGCACCGCGCTTTTTCGCGCCCTCAAAATCGCCGATGGCGAAGCACGGGTCGGATGCATAATAGTATTCCGCGCGGCGTTCCTCGCCCGGCCGCCACGGACGGCTGTCTAAATCCTGCTTGAGCTTGACGCACGCCTCATATACCGCACGGCCGCCGCACAGCGTCTGACGCTCGGAAACCGACTCGCCGGTCGGGATGGTCAGCTCGGTGTCGCCGTTGGTGATGTAAATATCCGCGATATCCATGCCGAGCGTTTCCGCCGCGATCTGCGTCATGGCTGTACGGAAGCCCTGTCCCATATCCGTGCCGGAAACGATCATATGCAGGCGGCCGTCGCCCTGCAGAATCAGCCTGCACGCACCGTCATCGGTGAAAATACCCTTGCCGATGCCGACATTCTTAAATCCCGAGGCCATGCCCCATCCAAGCACCTTGCTGCCCTTGGGATACTGGCCTTCGTACTCTTTGAGCGCTTTTTTCAGGCTTTTTTCGCATTGATTGATGGTATCCATCATACCCATGCTGTATTTGAGCACCTCACCGCCGACCGAGGTCGCACCCGGATAGACGGCATTGCGCCGGCGCAGTTCAAACGGGTCGATACCCAGCTTTTCCGCCATCATATCCATCGCGGTCTCAATCGAAATCGCCGCCTGATTGATGCCGTAGCCGCGAAACGCGCCGCCCTGCAGATTATTGTTGCGGATCGCCGAGCCTTCCACCTTGACATTGGGAATGATGTACGGGCCGCCGCTCATCAGCGCGCCGGTCATCAGCGTGCCGTAGCTTTCGCACTCGTACGGTCCGCCGTCTGAGAACATCCGGCAGTCCAGATACTGGAACTTGCCGTCCGGCGTAAAGCCGATCTCGTAATCCGTATGGTAGCCGTGGCGTTTGGTGGTGAGGATCAAATCCTCCTTGCGCGTCAGCGTAATCTTGACCGGCTTGCCGCAGGCATGAGCGGCAACAACCGCCGGTGCTTCGAGAAATGAGTCGCATTTTTTACCGAAGCCGCCGCCGAGCGGCGTGACGATAACGCGGATATCCTCCTCCGGCTTGTCCAGAATCTTTGCCAGCATACTGCGGATTTCAAACGGCGCCTGTGTGCAGGAATAGAGAATCGTTTTGCCGTCCTGCACCATGCCGATGGCCGAAACCGGCTCCATGCAGGCGTGCTCCTGCGGCTCGATATCCTTGGAGACATTGAGCTTGACGATGTCCGTCCGCTGCTTTGCCTGCTCCACATCGCCGCTGACGCGGCCGGTGTGTACGATGAAGCTGTTTTTGCGGTAGCCGTCCGCCATGGTGTAGATACCGGGCAGCTCCTCATAGTCGATTTTAACCAGTTTGGCAGCCGCTCTCGCGTGCGCCGCCGTATCCGCGACAACCAGCGCGAGATGGTCACCGAGAAACCGCACCTCATCCGTGCAAAAGACCGGCTGCTCCGGCGTCCATGTGCCGACCTTATTCATGCCGGGCACGTCAGCCGCCGTCACGATGCGCACCACGCCTTCCGCCTGTTCGGCGGCGGAGTAGTCCACCGCGTTGATCTTTGCGTGCGGCGCCGGCGCCCAGACAAATGCACCATGCAGCAGGGTATCCGCGCCGATGTCCTCCGAGGTGTAGTCGTCGCAGAATTTCAGTTTGCCGCCGGTCTTGTCCATGCCGTCCACATCCCAGACCGACTTACCAACCGCGGAACCGGTGATTTCGGGCACGACCTGATTTTCACCAACCACAATAACCGTGCTTTCATGGCTGCGGAAGCTGTCAATATCCGGATCTTCCCCGCGCAGCCGCGCCGCTGCCAGCTTGACCGCCTCGATAATCTTGACATAGCCGGTGCAGCGGCAGTAGTTGTTTTTCAGTCCGTCGCAGATTTCCGGCTCGGTCGGAGCCGGATGGTGCAGCAGCAGCGCCTTTGTCGCCATCACCATGCCCGGTGTGCAGAAGCCGCACTGCACAGCGCCGACATCGAGAAACGAGTGTTGAATCACCTGCAGCATGGTGTCGTTCGGTGCATTTTCGATGGTCTCAACGGCTTTGCCGTCCAGTCGGCGCACGAGCGTCACGCATGAACGTGCCAGTCTGCCGTCCACCAGCACGCTGCACGCGCCGCAGTGACCGGTGCTGCAGGCTTCTTTTGTGCCCTTCATGCACTTTACATTGCGGAGATATTCGAGCAATGTGCGGTTTTCACCGTCCTGCACCTCGATTTGTGTGCCATTGAGCGTAAATCGTGTCATGGGATTTCGCCCTCCTGCCGTTACTTGATTTTTGCTTTGATGCGCATGAAGCGTCTGTGACCGGAGTCAAGCGCCTCGTAAAAGTCCTCGCTGTCCTTCGGGTCATCCTTTGTCAGCTTAGAGACTACATACATCAGCACGAACGCGGTCGCCAGACCGATCGTGCCGTACCACACATAGCCGAGATCCCAGACGAAGAAGGTCAGGCAGATGATGATCGCACCGACCGAAATCGAGGTGATAGCGGCTTTTCGGGTTGCCCACTTGCAATAAATGCCGAATACCAGTGCCGGGAACAGCGATTCGACCAGGGAGTCCGCGAAAATCATCAGATTGTAGACGTATTCCCAGTGCATGAGCGATACGGCAACCGTTACGGCACCGAACAGCAGAATTACCACGCGGATAACCGAGGTTTCGGATGTCTTGAATTTGCAGTGACCGATACCGACCAGCAGGTCCTTGTAGATGATAGAGGACATGACCATCAGCAGCGCATTTGCGGTGGACAGACCGACCGCCAGTACGCCGATGAGGAACACGATCATCAGAATCTGCGCGAGCAGACCGTGCGTACCCGCGATGATGTTGCACATATACGGGATAACCAGTTCGGTTTCCGAGCTGGTAAGGTCAGGCATGGCAGCCAGCGCGACCAGACCGATGAGCATCGTGCCGCCCCAGACGATGATCTGCAGGAACGGTGCAAGGAACGCCATCTGACGCTGGTCCTTCAGACCCGCGCTGTAATAGCCGGAGCGCACGAACACCTGCGGCAGCAGCAGCGTGTAGCCGAATGCACACGCAAGCGGATAGCTGACGCGCGACGGATAGGTGCAGATACCGATCGGACCAGGGTAGGAGAACCAGTCCGGCGTCTGAACACGGACGGTCTGGAACGCCTCGATGATCGAGCCGTTGAATACGATCTTGAGCGTTACGAAAATAATTGCCCACAACGCCAGAATGAAGAACCAACCCTGTACAGCATCCGCCAGTGCGGTGGATTTTACACCGCCGAGCATGACGAATACCGTCATGATAATGCCGCAAATGAGCGTAAACGTCTGCGAGGATACCGCGCCGCCGGTGGCTACCTCAGCCGCGCGTCCGCCGGCTACCAGTACCGCCGAGATAAACGGCACGGCGCAGATAATGTAAACAATGTCGATGATAACGGTCAGCGCCTTGGACTTGTAGCGGCAGAAGAAGAAATCTGCCGGAGTGGTGAAGTGCTTCTGCTGGTTGACCAGCCATACCTTGGTCATTGTAAAGTAGCAGATGATTGGGAACATGGAGTAGATGCACATCTCCGAGAAGAAGTAGCCCAGTCCGTAGCGGTAATATGCGCCCGGGCCTGCGAAAAATACCCAGACGCTCATGCAGGAGGCGATATAGGTCATGACCATGACCGGCCACTTGAACCGGCCACCCTGCAGATCGACCTTGCCAGCGTCACGTTTTTCCTTCCATGTGGTGTAGCGTGCGATAGCGATCAAAAATAGAAAATATGCCGCAAAAACGATCCATACCGTTTTGCCTGAAAGTAAACCCTGTGTTGTCATTTTCTCTGTTATCCTTTATTTGTCCGATTCTTTTTGCGTTTCGGAAGCGGCAGGCGTCATATTCTCTGCTGTTTCGCCCTGTTCCTCGTCCTCAATCAGAGGATACTCCTTTTCGGTCAGCTTGCAGCCGATATACACGGACAGCACCGTGCCGACAAAGCTGATCAGACCGTGTATGATGCAGGCGGTCTCGCTGCCGTAGGGTGGGAATCCCGGGAAATTATAGAATACCCAGAAGAACAGCACAGACGCCAGCCAGATTTTCTCTGTTCTGCCGATTTTCATTTTGTGTCACCTTGTTTTCTTGTTTATATGTAATTTCAGGTATGCATTTAGTCCTGAGAGCGCCATTCATCCAGCAGCGCATCCGAATCCACGACAAGTCCCAGATGCAGCGAGATCATGCGCAGCGCAGGCTCTTCGAGGTGCTCGGAGCCGCGGGTGAGGTCGCGCGGCACGACGACGCGGAAGTCGCGGTTTGCGGCATCGAAGGCGGTGTTGATAACGCAGCAGTCGGTCATGCAGCCGGTGAGCACCACGCGGCGGATGCCGAGGTTGCGCAGCAGCAGTTCCAGATCGGTCGGATAGAACGCGCTCAGGCGCTTTTTGGTCGTTACCATGTAGTCCTCGTCGTGTACGTCGATGGACATTCTGTTCCAGCGTGTGCCTTCGATGGCGTGCTCTGCGATGTTGGGAATCTCACCGACCGTAACCGGAAACACCATGCGCCACGCAGACGGAAACAGCTTTTCGTCTGCACCGCCCTTACGCAGCGTTGAGCGGACATGGATGATTGGCAGACCGAGCGCGCGTGCTTCGTTCATGAAATGATTGAGCGGTTCGATGATCTCACGTCCTCGCGGAGACGGACATGGACAGTCCGGATCGGTTGACAGGTGTCCATCGTGCATGTCGATCGTAATGACAGCCGTATCGCGGCGATTAAGGAAAACCTGCTGTAATTGCTCCGGAACCTCCTTTTCGATGCTGTCAAAGTATGCTTTCATTTGATTTTTCTCCTTCCCCGGCAAAACGCCGCAGCAATCTGTGCGGCGCTGTCAATAGCGGTATTGGAGTTATTATAGCACATGTGTCATGACATGTGCAAATGTTTTGGTCGGGGTGGGTGAAAGATTGTGAGGGATGGGGACCGGGGCGAGGTTGGACGGGAGGGAGGCGATGCGGCTATCTGTGTCGCTCCGCGAAGGGAGCGACATAACCCTCCGGCGCGGCAATCTCGTATACCTCATTTCAATCCACGCTTCCGCGAAGGGAGCGACGCGTAGTGACCGAGCACACGATCTGCCTTGCAGAAATTTCAATCCACGCTCCCGTGAAGGGAGCGACGCGAAACTGTTGGTCTGAGCACCAACCGCTACGAATTTCAATCCACGCTCCCGCGAAGGGAGCGACGCCACGAGAATATAGCAACCACCCAAATTTACGATTTCAATCCACGCTCCCGTGAAGGGAGCGACAGCTGCATCCCAGACCGCTATGGCGGCAATCTTCCATTTCAATCCACGCTCCCGCGAAGGGAGCGACGGAGGTGGAAGAATGGTAGCACCGCTTGATGCAATTTCAATCCACGCTCCCGCAAAGGGAGCGACTCGTGAGGGCATAGAGTTTCCGCATCTTCTCGTAATTTCAATCCACGCTCCCGCGAAGGGAGCGACCCCTGCTCATCACGCAGGCGGCGCGTCCAGTTGGCATTTCAATCCACGCTCCCGCGAAGGGAGCGACTAGGCATTCAGCTGTGCCTTGTAGTCGGTGAGATTTCAATCCACGCTCCCGCGAAGGGAGCGACCACCGTACCGACCAGCAATCCAGCATAAGCAACAATTTCAATCCACGCTCCCGCGAAGAGAGCGACGATCAACCTTAAAATACTGAGTATCTAACTTCACACGATTTCAATCCACGCTCCCGCGAAGGGAGCGACACTTCATTCTTCTCCCGGTGTCGCCACAGGTACTTATTTCAATCCACGCTCCCGTGAAGGGAGCGACTGCTATCGGTATCACCTACGGCATCACCTTCATCATTTCAATCCACGCTCCCGTGAAGGGAGCGACTGGACGGCTGCACAAGTACGAGGAGCTGGACACGACATTTCAATCCACGCTCCCGTGAAGGGAGCGACGGGGCGATGTTGTGTACTTTAGTACACTTTGTAAATTTCAATCCACGCTCCCGTGAAGGGAGCGACCTGTTTGAAAGGTGGTAAAACAATGAAAATCAAGATTTCAATCCACGCTCCCGTGAAGGGAGCGACGTTGTGATTGAGGCCGTCCGGTGGACAGGCAAGAAATTTCAATCCACGCTCCCGTGAAGGGAGCGACCTCGTTAGTATCCAAATCTACCTCGCAGTAACGCATTTCAATCCACGCTCCCGCGAAGGGAGCGACAGCTGCAGCGTAAATATGCAGGATGGCTGTTCGATTTCAATCCACGCTCCCGCGAAGGGAGCGACTCTCTTGCGATAAGCATACCTAATCATCAGGACGATTTCAATCCACGCTCCCGCGAAGGGAGCGACCTGGCTCAAAAAGCGGTTTTTCGACCGCAAGGATATTTCAATCCACGCTCCCGCGAAGGGAGCGACAAGAATCTAAAACCAGCAGCTCACTGCCTTGCAATTTCAATCCACGCTCCCGCGAAGGGAGCGACTGTCCGAAACCGACTTTGAAACGGTGTCCAATTTATTTCAATCCACGCTCCCGCGAAGGGAGCGACGTTTGCGGCAAGGTCAAGCAGCGCATCACAAGCGCATTTCAATCCACGCTCCCGCGAAGGGAGCGACAGCAAGCCGGGCGAGGGGACGGATACCGACAAACCATTTCAATCCACGCTCCCGCGAAGGGAGCGACGATTGGCTCATGGGGACAAACGGAGGTAAAAAATATTTCAATCCACGCTCCCGCGAAGGGAGCGACCTCCCGCCTTTTCGGCTCAAAAAATTACTTACCATAATTTCAATCCACGCTCCCGCGAAGGGAGCGACATACGCAGCCGCTGGAAGAAACTTTTGAATAATATTTCAATCCACGCTCCCGCGAAGGGAGCGACGCAGATAGCGTGAACAACAGTCAAAACCATTTATCATTTCAATCCACGCTCCCGCGAAGGGAGCGACATATTGGAGTAAGATAATTTATCCGGCGCTATATTTCAATCCACGCTCCCGCGAAGGGAGCGACTTTCTCGCGGTCGAGAAGTGGTACGGGCAACGCATATTTCAATCCACGCTCCCGCGAAGGGAGCGACTCCTTACCGACACGCAGCGCACCCTTAGCCAGTATTTCAATCCACGCTCCCGCGAAGGGAGCGACGAGAAATGTAACTGTTGTATATGTGTGGACTGCGTATTTCAATCCACGCTCCCGCGAAGGGAGCGACCTCTAATTGCTTGCATACTTACTCCCCTTTCTTATATTTCAATCCACGCTCCCGCGAAGGGAGCGACCGTAGCCCGGAACTGTTTAAGCTGATTGATCAACTATTTCAATCCACGCTCCCGCGAAGGGAGCGACGGTGTTATTATCAGAGTGGTAGCAATGATATAACATTTCAATCCACGCTCCCGCGAAGGGAGCGACCTTGTAGCCGCCTGCGGTACCGCTGGTGTTGGTAATTTCAATCCACGCTCCCGCGAAGGGAGCGACACGATTCGTGCGTATTGTGCTGACCACACCAAGACATTTCAATCCACGCTCCCGCGAAGGGAGCGACGGCAGACCGGGAGCAGGTAAAGCCGCATGGTGTATATTTCAATCCACGCTCCCGCGAAGGGAGCGACCACGCTTCGCAAGCTCAATCTTCACTTTTCGCTTATTTCAATCCACGCTCCCGCGAAGGGAGCGACCGAGATTACGGAAAACGGCAAAACGACACGCAGCATTTCAATCCACGCTCCCGTGAAGGGAGCGACGTGCGGCTTGAGCGGAAAAGAGCTGCGGAAGTACATCATTTCAATCCACGCTCCCGCGAAGGGAGCGACCTATTACTGGGATAACTCGCAAATGTCAGTTAAATTTCAATCCACGCTCCCGCGAAGGGAGCGACGTTTGCGGGTAAGTGTAGCGACGGCAGTGATGCATTTCAATCCACGCTCCCGCGAAGGGAGCGACCGATTGACGATTGCGCACGCGCCCATGAGCGCCGGAGACAGGTTTCGCCTTCATCAGCTCGGGCAAACACAATTCCTTGAGCGAGCAGGCCGAGCAGCCTTTCTGCGGTTTTACCTTAGGCGTGCAGCCGCGGCGCAGATAGTCGTGCATTTCGGCAAGGCTGTCGCGCACACGCTGACGCAGTTCGTCTGTAAATGCAACCGGCGTCCGTCGGCGCGGCTCACCGTAGAACAGCGCACCGTCGGAAATCTGACAGCACAGCATTTCCTCAAGACACATCGCCTGAGCGCACAGCTGCAGCTCGTCCGCGTCGTGCGGCTTGGGCTTGCCGCGCTTGTATTCGATTGGAAACGGCGACCACAGTCCGTCTCGTCCCTGCAGGGTAACGCCGTTTTCCGAGCGATGAAATTCTACCACATCGCATTCACCGGACACACCGAGTACCGCCGAATGGATACGCATGGCACGAACAATCAGCAGGTCGCCGCGGCTTTCTGTGCCGCCGCCGTGCGCTTTCTCGTGCAGAATCGAGCCGTCCACCGTGCGGTAATTCTCTGCCCACTGGTGCTCCACATGGATGAGCGCCCACTGCCGACGGCAGAATGCGAAATGCTGCAAACCGGAGAGCTGGAGGAAGTCCTCCTCGGCGTAGATTACCCCAGCACCTTGCAGGTCACGCCGTCCGGCAGGTTGGCTTCGTCAACCGTGATGGTGTAGTCCGTGTACGCACGCGGTGCAATCACGCCTTCGTTGTGCTCGGCATGAACCAGATCAAACAGCTTGTGCGAGGGTGCGTTGCCAAGCTCGGAATCATGCTTGAACACAATAAGCTGGCGTACAGCCATCTTGCCGCGAGCAGCCGAATGGTCGTTCTCGAACATGTTGATGATTGCCGTCCACAGCAGTTCAAGGTCAGCCTCAGAGAATCCGGTCGTCTTGCGGGCGAGGTTGGCGGAAACATAGCCTTCCGCACGGTACAGACCGTAAGGCACGATGTACTTGCGGCCCATTTCGGTGCCCTTTTTCTCCGCGTCAGCCTCGGTGGTGATGGCAACACGCGTGATGGTGACTTCCTGCGGCACAATGGGATCCACACTGCGGGCAAAGCCAAGCTGTACCGGACCGCGCACCTGTCCGCAGTTGAGCGCACCCTTGACAAAGGTGGTCATAACCGCGCCGAATGTGCGAATATCGTAGAAATTCTGGCACATAAAGTTACGCAGCTTGCTGTCAAGCTGATCGTCCTTCTTCTTTGCATCCTTGAGCTTGTCCGGCGCTACGCCGACATAAGCGCAGGCTTCCGCATCGCTGCGGTTGAGCGGCACACTGTCCTTAACGTAAATGCGGTAGCCGGATTCGCCTTCCTTGGCCATCTCTACATAGTTGCGGATTTTGCGCTTGAGGCATACATCGGTCACCAGACCGTAGCCGGTTTCCGGGTCGATACGCGGCATGTTGCCCGCATCCGGATCGCCGTTCGGATTGCCGTTTTCCACGTCGAAAAAGATTACAAATTCATAGCGGTTTTTGATGGGTTCCATTTACTTGTCCTCCTTTTTTGTGTAACGCTTTTGTGTCTGGTGATAGTAGCCGAGGTCAAACGAACCTTGCTGCGGCAGGCTCAGTCGAGTTGGATAGGTTTCACTAAGAATATCCTTGATTTTACAAATCTGCTGGTTATAATACGTCTGCAGACCTTTATCCAGCTTGCGCAGGTGCTTCTGGCACAGATTGCCGAGAATCGGAAAGATCGTGGCAGGTGTTGCAGCGGCAGAGTTGAAATACCGATCCTTGATGGTGGTGTTGATGCCCGGATTTGCTGCCTGCTGTACGGCTTCGTATATCGAGAACAGCCGTCCGAGCGTATAGGGAATATTGGTGCTGGATTCATTCAGGCTCACAGTTAAAACCTCCTCGGGACAGTCCTTGTCCTTGTTTTTTAGGTAATATGCCTTGATAATTGCGGCACGCCGCCAGTTTATCTCAGAATCTGCGCGGATACGGAGCATAACACCGTTCAGCAGTGCAGCCGGATAGCGGTCATTGTTCCAGACGGCGCGGGCAGTCGCACCGGCCATAACCGGACTCGGCTTTTTGTCGCGGGCACTCTGGTTGACGGTTTCGGCAAGCAGCTGCCACAGCGGCAAAAAGCCGGCAGGCGCCTTCGCCGGACGCTTGATTTCCAGACGTTCATAGTGCGCGTTGACGTTCTTCATCAATTCACCAAACGTGTTTTTATAGAAGAATCGCACACTCAGACGCGCAGCATTCGGTGCCAGACCGAGAATGTAGAATGCACGGTCAGGATCAAGATTTAATTCCTGACACGGTTCGCTGTCTGCAAGGTGTTTGAGCGCAGCGGATAAGTCATTATCCGACCAGCTTTGCGTGTTATTGCCCATAAGGCAGCTGAAAAAATCAGTATACTGCGGTTCCGCGGTCTCCGCCCAGCAAACGACAGTGGTGTCGCCGATGTACTGCGTATGCTCGCGGTCAGCCAGCAGGTGATTGAGCGCCGTCGTATAAGCAAATGCAGCGTGCTTGCCAACAGGTGCGTTGTAGTTCTGCTCGTGACCGTAGGAACAGAAGGCGGGTGCGTTGAACGATACAAGTGCGGCGCCGCTGGACTGCGCATCACGCACACCTTTGATGGCAGGATGAACGGCGGCAATCTCATCCAGTTCGCCGGTGACAAGACATTGCTGTTTGGGTGCATCGGAGTCACCGTCGTAATGTGCCTGCCATGCAGCGCAGATGGCCGGATCATCTGCCGGATACTGTCCGTTCACATAAAATACCAGATTGGCACCGGCAATGAGTTTGTCGTAATCATCGACAAGAGCAGGGTGCTGTGCAGCTTCGGCAGGCTGCCATGTATCAAAGAAGGAGAGAATTGCGTGTGCAGCAGGAGAGTCCACAGTGTCTAACAGCTTGCGGTGCAGCTCGGCGGCGGCGTGAAAGCATTGCAGACTGCGCTCCGGTTTGCCTTTTGCATCTACGCCAAGCAGATATGCCGAATTATCCCACATAAAGTTGGACGTGACACCGGAAGAACGCTTGACTGCCGCCGGCAGACGAATATCCTCACGCGGTCGGAGTACTTTCTTTTTGCCTGCATCCACTTCATGCAGCAGCGGAATAACCTGGGCGAGTTCACCGTTTTCCCGCAGCTGGAGCGCATAACTGATTTTCGGTCTGCCCCAGCCGGGTGCATCAATTTCACCGCGGGCATTGAGGGCATCGTAATATTGCGTCAGCGCCTGCAAAATCATTTGACCACCTCCGCACTGTGAATCGGGGGAACCTCCATGACACCGTCTATCAGCTTGGCGCGGAAGAACATCGGTGTGATATTGGCGGGATCGCTGTAATCCATGTCGAGCAGCATCCAGCCGAGATCGTGCTCACCAAGCAGTTTCTCCGGACAAGGCGGAAGTTGTTCACAAAGCCCAAACTTTACCGGAAATTCCCGTGTGCCGAAGTAGGGCATGCTGTAGCACTGTCCGCGGCGCAGACGGCGTTTCATAATGTCCTGAAACTTGCCGGGATTGTCGGTCGGCGCAGCCTTGTCGGTCATTTCAAAGTGCGCTTCAATGACATAGTGGACATCGCGCAGTACCATTGCGGCACGCTGCTGAATGCTTTCCGACGCGGCGAGATACAGCTCACCCTTGGGTTTTGCAATCCACGCCTTGACCGAACGTGCGTTGATGGTGTCCTTTACCTCATTTCGGCGGATGTTGGTGAAGTGAATCGGCGCACAGACATGAATGCGGTCGATGATCCAGCGAAGACCGGGGTGCCAGTAAATACTTTCCAGCAACCCTCGTGCCGCCGAGGGTGTCATGCAGTCATAGCTGACGCGTTCGGTCTTCATTTCGGGTCTGCTGAATAGAGCGTATGGACCGCTTACTTCAACTTGAATTGACATTGGTATATTTCCCTCCTTTACGAAGCATTGCCAAATATTTCCTGGTATCAACAGAGAGTGGAATATGTGACAGGGCTTCGGTGTGATTTGTTGGATAGATAGGGTAGCAAGCTCCCTTATCTACGATTACATTATATCGCTTTACACTGTTGATTACAACAGTAATATTTCCTAATATGAGATAATTAAATTTATGCAAATGAAATAATAAGGCAGGGTAAAGAAACTTGACAAAATAAATCAGAAACTGTTATAGTGTATTTGTCGTCATTAGACGTGGATTGAAATCTAATTTGAGATAATTAAGGAAGCACGGGAGAATGTTACCACATTCTCCCGTTTTCCTTTTTACGCGAAAAATTACCCGAAAAACGCCTGACCGCTGTCTGCCTTGAGCGACAGACCGGTTTTCTCATCATACAGTGACAGATCGCACAGAATAGCACTGCGGTCGTCCAGAGCATTGGTTTCATCGGCGGTTTGAAGCGCACCGGCGTCGTACAGTGCCTGAAAATGCGCATCATACACCTGCACGGCGTACTGCCCAAGCTGCCGATACAGCTTTTTAGAGCACGCACCATCGCAAAGCCGCTCGATGAGTTCAGAACCGTCCTTCCACGGAATATAAACTGTGCGTGTGTCGTTGTCGATCATGCGAAAATTCTCGGCAATTGTGCGGAACGGATACAGAGAGCCGCCGCGTCCACGCTCAAACGCGTCGATCACGCCGATTTTATCAATCGCGGAACCGTTCAGCTTGCGCAGTTCGCGGAAATAGTTCTCCATTGTCTGCAGAGAAGCGGGATCGGCATTGTTATCCAGCGCAATATTTGTCGCGCCGATGGCTTGTCCAAACAGCGGCGGAGCCTTCTCCGTGCGGCGGAAAATGGTAACAATGCTGTCCTCTGCGGCACGCTTGCCCTCACGGTTGCAGCGTCCGGCGGCCTGCAGAATGGAATCCAGACCCGCCAGTTCGCGGTAAACGGCGGGGAAATCTATGTCAACACCGGCTTCAACAAGAGAAGTCGATACGACACGGCAGGGCAAACCGTCATTTAGTCGGCGTCGGATTTCCTCGAGCACCGTACGGCGGTGTGCCGGAACCATCAATGTGGACAGATGGAAACTGCCTTCCTCCGGCAATTTCGAGAAAATGGACTGCGCCGCTTTGCGGGAATTGACGATGCAAAGGACCTGCTCATGTGCGCACAGCAATTCGGCGAGTGCGTCATCCTCGAGGACACCGACTTGCCGGAACGTTACACGGCGGAATTTGTCGAAATAGAACGGAATCTGCGGGCAAATCTCGGAAACCGTATGCGACGGTGCGAATCGCTGAATCAAATCGCCGAGTACCGGCTGGGTAGCCGTACACAGCACGGCAGTTGCGCCGAACTGCTCTACCAGAGCGCCGATGGCCGCGACGCACGGCATCAGATGGCACAGCGGAAGCATTTGCGCTTCATCGAAAATAATCACGCTGTTTGCCAGATTGTGCAGCTTGCGGCACTGTGAGGAACGGTTAGCGTACATCGACTCGAAAAACTGAACGGCGGTTGTGATAACGAGCGGGCTGTCCCAGTTTTCGGCGGCCAGTGCCTTGGGATCGGGATTGCCGTTTTCCTCATCGTTCTCGAACTGTACACCGGAGTGATGCTCGAGTACGTTCTCATCGCCTAAAATACCGCGGAAAACATCGGCATTCTGCTCGATGATGGAGGTGTACGGTACAACATAAATCACACGTTTCATACCGTGTTCAACGGCGTGATGCAGCGCAAATGCGAGAGAACTGGTCGTTTTACCGCCGCCGGTCGGAACCGTAAGCGTGTAAATGCCCTTGGGATTGGCTGCGGCGGAAACGCACGCCTGCAAGATCTGCTGACGGAGCTTGTTCAGCGCGGAAGTCGGGTTGTCCCATGCGTTTAGCTTGGCCTGTAAGCGGGTGAGCAGGGTTTCGAGCGAATCTCCGGTGCCGCGCGGCATATCGCCTTTCATGAATCGCTCGGTATCCAGATAATCCGCGTCCACCAGACAGGAGTACAGCATGCGCGTGCGGAATGACTCGGAAAGCGACGGCCTGGTGACCGGACGCTGCGGCAGGCGTACCGGCGGAATGGGATAATCCGGGTCGAGCGGCGGAATAGCGGGAGTGCCCCACTTTTTTATTCTGCCGGTGAAGGTGGGTGTGCCTTCCGGGTCATTTGTGCTGCCTAAATCCGGCAAACCGCTGTGATGCCCCATGACACAAGCGGCTAAGAGCAGATTGTTTGACAACATGATGTTTCGTGCACCGGCGGTTGCATGATCGACCTTTGGACCATTATCCAGAAGACGATGCTGAAATGCGGCAGTTGCTTTGCCGTCATCATGGTGAACACCGGCCTCGTGACCTTCAGCTTGTGCACCGAATGCTTCGGCAAACTGCCCGCAGAGCGTGCCGACACCGCGCTCGTGATCGGAGAGAAGCTGATATTCTGTACGTTCAACGCCGTTTTCATTGATCGGACGGGTATGTGCATAGAATTTTTTATCCATAGCGATCACCTTCTATTGAATTGTTATATACAGTATATAACAGTTAAAGTCCGATAAAAAGTACAACACCCAATATGCCTGCCAAGAAGACCGCCTTGAATTACAGCAAACTGCTGAAAATATCAGTCAAATCCCATAGATTTTGTTGGATGAATTTATACAAAACTGGCAAAACCGCCAGAAAACAAAATCCCTATAATTCCGAGGTTGACACTGGGGATTGACTGTGCTATTCTATAACCAACAAATTCAGTAAGGAATCGGAAAGGAGCGAGCAAAATGTTCATCGTAAACGCACGAATGTCGGGTCGAATGTGTATGAACATGCTGTATTATGCTCAGATGCTGCCTGACCGACAGAATACGAAATTACTTTGAATCGTCTTGCTTGACGCTGCGCGTTCTTGCGGATTCATTGTATTTTCTGAAGCGGGGAGCTGCGAGCTTCCCGCTTTTTTGCGCATTTAAGAGGAATAAGGAGGAATTTTCTTGATAAAATTGTCACATATCTCGAAGGAGTTTGTGAGCGGCAAGCGAACCGTTCATGCGGTGCAGGATGTTTCGCTGACGATTGACAGGGGCGAAATTTTCGGTATGATCGGCTTTTCCGGTGCGGGTAAATCGACGTTGGTGCGCTGCATCAATCTGCTCGAGCGGCCGACCTCCGGCAAGGTGATCGTAGATGGTCAGGATATGCTGTCGCTCTCGGCAAAGGAGCTGCGGCAGGCCCGCAAGAAGATCGGCATGATCTTTCAGCACTTCAACCTGATGCCATCGCGCACCGTAGCCGGCAACGTAGCGTATCCGCTGCGCGGCAGCGGCCTTTCCAAACAGCAGATCGAGGAAAAAGTACAGCGGTTGCTTGATCTGGTCGGCATCGGTGATAAGGCGGAGGCGTATCCCAAGCAGCTGTCCGGCGGTCAGAAACAGCGTGTAGCAATCGCTCGCGCACTGGCAAACGACCCGAATGTGCTGCTCTGCGATGAGGCTACCTCGGCACTCGATCCGCAGACCACCAAGGCGATTCTGCAGCTGCTCAAGCACCTGAACGAAACCCTCGGCATCACGGTCGTTATCATCACCCATGAAATGGCGGTCGTCAAGGAGATCTGCCACCGCGTAGCCGTTATGGAGCACGGCAAGGTGGTCGAGTCCGGCGAGGTGTTCAACATTTTCGCCAACCCGAGAGAGGACATCACCAAGAACTTCATCCACACGACCTCCAATCTCCGCAAGATCGAAGAACTCATCGCGGAGGATTCGCCGGTCGTCAAGCTGAATCCGGGCGAGCTGATCGTGCGCTTGAGCTACATTCAGCGCAACGTATCCGAGCCGCTCATCTCGACGGTATCGCGCAAATTCGACATTGTGCTCAACATCATCTTTTCGGATATCGCCATCGTGCAGAATGCACCGATTGGCGGCACGGTAGCCATCATCAGCGGCGGCCGCGATCAAATCACACAGGCAATCGCTTATCTCAGTGAGAAAAACGTAGGAGTGGAGGTCATCAAGGATGCAAGAGTTTCTGAATAACATCATTCCGAACGTGATGGCAAAGCTGCCGGACTTCTATGCAGCCATCGGCGACACGCTGCTCATGGTGGTCTGGTCGGGTGCGATCTCGTTCGTGCTCGGTCTGACACTGGGCGTGCTGATCACGGTCACCAAGCAGGGCGGCATTCTGGAAAACAAAATCGTCTATCAGATCCTGGACAAGCTGGTCAGCCTGTTCCGTTCCATCCCGTTCATCATCCTGCTGACGTGGGTAATGCCGGTCTCCCGTGCAATCATGGGTACGGCAATCTATGTTCGGGGTGCAATCGTTCCGCTGGTATTCGGTGCGGTGCCGTTCTTCACCCGTCAGGTGGAGAGCGCCCTCGCAGAGCTGGACGGCGGCCTCGTCGAAGCGGCGCTCTCGATGGGCTCCACGCCGCTGGAGATCATCTTCCGCGTTTACCTGAAGGAAAGCGTTGCCGCCATCGCGCGCGGCACAACCATCACGGCGATCAGCCTGCTCAACCTGACCGCAATGGCCGGTGTCGTCGGTGCCGGCGGTCTGGGCGACTTCGCCATCCGTTACGGCCACGACCGCAACATGCTGGACGTTACCAACGTCACTGTGCTGGTCCTCGTCATCATTGTTTGTATTATGGAGTTCGTTGGCGGCAAGGTCGTCAAGAAGAACACGCATTAAGGAGTGTCTGACATGAGTATTTCCAATCGCAAAGTTGTTATTGTCGGTGCAGGCCATGTCGGCTCCCATGTCGGCTACGCACTGATTTCGCAGAGTTTGGCAGACGAGATTGTCTACATTGACTCCGATCACGCCAAGGCAGTTGCACAGGCGTTCGACCTGACCGATGCGACCAATTACCTTCCGGTTCGCACCAAGGTCACCGCGGGTGACTACAGCGATGCCAAGGACGCACAGATTATGATCATCTCGGCGGGCCCGCTGCCGACCGGCAATCAGACCCGTATGGATACGCTGGGTCAGACCATCGCCATCCTGAAAGATGTAACAAAATCCATCAAAGAATCCGGTTTTGACGGCATTATCGTCAATATCTCCAATCCAGCGGACGTTATCACGCATTACATCCAGCACACGCTGAACTGGGCGCCGGAACGCATTTTCTCTACCAGCACTACGCTGGATTCCGCAAGACTGCGCCGCGCGATCGCGCAGGAGATCGGCATTGACCAGAAATCTATCACCGCTTATGCGCTCGGCGAGCACGGCGAAAGCCAGATGGTCGCATGGTCGGCTGTCACCATCGCGGGCAAGCCGCTCAGCCAGTGGCAGGCGGAGTATCCGGACACGTTCGGCAGGCTCGACCTCGATGCACTGGCCGATGCGGGCCGCGAGGGCGGCTGGACCATCCTGCGCGGCAAGCAGTGTACGGAGTTCGGCATCGGTGCTTCCGCCGCAGAAGTCGTTCGCGCCATTTTTTACAACGAGAACCGCGTTCTTTCGGTTTCTGTTCTGCTGAACGGCAAGTATGGTCAGCACGATGTGTACGCCAGCGTGCCTGCTATCGTGGGTCGCGACGGCATCGCAGAGATCATCGAGCTGCACCTGACTCCCGAGGAGCAGGAGAAGTTCAACGCATCCTGCAAGACCATGAGCGAGAATTATCAGCTGTCGCTCACTCTCTAACATCAGTTCATTAAAAAGTTCACATAGAGGCAATACCGCACAATTGAACAAGAGTGATTTGCGAGTAAATTTTGCGTGCTGATGCGGCGTGTTTTTGCAGCAATACTTTGTGTATTGCAAAAAATCACAACAAAATCAGCGCACAAAATTTCCGCAAAGCACCGCAGTTTAATTGTGGGGTATTGCCTCCCCAAAAACGGAGGTAATCCCAATGAAGCTCAAAAGAATCATCGCACTGTCCCTGTCCGCAGCAACCCTCGCCCTGTCCCTGACCGCCTGCGGCGGCTCGAGCAGCGCAGCTTCCGATGACGCACAGGCATCCGACAGCAATTCCGGCGATGCCGTAACCGTAAAGCTCGGCGTAGTAGGCAGCATCTACGAGGATCTGTGGACCCCGGCCAAGGAAAAGCTGGCTGACGAGGGCATCGACCTCGAGTTCGTACAGTTCTCGGACTACGTTACCCCGAACAACGCACTTGCGAACGGAGAGATCGACCTGAACGCATTCCAGCACCGCATTTACCTGCAGAGCGAGATCGACAACTACGGCTATGAGATCGAGAACATCGGCAACACCTTTATCATTCCGCTGAACCTGTACTCGGACAAGGTTAAGTCGGTTGATGAGCTCAAGGACGGCGACACCGTAGCCATTCCGGACGATGTAACCAACGGCGGCCGCGCGCTCAAGGTGCTGGAGGCTGCCGGTCTGATCAAGCTGAAGGACAGCGCCGAGTTCAACCCGACCATCGACGACATCGAGACCTACAACACCAAGATCACCATCGAGGAGCTGAAGGCAAACGTTATCCCGTCCACGCTGGCTGACGTTACCGCAGCTGTTGTAAACGGCAACTACGCACTGGATTTCGGCCTTAAGACCGAGGACGCCATCTACAAGGATGATCAGCTGGACATCGAGGAGTACTGGAACCTGATCGCAGCACGTTCCGCTGACCTCGAGGATGCGGACAAGCTGGAGACCTATAAGAAGGTTGTTGCAGCGTTCCAGTCCGATGAGACAGAGGCAGTATTCAATGACCAGTTCGGCGGCTACTTCATCAAGGCAGGCTGGGATCAGGATCTGCTGGCAGACAAGTAATTCATAATTATTCCTAATGCCGCCGGAAACAACCGACGGCATTTTCGGCAGGGAGGAAACAGTAATGCAGATCAACAAACAGGCGCTGCGGGAGATCATTCCGGACAGCGAACGCCTGCTTTTCGAGGAAAATATTCCGGCGGAGTACCTGAGCGACGCGCTCGGCCGCCGCACCGGCACAGCGGATGCACTCGTGTTCGCGCTTTCGACCGAGGAGGTCAGCGGCGTGCTCCGGTACGCCAACGAAAACGGCATCCTGGTCACGCCGCGCGGCGCGGGCACCAATCTGGTAGGCTCGACAATTCCGCTGTTCGGTGGTATCATTTTGGATGTGTCCCACATGAACCGCGTGCTCGAGCTTGACCGCGACACCATGACCATCACCGTCGAGCCGGGTATGCTGCTCAAGGATCTGCAGGCTTACGTCGAGGAACGCGGCCTGTTTTATCCGCCGGACCCGGGTGAAAAGGCGTCGAGCATCGGCGGCAACATCAGCACCAATGCGGGCGGTATGCGCGCAGTCAAGTACGGCGTAACACGCGACTATGTGCGCGGGCTGGAGGTCGTCCTTGCGGACGGCACGGTGCTGCATGTCGGCGGCAAGCAGGTGAAGGACGCGAGCGGTCTGTCGCTCAAGCACCTGCTCATCGGTTCAGAGGGCACGCTGGCGGTCATCACCAAGTGCCTGCTGCGCCTTCTTCCCAAGCCGGAGACCACGGTGAGCGTGCTCGTGCCGTTTGCCGATCTCGGCACGGGTATCCGCAGCGTGCTGACCATCCTGCAGGCGAACGCCAACCCGACCGCAGTCGAGTTCATGGAACGCAAGGTGGTTGCGCTCGGCGAGGAGTTCTGCAAGGTGCAGTATCCGCGCCCGGATGCGGGTTCGTACATTCTGCTGACATTTGACGGCCACGAGAGCGAGGTCAACGCGAATATCGAGCGTGTGCGCCGTCTTGCGCTCGACAACGGTGCAATCGACTGCATCGTGCTGCGCAGTGCGGAGCAGGCCGCCGACATTTGGAAGGTGCGCGGTGCGCTCGTTATGGCGGTCGAGGCTGTGTCCGAGCAGGAGCCGGTGGACATCGTTGTGCCCATCAGCCACACGGCGGATTTCGTTCGCTATATCAACGAGCTGGAAGCATCCTCGGGTATGCGTATGATCGCGTTCGGCCATGCGGGTGACGGCAACGTGCATCTGTGCGTAGTGCGTGACGGCCGCGACCAGCAGACATGGGAGCGCGAGCTGCACGAAAACATGGAGCAGGCTTACGCTAAGGCGTATTTTTACGGCGGCGTAGCCTCGGGAGAGCACGGCATCGGCATTTCCAAGCGGTCGTACTTCCTGCGGGAGACCGCGCAGGAGAATCTTGCCGTGATGAACACCATCAAGACCGCCCTCGACCCGAAACATACACTGAACGACCAGAAATCTTACATTGTGGGAGGAAAATAACCATGCAGAGCTTATCTGAGCGCACCGCCGGCTTTACCGATTCGGTCATCCGCCGTATGACGCGCGTTTCCATGCAGTATGATGCGGTAAATCTGTCGCAGGGCTTCCCGGATTTTGAGCCGCCGAAGAAGCTGCTCGACCGTCTGGCGCAGGTGGCCTACGAAGACTATCACCAGTATTCGATCACATGGGGTTCGCAGAACTTCCGCGAGGCGCTGGCCGCCAAGCAGACCTATTTCATGGGCCGCAGGATCGACCCGAACACCGAAATCGTCACGACCTGCGGCAGCACCGAGGCGATGATGGCTGCGATGATGACAGTCACCAATCCGGGCGATAAGGTTATCATTTTCTCCCCGTTTTACGAGAACTACGGTGCGGATACCATCCTGTCCGGCGCAGAGCCTATCTATGTGCCGCTCGTGCCGCCGGATTTCCACTTTGACGCAAATGTGCTTGAGGACGCGTTCCGTCAGCACCCGAAGGCCATCATCCTGTGCAACCCGTCCAATCCGTGCGGCAAGGTGTTCACCCGTGCCGAACTGGAGATTATCGCGTCTCTCGCAGAGAAATACGACACCTATGTTATCACCGACGAGGTGTATGAGCATATCGTATTCGCACCGAACAAGCACACTTATTTTGCCACGCTGCCGGGTATGTGGGAGCGCACGCTGTCGTGCTCGTCGCTTTCCAAGACGTATTCCGTCACCGGCTGGAGACTGGGCTATATCATCGCTCCACCGGAGATTATTGACCGCGCGAAAAAGGTGCATGATTTCCTGACCGTCGGCGCAGCAGCACCGCTGCAGGAGGCTGTTGTTACCGGTCTCAAGATGGGCCAGGACTACTACGACGACTTGCAGGCCAAGTACACACAAAAAAAGGAGCTGTTCCTCAAGGGTCTGGACGATCTGCAGATTGCCCATACCGACCCGCAGGGCGCGTACTATGTTCTGCTTGACATTGCCGAGTTCGGCTACGAGAGCGATCTTGCGTTCTGCGAGGATCTGGCGCATTATGTCGGCGTAGGCGCGGTTCCCGGCTCGAGCTTCTTCCGTGAGCCGGTCAACAACCTGATTCGCCTGCATTTTGCCAAGAAGGACGAGACGCTGCTCGATGCACTCAACCGTCTGGAATCGCTTAGGGACAAAATTAAGCCGAAACACCGATAAATTAGGAGGAAAAGCTGTCATGGACGTAAAGAAAGCCGCAGCGGAAACGAAGGACTACATCGTATCCATCCGTCGGGAATTTCACCGGCACCCGGAGCTGAGCCTGCAGGAATTCCGCACGGCACAGCGCATTGAGGAGGAACTGGACAAGTTCGGCATTCCGCACACGCGCGTGGGCGAGACCGGCGTGCTCGGCACGCTGAAGGGCGCAAAGGACAACGGAAAAGTGCTGGTTCTGCGTGCGGATATCGATGCGCTGCCGATTGAGGAGACGCACGAGTGCGTCTATCGCTCGGAGAATGCAGGCGTCATGCACGCCTGCGGCCATGACGCGCACGCGGCCTGCCTTCTGGGTGCCGCGAAAATCCTGTCGGAGAACAGAGATGCGTTCAGCGGAAAGGTCCGTCTTGTGTTTCAGCCGGGAGAGGAAATCGGAAAAGGTGCAAAGCCATTTGTCGCAGCCGGTGTGCTGGATGGTGCCGAGCGCGTGTTCGGTCTGCACACTGCGTATGATTTGGAGGCAGGCACGGTAGGACTTAAACCGGGCATCAACAACGCCGCAGTCGATCATTTCCGCATTCGCGTGCACGGCAGGTCCACGCACGTTTCCACGCCGCATCTGGGCGTGGATGCGCTGTATATCGCCAGCCAGATTGTTGTGGCAGTGCAGGGACTGGTTACGCGCCGCACTTCACCGACCGAGCCGGTCATCATCGGTATCGGCAAGCTGAACGCGGGCACGACCTACAACGCCGTGGCAGCATTTGCTGAAATGGAGGGCACAACGCGCACCATTTCGCAGGAGAGCCGCGACCGCGTCCGTGCACAGGTCAGTGAGACAGCGCAGAGCATCGCTGCGCTGTACGGCGGCACGGCGGAAATCGAGTGGACGGACTTTGCCGCTGCGCTCGTCAATGACCCGCAGGTGTGCGAGGAAGCTGCTCAGGTCGTGGACGAGCTGCTCGGAGAAGGACACGTTGTCACTGACCGTGAGCTGTCGCTCAGCGGCGACAATTTTGCCGAGTTTGAGCGGTATAAGCCGGGCGCGTATGCGTATCTCGGCACCGGCAATCCGGATTTGCCGCACACGATGATCACCAACCATAACGGCGGCTTCGATGTGGACGAGAATGCACTTGTGACCGGTGCCGGTCTGTATGTCGGCTACACAGTCGCGCGGCTTGGATAAAGCGAAACGCTCAGCTATCGTTTGGTAGCTGAGCGTTTTGCTTTTGAAATTACAGTTTTGAACTTACATCCCGCACTCAAGTCCGTTATACCGTGTCACCACAAACGGATAGCTGAGTGTCTCCGGCTGGATGCCAAGCTGCCGCAGACCGGCACACAAATCCTCGACAACCTGCATATCGTGGTCGCGCTGCGCGACGGACAGTTTCATTTTATCTCCATACGACGAGATCAGCAGCGCAAACGGCTGCACAGCACACGGCAGGATTGCGCCGTAATCGAGTACATACGGACGGCAGCTTTCCGGCAGGGCGAACCGGCCGACATTGGTAATGAGAAAGCTGTCCTCGAGCACAAAATCAGTCGTGACCTTCTGTGCCGCCTGCATTTTCTCCGCGAGCGGCATATCTGCCTCATGCAGCGATTCACAGCGGTCTGCGGCGGCTTTTGCACGATAGAGCAGCTGTTCGCGCTGCATCTGATCCTTCAAAAATGCCTTCGTGCGCCGGAACACCTCGTCATTCGGCAGATCGCGGTATTCCGGAAAATACGGCAGATCGATAAAACAAATAAAATACCGCGTGGTAAGCGTCGGCAGCAGCGGACGCAGATCGACCGGAATCTCCGCGATAACCGGCTTGTCCGTTCCGCCGAACTTATCATCAAACGCTTTCATCATCAGCGGAGCCAGTACAGACAGCGGACTGACGCCGATGGACTTTGCGTAATCGTGCAGCTGCGAAAATGGGAACGTCACCTCGGTGACGACCTCGGAGCCGTCAGCGCCCCACTGTACCTCGGGGGCATGAACAGCCTCCGGCTTTTTCCAGATGCCATCCGGCGAAAATTCACGGTCTGCCAGCTGCTCGTAGCCGTTTGCGCTCTCCTCAGGAGACCAGCGGGTATCCATGCCGCGCACAGAGCCGTCATTCTCAACCGGGAAACCGCAGTTTTTCAGGTACTGGAACAGTACACAGCGGATAAACTCCTCGAATCCGCGTCCATCCGAGATAGAGTGCTGATACTCCATATAGATGGTCTTGTCGTGGTAGCCGACGAGAAATAAGTATCCGTTCGTATCCTTGGAGCCGATGGTGTAGCGGGTGGATACACCGTCGAACGGCAGCACCACGGCGGGCTGCACGTTGCGGCGGTAGCGGAACGCGGTCTCGGTCGGCTCGGCGGTCAGCATCATGTGCGGAAAGCGCAGCAGTGCCTGCTCGACGGCTTCGCGCAGCTTATCCGGGCGCACTTTATCGCGCATGCGGATGGTGTGGCGCGGCACACAGGCGACGGTTTCATGGGTGTTGTACAGGAAGATTTTTGCATAGCTGTCCGTGCGGAGCAGCGGGTCATTCATGGTCATTATAGCATCTCCTCAAAGCATAATCCGGCGCATCTTATATGGTAATTTCAGTATATCACCCTGCAAGGACGTTGTAAATCAAAATGAGTCGAATTTGCACAGTATTATGCAAATATAGAACATGATGTACGATATAATGACCCGCGCGCCTGAAAATACTTGCGATTCGGTTGGCAGAGTATATCACGCCGGAGAAGCTGACATATGAGCATGGAATTTCTGCCGCGGCTGTTCGATTCGTTCTCGCGTGAGCGTATTCCGTGTGAGAAGCAAAAAAACAAGCGACACCATATTTCGATTGGTGTCGCTTGTGTGCGTTTTCAGGCGCTGTCGGTATTGTCTGCCCTTGCAGGGCGGTTGTTCATACCACACCCGTTGTGCGGTATGGATCAGATGGGATTACTGGTCGGTGTAGCGGCTGAGGATAACCGCTACCTGAGCACGGGTTGCGGTGCCGTTCGGCACGAGCGTAGTCGGGGTAACGCCGGTTACCAGACCGTTGCCGTTCGCCCAGCTCATTGCTTCAGCAGCCCACGACTCGACAGAAGCCGCGTCTGCGTAGCCATCGAGTGCTGCGCTGCCCTGCGGCGTATGACCGCGATAGGTATCGTAGCGGTACAGGATGGCCGCCAGCTGCTGACGGGTGATCAGCGTATCCGGCTGGAATCTGCCGTCGGTGAAGCCGTTGACAATGCCGTTTTCGGAGGCCCATGCGATGGCTTCTGCGTACCACTTGCCGTCCGCCACATCGGTGAACTGTGCGGTGGAAGCGGCCTTGCTGCCGCTCATGCGGTAGAGCACCTGAACCAGCATTGCGCGGGTCATGCCGTCATCCGGACCGAACTTGGTTGCAGTCAGGCCCTTGAACCAGCCGTTCTCGAGTGCAGTGTTGACCTCGTTGTAGAACCACTTGCGCAGGTTGACATCGGAGAAGTCGCTGCTGTACTCGTGGGTGATAACGAAGGTGGAGAAGTGGGTGGTCTTAAAGGTAGCCTTTCCGGTCGCTGCATCATAAATGACAGGCAGCTTTTCAAACGAGCCGTCCTCAGCAAGATAGTATGCAACCAGATGATCGGCGTTCTCGCCGCTCTTGAGGGTGTATGCCACAGAAATCGCAGCCGTGCCGTTCAGCGCGTGAACGCGGGTTGCAGTGCCGTTTTTCGGCTGTACCTGCGCAGAAATGTTCAGGATGGTGCTGTTCTTCGGCAGGTATTTGCGCTGTGCGTCAGTCAGGGAGGACTTGTCAGCGGAAGCGAGCGAAATACTTGCCATACCGTCAGCCTGTGCGGCGCTGCCGAGTGCGGTCAGCGTCTCACGGTCGAGTGCAACCGTGCCGTTCGGCAGGATAAGCGCTGCGCCGTTCTTTGCACCGGCGAGAGCAGCTACCAGATCGCCGGTGAGCGATACCGTGCGTACGGTGGAATCTGCGGACAGGTCAAGCGTCAGCGAATCCTTGCCGGAAACCGCAGTCAGCTTGGAGCTGTCGGCGGAAACCGCTGCGGTGCCGTTCTTTACCTCAACCGTTGCAGGAACCTTGGTGCCGTCCGGCGCGGTAATGGAGGACGAGCCGCTGTCGGTCGGAGCCGGTGCAACAGCACCGCCGCCTGCTCCACCGCCGCCGCCTGCGCCGCCGCCGCTACTCGGCTTGACGGCAAAGGCTGCGGTGACAGTAACGTCATTCGCCGGCATGGTGAAGGTGTAGGTCAGGGTGGACGCGGAAACCGTCTTGTCGAGCGCGGTCTCCGGTGTCAGCGTCAGGGTTTTCAGCTGATAGCCGCTTGCGGGTGCAGCGGTGAGCGTTACCGTGTCGCCGGCCTTGGCGCGTGCCGCAGAAGCGGAAACGCTGCCGTTTTCGGCCTTGCTGGCCGTAATTGCGTAAGTTTTGTGGAACAGATTGTCGGTGTTGACCGTCAGAGCTTCCGTTACGTTGCGGATAACCGCTTCAAAGCTGCCGTTATTCTCGGTTACGGAAACAACGGCACTCGGAGCCGCCTTCTGGAGTTCGGACTTGATTTCCTCGGCGGTGCCGACACAGTTTGCACTCGGTGCGAGCGTCAGCTTGACCGTGCCGTTCTTGCGAACCTGAGCGGATGCGCTGTTGACTGCACCAGTGTCGTTCGGCTGAATCGGCGTGGTGTAGGTGAATTTGCCGGTGCCGTTCGTGCCGGAAATCTTGGCATCGTACTGTACAAGGTCGGTGAAGTGAACGCGGATGGTCTGGTTGGCATCGAGTGTGTGAATATAAATTGGATCGACAAGATTTACACCATCAACCTGTACAGCAGCATCGTTTTCTTCTACGGTAATGTCACCCTGGGTAACCGTCCACTTTTCGACCATTTTACCGGTGTTGGGGTTTGTGGTGAAGGTGATTTCACTGCCGTTCGGCTGCTTGGTCTGAGAGACAACCGCGGTGTTGTCAATCTTGGCGGTCAGATGGCCGTTCGCATCAACGGTGCCAAAAGTAAGCTGATAGCTTGCCGTAACCTTAAAGTATACGGTTGCAGTAATATTCTTGTCCGCACGGATTTTGCCTTCCGGATTGGTTTTGGAGTTTCCGGCAGTCTTTTTGCCGTTTACTTCCCACTGTTCAACCTGATAGCCAGTCTTCGGCGCTGCATGGAAGGTGATTTCCTCATCCTTATAAATGGTTACGCCCTCTGCAGGCATAGCCTTTGTCTCGACTTCCACGCCGTAGATATCATACAGCGTGTATTTTACGGTGCCGTTGCCGGCCGCAGCGGTAGCCTTGGCAGTGTAGGAATCGCTCTGGGCAAATTCAGCGTGGATGGACAGATCGCCAGCCAGTTCGCTGATGGTATAAGTGCCGTTGGTCTTTGCCGTAGCTTCATCCTGAGCAGTACCGTTTACAACCCAGTTCTTGAAATGCCAGCCGCGTTCTGCGCGTGCCTGCAGCTCAACCTTGCTGCCGCCGGGAATCTTGGACAGATCGTCCACAGCTTCGCCGTCTACGGTTGCAATGATCGTGCCATGCTCCATTTTCGGTGTGGTAATCGCAAATGCGGCACGGTCGGTCTTGAGCGAAACCTTAGTATTCTCAGTGATGGGGAAGGTATAGCTGCCGGACTCGTTGAGAGCATCCTTAGCAACAGCCTTGCCGTTCACCTGATAGGTCTCGTCCTTGGCGGCAGCATAGCCTGCCTTGGGCGCTACCGTAATCTTCGTATCACCGGTGACGCTTTCGCCGCTCTTGAGAGACTTGGTAAGCGTTTTGGAGGTATCGTCCGGATCAACCGTCTGATAGCTTGCGGAGATTTCGCCGTCCAGCGTCAGCGTGTAGCTGTCGCGCTCGAATACGGCAGCCAGATCAATATCCTGCACGCCAACCTCAACAGAGAGCGTGTTGGAGCCGTTATCATGCGGGGTGCCGGACGGATAGCTGTTTGCACCGCGTTTCGAGAGAATCCACTGCTTGAAGTGCCAGCCGGTATCCGGCGTTGCGGTGAAGTTGAACTTTGCACCGCTGGCAATGTAAGCCGGGAAATTCTTGAGGCTTTCGGAGCCATTTTCATCCGTGCATTTGAGTGTACCGCCCTGCTTATTCTGAACGGAAGCATTCAGTTTGGTATTGGTGGTCTTGAAGTAAACCAAAACAGATGCCGGTTTTGCAAGGGTCTTGATGGTAACCGAGCTCTTCTCCTTGCTGTTCTCGATTTCCTTGCCGTCATAGGTCCAGTAATCGACTGCATAACCTGCATCCGGCACAGCCGTCAGGGTAACATCGGTGTTTGCGGTAAAGCTGGAGATTGCACTGCCGTCATCCGCCTTGCCGGCATTCAGACCTGCGGTAATGATCGACGCAGAACCGACAGAGTGCTTGTTTGTGCCTTCGCCGAAGTCCTCAGCCTTGAGGGTCAGGATGTAAGTCAGGCCGTTTACCGTGTAAACACCGGGGATAAAGGTGAATTCATAGTTGTTGTACAGCGTTTCGTTGGTAGCGGTAGTCTTGCACGGGGAAACCGTGTAGTTGCTGGGCGCAATGTTCGGCGCGAGCGTCACCGTGTTGCCTGCGGTGTTGACTGCGGTATAGCCAAGGTGCAGAGCAGCGATCTCATCAGCAGTCATGGTCTCCTTGTCGGCCGAGAGAGAAAGCTGTTTCGAGTCGGCAGGATCAACCTTATCCTGTGCAACGCCGTCCTTCGGAGTAACAACACGCAGCGTAACGGCACGCTGAACAACGGTAAACTCAGTTTCCGCAACCGGCTTGGATTCGCCGCTTGCATAAGCATACAGCGTGTAAGTGCCGACATTCAGCTTATTGTTCTCTGTCAGCGGCTGCGAATCCTTGGAACCGGAAACCGCGTACTTGAAGGTTGCGTTAGTGACCTTCTGCAGACCCTTCGTATCGTTGCTCATGCGGGAGAGCGACGGCGTTACCGTATCGCCGTAGGTGAAGCGGGTGACGCTGTTGTTATCCTTGCCGTTGGTGAGCGTCAGCTGATAGCCGGTCGCGTTCTCACCAACGAGAACCATCTTGCCTTCCGCGTTGCTCATATCCTTGAATACATAGCTGCCCGGATAATACGGGGTAACCGTGTAGGCGCCGTCTGCGGGCACGACAACGTCCTTGGTGGCCACGCCGTTGGCGCCAATCTCAGCCGCAACCGTGGTAGAGAAGTCCGTGCCGCGAATCAGGAAGCTGAGCGTGCCGGTCGGGATGGTGGAGGTAGCAGACGCGGAACTCATTTTAGCGCTGATGTGCAGCGTGCGGTCAAACTGAGCAGTGTTGTCTTTTTGTACATTCTCTGCCGTAACATTCAGCTCACACTTGGGTGTGCGCTTGCTGTACTGTGTGGTAATCTCAGGCGAGTAAGCGGAAATGCTGAACTCCTTCTGGGCGGTATTATCGAAGTAGAGCACATTCAGTCGGCAGCGGTAAGTGCCCTTGTCGGCAGAACCGGCGTTTTCGATGCTCAGCGTATCGGAGGTGCTGCCGGCGATATTGGTCCAGGAACCGCCGTTCAGCTTCTGCCACTGATAGCTTACGCTGTTGTACTTGCCGCCGTCCGGATTTTTATTGTCTCCGTTATACTTAACCGTTGCGGTTGCCAGAGAATCCGGATAGATCGGCAGTTCGGTTTTGCCGGTTGCTCCATCAATCGTTACCGAAATATTGGGATAGCCTGCTGTGGTCTTGGTGCGGCAGGTCAGCGGTTCGCTGTAAATGCTGTTGCGCTGCTGCACAGCCTTGTTGTTGTTGCGGGTCTGAATCTGATATTCATACTCGGTGTAGGGAGACAGATTCTTATCCGTGTAGCTGAAGGTGTAGGTGCCGTCATCGTGACGCTCACCATCGGTGAACGGCACAAATGCGAGTTCCTTGCGTCCGGAGCCGTCCGGGAAGTTGTAGTAGCGGTACAGCTGGAAACCGGAAACGATCTTGTCGTAGGTCCACGTCAGGGTGACGGAATCATCGGTGGTTGCCGCAACATCCTGCTCAAAATCCTCCGGAAGCGGAGACGGAGCCTGCGGCTCGGTTACCGCGTAGGTAACAACCGGGAACGCCTGATTGCCGCTGCGGTAGTTGTAGCAGAAAATTCTCCAGTTCATGCCGTAGCCGTATGGTTTTGCTTCGATCGGCATGTTCTGCAGCGAACCGGAGAACGAGCCGCCTGCGGTGTTGACCGATACCTTGCCGGCAGAGAGGTCCGAACCGGCAACCACGCCTGCGGTTACGCCGCCTGCACCTGCACCCGCTTTGGTTTCGATAGAGGTGGTGTTGGTGTAGTTTTTGCTGTCCGAGGTGGAGAAGCTGATCTCCTGCGTGATGCCGGAGCCGCCGCCTGCCGCGGTGAAGTCAACCTTAGCCGGATCACCGTTATAAGCCTTGGAGCCTGCACTCGGTGCGCTCGGATAGCTGGACGGATCACCGATCGTATGCGTCAGCACACTGCCCGAAATGGACGGCAGCACGCTGTAATCCTCGGCAATGTTTTCGTAGTAGGACAGGTCGATCAGACCGATCGAGGCTTCGTGCGGGATGGAAACGGTGGAGGTTACCTTCGTGTATTTGCCTGTTCCATCCGGGATGTAGGAGGTGTACTCGTAAATCTCCATCGGGATGGAATAGAACGCCACTCTGTCCTCGCCGGAGGTTGTCTCGTAGGTGATGGACTGCTCGAGCGAGGAGGTGTGCTCGGTCTCGTAGGTGAAACCGGAGGTAAAGGCGGCTTCCGCCTCAACGCTGCCGATCTTAACGCCGAATACCGAGAATTCCTGCTCAAAGGAGACATATGCGCCGACCGAGATGGTAGAGGAGGAGCTGGTGCCGTTCTCGGTGCCCTTCATGCTCGAGTAGGTGGTGGAGGACTCAGCATAGTTGCCGGACAGGTCATCGCGGTCGAGCAGATCGGAGAAGTACGGAGGCGAAGCCAGTACCGCCAGAACCTGCGGGTCGGAGTAGGTGTAATAGTGCTTGCCGGTGTAGGTCATGTAGCTGGTATCGTCGTCTGTGTTGGCGAGACAGAGCGTGTACGAGCTGTTGACATCGGTTTTTACCGGCTGAGAGCCGTCAAACAGGTTGACGGTCGAAAGTCTGGTTGTACCGGGAGTACGCTTGTTGTATGTGGAGTTTGTTTCCTTGTTTACAGTATCGTATGTACCGGTGAACGCCCAGTAGGAGGAGCGAATCTTGAACAGCTTGTGCAGCCAGTTTTTGTAGTAGTAGCGGAGCTCGTAATGCGGAACCTTACCGTCTACCGTGTACTTATCAGACTGCTTGTTCTCATCCTTGGACATAGTCTGCGTCAGGGTGAACAGCGTACCCGAACCTGCGGTGTTGTTGTTTGCATCCACCGCGGTGGTCACAGAGCCTGCGGATGCATCGTACTCAACGTAGTCCTCGTTCGGCATAGCAGGCGTGTTGTCGAGCGCCTGCTTGATGTTCAGACCATTCTCGTCGCAGGAGATGACAAGGCTGTCAAAGTACAGCAGATCACTGGTTTTGCCGCCATCGTTTGTTTCGCCTGCGGTCGGACGGGAGATAATCGCCGTATTGGCCGGGCACAGCGGCAGAGAATGGAAAACGTCGGTGCCGTTTTCGGTGTGATTCTGCATTGCGCTGTAAATATAGTTTCCGTCCTTATCCTTGGAGAACAGATCGAAATTCTTAGAGACAGACGGCTTGAAGGTGACGCCGTTCCATGCGTACAAGCCTACATAGCGCGTGTTCTGCTTATTTGCCTTGAGGTCGGCATCCGACTGAGCCGCCAGAATCAGCGTTTTGCCGCCGCCGGTCATATCGCCGAAGGCGAAGGATGCGCGGACCAGATTGCTGCCCTCGTAGGTCAGCGGGAATTCCTGCGAGCTCTGCAGCATGTGTGCGCTCGTGGAACCGAACATTACAACGGCACGCGAGCCTGCGTTCTGCTGCGGACCGTAGTAGTAACCCCAGGTGCAGGCGAGATCGTCTACGCCGTCCTGGTTGACGTCACCGCTGACGAGAGAGATCATGTTGGAAACGACACTGCCCTCACGGAAGAAGTACGTCCACGCCTGTCTCCAGTTAGAGGGATTGGAGTAATCGTCAGTCTGCAGGTCGTAAATCTCAATGCGGGAATTGCCGACCTCCGGCACATAGACCGCAACCTCGTCCTTACCGTCGTTGTCCCAGTCGCCGGTAGCTACCTGCAGGTAGTTTTTCAGCTGATACGGGTTTTCTGCGAAGTTTTCGACCTTTTTGGCGGTCGTGCTGCCTTCGTCGCTGGTGTCGGTCAGATTCGGGTTGCCGATTTCCTTGCTGGTGTCCAGCAGTGTGATCGGCTTGCCGTACTCGCCGGTTGTCGCATTGCCGAACCGCAGGTACAGACCGCCTTTCGCGCTCAGGTCACCGGCGTAAACCATGACCGTCTGCGAGGACTTTGCGTCCTTGTCCGAGGTGAAATGGCCTGCGGCTACGTCTGCCATGGCGTAATCGGTCTTGTCGTTCAGCTTGGTAGTGGCATTGGTCATGCCGGTCAGATAGCCCTTGGTGGCATAGCCGTCAGTGCCCTTGCTGCCTATCGGGAACTGTGCGTATGTGCCGGTAGAGGTGGTTTTACCCTCAGAAATAGTTTGGGTCTGCTTCTGAGCGCTCAAAAACTGCTGAGCCTGGGTAGATGTGTTATCATCATTGCCGTACAGCGTGCTTTGAAGGGTATTGTCCTTCTGGTTGGACTGGGAAACGCTTGTATTGCATTTCTCTGCGCTTTCACACTTGCCCAGGCCGATTTTATCTGACGGCAGAACATCATTCGTCAGACCAACGGTATACAGCTCGTACACCGGTGTAACCTTGATGGTATTGCGGCCATACGGGTTGCTGGGGTCGTTGGCATTAAAGCCATCGGGCGCTTTGCTCGAATCTATGCCGAGCGCCGCAAGCGCGTCCGAGCTGCCGGTATCCGCTGCCGCTGCGCGGATATCAAGCGGGCCGCCCATGCCGGCGATAAGAGCCAGTGCCAGAGCAAGGCTTATGCCGCGTTTGAATTTCATGGTATATTCCTCCTTTTCCCATTCTGCGGTGCGGTGGAACGAGCCGCGCCTGCAGAAAAGAGACTGAAAATTGCCTGCGTTTATCATAGCAGCTTTGCAGCCTGCTGTGCGGTCGGGCACACGAAATGTCCGATTTTCGACACGAAATACACCGATAGGAAAAACAGAGTGAACTACGCGTAAATTCTGCAAAAAATGACACACAATCCACAGGAGTTATCAACAGGCTGTGGATAAAATGCGGCAAAAAACACCCCGGTTTTGTCACCTGACAAAACCGGGGAGAAAGGCGCAGCCGTACTTTTCCGCCCGTGCGCGGAACCGTGCGGGCAGAGCACGGATGAGTGCGGCACTGCTTTCGTTTGCGCGCATGCTGCTTGAGCAGGCAGATATCATGCAGGAGCACTTCGGCGTGGGCCCAAAGCGCGTGCCCAAGTTCTGCGTGTCATGTCAGCACTATTCGTTCGCAGTGAACGCATTCGTCGAGGTTGTCAAGGAGTACGACGCAGACCGGTACGGTTTTATCCTGCGGGAAACACAGACCGGAAGTGCATCACGCTCGATGAACTGAAACCCTATCCGTATCTGATTTTTGAGCAGGGAGACCGCAATTCCTTTTATTTTTTCGAGGAACTGCTCAGCATGCTCGATATGCCGAAAACCATTATGTTACCCAAAGAGATAGATACCCCTGAGCAACCGGAAAACCCCATCTCGACATATTCTGCCGCGATGATTCAGGTGTGTCGGTGGAGCACCGGAACGATTTGTGGTCGGTCGATATGCACGCAAAAGCCGCTAAACGGTATACGTTTAGCGGCAGTTTTTTATCGGTTTCTTCTCCACGTTTCCGGCGCAAACAGAAGAAGCATGGGGAACAGCTCCAGACGACCGGCGAGCATATCGAAAGTCAGCACGATTTTACTCAGCGGGTGCAGTGCACCGAAGTTGGCTGCAGGACCGACCTGATTGAGTCCCGGACCGACGTTATTGATGCAGGTAACGACCGAGGTGAAGCTGGTTACCATATCCTCACAGTGCAGACTGACAATGAGGACGGAAGTGGCAATGACGATCAGATATGCCACAAGAAAGGCGTTGACCGAGCGCATGACCTCATGCTGGACGCGCTGTCCGTCCATTTTATGCACGCGCACCAGACGCGGATGAATCAGCGACATCATTTCCTTCTTTACGCCCTTGAACAGCAGCAGGATGCGCGAGCATTTCATGCCGCCGCCGGTCGAACCGGCACACGCGCCGATGAACATCAGCAGCACAAGCAGCAGCTTGCTGAATGCAGGCCACTGGTTAAAGTCCACGGTTGAAAAACCGGTGGTCGTGATGATAGACGCAACCTGAAACAGGGAGTGGTGGAAGCTCTCGCGCAGCGAACCGAAGCAGCCGCGCACGTTGAAGGCGATCAGCGTGGTAAATACGGCAATCACGCCGAGGTACACGCGAATCTCCTCGATTTTGAACAATTGCTTGAATTTACGGGTCAAAAGCAGAAAATACGCGTTGAAATTGATGCCAAAAAGGATCATAAAGACCGAGATGACATTCTGCAGGTAGGCGCTGTTGTAGTGCGCGATGGAATTATTCCAGTTGCCGAAGCCGCCGGTGCCGGCCGTGCCGAGCGAAACGCAGATGGCGTCGAACATCGGCATGCCGCCGAGCAGCAGCAGAATAATCTGCAGAACGGTCAGTCCAAAGTAAATCGCGTACAGGATAAGCGCGGTATCGCGCATGTGCGGCGATATTTTGGAGACCGAGGGTCCCGGGCTTTCCGCGCGCATCAGATAAATGGTCTGACCGCCTGCCAGCGGCAGGACGATCAGCATGAACACCAGAATGCCCATGCCGCCGACCCAGTGCATCAGGCAGCGCCATAGCATAGAGGCATGCGAAAGCGCCTCCACATCGCCGAGAATGGTAGCGCCGGTGGTGGTGAAGCCGGATGCGGCCTCGAAAATCGCATCTACTGCGAACGGAATCTCGCGGCTGAGCACGAACGGCAGGGCACCGGTCACGGCCAGCACCAGCCAGCACAGCGCGACTGCCACAAAGCCTTCGCGTGCGTAGAACTTGGTGTTTTTCGGCTTGTATTCACACAGAATGCCTGCGCCGACCATACAAATCAGTGCCGTGGCGATATAGGCAGGCAGCTCGGGTTCACGGTAAATGACCGCGGTAAACGCGGGCAGCAGCAGGAACAGGGACTCAATGCCCATCAGCCAGCCGATCAGATAGCGGACGATTGCGAAATTCATTTTTCGCGCCCTCCGGCTGTCGGCAGGAAGATATCCTGAAGGTCGTTCATGCCCTCGAAGGTGGAAACGACGATAACCGTATCGCCTTCATGCAGCACATCGTGGCCGCGCGGAATGATACGCTTGCCTCTGCGGTTGATGCAGCACAGCAGAACATCCGGACGAATCGGCATATACTGCAGGGGAACACCGGTGAGATGGTGCGCCGCAACACGGAACTCAAGCGCTTCTGCGCCGTCCAGCTGATGCAGGGTCTCCACGTTGGAGCCCATCGAGTTCTGCATCGCGCGGGTGTACTGGCTGATCAGCTCGGCGGTGGTCTGCTTGGGGCGAATCACCTTGCCGATCGGCATGCTGGCAATGACTTCCTCGAAGTTCACACGGTTGACCTTGGTGAACAGCTTCGCACGGGAATGACGGCCGGCGTGCAGCGCAAGCAGGATGTTCTCCTCGTCCATGCCGGTGAGAGCCGCGAAGGCCTCACAGGTTGCCAGACCCTCCTCATCGAGCAGGTTGCGGTCGGTGCCGTCGCCGTAGATGATGGTCGCGTGCGGGAGCATTTCGGACAGTGCCTCGCAGCGCTCGAGTTTGTTTTCGATAATCTTGACTGAAATGCCGGAATCCAGCAGGATTTTCGCAAGAAAGTACGAGATTTTTCCGCCGCCGACCAGCATCGCGGAGGAAATGCGCTTGACCGGCAGACCGACCTTCTCGAAAAATTCGTTCTGCTCACGGCGCGGAATGATAACCGTGATGTTGTCGTTTTCGCGCAGGATGAAGTCACCCTTGGGAATATAGGTCTGGCCGTCACGGCGGACCATACACAGCAGCACGTCCGTGCGGAGCAGCGGATTGACCTCGCAGACCGCCATACCGTCCAGGCGGGACTCGTGCGGGATTTTGAGGTCGAGCAGCTCGATGCGTCCGCGGGCAAACGTGCTGACGCGGATGGCCGACGGGAATCGGATCAGACGCGAAACAACACGCGCGGTGGACAGCTCGGGGTTGATGACCATCGAAATACCCAGCTCATCGCGGATAAAGCCGAGGTCGGATACATATTCCGGATCGCGCACACGCGCAATGGCGTGGCAGCCGGATGCTTTACGAGCGATCAGGCAGGAAAGCAGGTTGATTTCGTCATGGGTGGTAACGGCGATGAGCAGGTCGGTATCCTGCACGCCGGCTTCACGCAGAACGTGATAGCTGGTGCCGCTGCCCTTTACTGTAGCAAGGTCGTACATATTGGAAAGCTCGTTCAGCCGGCGTTCGGACAGGTCAATCAGTGTCAGGTCGTGTCCGGCCGCGCTGAGCTGTCCTGCCAGCTCCGAGCCGACTTTGCCGCAGCCTACAATAATGATGCGCATAGCGCACCTCCGATCTATTTCTCTATAGCTGTGCTCTGTTGACACAGTCTTGATACGCATATAGCGATTATAGCGGTTTGACCGAGAAAAAGCAATATCCAGACAGGAATTTTGCAGGAGTTTAGCGGAAAACCGACCAATAGGGAGAAATGGTCGGTGTATAGCTGATAATAGTATGCCCGAAAAAAAGGAAAAACCACCCGAACGGGTGGTTTTCACTGCGGATTAAAGTTCCGCGACAGGTCACTTAAACTGTGTATAAGTGGTATCGCTTGCGTAGCCGTCGCTGTCGGTCTGGTGCATGGAGACCAGATTGCCGTTATCATCAAAGGTACGGGTATCGGTCGAGAGGGTGCCGCCTTCGATGGTCGAGCGGGTGGTCTGCGTTTTGCCGTCCACCGAGTACACGGTGAGCACCTCGAACACGACGCCGCTCTCGTCTACGGTGACCGACTGGATGAGCCGTCCCTGACTGTCGTAGCGGTTGTCGGTGGAGGAGGTGATATTGTCCTCGCCCTCGTAGGTGCGGGAGGACAGCACGTCGCCGTTGGTGTTCATGCCCATGCGGACGACCATCAGCTCGTTGCCGTCTGCGTCGTAAACCGTGTTGACTGCAGAGGACTGACCGTTGTCAACCTCGGTGTAAACCGTCTCGGAGGAGACCGAAAGTTCGCCGTCCTCGTAGTTTTCCGTGCGAAGAACGCGGTTTTTGTCGTCATAGCTGCGGCGATACTCCGAGGTGGAGTTGTTGGTCTTGTCGGTGGTGATGGCATCCGTGCAGTTGCCGTTTTCGTCATAGGTGTAGTCCGTATAGGTGAAGTTGAGCGGCTCCTCCTGACCTTCCACGGTCTGCATGGTGTAGGAGCGGAAGGTGCTGCCGTCCTTGTCATGGCAGTTGACCGTGTAGCTGCGGCTGCCTTCCTCCGTGCGCAGCTCCAGTTCGTAGGAGGCAGCACGCGGCAGAACGGAAGCCAGCTGTGTCGGCACCTGCTCCATCACGGCAATGCGGCATGCAGGCGTGCGGTCATACGCGATGGTGGCACCGAGCACGATGACCGTGCTTACAATACAGGAAATAATGCGTTTGATCATATTTTTGTTCCCCTAAAATAATTAAGGTGATTCCGGAAAAATGCAGCCGAACCGGAATTCGGCTGCATTCAGCGTTGCTGGATTTTTACTGCAGATGGCTTACTTTACGATTTCCTTCGCTGCAGCGGTCAGAGCCTCGACCTTTTCTGCGGCCTCGGCCTTGTTCTCGCCCTTGGCCATGATGTAAACCTTGACCTTCGGCTCGGTGCCGGACGGACGGATGATAAAGGTTGTGCCGCCCTCGAGTTCGTAGTACATCACGTTCTGACCCTTAAGCTCCATCGGCTCGGACTTGCCGTCTGCCATGCAGGTGCGGGTGCCCGGCATATAGTCGCGGGTGTAATCGACCTTGTGGGTGCCGATCTGGGTCAGCGGCTTGTCGCGCAGCTCCTGCATGAGCTCTTTCATGCGCTGCAGACCGGAAACACCCGGCATAACGATCGAAATGGTCTGTTCGCAGTAGTAGCCGTACTTTTCGTACATCTCTTCCATTGCGTCGTACAGGGTCTTGCCCTGGGTACGGTAGTAAGCCGCCATCTCGGCGATCAGCATGGAAGCGGTAACGGCATCCTTGTCGCGGGCATAATCGCCGCACAGGTAGCCGTAGGATTCCTCAAACGCGAAAATGTACTCGTGCGAGCCGTCCTGCTCGAACTGCTTGATCTTCTCGGCAAGGAACTTGAAGCCGGTGAAGGTGTCGAAGCACGCAACGCCGTTCTTTTCAGCCGCCGCGCGTGCCATCTCGGTGGTAACGATGGATTTGAGCACCGCCGGGTGGGCAGGCATGGTGTTCGTCAGCTTCTTTGCGGTGATAATGTAATCGGTGAGCAGCACGCCGACCTGATTGCCGGACAGGGTGACATACTCGCCGGACTTGTCCTTGAGGACGATGCCGGTGCGGTCGGAGTCCGGGTCGGTGCCGATGATCAGATCAACATCGTTCTGCTTTGCCAGCTCGATGGCGAGCGTAAAGCCTTCCTTGTACTCCGGATTCGGGTTCTTAACGGTCGGGAAGTCGCCGTCGATCTTCATCTGCTCCGGCTCGCAGATAATGTGCTTGTAGCCCAGACGGCGCAGGATCTCGGGAACCAGACGGTAGCCGGCACCGTGGAACGGCGTGTACACCAGCTTGAACTCATCGGCAACCTGCTTTACGCAGTCCGGATTTACCGCAACCTTAATAACCTCGCCGAGATAAGCCTCGTCGGTCTCCTTAGACAGAATACGGATCAGACCGTTTTTGACGGACTCATCGTAGTCTGCAGTTTTTACACCGGTGAAGATATCGGTCTTTGCCATTTCGTTGGCAACCACGTCTGCCTCGGCCGGAGGAAGCTGTGCGCCGTCCTCCCAGTAAACCTTGTAGCCGTTGTATTCCTTCGGGTTGTGGGAAGCCGTGATGTTGATGCCTGCGATGCAGCCGTAGTGACGGACAGCGAAGGACAGCTCCGGGGTCGGACGCAGCTCATCGAACAGCAGCGACTGGATGCCGTTTGCGGCCATGATGCACGCAGACTGCTTGGCGAACTCGGCCGAGAAATGGCGGGAGTCGTATGCAATGGCAACACCGCGGTCCATTGCGGCCTGACCATTCGATACGATCAGGTTTGCCAGACCCTGTGCAGCCTGACCGACGGTAAAGCGGTTCATGCGGTTGAGGCCGACGCCCAGTACACCGCGCAGACCGGCCGTGCCGAACGACAGCGGCGCAAAGAAACGGCTTTCGATCTCTTCCTGATTATCTGCAACAGCAGCCAGCTCGGCATGCTCGTCCGCAGAGAGGGCAGAGCAGTCCAGCCAACGCTTGTATTCCGACATATAATCCATTGGTATCACCTCATCGTGTTAGTTGGCGCATCGCCGCTTTCAGCCGACGGATTGCCACTATCTAAATTATACAATATCCGGCTGTCAATGCAAGGGGTTTTGCGCGAATTTGTGAAAAGATTCCATGAAGCAGAGTAATGATATACAAAACGGCAGAGCAGAAATTGTACGTTCTGTGAGGATACCGGAAAATTCTGCGAAAATGCGGAACCAAAACCGGCAGCAGGCCGTCTATTTAGTCAAAAGCCCTGTCTCGAGATAAAAATAACAGTACACAAATAAACAAAAGAATGGTAGAATAAAGGTAAATTATAATAAGAGGTGATAGCTTTGAAAAAAGTCCTTTCCGCCGTACTGACAGCGGCGCTGCTGGTCAGTACCGTGCCGGCTGCCTTTGCGGCTTCGGATATTGATGGCCACTGGGCAAAGTCCTACATTACCGAGCTGCATGAAAACGGCATTATCAATCCGTCTGCCAGCACGGGCAACTACGGCCCGGATGACAAGGTAACGCGCTGGGAGTTCATGCGATACATCAACCGCGCGTTCGGTTTTACCGAAAAGGCGGATATCAGCTTCTCGGATGTCAATTCGAGCGATATTTTCTACGAAACCGTGCAGATTGCGGTCAAGCAGGGCTATATCAACGGTGTCGGCAACAACCGTATGGCACCGGAGGGCACGCTGACCCGAGAGCAGGCGGCAACCATCCTCGGCCGACTGCACAAGTACACGCCGACGGCTAACCTGTCTGCGCTGGATATGTTCTCTGATCGGGCCAAGCTGAGCGATTACAGCAAATCCTACGTTGCGGAAGCGGTCAAGCAGGGTTATATCAACGGCTACACGAACGGTACCTTTAAGCCGCAGGGCACGCTCAGCCGAGGCGAAATCGCCAAAATGCTGTACGGCTATATGGGCACCCCGCTGAATAAGAACGGCAACGTGTACTCGCAGGCTACGCTCAAGAGCGATACCAAAAACGTTACGATTTCCGTACCGTGCACGCTGGCCGATGCGGATATCAAGGGCAATCTGTACATCACCGAGGGCGTTCTGGCGGGCAATGTAACGCTTGAGGATGTCACCGTTGCGGGCGATATCATCGTCAGCGGCGGAAATGTAACGCTGGACGGTGTTTCCGCACTCGAGATGGTCGTCTCCAATCCGACCGGACTGACCCCGCAGGTCATTGCGACCGGCAACACCAACATCGGCACCACCGAGGTAAAAACCTCTGCAACGCTGACCGAGAGCAATCTGGCAGCGACTGCAGGCGGTTTCTCCGATCTTAAAATGAACGGCAGCAGCGTCAGCCTGACGCTGGATGCAGCTGTCTGGGACGTTGCCAATGAGCAGACCGGCACCATCCTGACGACCGGCAGCACCTCCATCAGCACGCTTACCGCGAACGGAAGAACCACTGTCACCGGCGGCGGCTCGGTCCAGAAGGCGGTGCTCAATTCCAACGGCTGTGAGCTGACCATGCAGCCGACCAGCGTTGAGCTGGCGAGCGGCGTCACCGCGAAGATTGCCGGCAAGGACGTTGCGGCGTCCACCAGCGTTTCGGTTTCTCCGTCCACGCTGTCCATCGACGTGAATAACAAGGACGCGATCGCGTTCGCCTACGAATTCACCTTCAACGCGGACAAGAACGATCTGACCCGTGTTTCGGTCAACGGCACCAATCTCAAGCAGGGCACGGATTACAACCTGCTGAGCGACAAGAACGGCATCCGCGTGTACAAAACCTATCTGTCCACGCTCAAGGCGGGCACCTACACCGCAGAACTGACCTTTGAGGACGGCTCCAAGGCAGCCATCGGTCTGGCGGTCAGCAACTCGGCGCAGAGCGCAGTCAGCCCGAGCCAGATTACCTTTGATAAGTATGAGCAGTCCGCAAACTATGCCGATCAGACCGTAAACGTTGTTCTTCCGGCGGGCACGCGTCTGGATTCCGTCAAAATCGGCAGTACGGTGCTCGAGCGCGGCACGGATTACACCTATAATGCAACGAACGGCACGATTCGTCTGCTCAAGGAGACGCTTGCCAAGAAGAGCAAGGGCACTTATACGGTTACATTCGTACCCAATCAGGGTTCGTCCTTTACCTGCTCGCTGAGCGTGGTAGATACCGCGCCGGTGAACGAAGTACAGCCGTCCACGATCGATTTTGACGCGAACACCTCGTCCGGCGGATACGCCGATCTGGTGGTAACGCTTAACATGGTAGACGGTGCAAAGCTCAAGAATATCCGCTCGAACGGCAAGACGCTCGAGGAGAACTGGCAGTACAAGATCGAGGGCAGCAAGGTCACGATCAACAAGTCTGCGGTTGCGGCATTCGGCAAGAGCGGTGCATCCTACGCGGATTTCGTTTTTGTGATGAGCAAGGGTCAAAGCCCGACGCTGCGTGTCAACTACGTTACCACTTATGCGCTGACGGCTTCCGTGGTCGATGATCTCGGTCTGCCGATTTCGGGTGCGTCCGTCACCTTCACGCCTTCGGACGCGGAGAGCGGCACGGCAGCGCAGACGCTGACCACCGGCTCGGACGGCACGGCAACCGTTTATGTCAAGCGCGGCTCGTACGTTGTAACGGCAACGCATTCGCGCTTTACTGCGGCGGTTACGCAGACGGTCAAAATCTCTGCAGGCCGCACGGTCAAGCTGACCGGCGAGATTCTCGAGAATGTACAGCTGGTTGTCACCAACGCGTACGGCGCGCCGCTGTCCGGTGCGGTTGTCACGGTTGGCGGCAAGAGCATCACCACCGGCACGGACGGCACGGCGTCGTTCAGCCTCAAGCGCGGCAGCTATGTGGCGCAGGTGGCGTGCACCGGCTACTCCGCACAGAGCGTACAGCTTTCCGTAACCGATTCGATTCGTGAGCGCGTACAGCTCAAGTAATTTCTCAAAAATGCAAGCCGCCCGGTTTTCCGGGCGGCTTTTTTGTGCGCTTTTACAGGCGAATGAGGGATAGGGCGTAAGGGCGTCAGAACGGCGCACAGCGGCTTGCGGTTGGGCGCGATAGGGAATAAGGGCGGCCTGCGGCACGGCGCAGAGCGGCGGCAGACCGCTGGTGGGTGAGGGGATAAGAAAACCCCCGAGGAGATTTTCCTCGGGGGTTCCTTTACGTAAAATCGAATCGCGGGATTCGGAGATTACTTGGTGATGTCGCCGTCAACGTCAACGAAGATTGCAACAACATTCTTGGTGCTGTTGTTATCCTCGAATACGATGTAAGCATTCTTAAGCTTCTTAACGCCATCATACTCGATTGCGCCGTTGTTATCAGCAGCCTTATCATCCTCAGCACTTACGTAGATGATCTTAACATCATCGTCAACCGCCTTGGTGATCAGCTTAGCCTTGTCGCCGATATCATTGGTCTTATCCCAGTAAGATACGATCTGACCCTTTTCATCGTACTCGTCGATAGCAGCCATGGTGCTCGGCTTGTGGTAGTCAGTATTCTCGTTCTTCAGGTAGATAGTGATATCAGATGCAGAGTATACCTTATCAGAAGCCTCATCGAAGCTTACCAGATAGCCTTCCTTCAGAGTGGAGTCATCACCCTCGATCAGAACGGTCTTCTGAGTGTTGGTGTCAACATCAACAGTGTAGGAGGTGTAGGTGGTGTCATCAACCTTAGTCGTGCCGTTCTCCTTGGAGACGATACCGTAAACGGTGTCGGAAGAAGCACCGGACGGCTTGGTGGTGAGAGTTGCATATGCTGCAACAACCTTGTTATCGTCGGTGATAACACCGTAATAACCATACTGAGCCAGATCGAAGGAATTCATGTTGCGAGCGGTGTAGGTGTAGAAGTCACCAGCAGTAGCCTTGGCATCCTTTGCCGGAGTAGCAGTCTTATTTACAAACAGGACTGCATCAGAAGCTGCAACCTTGCTGTTAAAAGACTTGGTATCCTTATTGTAGAGGTTGGTGATCTTGGCATCTGCCTGCGTCGGAGCAACTACCTTGGTGATCTTGATCTTGCCGTTATCAACGTCAGAATACTTGATCAGAGCGCCGGTCTCCAGAGCAGCAGCCGTTACCTTGGTAGAGCCATCGGTGGTGGAATCCTTGTGAACCTCAACCTTAACCTCAGAGCCGTCAGCCTTCAGAATCTTAACTTCCAGAGCGTCAAAGCCGCCGGTCAGAATACCGCCATTGTTGCTCTCAACAACAGCATAGTTCTTAGCGCCCTCAGAGGTCTGCTTAGCAGCGTAAACAATACCGCCGATGGTGTACAGAATGTAGGACTCGCCGATCTGATCGGTGAAAGAGGTTTCAAAGTCAGAATCAACAGCGGTGGTAGCCAGAGAAGCGATATCGTAGGAAGTGCCGTCAATGCTTACCTTGCTGGTGCCCTTGAAGCTGGTCAGCTTGCCCTCAACGGTAGCTGCCTTAACAACAGTGCTCTTAGCAGCAGAGTTGGTAGCCTTGGTGTTGTACAGAGTGGTAACAACAACGATATCGTCCTTCTTAACGCCGTCGTAAATGTCGTTATCCTCAAACTTGATGGTACCAACGCCGTTGTTGATGGAAACCTTCTCGCTGTTTACAGCAGTAACGCGAGCCAGCTTGGACTCAACAACGTAAGCCTTTACGATATCACCGTCATCGTTGCAGATGAACTTAACAGTGTCAGCAGAAGTAGCCTTCAGCTTGGAGATCATGTCATCAGCAACCTGATCAGCGGTCATAGCTGCAGCAGCAGTATCCTTCTTAGCGCCGTAGTTGTAGTTGATGTACTCGTCGTCCTTAGCAATCTTTGCTACATCGTAGTTCTTGTCGCCAAAACGAACAGTGCCGTCATCCTTCTGGGACTGCAGGTCATCCTTGGTGATGTTGTAAACCTTGGTAGTACCGGTTACATAAACGCCGTAGATGGTGTCCTTCTTGTCCGGCTTGTTAGCGGTACCGCCAGTAGCGTCCTTGTACAGTACGGAAACTTCCTCGCCGATGTAGGAGAGATTCAGCTTGCTGAACTTGAAGTCAGCGTTAGCCTTTGCAACGTCCTTGCCGTCCGGAGTGCCGTATACACGGATCAGACCGGTGTCCAGACCGCAAACGTCCTCGTTGCCTTCGAAGGTACCAACCCACTTCTTCATGCTCATGTACTTCTCGCCAACGGTCTCCAGCTTGTCAGTGCCAAGCAGGTTCATGTTGGTGTACTCGCCGTCACGCAGGGTAACAGTGTGAGCAAAAATGGTGTTGTAGATCAGCTGTGCAGCGTACTGACGCGGGCAAGCAGAGGTGAACGAGGTGTTTACATCGTCCAGCAGGCCGTTCTCGTCAGCCAGTGCGTTGGTCTTTGCAGCCCAGCTGGAACCGGTCAGACCAGCCTTAGTTGCGTCGTAGCCGAGGGTTACGAGCAGTATCTTAGCAGCTTCCTGAGCGGTTACCTTGTCGTTCGGGCAGAACTTGGTGTTGCTCTTACCAGCAATGATGCCCAGAGACTGGCGGTACTTGATGTAGCCGCGTGCCCAGTGGGAGCCAATGTCGGTGAAAGAGGTCTTGTCGTCGTTGTACGCAGAAGCGTCAGAATTACCGGTGCGCAGAACGTAGATCATCTTCGCCATCTCCGCACGGGTTACGGTACCGTTCGGCTTGAAAGAGCCATCGTCGTAGCCGTTAACTACGCCCAGCGATACCAGAGTGTCCACAACTTCGGTGTCAACCTTAATGTCAGCCGAATCCGTGAACGCTGCACCAGCAAACATGGTGAATGCGCAAGCAAACGCCAGTACCAGTGCAAGAACCTTTTTGAGATGGCGTATGAAAAAACTAATATATGAGAAAAGGGTAATGAAAAATCGAAAATATAGTGTATTTATAACTTTATATAGGAAAATAGAAGCAAGAAATGTGTTCCAAAATAAAACATAAAAAGTAAATTGGTATAAGCAAATACGAAAAGAAATAAATTTTTTTGACAAATTTAGTGTTCGCCAACAGTATATATAAATATGTAGGTAAAAGTAAAGCACCGGAGCATTAGATATTTTATGGTATGATAAAGGACCTGTATCTAAACGTACAGGTCCTTCGTGGGTAAGGAAATCTGGGTACTCCCATCTCTCTAACACAACTTAAAAGCAGGGGAGCCACAGCCTTAAAAAATTTAAGTGTATACAGGATAACATAATTATTGAACAAATGCCATTGAGATTTTGAAATATCTATATGATTTAATATGTCTACGGTATGTGTAACGGCAGGGACGTAGAAGGTTCACTGCTGAAAAAGTGCAGGTTTCGGGGTCCCTCACTAATTCTTTGAGAAACGAATCATACGTCATAAAGAACTCCTAAGAGAAAGTGTTTTGAATTTTAAGAGATTTATTTACTTTGCAGCATTATCCCGCTCCATAGCCTCTTGAATAGCACGATTTACAAAAGCGTTTACTGATTCTCCTTGAGCAATGGCATGATTTTGAATCCATGCTTTTTGGCCTTTAGGCACACGAAAACGTATTTCATCAAATTTTTCGCGCCACTTATCGTTAGCACGACGCTGTGCTTCAGATGCCATGGTGGATACCCCCTATTGTAGGTAATGTGCAGAATCAACATATACGCGTGCGTATATTTGGCAAAAATACTCCTTGATATACGCGCGCGTATTATTTATAATACAATCAGAAAATAAAACAGCAGCTGCCAAGGGCTGGCACCCTTGACAGCCTGCGCAGGTGACTCGACCACCTACACAACGGAAAACTCCGCACCGCAGTATTAGTATACCCTTTTTTTAAGGGTTGCACAAGACCTTTGTTCGTGCTATATTTATACTTCTTTCTGCTATGTGATTTTGACACCGTGTAGGCTCTATATTGCCTGCACGGTTTTATTTTCGCTCAAAATCACATATAGAAAGAGGCGAAATTATGATGAAGAAGTATTCTTTCGCAGATATGCAAAGGCTGCACTGGAAAGACTACGAGTTCGAGTGTCAGCGGCTGACCTTTCCGAACGGCAGACAAATCCGTTTGACGGACAGCCAGAGCAGGCAGGTACAGACGCAGTACATACAGTATATCGATCAACATCATCACGCACCGCGCATGGGAGATTTTATTTTCCCGAGCAAGGAGACGAGGTCATGGGTATAACTTTACGGGAATGGTCGCAGCAGTGGCTGGAGGTTTACGTTAAGCCGGTAGCCAAACCGAGCGGCTACGAGCACTACTATGACAACATGTACAAGCATATCCTGCCGAAATTGGGCGAAATGCCTTTGGAAAGTCTAACTACCGCTGTCGTACAGCACTTTCTCAACGAAGAATCCCTGCATGGCAATCTGCGGACCGGCGGCGCGCTGAGCGCAAAAAGTATCAAGAATATGCGCGTTGTGCTGGATGTTTGCTGTAAGCGTGCTGTTGCGGACGGTATGATGCCCGCAAATCCGGTTCCTGCGACCGTATATATGCATTGCCGCTCGAAGAAGCACAATATTATGAGTGATAGCGATCAAAAAGTGCTCGAAAAGTGGCTGTTTTCTGATCTGTCGCTTAATAATGCAGGTATTATCTTAGCACTGTACAGCGGTATGCGCTTGGGTGAAGTCTGTGCTGCACGTTGGGGTAATTACGACGCGATGAGCGGCATGCTGCATATTACACAGACCGTACGCCGGGTGATGGTTGATCCTGAGGCAGAGTATGGCAAGCGGACGGAACTTATCTTCAGCTCTGCGAAAAGCGATGCTTCCGAGCGGGATCTGTATCTGCCGGAAGTACTGCAGGGTTTGCTTACCGTACAGTATCAGCGGTTCGAATCTCTTTTTAAGCGCACGCCGAATGCTGATGATTTCATCATCTATAATACAGTCGGTGGTGTAATGGATCCGGACCACCTGAGCAGCTACTGGGGCGATGTACTGGACGGTCTTGGCCTGCCGCACGTTCGTTTTCACGATATTCGGCATACGTTTGCTACCCGTGCGATCGAGCAGGGTATCGATGTTGCAACGGTTGCGGGTCTACTGGGACACGCGGATGTAACCACGACCACGCACTACTACGTTCATCCGCGCGATGCTTCGATGCGAAAAGCAATGGCGGCTGTCGCACCGGTCGGAGCAGTTACACACGCATGGCAGAATACCCGATTATTTGCACCGAAAAGCGCTGAAGAGAAAGTACCTGAAGCGGCAAGGCGTGTGCATCGCCGTCGCAAGCACATCGCAGAATGTGGATGAGTAAATGCTGCGGAAATATATGAGGAGAATCAATATGAGAGAATATAAATATGTATGTAAAGACTGTAAGGAACACCTCACAAATTCTGAGGATCGATTGTGTGAATGGTGCCGGGACAAGAAAAGGGTTAATTCTGCACAGATTTGCATTATCTGTGGGAAAAGACGTACTCCTGCACGGGATGGTGTGTGTTACAACTGTCGTCCAAAGGTGCCTAAGGAGCCCTATAAACCTGGCGTGCCTTGGAAGGAAGCTCTTGAATGGGTTGAGCTTGAATATGTTATTTTGCAGGCTCGTTATGACGGTTTGTCCTTTCAAGAAATTGCAGAGCTGACAGAATTGTCAGCTGAGGAATGTGCCGATATCGCCGTCAAAACGCTTGATAGACGCCGATTTGGGTATTACTTAAAAATATGAGTAACTCTCGAAAAAGGAATGGAAGACACGCAAAGTGTCTTACAATTCTTCCCCGCATTTGCGGGGGTCACCCCAATTTGATGTAAGCGCTTAGATTTGAAAATCGGCAAATTATCCCCGCATAAACGGGGGACAGAACAATCCCCAAAGCAGAGGATAAACCCTTTGCTTTGGGGACTGTTTATTGAGGTAAGAAGCGTATGCTTTGCAGAGTAGCAGATACTATGCTATATGATTGTCGCCTAAAAGCAGCGATTTTGCGCCTTTAACTTCTCAAAACGTCAGCCGCATCTGGTGCCACCGGACATTCCCGTGCGTGGATTTCTCGGACACGCCTTCATCGACAAAGCCGAATTTCGCGTAGTACGCAAGGAGTCTGTCCTTGCAGGTCAGCACCAGTCCCTTGCGGCCCTGCTGTCTGGCATCGGCGATGGCACGGCGAATCAGCTCACCGGCATAGCCGCGTTTGCGGTACTCTGGCAGGGTATTGACGCCGAAAATCATCTGCCATGCACCGCTTTCGTTGTGCATATAGGCGTTTTCGTACATTTCATCGGTCAAATCCGGCTCGTCCGTGACAAACCCATCGACAAACGCGATCAGCTTGTCGGCGTCATACAGCAGCCAGAAGTGGTTGCCGTAATACTTGATCCGCTCGACAAATTCCTGCTCGGTTGCCGCTTCTGCCGGCGGAAAGCAGGCGGCTTCTGCCGCGGCGATGGCAGCAATGTCTTTTTCTTCTGCATAGGTGATCTTCATTCTGTATTCCTTCTCAACGGATAGGGAGAATATCCGCTGTATGTTACTTTTCTCTCAGCATACCACGCTTTTGAGCGCGAAACAAGAAAAATCACTATGCTAAATACGCAATATCTTGTGCATAAATCGGAGTGAGAGCGGCATCTGCACGGAGTTTCAGCGACACTTTCACGTAATAGAGCGACATCTTCTCCTTTTTCGGGTAATGAAAAAGCTGTACTCATTTGAGAACGGCTTTTGACCTATGCATCGGCAAAAAACAATCCGACTCATTCTGTACTTCTGTATATTTCTTGCCGATAATATGGTATACTATAAATACAGCTATCCCGCTCGGAGGTGAGCATATGAACTATCTTTCTGTTGCAGAAACAGCGAAAAAGTGGAATATTTCCGAACGAAGTGTGCGAAATTACTGTGCACAGGAACGTATTCCGGGTGCTGTGCTGATCGGCAAAACATGGCACATTCCCGAGAATGCGGAAAAGCCTGCTCGTAGTAACGGCAAAAAAACGCCTGTCAAAACATTGCTTTCCATTCTGCAGGAAGAAAAACGAACCAAGTATGCTGGTGGCATTTATCACAAAACCCAAATCGACCTGACCTACAACTCTAACCACATCGAGGGCAGCCGCCTGACGCACGACCAGACACGTTATATTTTTGAAACCAACACCATCGGTGTAGAAAACGAGGTGCTGAATGTGGACGATGTGATTGAAACCTCGAATCACTTCTGTTGCATTGATCTCATCATAGATCATGCAGCAAGCACGCTAAGCGAGCATTTCATCAAAAAACTGCACCATATTCTGAAAACCGGCACTAGCGATTCTCGTAAGGACTGGTTCGCCGTTGGCGAGTATAAGCGTTTGCCAAATGAGGTCGGCGGTATGCAGACCGCACTTCCAGAAGAAGTTGCCGATAGAATGAAAGCTCTGCTATCTGACTATAATGCCGTTCCTAAAAAGACACTGGACGATATTCTGGATTTTCACGTGCGCTTTGAGCGTATCCACCCATTTCAAGACGGCAACGGCCGCGTTGGACGGCTTATCATGTTCAAGGAATGTCTCAAATACAACATCGTTCCGTTTATCATAGAAGAAAACCTCAAGCTGTTTTATTATCGCGGTCTCAAGGAATGGTATAACGAAAAGAGATATCTTACGGATACCTGCTTAACCGCACAGGATAAGTACAAAGCCTATCTTGACTATTTCCGTATCCCCTACGAAAAGTGAACCAGAGAAGCCGTCCTCATTTGAGAACGGCTTCTACTGTACCGGCTATCTTACATAATATGGCTCATATTTTAGGAAACAGCTTGTACAAATCTCTCCTAAAAGTTGTTCTTATCCCATTGTACCAGATGAGCAGCTTTGCTCACGCCGCCGAAATAATTGAAAGCATGAGCATGACAGTTCAGCCAGTTCTCTGTTTTCATGTCGTCGCAGGCTTTTGCATAGATATCGTGAATTCAAAAGGTTGTCGCTGCGTTCCGGCGAGGTGCCACTATTTCTTCGGCAAGATGTCGCTGAAAGTCCGTGCAGGCGCCGCTGTATGGGCGGTTTATGCATCTTGCTGCTATTGCAGGCCATTTAGTCGGATTTTACAATTTCAATCGGTCAAATTTCAGAATATCATTCGGTCAAATTAGAAAAGTCTAATCCGTCAGATTTTATAAGAATCAATCATACCACATCTTCTAAAAAGTTGGAGAATGAGGGTTGATTTTCAGACTGAGGGTATATATAATAGTTACAGCATCAAAAAACGATTTATAGTTTTTGTACGGGGCGGCGTTGCGACGGCGTCCTAGTTTTTTATAATAAAAAGGTGCCTAATGATGGATCAGAAGCGACTTGAATATCTCCGTCAGGTGGAGAGGCATGCAGATGAAACCGGCTGGGTTGCTCCGCTGACCCAAGAAGATAAGGACCATTTTGCTTATTTGAGAAAGGTTTTCAAACGCTATAATATTGCTCCTTCTAAAGCAACCCCAACGGAGTATGACTTTGTGGTCAGAGTGGCAGAAAGTGAGTTCTATTCGCGATAGGGTAAAACTCAAACAGATACAATAAAAATAAGGAATTATTTTAATCAGTGAGGACAGAAATTGAAGTGCCCCCAAAAGTTAGACAAAAATTCAATGCAAAAATTGTTCAAGCAGCTGAAAGGGTTTGCTAGCAGTTGGCTAGAGGTATTTATTCTAAATATGCGAGTGCTGCAAACTTGCTGTTGAATTTTACAGCAGAATGGGATATGCTATGTTTGAAAGGAGCGGATAGATATGCCGAATATTAAACCCATTTCTGACCTGCGAAATTACAGCGAGGTACTGCGTGATGTGGATGTGGGCGCTCCTGTCTTTTTGACGAAGAATGGGCGCGGACGGTACGTCATCGTGGATATGCAGGACTATGAGAAAACACAGGCAACGATCCGCCTGATGAACGAGCTTGCAAAGGGCCGTCACTCTGGCGAAACGGAAGGCTGGCTGACAACGGACGATATGAGGGCGCACTTCCGCGCAAAAGCGAATGAAGAATAAAATTCATTATTCGCCCGAGTCCCGCCGTGATTTGGATGATATTTGGGATTATATCGTATCGGAGCTTCAAAACCGTTCTGCTGCGGAGCATGTGGTCGATCGCATTATGGATGCGGTTGATCAGTTGAAAAACTTCGCAGAGATGGGAACCCCATTATCCTCTATTGCAGACGTCGGTACGGACTATCGTTTTCTTGTCAGCGGCAATTATATGGTGTTTTACCGTGTGCAAGACAGCGATGTCTACATTGATCGTGTTCTGTATGGCCGCAGCGATTACATGAGTGCCTTGTTCAAAGACCTACTACGTGAAAAAACAACCGAATAAAATTGAAATCGGCAAGTTTTACCAGAAACTTGCCGATTTTTCCCTCTGTAATTACTTTTTTGCTTTATCTGCAAGCTTTATTAGTTTGCTAAAGCTATCTGGATTTTCGATTAGCTTAGGCAATAGCTGAAGCATCATTTGGTTAGCGAACTGTTCATTTTGAGGAGTATTTTGTTGGACAACCGCATCGGACGCGGTCTTTTCTGCGGTCTTAATTTGCAGCTTTTCAAAATTTCATCATCATTTTTTCGATTTGAAAGGCCACTTGGATAGTAATACCGCTTGAGATTATTCCACCGTATATCTTTATATCCACAGATAAGCGCCATCTCTTCAAGCAATTTTATGTATCTATCATTAAGTTGTTGTGGGTTTGAAGAAGGTTTGTCTGCTTCATCCATATAGGACTTCCAAGCTTGTCTAACTCTCTGATTTTTGTGAAAAATTACATCAATTGAGTTAAGCGATTTAACATTTTCTTCTTCAGAAATTAAAATGATGTATTCACCATCCCTGGGATGGCTACTATCATTATAAGGATTGAATTACATAGGCAGGTAGCAAATCGGCTGTTCAAAAACGGAATGCGGCCGGTTTGCTCCGCAAACTCGGCCGTTTAGCTTCGTAATATGCAGCAAGACCTGCTGCACCCGCTTGCACAGTAAAAAAGGATGCTTGAAGCGTCCTTTTACTATTGCTGTTTGTGTCGAATTTTGTTATGCTCGTAGCAAGGCACTGTTCCAGATAGCAGGCGGTTAGTCACTCCCTTGTAAAGGGGGTGTTGCGCATGGGCAAGAAACTTTTGCGTTTCTTTGTATGCACAGCAGTTTTGCTCTACATACTCACTATATATGCGAAATGGCCGCCTTTCCCTGACAAGTAAAGCGGTCATTTCTTGATACGATTTTCTTAAAGGGCTAACCGTCTGTGGACAGTGCCTTTTATATTGCCTTTAGTATACCTGTTTTGCATGGCGCTGTCAAGCCATCTGCTGCCAGGGAAAGAGCTGATTATAGCCGCGCGGATATTGTTCTTTATTGCTCTTTACAGTATAGATATAGTATCTGACAGACAACAGCACATACGACATATAGCGTGTACAATGCGATTGCATATACACTATATCGTGCTCCGGACGGCTGCAATATATTTGCAATCACTCATAACCCGGAGGCTACAGGTTTAAGTCCTATCCCTGCAACTATGTTTAACCGTTGATTTCGTAAGAAATCAACGGGTTTTTGTGCTTTTTAAAGGGTTTAAAGGAACGAAGATAGGCGCTCTGGCCCCAATTGTACCCCAACGGGGATAAAATGAGAGTGGGATTTGCTGGTTTTCGTTTGTGCAATAGGTATAATGACAATAGAAGTTTTTTGAATTTATTCCCGCGCGAATAGAATATTGAAGTGCCCCCCAAAAAAGTTAGACAATCCTTCATACCGTAATATCAACTAATTTCGCAACCTTTTTAAATATTCGGTTGATGTTGACTCCATATAAATTAAAAGGGAGACTACAACACCGCGATGCTGTGCGTCTCCCCCTTATGACTGATTTTATCGTTGTCCGCCAACACTCCAGCCCATACGTCTGGAATCACAATCAGGTTTTATCGTTGCCTGCCAACCCTCCGGTCTATACACCCGGATTCTCTATCGGATTTAAGGTGTCAGCCGCACCAGCAGGATGTCGCCTGCTTTCCTATTTATAGTATATTCGATATATGGTTTTTAATCAACCAGTTTTGAGAATTCTCTTTTGAAATTTCGTTTTATAAAGTGCATAAGCGCAGCGCTATCAGTAGCTTAGCTGAGAAGCGGTAGTGGAGATGTAGGTCTGCGACGAATCTTAACTCTAATATTGTATCTTAACTTGAAAAGAGTTATGATGCAGCAAAAAGAGTTAACTGCGCAAGTAGACAGCTCTTTCTTCACACGTTTCGTTGACTTTTCCACTGGAAATGCATATAATGAAAATGGACAGAAGGCGTCATCCCTCTGGTGCGGCTGGCACCTAAAATCCGAAATTGATGCCGGACTTTGGGTCGGAATGTTGGCGGGCAACGGAAAAACCCGATAGCGATGCAGTAGAATGGTCTTTGATCAGATGGAACTGTATGTCGGCGGACGACAGAAAAATCAGTTATGAAGAGAAGACATACGGCATTGTGAAGTGACCCCAAAAAGTTAGACAATATTTTGAAGTAAAAATTGTTCAAGCAGCCGAAAGGGCTTGTTGTCTGTGAATTGCAGGCGGCAGGCCCTTTAGTTTTGCCTTAATCCTGCGATTGTTGTAGTAGTCCAGATAGTCAACGAGTTCCTGTTTGAAGTGCTCCATGGACTGAAATTCTTGCAGATATAGCAGCTCACTTTTGAGCAGCCCAAAGAAATTTTCTATCACAGCATTGTCCAGACAGTTCCCCTTGCGGCTCATGCTCTGCCGGATGCCTTTCTCTCGGAGCATCCGTTGATACTGTTTATGTTGGTACTGCCAGCCCTGATCAGAATGGAGAATGAGGTTTGTTCCGTCCGGAATTTTTGCAAATGCCTCGTTCAGCATGGTCGTCACCATGCTCAGTACTGGACGGTCTGAAATTGTGTAGCTGACCAAATCGCTGCTGTGCAGATCAAGAATCGGGGACAGATACAGTTTCTTGCCAAACAAACTGAACTCCGTCACATCGGTGCCCCACTTCTGGTTTGGCTTTTCGGCGCGGAAGTCCCGGTTTAACAGATTTGGTGCGATTTTTCCCACTTCTCCCTTGTAGGAGCGATATTTCTTCATCCTGACACGGCAAACTAAGCCCAACTCCTTCATCAGCCGCTGGACAGTCTTGGGGTTCAGAGAGAATTAAATTGCTGCGATTTCTTCCTTAACAGATGCGTATTTGTCATCTTTCTGCATCTGCTTCAAATGATAGTAGAAAGTTGCACGGGGCAGTTGAGCGATTGAGAGAAGAATATCCAGAGAATGTCTTTGCCTCAGCTTTTGAACTACCTGCACTTTCTGCGCTGGCGTCGCTCGTCTTCCAAAACCAAGGCTTGCAAGTTTTTAGGTAATCGTTCTCCGCACGCAGTCGCTGCCGCGCCGTTCGACCGTCAAGCCTTCTGGCCCTTCTTCCAGATAGATTCGTTCCCATGATTTGATCTGATCTCTGCTGTTTACCTCAAGTCTACGGCAGGTTTCGCTGTAACTCAACCTTTCTTCCATCATGGTTTCCACGACCAGCTTCTTAAATTCTGGCGTGTATCGTTTGTTTGGTTTTCCTCTTGACATAATAAATCACCCCATCTGTTAGATAGTATATCATACTGTCTAACAAATGGGGTGCAGTTCATTTCTTCAGCCGGCTCTCCAAACATTCCGTCCTTGTGGCGAAGTACGCCTGTATGTCCGCCGGACGAATATCGCTCAACCGCGCCGCCCCGAAATAGGGGATCAGATGACCCTCGACCAGACTGACATAGGTCAGCTCATAGGTGTTGACGTCAACGAACGGCTGCTTGTAGGTGGAGGGCACAAAGGCTTCACCGGTACGAGCCGACACCTCGGAGGCTACGCGGTACTCCTCGGCTTTCTTCTTCGCATCGGACAGACTCACCGTGCTGTAAAAGGACTTGCGCAGCGGCTTGCCGTGAATGTCCCGCTCTGGTGTTGGTAGCACCGAGGCGGGATTTTTTATTTCTCCCACCGCGCGGCGAGCTTTTGCAACTCGGGCAGATAGGCGTTCTGGATTTTTGCTGCGATAACAGCGGCAGTATGGTCATCGTAGATATGCGAAGTCTGGTTGCGGGCATTCAGCATATCCAGCCAGACGCCTTCATCGTCGATCAGCTCGGCGGCGTACGCCTCACGCAGCACTTGCTTGGGGAATTGCAGGGTATTCTGCATGCCAGCGTCGAGCATATATTCCTTGAGTGCCTTCCAGCCCAGCTCAAAGGTAAATTCAAACCGCTGGATCATGCCGTCACGGACGGTGTCGTTTCGGATGTTCTGATAGTCCGTTACCGCCTCCGCCAGTCGATGCGCAGCATTTACAAAGTTATCGCGTTTGGTTTTCATACAGTATCACTCCATCTCGGTCAATTTCAGCAAGCAGCTCGGGCGAGGTGTAGTCATCGACAAACACAACGTCGTATTTCAGCAGGGTCGGCAGATCGTCCATGCCGCACCAGAACCGCGTCTGCTGCTCCTCCGGCATACCGAACACCGCAAGGTCAATATCACTGCGCGGACGGTTATCGCCGCGTGCGCGGGAGCCGAACAGGACGAGTTTGCGTGCACCGCAGTCCTTCGCAAGCTGTGCAAGAGCAGGTTTCAGGTCATTCATGCGGGATAGCTCCTTTTCTTAATATTCCCGTATCAGCACCTGCGGGATGCCGATGATATGGCAGCTTTCGAGGTCTACGCCTTCAATGCGGCGGGGCGGGTACGCGGGATTGAGCGGCACAAGCTTGAGCCAGTCTTCGCCGTCCACATAGTTGATGCGTTTGATGGTCATTTCGTCATCGCCGTAGCTGATCACGCCGATCTCGCCGGAGTGGTTCATGGTGGACTGACGCAGTACCAGCACGATGTCGCCGTTCTGGAACGCCGGATACATACTGTCGCCGCGCACGCGCATAGCACAGAAGTCCTCGGCTTTCCGGCCTTTGAGGTAGGCGCGCGGCACTTCGATCTTCTCGCCGGCCGCGCTCTCGTCGATGGATACGCCGTCGTAGTGCGCCGCTACGCTGGTGATGACCGGAAATGTCACTGTGTCCTCGGTGATGGTGGGGGAGGGGAGAGTTGGTGCGGTGGGTTCGTCCCAGCCCATCAATACAGAAGGTGTAACGCCGAGAATGTCAGCCAGTTTGGCAATGCGTTCATGCCGTAACGATTTAATATTTCCACTTTCCCAACGCTGCACAGTAGCTTCGGTTACGCCGATTTTTTCGGCAATCTGTGCGAGTGTAAGTCCTAATTCTTTGCGCTTTGCTTTCAAGACAGATGATATATTTCCCATAATGAGTACCTCCCTCTTATGATAAGTTAACTATATCACAGGCAAATACGTTGTGCAAGCAAAAATTGCGTTTCACGTAAAAACTTTCGCATAACGTATTGACAAGACGGCAAGAGTGGTGTATCGCAAACTTACGCAAAATGAAAAATTGGAGGTGAACGACATGGCTCATATTGATGTGCCGAAGGTGCGAGGTAGGATGGCATACTTCGCTGCATTGGAAGATCTGCCGCCTGTAGATATGGATTCCACAGGCTTGCATCACACGAAATAAACAGCTGTAATCAGGCTCTGCAGGTCGGCGCATTCGCGGCGGCCTTTTGGTGTTGTGCTTTTCTCCGCCCGCTGCCTGCGATATTTTCTTTTGTCAAGTCCGCTTGAGGGCTTGACTTTTTATTTGCAGGCTTAACAGATGCATATTTGTCTTCTCTCTGCATTTGCTTCAAATGATAGTAGAAAGTTGCACGGGGCAGTTGAGCGATTGAGAGCAGTATACTGAGTGCGTGTTTTTGCCTTAGCTTTTGAACTACCAGCGTTTTTTGTGCTGGCGTCGCTCGTCTTCCAAAACCAAGGCTTGCAAATTTTTTAGGTAGTCTACCTCCGCACGCAGCCGCTGAACCTCTGCCAGCAGATCTTCCGTTACCTCCTTCGGCAGCCGCTTTGGCGGACGGCCCTTACTGCTGCGGCCGCGCCGTTCAACGGCAAAGCCTTCCGGCCCTTCCTCCAGGTAGATTCGCTCCCATGATTTGATTCGATCTCTGCTGCTTACCTCAAATCTACGGCAGGTTTCGCTGTAACTCAATTTCTCTTCCTGCATGGTTTCAATCACCAGTTTTTTGAATTCCGGCGTATATCGTTTGTTTGGTACTCCTTTTGGCATAGCAAAACACTCCACTTGTTAGATAGTATATCATACTGTCTAACAAATGGGGTGCAGTTCAAACTGAACTGCCCCGAAAAAGTTAGACAATCTTTCAAAGTAAAAATTATTCAAGCTGCCGAAAGGGCTTGTTGTCTGTGAACCACAGGCGGCAAGCCCTTCAATCTTGCCTTTTTGAGCAGTCCGAAAAAATTCTCAATCTGAACCGCTACCCGTCAAGAGGACAGTGAAAAAATATAAAGATTTTCTGGCCGGCAGCCTATAGGTTGCCGGCCGCATTTTATGCAGCGAGCCACAACGAGAAAGCGTTTGTGACTAACAAACAGGACGCTTCGTTCTCTTTTTATAGTGCTTGCATCATTTCAAGTATAATTCCATCTGGATCTTTGAAATAGAAGGCTTTACTTTCTCCAAATCCTTGTGAAGTGAAATTGAAATGTTGAGGTTCAGATAAGCACTCTACATTGTTTTCAATAAAATGCTTATAAGTCAAATCAATATCATCAGTATAAAAACACAGTTCGGAGATAGATGTAGTGAATAAATCTGACTGTATCTTATGAACCGCATTATCTATAAACTGAATAAGTTCAACCGGTGGAGATTCAACATTTTTAGAACCGTTTAGATAAGCAATCCGTGCTTTACAGTTTCGCCTATGAAATAATTTATCAGTTTCCTCACCCGCCATCAATAATTCTCCTTGGAATTCAAGTCCAAGAATATCTCTATAAAAAGCAATCGACCTATCCAAATCTGATATTGTTAATCCAACGTGATATATTCTTCCAACCATTTATTATATATCTCCTTAAAGATTTTCCATACTCCTGTTTTCATTACACAACTGTATTCATAAGGCAATACCGCATAATTTCGGCAAAACGCCGCAGCTTTAATTGTGCGGTGTTGCCATAAACCTTACCGGTACTATATCAAAAGGATTTCGGTATGATTCTGATGCAAAATCGTACGGTATTCTTCAGGCACATCATCCGCAATCAGATATTGAAATGCATCGAGATCGGCAACAGGATACATGGCAATTTGACCAAATTTATGGCAATCTGCCATCAAGTACCAGGACCGTGCCATAGACGGCAGATTGCGATAAATATGCGTCGAAACAATAGAATGTACTGTAAGCCCCGCCTGTAAATCAATGCCCGAGATACTCGTAAATGCTTTTGAAACGAAAACATGATTTGTGAAGGTGTTTGGGTTTTCAGGACTTGAAAATAAGGTGTGCGCATCTGTGGATGTCACTTCTCCACCGAGCAGATATACGCGGGAATCCGTCTTCAACAGGTCATTTAGCGCGGTAATATTATTCGTTACGATCGACAGGTCATGAAAGCGTTCAAGAAGCTTGGCCAGATAGCAGCAGGTTTGTCCGGATCCCAAAAAAATGCTGTCACCATCCTGTATTTCTTCGCAAGCGCGTTCAGCCAAAGCAATTCGTGTTCGATCGTTTACATTGGATAGCGAAGAAGGCAAAGCGCAGTCCGCCAGCATCGCACCACCGTAAATACGCTTGGCAATCCCCTCGTCCTCTAGCTGCTGCAAATCTTTCCGAATGGTAACACGACTGATGTCGAACTGCTCACTCAAATCGTTGACTAACACTTTTTTATTTGTAAAAAGCATCTTCCTTATTTCTTCAATACGACTTGTCATAGTACATTCTCCTTTCTTCTTTTAAGATAAACGAAATAAAACGAAATGTCAATATGAAATAATCGAAACCGAAAGAAAGTGAAAGTTGAAATAAACGCAGGATGGTGATATGCTGAAATCAACAAGGGAACGAAAGCCCAAAGGAGGAATCCAACATGAAAAATGTGCAGGATCGGCGTATAGAACTGTTATTGTCCGGACGTGCGGGGATCGACCTGAACACCACAAAAGCAGGCTGCACCTTTGCTGATATCCCGGCATTCACAAAATCCGTAGGCGGCTCTCCCGCTAATATTGTGCAGGGAGCGGCACGTTTGGGACTAAAAACAGGCTTTCTTGGAAAAGTAGCGCACGATGGTATGGGAGAATATATCCTATCCGCTTTGCAGGCACAAAATATCGAAACCAAAGGTATTGTGGTTGATAAAACAGGGGCTCGCAACTGTATTGCAGTAACAGAGATCATCAGCGCCGAAGAGAGTGGCGGCTATGCAACCGGCGGGGATGCATTCCACCATGGAACGTATCTATACCGGCAGGGAACAGCAGATATGCTATATTCCCCCACAGATGTAAATCGTGATCTGATTGCCGCATCCCAGTCCGTGATGCTTTCGGGCACTGCATTCTCTCAATCCCCTTCGCGTGAAGCAATGTTTACAATATTGCAGCTGGCACGAGATTTCGGAACGATGACCGTTTTAGATATCGATTACAGGCCATTCGGCTGGGTATCAAAGGATGAAACTGCACGTTGCTACCAACAGGTGATCACACAATGCGACATCGTTATTGGCAATCGAGAAGAATTTGATGCTGTTGAATACCTCACCATGCCGGGCAACAAAGATAATACCAAATCAGCACAGGCGCTGTTGGATGCCGGCGTGAAGCTGGTCATTGTAAAGGACGGTGCAAACGGATCCGCAGCATACACGTCTGACGGTAAGGTCTTGCGCTGCGGCAGCATTCCTACCGCAGCAGTAAAGACGTTTGGTTCCGGTGATGCATACGCAGCAGGATTGATGTATGGCATTCTGCGAAAACACAACTTAGCGTATGCAATGCAGCTTGGCACCGCCTGTGCCTCATTGGCGCTGAAAACAATCAGCTGTGGAGATGCAATGCCTAATTTACAAGCCGCAGAGCAGCATCGTGCACAGCACGAAAAGGAGATGATGCCATGAAGTGGGAACAGAATTATGTTGCACAGGCCGCACAGCAAAAGCGAATCATCCCGGGATTTAATATATTTGGATACGAAGATGCGCAGGCTGTGATCCGTGCCGCCGAACGCGCTGTTTGTCCGGTTTTGCTGATGATCAACCGTGATGCACGTACGGCAATGGCGGTGGAGCATTGGTCAGCACTGCTGAACGCTTTAGCCGAATCTTCGAGTGTACCTGTTGGCATTCATCTGGATCACTGTACCGAAACAGATACCCTCATCCGTGCGATCGACAGCGGCTTTACCTCGGTTATGTTTGATGGTTCGCACCTACCGATAACCGAAAATTTGAAGATCACACAAGCTATTGCGCAGTATGCACATAAAAAAAACGTGTTTTTAGAAGCGGAACTGGGAACCGTTCCGTATAGCGATATCGGAGAAACCGAAATAAATCTAACCGATCCGGAAGAAGCGCGGGAAATGCAGGAGCAGACACAGGTCGATTGGCTCGCTGTTTCGGTTGGGAATATTCATCGTTTAGCCACCCGTAAGGTTTCCATTCAATTTCCTGTTTTGCAGCAAATTGAACACAAATGCCAACTACCTCTGGTAATTCACGGAGCAAGCGGCATCAAGGAGGGGGAAATTTCACAGCTCAAGCAAACTCGGGTTGGAAAAATGAATTTTGGAACCGTTTTACGAAAGACCTTTGCAGATCACTTGCGTTCCGAAATGAAAGCCCAGCCGGACGAATTCGATCGACTTCGCCTATTCAGTCATCCAATTGCGCAGGTAGAAGAACAGGCGCTTCACATCATCAAAATGCTATGGCAGGAGGAAAACTAACATGAAAATTCATCAGCAGGAGCCTTTTTCGATTGGTTATCACCCAATTACAGAATTAAACGGCAAGTATCGTGAGATGATGATGGATTTTGGTATCCTTAAGATTTCCGCAGATATGGAATTTGAAGATAACCTGCCGCTTGAACGTGTATTTGTTTTGCTTTACGGTGAAATTGAAGTCGAGTTCAATGGAAAAATCGTAAAGGGTACTCGACCCACCTACACCAACGATACGATCTGGAGCGTAAACTTGCCCAAGGATATCCCTGTCAAATTGCGTGGTATTGCAAAAGAGAGCGAGATCGCAGTCATTCGAACTGAAAATGAACGTGATTTCATGCCGGTAATCCGCGCTCAGGATGATATTGTGGAAGAAGTACGTGGCCAAGGTTTCATGAACGAGGCCGGTACTCGTATTGTGCGAACGGCACAGGATGTAAAACTTTCTCCGGAATCCAATATTATGTTTGGGGAAGATATGCATTATCCTGGAAAATGGTCCGGTTTCCCGTCACATTCACACGCACAGCCGGAAATCTACTTTTATAAGTTTTATCCTCAAAACGGTTTTGGCTTGTTGCGGCTGGGAGAGGAAGGCGTTCTGCTGGAACACAACGACACCGTTTTAATTGAACCCAACAAGGTTCATCCACAGGTTGCCGCCCCCGGCTATGCGATGTATTACCTTTGGGTCATTCGGCATCTGGAAGGGAATCCGTATATTAAACCGGATTTTGACCCGCAGCATCTGTGGGTGGAACAACCCGGCGCAAAATATTGGCCTGATTCCTGCGAAGGAAAAGCGTAAAGGAGGACTTACGCATGTTAGGGAAGGCATTACATACGAAATCAATTTGGAAAAGCAATCTAATGACCGACATTCGCCTGGCCAGCGAAGCCGGATTTGGCGCAATGGAAGTGGCTTCAAGCAAAATTTGGGACTACTTATCCTCCGGAAGTCCATTAAGCGAGGTAACCGAACGGCTGAAACAATATAATATGCAGATCATCAGCATCAATGATATCGCCAATGTTGAGCGAACGGACGATGATGCGGTGCGGAATACACTGGCAGAAACAGAAAAGCTGTCTGCGGTTGCGCAGCAGTTGGGCTGTGATTGCATCCAACTCGTTCCACTGCTGGCTCTGGAGGGGCGTTCGGAAGATGAAGTAATTGCACTGACCGCAAAAAATATTGCGCGTATCTGTGACATCGGTGCGAAGTACGGCGTGCGCTTCCAGCTGGAGCCTGTTGGGTGGTCTCCGATCAACTCGCTTCGCCTGACACAGAAGCTGATCCAAGCAGTTGGACGGGACAACTTCGGCACCGTCATCGACTTTTTCCATCTGTTTGTCGGCGGTGATACTACACCGGATGATGTGCGGCATTTTGATCCTAATCGTATTTATCACATTCACTTCTGTGACTGCAGGCTTCCCAAGGAAGGAGAATCCTTCGATGAGACTATTCTGCGAGGTATGTACGCTGGTGAAGGTGAAGTCCCTCTTGCAGAGTGGGTGCAGGCCGTCAAGGACACCGGCTATGAGGGTTGGTGGAGCTACGAGCTGATCAGTGCCAAGCATTGGCAGTGTGATGTAGCGGAAGTGGCTGCCGAAACCAGTCGATTGCTGGATAAATATGTGTTGAATAGATGAAAGTAACGAACATTCAGTGAGGAGATCATGAAAATGAACACAGTAAAGCTGACAATGGCGCAAGCGTTGGTACGTTTTCTTGACATGCAATATGTCTGCGTTGATGGGAAAGAAGAAAAGTTTGTACATGGCATTATGGGAATTTTCGGTCATGGCAATGTAGTGGGATTAGGGCAGGCATTAGAGCAGTATGCCGACCAGATGCCCTTCATTCAAGGCAAGAACGAGCAGGAGATCGCCCACGTCTGTGTGGCATTCGCCAAGCAGATGCGCCGCCGCGCGATCTACGCCTGCACCGCGTCCATCGGCCCCGGCTCGCTCAATATGGTTACCGCAGCCGGCACGGCCTCGGTCAACCGTATCCCGGTGCTGCTGCTGCCGTCCGACACCTACGCCGACCGCCAGCCCGACCCGGTGCTCCAGCAGTTCGAGCATGACGAGGACTATTCGATTTCCGTCAACGATTCGTTCAAGGCAGTCAGCCGCTACTGGGATCGTGTACAACGCCCGGAACAACTCATGACAGCCATGCTCAACGCCATGCGCATTCTGACCGACCCCGCAAAGACCGGCGCGGTCACCGTCTGCCTTCCTCAGGATGTGCAGGGAGAAGCCTATGATTACCCCGAAGAATTCTTTAGAAAACGCGTCTGGCATTTGGATCGCCAGCCCGCGAGTGCCGAGGCAGTGGAGCGGGCAGCAGAACTTCTGATGACCAGCAAGAAGCCGGTCATTCTGTCGGGCGGCGGCGTGCGCTACAGCGATGCGGGCGCGGCTGTGCTGGCGTTCGCTGAAGAATTTGGTATTCCGGTTGCCGAGACGCAGGCGGGCAAGGGCGAGGTCAGCTGCGAAAGCGACTGGTATCTCGGCTGCGCTGGCATCTGCGGCACGCTGTCTGCCAACGTGATCGTCAAGCAGGCCGATCTGATTCTCGCGGTCGGCACCAAACTCAATGATTTTGTTACCAATTCCAAGAATGGCTTTGCAGCCGATGCACGCTTTGTTTCCATCAACACCAGCCGCATGGACGCGCTCAAGCTGGATGCCGAATCGGTTGTCGCCGATGCGCGTGCAGGCGTGGAGGCGTTGCACACCGCTTTGCAGGCGCGCGGCTGGCACACCGACTGGAGCGATGAGGTAAAGGACGCAAAGCGCTCCTGGCAGACCGAGCTTGCGCGTCTGGCGCAGCTGGAGGCTCCGGAAGCCGCGGCGCTCAACCAGACCCGTGTGCTGATGGAACTGAATAAATTGCTGCGCGAGGACAATATCGTTGCCGCCTCCGGCAGCCTGCCGTCCGATCTGGAGCGCGTCTGGACTGCGCGCCGTCCGGGTGCATATCATCTGGAATACGGTTTCTCCTGCATGGGCTATGAGGTCTCCGGCGCTCTGGGCGTCAAGCTGGCCGATCCCGAGCATGAGGTCTATACCTTCGTCGGCGACGGCGGCTTCTTGATGGGTCACTCCGATTTGCTGACCAGCATTCAGGAGGGGCACAAGATCAACGTTCTGCTTTTCAACAACAGCGGCCACCAGTGCATTCACAATCTGGAGCGTTCGCAGGGCATGGGTACTTTCGGCACTGAGTTCCGCTTCCGTGAACAGTCCACCGGCGGACTGACCGGCGGCTATGTCCCGGTGAACTATGCCAAGCTTGCCTCTGCCTATGGCGTAAAGACCTGGCGCGTCACCACGCTCACCGAGCTGCACGCTGCCATCGAGGCCAGCAAGCAGTCCGATGTCTCGACCCTGATCGAGATCATGGTTCTGCCCGGCACGATGACCGAAGGTTATGAGAATTTTTGGCGTGTTGGCACTGCCTCTGTCGCCGAGAAGGAATCCGTGCGCAAGGCTTACGAAAAGCTGAATGATGTTGTCAAGAATCTGCGGAAATATTAAGGAGAATGAATATGAAGGTACAATTTGGCTGCGCGCCGATCAACTGGACGAATGATGATCTGCCCTCTCTGGGCGGTGAACTGACCTATCAGCAGTGCCTGAGCGAAATGGCTCTGGCTGGATACAAGGGTAGCGAGGGTGGCTGCAAATACCCCAAGGATTTTGATGTGCTCAAGAAGGCGCTCGATCTGCGCGGTCTGCAGATCTGCAATATGTGGTTCTCGAGCTTTTTCACCACCTTTGAGAACGAGCGTACCTTTGCAGAGTTTGAAAAGCACATGGACTTTACCTATGGCTTGGGCGCTCGTGTAATCGGCGTCGGTGAATGCGGCGTGACCGTACACGGCCAGGAGGAGACTCCCCTCTTTTCCAACTGCCCGATCCTGACTGAGGAGCAGATGAAGAATCTGGCCGAGGGTCTAAACGAGCTGGGCCGCCGCGCCCAAAAGAAGGGAATGAAGGTCTGCTTCCATCCCCATGTTGGCACAGGCATTCAGTCGCTGGATGAGATCGACCGCTTGATGAAGCTGACCGATCCGGCTCTGGTCGGACTGCTGTTCGACACCGGCCACTCGACGATTGCGGGCGAGGACCCGGTCGAGATCCTGAAAAAGTACATCGGCCGTGTTGCGCACATCCACGTGAAGGATGTCCGCAGCGAGGTGTTTGAGCAGGTCAAGTCGGGTGGCCACAGTTTCCTGTGGGGTGTAAAGAACGGTATGTTCACCGTGCCGGGCGACGGCAACTGCGTGGACTGGATGTCGATCTTTGAGATTCTGAAGACCAGCGATTACGAGGGCTGGATCGTTGTGGAGGCCGAGCAGGATCCCGCTAAGGCTGATCCGCTGGAGTACGCCCAGAAAGCGCGCGCGTTCATGCGCGAGCAGCTCGGCGTATAATTAAGGAGAGACGGTGCAGCATGAAGAAACAACTTTCCGCTAAGCAAGCTGTTGATATGATTCCGGATGGTGCCGTAATCATGTGCGGCGGGTTTCTGGGATGTGGCACGGCACATCGTCTCATGGATGCGCTAGCAGCCAGTCAAAAGAAGGATCTTACTATCATCTGCAACGATGCCGGTCTCTTGGAAGGCCCGAACGGAGAAGCGTATTATGGCGTAGCCAAGCTGATTCACAATCATCAGGTCAGCCGCTTAGTTACTACCCATATTGGACTGAACCCAGAGGCAACAGAGCAGATGAATGCCGGTACCATGCGTATTGATCTGTTGCCGCAAGGCTCTTTGGCGGAGATGATCCGAGCAGGCGGCGCCGGTCTGGGCGGAACCTTAACCAAAACCGGCGTTGGCACGTTGGTTGAGGACGCAAAAGATTATGTGGTCGGGCGGCAGAACATCGACGGTGTTGACTATTTACTGATGCGTCCTCTGAGCGCTGATTTCGCGTTGATTTGTGGTCAGCAGGTAGATGAGGAAGGAAATGTCTGGTATGCCGGCACGGCTCGCAATTTCAATCAGGTTATGGCAACTGCTGCAGATATCGTCATTGCAGAAGCCGAGCAACTGGTATCCGTGGGAGAGATTCGACCTGAAGATGTGCAGACATACGGGATTCTGGTGGATTATATTGTGAATGGGGGGCAAGACGATGAGTGAAGCTCTGAACGCATTTGAAGCACGTTCCGCCAAGGAGATTATTGCACGTCGCACAGCCTTGGAATTGAAAAATGGCATGGTCGTAAACCTTGGCATTGGGCTTCCGACGCTTATTCCGCAGTATTTACCCTCCGATATCCGTGTGACGATCCAATCGGAGAATGGAATTATCGGATTAGACAAGGTGCAGGATGATACGCGGCATCCGCATATTACAGATGCCAGCGGCAAACTGGCTGCGGTAGCATCCGGAGGCGCATTCATCGATTCTGTGACCTCCTTCGGTCTGATTCGGGGCGGACATGTAGATGTCACGATTCTGGGAAGCCTGCAAGTGGATCAGGAGGGATCTCTTGCAAACTGGATGATCCCTGGAAAGAAAACCCCCGGAATGGGCGGCGCAATGGATTTGCTGGCAGGTGTTCGTCAGGTCATTGTTGCGATGGAACACACGGCACGAGGCATTCCTAAAATTCTGAAAAAATGCACGCTTCCGTTAACAGCAGTACATTGTGTCACTAAAATCATCACTGAAATGTGTGTGTTTAATGTTACAGATACAGGTCTTGTATTGACTGAATTAAATCCACAGTATACGATTGACGATGTGCAGGCAGTAACCGAAGCTGAGTTTGCAATTTCAAAAAATTTGACAGAAATGAATATCGTATAAGGAGGATATTGATTATGTTTAACGAGGAATTCCATCTGGAACAGCCCATTCGCTGGGGTATGGTTGGCGGCGGCCGCGGCAGCCAGATCGGTTATATCCACCGCAATTCCGCGCTGCGGGATCGCCTGTTCACGCTGTGCGCGGGTGCGTTCGATGTGAACGAGGAGCGCGGCCGGGAATTCGGCGTCAACTGGGGCGTTGCCCCCGAGCGCTGCTACCCCGATTACAAGACCATGTTTGCCGAGGAAGCTAAGCGCCCGGACGGCATTCAGGCGGTCTCTATCGCGACTCCCAACTTTACGCATTACGAGATCCTGAAAGCCGCGCTCGAAGCCGGTCTGCATGCCATCTGTGAAAAGCCGCTTTGCTTTACAACTGAACAGGCTGAAGAACTGGTTTCTCTTGCAAAAAAGCAAAATCGCATCGTTGGCGTGACCTACGGTTATACTGGTGCTCAGATGGTTCATCAGGCACGCCGCATGATTCAGGAAGGGGTGTTAGGCGAAATCCGCATCATCAACATGCAATTTGCGCACGGCTATCATTCCTCCGCTGTGGAAGCGAATGATCCGGGTACAAAGTGGCGCGTCACCCCCGAAAAGGCGGGACCTTCCTACGTATTAGGGGATGTCGGTACACATGCGCTGTTCCTCGCTGAAACCATGGTACCCAACCTCAAAATTGAAAAGCTGATGTGTGCCAGACAGAGCTTTGTCAAGAGCCGTGCCCCTCTGGAGGACAACGCTTTTGTTCTGATCCAATATGACAATGGTGCAGTCGGCAACCTGTGGGCGAGCTGTGTCAACGCTGGTTCTACCCATCAGCAGAAAATCCGAGTGGTCGGTGAAAAGGCATCTATCGAGTGGTGGGATGAACACCCCAATCAGCTTATTTTTGAGGAGCAGGGAAAGCCGGTTCAGATTCTAGATCGTGGTCAGGGATATCTCTATCAGGATGACGAAGCCATCACTTGTGACCGCATGGGAGGTGGACATGCCGAAGGGCTATTTGAATCTTGGGCGAATCTGTATCGCCGGTTCGCAACTGCAATGGATCGTGTTATCCATGGAGAATCGTCCAATGTAGTCATGGATGATATTTGGTTCCCGAACATCCGCGATGGTGCGGAGGGTGTCCGTTTCATCGAAAACTGTGTGCGTTCGTCGGATCAAGACAGTGTTTGGGTGAACTACACTTGACAAACTATAAAGTATGTGTATTTACACTAACACGGGATATACCATTGAAATACCCCATACAATCAAAGACGGGGAGGTAGACTCGGACGTATTAACGGCATTTGATGTTGGGAAATAACTAAATTTAAGATTTGACAGATGAAAAGGGCGCACAGACCTCAACGGTTTGTGCGCCTGTTTAATTCCTAAGGCAGGCAAGCGGCTGATTCGCTTTTTCCCGTTCGCGGGACAGGAATCGGCGTGATCATTGATCTGTTCGTACTGTGTGCGCGGCGCGGCATGGCGGTCTGGATCATCTTCTCCGGCATTGACGCCATCTGCGAAAAAACCGATAACGAAGAGTTTCTGCGCCGGACAGCGGGAGCAGCTCAAAAAGCTTGATGACCCGTCCGAGCAGCAGTGCGGAGAGCACTGTGCCGACACCGATGCCGTAAAACGGGCAGTGCTGGAACAGGCACAATCCAGCGCTGATGGCAACCATAGAGAGGTCAAACCCGTTCTTGACGGTGGAAAACCGCAGATGAAACACCTCGGATCGTGTTCACGATGCCATCGGTCGGGGTAAGCACCATGCGGCTCTTGACGCAGAGGAACACGCCCGCGCCGGTGATGAACATCGTCAGCGCAAAGCAGAGCAGCCGCAGTGGCAGCGGAAACGGTAGCACGGGAATGAGCCAGTCGTACACGTCGGTAAGTATGCCGAACGCAAACGAAAGCGGGATTTCGAGCAGATAAGTAAGTGTGATTTTGCGCGAAAGGATACATTGCAGTACCACAAACAGCAGATAACAGAGAATGGATGCTGTGCCGAGCGAGATATGATAAATCTCTGAAATGGCGTACATCACCGAGCTGAACGCGGCAACGCCGACGTTGTAGCGGATGTTGAGCACCACTGCCGCTGCAATCAGATTCAGACCGAGAATATACCAGGCCGTACGCTTTTTGAGATCAGAGGAAGGTTTCATGCGGTTTCACCTCACTTTTCCATGTTGTCGAGCGCCTGCGAGATCATCGCAAGCAGTTTTTCGCGGTCGTCTGCCGGGATGTGCTCGAGCAGACGGTCACCGAAGTTCGTGCAGTTGTGCTGCATGGTTTCGTAAAGCTCCTCGCCCTCGGCGGTGAGCGCAATCAGCTTGTACCGCGCATCGCGCGGCGAAGGCGTCACGCAGAGCAGACCCTTGTCCGCCATGCGCTGCACGAGTGCGCGCGCAGCTTGGTGGGTCACGCCGAGGCTGCACCGTAGGTCGGAGGCGGAGCTGCCGCTGTGCGCATGAAAGAACAGGAGCGTGTCCGCCTGCTCGGCGGTAAGTCCCATGCTTTTCAGATCCTCGTTGCGGCGCAGTACGATGCGATGCGATAATTGCTGTATTTTTCGTGTGAGAATATACGAAATATCCATGTAATTTCACCTTGTTAAATATAATATACAATACATTGTATATTAGCGCGGATTGGTTCGTATGTCAAGAGCACCAACGCGGAAAACGAAAAAATTCGTGGAAATAGCGCAAACTGTGCTCGCAAATCGCTCTTACCCAGGTGTGCGGTATTGCCTTGAGTGTTCAACTTCAGTTTACAATCAACCGAAATTTTTCTTTTCTCAAGTCCTGTTTGGAACTTGACTTTTGCTAATATAAGTTTACGGACAAGGCGCGGCAGCCAGCCGTGCCTTGCTCTATCTCATGCCTAAGCTACAATAAGAGGAGTAATTGGCCTGGCAAGCTTGACTCTGGACTATCCACGTCCGTAAATAAAACTGTCAGCCATCCTCTTATTGCAGCGTTCGGTTTAAGCAGGTTGGGCTTTGCGCTCGGTTTACCAAGCAAATAGAATCGGCAATGAGAAAACGATGGTCGCCACATTAGAGATATTTCTTTTGCTTGGAGGAATGCTAATGAATGCTGTAGGAATCGATGTTTCCAAAGGGAAAAGTATGGTTGCTGTTATGCGGCCACTTGGAGAACTCGTGGTAAAACCGTTTGAAGTTCACCACACGGCCAATGAGCTTAAAGATCTGTCAGATCTTCTGCGTGGTCTGGACGGCGAAGTTCGGATTATCATGGAGTTCACAGGCCGTTATTATCAGCCCATAGCCCGGTATCTCGTCGAGGCCGGCTTCTTTGTGGGTGTTGTCCACGCGAAACTCATACATGATTTTGGAAACAACTCAATTCGTAAAGTCAAAACTGATAGAGCCGATGCAATCAAAATTGCCAATTATGGTCTTTCCAACTGGATCTCCCTTAAGCGGTACACACCAGAGGACGAAACCCGATTGCTATTGAAAACCTGTAATCGCCAGTATAATCAGTACATGAAACTAAAAGTGTCTTTGAAAAACAACCTGATTGCAATCCTTGATCAGACTTTCTCGGGTTTGAACGAGATGTTTACCAGTCCTGTGAGAGCAGATGGGCACGAAAAATGGGTTGACTTCGCAGAAAAATTCTGGCACTGTGAGATTGTTTCTTCTATGAGCAGAGCAAAATTTACCACCCAGTACAGCAAATGGTGCCAAAAGCATGGATATAATCGCAGTGATAGCAAGGCGTCTGCACTCTATGAGCTTGCCTTGAATCAGGTTGCTACGCTGCCGCCTACGACACAAACGAAGGCTTTAATCGTTCAGGCCATCTCCCAACTGAACTTTGTCTCTGTCTCACTGGCCGAGCTGCGCAGACAGATGCAGCAGTTGGCTGCATCTTTGCCGGAGTACCCTGTTGTTCTTGCCATGAGTGGTGTTGGAGAGACTTTGGGGCCTCAGCTCATAGCGGAAATTGGAGATGTACGCCGCTTTTCCCACAAGGGTGCCCTCGTGGCTTTCGCTGGAGTAGATGCCCCCCCGTTTCAATCCGGTGTCTTTGAGTCCGCCAGTCGAAGCATATCTAAGCGTGGTTCACCGGCTTTGCGAAAAGCACTCTTTCAAGTCATGAAAAGCATTCTAAAAAATTCTCCGTCTGATGATGCTGTCTACCAGTTTCTTGACCGAAAACGTGCTGAAGGGAAACATTATTACGTTTACATGGTTGCTGGCTGCAATAAGTTCTTGCGCATCTATTACGCTCGTGTGAAAGAATATCTGATCACCCTTGAAAACATATCTTAATCTGAAGGCATCTTTGCTTTATTTGGTCAGCGCAAAAATCTCGGGTGCGGTGGCTTAATTTCTCATACCATTTTTTCATTCTTAAAAAACTATTTCTTTCCCCCTTGACTTTCCTTTGCAGGCTTTGCTCAAAAAAATCGAAACCGCTTTCGTAGAAACGGGAAAGCGGTGACTGTGCATTTAGCATAGCACAGGATACAGAAAAAGACAACCGCGAAACGTATTGACGGGGCGCGGCAGAAGATGGTATGATAGAGCCACAACGGAAAGGGGAGAGCAGAGATGGCGGAAATCATTGCATTCGGCGCGTCGCCCGACCTCGACGTGATGGACCGGCAGGCGCTCACGGCGTATCTTGCGGAGATACGCCGCCGCATCGCCGCGCTCGACGAGCGCGAGCCGGAGAACATGAGCTCCGAAGCCTACGACGAGTGGAGCGAGGAGCACGAGCAGCTTGAGGACCTCGCGGACGATATTCTCGACCGGATAGAAGAATAAAGCGAAACCGGAGAGCAGGGAAAAATCCCCCGGCTCTCCGGTTTTTCTGTGCAAGCTTATTTCGCGCCCCGCGCGACGATGCGCGTTCTGTGTTCACGGACAGATTTCGCCTCGTGGGTATGCACCAGACGGCCCTCCGACCAGACGGCTGTGATATTTGCGGCGTTCATGGTGTAGAGGGCGCGCTCAAGCCGCTCGGGCAGGCTGAGCGCCCACGGGGTCTCGGTGAAGCTGCGGTCATCCACCACGACAGCGTGCAGGCGGTCGCCGGGGGTGAAGCCGCTGCCTGCGCCGAAATAGCGGTGGCCGGAGGTCGTGCCGAGGTAGTACGCCTCGGGCACGGTCAGAAACGCCGGGTGCGCCGGGTCGGTGAAGCTGCGAACCTTGGACGCCTGAATGCTCATCGTGACCATGCGGCTGCCGGCGAGGGACGAGCCTGCGGCAATATCCGTGCCGAGGGTGACGTGAATGCCTTCGTTCAGCATTTCGCGCACAGGCGCGATGCCGCTGCACAGGTTGATGTTGGAGTCCGGGCAGTGTGCTACAACGACGCCTGCCTCGCGGATGGCGGTTCGCTCGCGCTCGTCCGAGTGGATGCAGTGCGCCATGACCGTGTGGCTTTTCCACAGGCCGAACTTGTCGTAGCTCTCCCAATACTGCGCGCAGTCAGGGTGGAGCGAGCGCACCCATGCGATTTCGTCGAGGTTTTCCGACAGGTGCGACTGGACGCAGAGGTTCTGCTCGGCGGCAATTTTGCCGAGCGCGGTCATCAACTCGTCTGTGCAGGCTGGGGTAAAGCGCGGCGTGATGATCGGGCGGACAAAGCGGAAGCGGCGGCAGCCCTCAAGCCAGCGGCGCGTTTCGCGGATGGACTCCTCGGTGGTTTCCTCAAGGTTTTCACCGCCGTTGCGGTCCATGTTGACCTTGCCGACAAAGCCGGTCACACCGGCGTTTTCGAGCTCCTCCATCAGAACGAGCGTCGCGTCCGTGTGGAGCGAGGAAAACATGCACACGCGCGTTGTGCCGTTTGCGATGAGGTCGTGCGCCAGACGGCGGTAGATGCGGCGGGCGTAGTCGAGGTCTGCGAACTTCGCCTCGACCGGGAACGTGTAGGTTTTGAGCCAGTCGAGCAGCGGCAGGTCCATGCCCATGCCGACGTTCGGAAACTGGGGCGCGTGCAGGTGCATATCGGCAAACGACTGCATGATGAGCTGACCTGAGCAGTCGTAGACGCGGCCGTCAAAGTCCTGCGGCGCCGCGTGCAGCACCTCGCGGATTGTGCCGTCGTCCTCCAGCAGAAGTGCGCCGTTTTCGATCGTTTCGAGCTTTTCAAGCGTGGGCGCGTGAATAATGTTGCCTTTGAGCAGTTTCATTGTGATCGACCTTTCTGTACGATGTTCTGTAAAAATGGACATGAAAAAAGTGCCCGAAAGATGGACCTGTTCCATCATCGGACACTCATAGTAAGATCTTTCGGCGATCTCGTAGAAACTCCCGCGCCATATCAAGCGAGATTATATGAGCTCTTTTTCCGAGCGGTATTATAGCAGAGGAAAGCCGCCGCTGTCAAGAGAAGAATTCTGTAAGACATGGTCAAATGCTATCCTTGGGGTTGAGCCGATGAGAAAAGTGAATGAAAAAGGCTGCGGAAATGTATTGCATCAGGGCAAATACACTATATATTAAGGCAATACAGATTGTCGGAAAAACGAAGTTTTTCGACGGTCTCGGCTGGATGTTTGTCAATACAATGTGGGAAATTGTTCGGAGATACCAGTTGAGAAAGACAGCGAAAATATAAAAACCGCGCGTTTGAACTGCACCCCATTTGCTAGACAGTATGATATACTATCTAACAAATGGGGTGCTGTTCAGACGGCTGTGCCTTTTCTTTACTCTAATTGAGTGTTACAGACAATGAAAAATGCAAAAAGAAACGTCATTCTTCATTTTCCATCCTCAATTCTCAATTCAGAATCTTTTCCATCTCCGAGATCATTTCATCAAACAGCTTTGTTGCGTCCTCGATCGGCTTCGGGCTTGCCATATCCACGCCCGCGCCGCGCAGCAGCGTGATTGGGTCGGCGGAGCAGCCGCCGGACAGGAAGCCGAGGTAATCCTTCACCGCCGGTTCACCCTCTCGCAGAATGCGGCGCGACAGTGCGATGGCAGCGGCGTAGCCGGTCGCGTACTGGTAAACGTAGTAATCGTAGTAGAAGTGCGGGATGCGCGCCCATTCGAGCGAAATCTCCTCGTCTACGTTCATTTCCGGTCCGAAATACTGCTCGTTCAGCTTTTTGTACATCGCGCAGAGCGCTTCGGCGGTCGTGCCCTCGCCACGCTGGGTCATCTCGTTGGCGGCAAGCTCGAACTCGGCGAACATGGTCTGGCGGTACAGCGTGCCGCGGAACTGCTCGAGGAAGTGGTTGATGAGGTACGCGCGCTCCTTTTTATCGGTCGTGACGGACAGCAGGTATTCCATCAGCAGGGCCTCGTTGCAGGTGGATGCAACCTCGGCAACAAAGATCACATAGTCCTGGTATGCGGTCGGCTGGGTCTTGTTGGACAGGTACGAGTGGATGGAGTGACCCATTTCATGCACGAGCGTGAACACATCGTCCAGCGTGCCGTGGAAGTTGAGCAGCACATACGGATGCACGCGCGCACCTGCCGAGTACGCGCCCGAGCGCTTGCCCTCGTTCTCGTACACGTCGATCCAACCGTTTGTAAAGCCTTCGCGGAGCAGATTCAGGTAGTCCTCGCCGAGCGGCGCGAGCGCCTTCAGTGCGATCTCCTTGGCCTCCTCGAACGTGAATTTCATTTCCACGCCGTCCACGACCGGCACATACAGGTCGTACATGTGCAGTTCGTCCACGCCGAGCAGCTTCTTTCTCAGCGCAACATAGCGGTACATGGGCGCAAACGAGCGGTGCACCGCGTCAATCAGGTTGCGGTAAATCTCGGTCGGCACTTCATTGCCGTCAAGGGCGGCATCCAGCGTCGAAGGATATTTGCGGACATTCGCAAAGAACAGCAGCTGCTTGAGCTGCGCGGACAGCGTTGCCGCCGAGGTGTTGCGGAACTGGCCGTAAACCGAGTACAGCGAATCGAACGCGGACTTGCGGAGCACGCGGTCGTAGGACTGCATGAGCGGGATGAACGTGCCGTGCGTGACGGGGTGCTTATTGCCGTCCTTGTCCACCGCGTCCGGAAATTTGAGGTCGGCATCGTTGAGCATGGAGTAAATGTCATCCGGGCTGGCGGCCATTTCGCCTGCAGCGGCGAGGATTGCCTCCTCCTTGTCGGACAGCACATGCTCTCGGCGGCGGCGAATGCGGTCGATATTCAGGCGGTACAGCTCCAGCTCAGGTGCTTCGGCGTACAGACGGTTCATGTCCTCATCGCTGATGGCGAGCAGCTCAGGGGTCTCAAACGCGGCGGCAGACTGAATTTCGACCGCGAAGCGCGTCACCTGGCTGACCATCTCCTGATACGCGGCGACGCGGGTGTCCTCATCGCTGCGGCGCTGCGCGTAGTGTACGAGCGCGTCAAATGCAAGGCTGATTTCATCATCCAGACGGAAAAAAGACAGCAGAGCAGCGCCGCTTTCGGCCAGTCTGCCGCGGAATGCGGTGATGCGCGGAAGGAACTCCTTGGCCTTCGCTAACGCGGCACGCCAGTCATCGTCGGTCGCAAACAGATCCTGAATCGCCCATTTGTCCTTTTCGGGCACATCTGCGCGGGCGGGAATTTTATTGGTTTCCATGGAAATACTTCCTTTCCGGTAGAGTTTTCTACTCTTATTATGATACTCCAACCGCGGGATTCATGCAAGCGATTTACCGCGATAAAATCAAACATCCCGCTTTCCTTGCAAAAAAGCGGGATGCTTGTTATTCTTCCTCCAGCAGCGAATTGCCGTAGGTTTCGAGTGCACGCTTGATATCATTCCATGCAAAACCGCGACGCTGGAGTGCCGCAACGGCTTTTTCGACCTCTTTTCGGTCGGAAACGTCACCGCGCAGGCGTTTTTCGAGCAGAGCCAGCATTTGCGCCTCATCCGGAGAGAAGGTCTGCATAGCCGCTTCTGCGGCGTCGCGGTCTATGCCGCGGCGGGTCAGCTCCTGCCGGATGCGTGCCGCGCCGTAGCCCTTGCGCGTGTAGCCGCGCACAACGCTTTCCGCGAAAAGCTCGTCATTGAGCATACTGCGTTCGGTCAGCCACGCAAGCGCGTAATCGGCGGCTTCCTCATCGTGCCCCTTGGCAAGCAGCTTGTCGCGCAGCATTTTCGCACTCAGCGCCCGGTAAGACAGCTGTTTTGCCGCCATATCGAGGGCTGCGCGGTATTTATCCTCGCTCATTATTCTTCGTCGAGGTCGTCAAAATCGTCCGCGTCGATGGAGACTGCCTTGGAGGACGACGGACGCGGTGCCTTATCCGCAGGCTTTTCGGCCTTCTCGGTCGGCACAGCGGCGGAAGGACGTGCCGCATGGCTCTGCGCCAGCTTGCTGCGCTCCTCGGCTACCTTTTCCATGATCTGCTTCTGTACGTCATCCGCGATGTCCGGATGATCCTTGAAATACTGCTTGGCAGCATCGCGGCCCTGACCCAGACGGGTATCGCCCATGGAGAACCACGCGCCGGATTTGTTGAGGATGCCGAATTCCACGCCGAGATCGACCAGCTCGCTCGTGCGGGAAATGCCTTCGCCGTACATAATATCGAACTCAGCCTGCTTGAACGGGGGAGCGACCTTGTTTTTTACAACCTTTACGCGGGTGTGGCTGCCGATCAGCTCGGTGCCGTTTTTCAGATGCTCCACGCGGCGGACCTCCATGCGGACAGACGCATAGAACTTGAGCGCACGGCCGCCGGTGGTGACCTCCGGATTGCCGTAAATGACGCCGACCTTCTCACGCAGCTGGTTGATAAAGATGGCTACGCACTGGCTCTTGGCGATCGAGCCGGCCAGCTTGCGCATCGCCTGACTCATCATGCGGGCATGCAGACCGACAAAGGAATCGCCCATTTCACCTTCGATTTCGGCGCGCGGTGTCAGCGCGGCAACCGAGTCGATAACCACGATGTCGATCGCGCCCGAGCGCACGAGCGCCTCCGCAATGTCCAGACCCTGCTCACCGGTGTCCGGCTGGGAGACCAGCAGGCTGTCAATGTCAACGCCGAGTGCCTTGGCGTAAACCGGGTCGAGCGCGTGCTCGGCATCGATAAACGCAGCCGTGCCGCCCAGCTTCTGTGCCTCTGCAACGCTGTGCAGCGCAACCGTGGTCTTACCGGAGGATTCCGGTCCGTAGATCTCAATGATTCGGCCGCGCGGCAGACCGCCGATGCCGAGCGCGAGATCTAGACCGATCGAGCCGGTCGGGATGTGTTCGATGTTCATGCCGGTGTTTTCACCCAGACGCATGACTGAGCCCTTGCCGAACTGCTTTTCGATCTGACCGAGCGCGTTGGCGAGCGCTTTCTTTTTATCTGTCGCAGGAGCGACCGGTTCCAACTGCTTTTTGGTAGCCATGATAGCATTTCCTCCTGAAAAAGTTACAAATATGAAAGCCGCAGAGCGGCGGTGCATTCGGATTCGATACACCCATTATAACAGGGTGCCGATTTGAATGCAATGATTTTATCGAAAATTTGTTCGATAAAATTTGATATAAAAAATCCTGCCTTTTCAAGCAGGATTTTCAACGGGTCTTATTTACCCTGTGCGTCGATATACGCCTTCGCATGCTGCTTGAGCTTGTCGAAGGTTTCCTCGCTCAGCACATGCTCGATACGGCACGCATCCTCAGCGGCGGTCTCAGCGTCCACGCCGAGAGCGGTGAGGAACGCGGTGAGCACGGTGTGGCGCTCGTAAATGCTGGTGGCGATCTGCATGCCGGATTCGGTCAGCCCCAGCAGACCGTTCTGGTCGATGGAAACGTAACCGTTATCGCGCAGCAGGCCAACGGCACGGCTGATGCTCGGCTTGGAAAAGCCGGTGTAGTGCGCAACGTCGATCGAGCGCACCTGTCCATTTTTCTGCGTCAGAACCAGGATGGCTTCCAGGTAGTTTTCCGCGCTTTCCTGAATTTTCAATGCACGGACCTCCTTTTCTAAGATACTCTTTTCTGTAGGGCAGCACATGGGTTGGTCCTGCCGCGAAATTCTGTAATAGTATATCTATTTTATCATGACTTGCGTGTTTTTGCAATCTGCGTTGAACAAATTTCAAGTGGAAACAGCGGTCTGTGTTACGGCTGATCGGGCGGGAGCGGATTTTCCGGTGTATTCTGCGGCTCGGGCTGCGGTGCGGGAGTCGGCTGCTCGAACGGCTGCGGCTCGGGCATTTTGCGGTCAATGCTGCGCAGGGTGCGGTGCATGCTGAACAGCATCATAATAAATTCATAGCCGAGCCGTGCAGCAATATTTCCGACGATAAACAGCAGAATCGCCCAGAAAAAGTGGAAAAACAGCAGAATAACGCTGTAAACAGCCAGCGCAGCGACTGTCATGCAGTATAGGATTTTCAGCAGACCCTCGGTGTACGCGTGCCGGAAATTGAGAAAATCATGCAGCTTTGCCGCTGCACCGTGATAGTGATTCGGTTTGCGGACAAACAGCGTGTACAGCGCGATGCCGCCCGCAAGAATCAGTAAAAGTGCCAGAATCGGCAAAATCATTGAGAAAAGCGGTGTGTATGTATAGGTGTAAGTGTAATTCATGGTATGCACCTCTCCTTTGGAAATAGGTTGATACATTTTTAGTGTACCATATTCTGCGGGGTTGATAAAGGGAAAGTTGAATAATTGAGAATGGAAAATGGAGAATGGAGAATGCAGGTGAGGGGAAAATCGGTGTATTTATCAGGTGAGAATGGCGTTATCATTAAGAAACGGCGGCAATCGTGGAATCGCAGGGACCGGTCAGTGACCGCCCGCATACCGTTAAATATTACGTTCATTTTCCATTCGCTATCCTCTCCCAACGGATACATAGGTTGTTCTACGGGCGGCAAATCCGCCTCTCCATCCTCCGCAAAGAGGTAAACATAGGCATTTTTGCCGTCCCAGACCACCTTTTTGACGATGGTGCGCAGCAGGCGGCGTTTTTCCTCCAGCGTGGCAGAATCCACCGCGCTGGCGAACGACTCGATCATTTCCTGATGGAAGGCGAACTCCTGATGCAGCATCCGGCTCTGTTCGGTGAGGGCTTCCAGTTCGGCAAGGCGCAGCTGCTGTGTCTCGCTCTCCTGATGGAGCGCGTCGATCTGCTCCATGACGTACTTCGCGGAGGTGTCGCTGGCAACGGACAGGGACTCCACCAGCCGCTTGAGGCGTTCTTCCGTCTCGGCGTGTTTCTCCCGGAGCAGCGCAAGCTCTGCATCGTAGCCCTCCTTGCTGCCGCTGATAACCTTCTTGGTCTGCGCCAGCAGCCGGGTAAGGGTCTCCTTGTCGGCGGACAGCTTGCGGATCTCCTCGATGATCTTGGCGTCCAGCGTGTTGCCGTTGCAGTTTTTCATAGAGCAGACCGTACCGTGGCTGCGCTCCTTGGTGGAGCACATGTAGGTGTAGATCAGCTCGTCGTCCGCATTCTTGCGGTTGGTCAGCTTCGGGCGCATATAGTCGCCGCATTCGCCGCAGCGCAGAAGCCCGGACAGCAGCGCCACGTTGCTGCGGGGTCTGCGGTAGCTCTTGGATTTGTTGACATCCAGCATGGCCTGCACCCGCACCCAATCGCTGCCCGCGATGATGCCGGGATGCTTGCCCACCGCCATGATCCATTCCTCCATGGGACGGATCTGGTTTGCCTTGCCGGGGCGCTGGAGGGTGCGGTTATAGGCCATGATGCCGTGCTCGCCATCGAACTCCGAGCGTTCGGCAAACAGGTCAACATTGTTTTCTTTCAGATACTGATACGCCGTCTCGTCGGCAATCATGTAAACCGGGTTCGTGAGAATGCCCCGGATGGCAAAGCGGGTGAACTGCTTGCCGCGCTTCGTGACGCAGCGATGCTCCAGCAGGTACTGATCGGTCTTGCTGGGCGAGCCGGGCTCCGTGAACACC
>ENA-UPXC01000295-UPXC01000295.1-human-gut-metagenome-genome-assembly--contig:-NODE-295-length-84957-cov-76.761817_pt1 | contig 84957 bp, 98 predicted proteins | sample MGYA00250047_ERZ773371 | MGnify/ENA primary metagenome ERZ773371 (study PRJEB29103, sample SAMN06111975) | human gut metagenome | biome: human gut; feature: ankylosing spondylitis patient; material... | reverse complement strand
ATCGAAGTCAATGTCGCATACCGATGGTTCCTCGGTCTGGAAATGATGGACAAGGTTCCCCATTTCTCTACGTTTGGAAAGAATTATACCAGACGCTTTAAGGATACTGATCTTTTTGAACAGATCTTTTCCCGTATCCTGCAGGAATGCTATAAATACAGACTGATCGATCCTTCCGAGGTCTTCGTGGATGCCACCCATGTAAAAGCACGGGCAAACAGCAAAAAGATGCGGAAACGGATTGCAGATGAGGAAGCACTGTTCTTCGAAGAGCAGTTAAAGAAGGAAATCAACGAAGACCGGGAAGCGCATGGGAAAAAGCCTCTGAAAGAAAAGAAGGAAGATCCCAAAGATCCCCCCTCCTGTGGTGGCAGCTCTGATGGAAAAGAAGAAAAAACGGTCAAGGAAAGTACAACGGATCCGGAAAGCGGATGGTTCCGAAAGGGTGAGCATAAAAATGTTTTTGCGTATTCCGTGCAGACAGCCTGTGACAAAAACGGATGGATTCTGGGTTATAGTGTAAATCCCGGCAATCAGCATGACAGCCGGACATTTAAATCCCTGTATGATAAGATAAAAGACATTGGCATTCAGACACTGGTAGCCGATGCAGGATACAAAACACCAGCGATAGCAAAGTTACTTCTGGATGATGGTATCACACCGCTTCTACCGTATAAACGCCCCATGACCCAAGATGGTTTTTTCAAAAAAGCCGAGTATGTGTATGATGAATATTTTGACTGCTATGTATGCCCGAATGATCAGGTGCTGGCTTATCATACGACGAACCGTTCCGGATACCGGGAATACAAGAGCTGCGGAATGATCTGTGAAGGATGTCCATATCTGAAGCAGTGCACAGAAAGCAGGGATCATGTGAAGGTAGTGACCCGGCATATCTGGGAGCCGTACATGGAAAAGTGTGAGGATATCCGGCATACGATTGGGATGAAGGAAATGTATGCGCAACGGAAAGAGACCGTAGAGCGCCTCTTCGGAACAGCAAAAGAAAACCACGGATTCCGCTATACACAGATGATAGGAAAAGCCCGGATGGAAATGAAAGTCGGGCTTACGTTTGCCTGCATGAATCTGAAAAAACTGGCAAAGATGATAGCCAGGAAGGGAAAAAGGGGAGCCCAAAAGTGTTTATTATTGATCAAGTACACACTTTTTGAACCGAAAACAAGAAAAACGCTTCTGGAGTGCTGACCAAAAGCGTTTTGTCTACAGTCTGAAGCTCTCTCGCAAGAGAGAGCTTTTGGGATGCTATATACCCGCTGATTTTTTCGTTACACAAAAATCGCATTTCGTTACATAGGATTGAATTTCAAAGGAAAAGTGGCGATATAAAAAAGGAAATGTTTGAATGGAATAAGATCCGGGGGAGTAGAAGACGAATGCTGAAAATAGCAATATGTGACGATGAACAGCCCATAAGAGAATACCTGAAAAGGCTGGTAGAGAAATGTACGGAGGGGGAAATCCGACTGTTTGTCGACGGCGGAGAACTGTTGGCGGATCCGACGGCGTTTGATCTGATCCTGTTAGATATTTCCCTGAACCGGGAGCAGAATGCGGCGGAACCGGACGGTATGGAGACGGCCAGAAAGATCCGGGAAAGGTCGGATGCACTGATTATCTTCGTGACGGCCTTACGTGAATATGTGTTTGAAGGCTATGATGTGGGGGCGTTTCATTATCTTTTGAAGCCTATCGATGAGCAGAAGTTCACAGAAGTCATGGACAGGGCAATCTGCCAGATCCGGAGTAAAAAGAATGTTGAACCGCTGGTTATAAAAGTAGGCGGCAACTATGTCAGGATTCCTGTGGATGATATCCTCTATGCCGAGAACCAGGCCAGAAAAATTATGCTGCACACCAAGTCAAAGAAGGAGCCCTACTGTTTTTATGAAAAAATGGAAGTGCTGGAGCAGAAGCTGGGAGATCGCTTTTTCCGCTCCCATCGGGGATTTCTTGTGAATTTGCAGGAGGTGGCCCGGTATGACAACAGCAACATAGAATTAAAAAACGGTGAGAGCGTATTTTTAGCAAAACAGAAATACAATGACTTTGTCACCGCATACATGAAGTATCTGAGAAAAGTGTAAGCGGTGATGCTTCAGAAAGGAATCAGCGGGTGATGGGCCTGCTGATTTTTTGATGTTTCGTTACATGAAAAGATCGGTTCGTTACAAGACATATTAAGGGTGAAAGAAAAGCGGCGATATAGAAGACAGAGAGAAAAAATTGCAGATCAAAGGAGGTCGCAAAATGAGGATCACAACCCAAATGCTGGCAAATTCCGCAGCAAAAAGCGGGATTCCCATTCAGAGAACGTCGCTCTTGGACATTATCAATAACAAGTCATCCCAGAACCTGCTGGGAACCATCGGGAAGAGCATGAACACCACAAGTACCGGTGCCACGGACATTCTGAGGAAAAATAATTATGCAAAGCTGGAGGATCTGTCGGAGAAGTTGAGCCAATCTGCGTCAAAGCTTGCAGGCAGCGATAAGGATTCCCTCTACGACAAGGCAAAAGAGAGCGGAGACACCACGGACATCCTGAGTGATGTGAACAAAATGGTGGAAGCGTACAATGCTACCATGAAGCAGCTTAAGACCACCGGCGGAATCATGAATGAATTTTACCAGCAACAGTTAAAAAACATTCCAGCGGGCAGTAAAGAATCACTGGAAAGTATAGGGATCAGTCAGGCAAAGGACGGAAGCCTGATCGTGGACGAGAAAGTATTCCGGAATGCGGATGCGGATACCTTACAGAAGGTACTGGGAGGAGAGAATGGCATCGCCTCCAAAATAGGATTTCTCGGTGAGCACATCAATAAGAATGCTTCCGAAAATGTGGTCAGCGCATCCAACCGGTATGGTTCCAATGGGGCAACCTATATGGAAGCTTTTGAGGCTAACAAGTATAATTTCTTTGGGTAAGATTGTGTTGTAAAAAAGGCATTGTATTTCAAAAAAATTGAGATACAGTGCCTTTTTGCATATCTGAAATGGAGACCGAATTCTGGCATTAACATTTCTGCATCAATTCTAAAACATTTCTACAAAACTTCCGGGATACATAATATACAGGATAGGAAAATCGAAGTATAATAAATAAAAAAGTATAGGATACCTCGGAAAGGGATAACAAATGAGAATATTAGAAATTATATTGCCGGTACTTGTCATGCTGGTTCTCGGTATGGCATGCAGAAAATTAAAGTTACTTACCAAAAGCGGAATAGATAATATGAAACTGCTGGTAACCAATATCATGCTTCCGGTGGCAATCTTTCATGCACTGGCCACGGCGGATTACAGTGTGGAGACCTGGAAACTGGTGGGGATTATGTTCGTTATGCTGGTGGTATCTTTCGGAGTAGGATTTCTGTTGAAGCCGCTTATGAACGGAGAATACCGCAAGTACCTGCCGTTTATGGTCAGTGTATATGAGGGTGGCCTCATGGCGTATCCTTTGTATACCAGCCTGTGCGGGCAGGAAAATCTCTCACAGATCGCAGTACTGGATATTGCAGGACTTTTGTTTGGATTCAGCATCTATATGGGGATGCTGGGACAGGTGGAAAACGGAGAGAAGATCAATGCAAAGAAACTATGTATGAGTGCATTCCACACACCGGCATTTATTGCAAGTGTGCTTGGAATCCTGGCAGGACTGTCCAAGGTGGTGATTTGCCTGATCGACAGTCCCTTCGGCGGTGCATATCTGGCGGTGGAAGGGATCCTTACCACATCCGTGACAGCAATCATTCTGATCGTTGTGGGATATAGCATGGAACTGACAAAGGAACTGATCCGGCCATGCCTGAAGACAATCCTGATGAGAGTTCTGCTACAGACACTTATGGCAATTGGAGTGCTGTGGGCAGTGCATTTGTGGATAGGAGATAACATGCTGTTGAATCTTGCCATCATTTCCTATATGTCGGCGCCGGCCACTTTCAGCATGCAGACTTTTCTGAAAAAGGAAGAGGGCAGTGCCTATGTATCAACAACCAATTCTATGTACTGTATGGTGTCGATTCTGGTATATATCATTCTGGCAGCAGTGGTTTATTAGAAGTGTGAAAAAGGCAAGCGGTATCCTGCTGTCCGGTCTGGTTGAGGACAAGAATGCAGGGGGCCAGGATCCGCTATACGCCGACCACGGCACCGGAGATGGGAACGGAAACCAAACGGAATATGGAAGTCTTGTTGGAAGCCGATCCGGCAAAGTCTGCCGGACAGGGTTTTGGCAGCGCCGGACAGTATCTGGATGTCTGCATCAAGACGGACACGGACACTCTGGACGGTTATGGACTTCGGATCATCCGTACGGCGGCCCATTCCGATGCGGTATCCATGTATCTGATACAGTATGTGCGTGGACAGGCGCAGTGCATTTCCCGCGAGGTCGTGACAAACTGCTTTGTAACGGGATGCAGAATTTGGGTGCGGTATGAGAACGGAATATTATCGGCAAAAGCATGGACGGTTACGGAACCTACGGTGGTACAGCAGGAAAGGGGCTATGCCCGGGGAGTGGAGCTTACGGCAGAAGTAGGCAGAAGAGAAAATGCCGAAAACACCGGACTACTGATCTGGCACACCGGATCGTTGGGAACGGAGAACTGGAGAAATACCACGATGTTACATGGCGTAAGCATTCTTTATTTTTAAAAATTTCAGACTGCATCGGGCAAAATGAAAGATGAACTGGTCGACAGTACCTATCTGCGGCTGAAAGCATGTGCTACATCAGTGGAGCAGTATTTCACATGGGATATCCGTGAGGATATTCTGGAAAAGGATGATATCAGTTATCAGTTTATAGATTCTTTGCAGGATGAGCATATTGAACAGACGCTTTTCATGGAGGATGAGAGATTTATTACTTCCATTGTGGACAAGGATGGGAACAGGGCAGAAGGAACCAAGGCTGATCCACAGATATGGGAGACGGTCAGAGCCGGTAACGATTAAGAAACTGATGGAGTAGAGATTCAGGGAGAAGAATATTATGTCTATTATATGCCGGTATGTTCCGATGACGGAGAGATTCTGGGAATGGCTTTTGCCGGAGAACGGGAGAGCATAGTTCAGGATGCAATATCCGACATGTTAAGAAGCCTGGTTCTGCGCTCAGTGAAGAGAATGCAGCCAGCAACGAGGAAGTAACGGCAAACGTATCTGATATCGCAGAAGCAGTTAACAAAATTTCGGACGATACAGGAACAATTAAAAAGGCATCCACGGATCTGGAAGAGTTGATGCAGTATTTTAAGTAGTTTGAGATATTTGGAGACATTCGTGGACGGGTGCTGCTTTATGTGCTATTATGCAGAATGTCATCAGAAAACAGTAATTGTAGGAAGTAACAGGGATTATAATGAAAAAAAGAATGTTCATGGCACTGGCGGTAGCTCTCACCGGAGTCAGTATGGTGGTGGCAGCAGGAAACGGAGAACTGAAAATACAGAGTGAAGCCTCGGTACAGAAAGTACATGCGGCAGAAATACATCAGATCGGTGTCGAGCCGATCCCGGCTACCGGACAGATTACCATAGAGGATCTGCTGGCGGTACAGGGTGGCGAGACGGAGGATCCCAGAGCAGTGGAAGGAATGTCGGATCCGGAGGATGTTCCGGTAGACGAAGCTTCCGTAGAGGACACGAACGCAGATGAGTATGCATCGTTAGCGATCGCCAATGTGACAAATTACGTCAATGTCCGGACAGAACCGAACACGGACAGTACCGTAGTGGGTAAAATCTATGACGGAGCGGTGGCACAGATCCTGGATGTGGCAGGAGAGGATCAGGACTGGTTCCGGATCATCTCCGGTAATGTGGAGGGCTATATCAAGGCAGAGTTTTTCATTTACGGAGATGCAGCAGCTGAGGTTGTAGACAATTATGTGACCAGATATGCTGTGGTTATCGCAGACCGTCTGAATGTGAGACAGGATCCTGCCACAGATGCAAAAAGAATTGGTTACATTGACAATGGAGAAAAGGTAAAAATTCTGGAGAATGACGGAGACTGGCTGAAGGTACAGTACACCGACAGCAAGGAAGGCTATGTCTCTGCGGAATATGTTACGATCTCGGAAGAATTTATCTATGCGAAGACAATAGAAGAGGAACAGGCGGAAATTGCCGCACAGAAGGCATTGCAGGCAAGAGAACAGACTGCCGAGCAGGATGCCCCGGAGGTGATCACGAACATCACACTTCCCACTACAACCTATACCTCAAATGCGGAGCTCAGACAGGGAATCATTGATTATGCCATGCAGTATCTGGGTAACCGGTATGTACACGGTGGTTCCAGCCTGTCGGGAGGAACGGACTGCTCGGGATTTACCTGCTTTATCTATGCGGAGTTCGGATATTCTATCAGCCGTACACCGGGAGGACAGTATTCCGGTGCCGGACGCAGTATCAGTTCTGAAGAACTTCAGCCAGGAGATATTGTATGTTATAGTTCCAATGGAGGGAAGAGCTGTACCCATGTAGGACTGTATATCGGTGACGGACAGATCATCCATTCCGCCAATTCACGGAAAGGTGTCATTATCAGTGCTGTGGACTACAGTCCCATCATCGGTATGAGAAACGTTATTGATTAATAGAATCGGTTTTGAAATTATGGAGCGCCTGATCTTTGGTGAGTACGAAATCACCGAGGATCTCGTCGCTCCATTTTTGCAGGTCTTCCAGATGAAGGACCACACCGGCATAATTGCGGATGCCGTGGGAGGCCGCCAGCTCTTCGGTATATTCTTCCAGCAGATAGACATTTTCAAACCGTACCGGTCCGGAGGTGTACTGACAGACCAGCGGGATCACACCGGTGGTCTTCCGCTCGATGGAGACACCGTCCTCTGCAACGTGAAAAGTCAGCCAGGCCATACCCTCTAACATGCCGAGAGCATTTTTCTGGGTGGACACATAATTGCCCAGCGAATAATAGCACAGAGACTCATTGCCGTTTTCTGCGGTGATCCATTCCACAGGCTCTACCACATGGGGATGGGTTCCGATAATGACATCGGCACCGGCTTCTGTCATCTCCAGTGCCCATTTTTCCTGATAGCTTGAGATTTTGGAGGAATACTCAGTCCCCCAGTGAGGACAGACGATGACGATATCTGCCAGTTCTTTTGCCCGGGAGATATCCTCTAAGACCTGCGGGTTCAGCGTGGTGAAGTCCATCTGTCCGTTTTTCTCATTTACGGCACACAGAAGATTCAGATGCCCCAGCAGATCTAAGGGGAGTGTCTCGGTATTGGCACCGTAGGTATAATTTAAGATGGCGAAAGTGACATCATCGATGGTAAGTAACGGAATGTCATCTGCCTGTGAAGCGTCTTCGTGAATACCGGTTACCAGTACCTCCGGGTGCTTGTTTTTCCAGAAATCCGCACAGTACAACAGGCCGTCCAGCTTCTGATCCGCGGTATGATTGGATGCCTGCAGGACCACGTTGAATCCGGCATCCGCAATCGCATCCCCAACTTCGGTAGGAGAATTAAAATAGGGAAAACCGGAAAATCCCCGGGAATTGCCGCCCATGACAGTTTCCTGATTGATGATCCGGATGTCTGCCGCGTTTAAGAAGGGTGAAATCCCCTGAAACAGCATGGAGAAATCATAAGTTCCGTCCTCCTGTTTTCCACTGGCCACGACTCCCAGATGCATCAGGTTGTCCCCGACAGCCATGAGCGTAATGTCATGCTCCGGGAAGGGAGTGGGGGTCGGCTCCGGAGTAGGGACGGGAACCGGTGTGGCAGAAGGCGGTGCAGGGGTCTGTGGAACGACAACAACATCGCTGCCTGCAGCAGTTTCTTCCAGAAAGTAATAGCCGCCCATGCTCGCCAGTAACAGTAACGGAACGAGAACCAACAGCAGATAGAAACGTGAAATCGGTTTTTTCATATATTATCCTTTTGTTCTCCTTTATTATTTTATTATCTCTTACGGAATTCCGGTTACAAGGTCTGTTTACAATCAAAAGTAACAAAAGTATTATAGCATTGATTTTATTTTTTCGCAAAAAGCAAAAACAAATTACTGTTTTCCTATTGACATAGTATGAAATAGGAGATATAATCCTACCCATAAGTTGATTCGATACTTAAATGAGACATCGAAGAGGAGGAAAAGGATTATGAAGAAGTTTGAGTGGAAGAGCGTTTTGGCACTGGCATTAACAGGAGTATTGGCACTGGGACTGACCGCATGCGGCAGCAGTGACAGCAAAACCGCAGACGCAGGAAGCGCAGCGGCAGCAGACGGCAAGGCAGTATACCGCACACTGGATGAGATCAAGGAGAGCGGAACCATTAACATCGGAGTATTCTCCGATAAAAACCCGTTCGGCTATGTGGATGAGAACGGTGAATATCAGGGCTATGATGTGTATTATGCAAGAAGACTCGGCGAAGACCTGGGGGTAGATGTGAATTTCGTATCTACAGAGGCAGCCAATCGTATTGAGTATTTACAGACCGGTAAGGTAGATGTGATCCTGGCGAACTTTACCGTAACTCCCGAGAGAGCAGAGGAAGTGGATTTCGCTTCTCCTTATATGAATGTGTCACTTGGCGTGGTATCCAAGGATGATAATGTGATCACTTCCTTAGACAACTGGAATGCAGATGATTCCATCATTGTAATCTCCGGCACCACCGCTGAGACATATCTGATCGCAAACTATCCGGATATTCCTTTACAGAAGTTTGATTCCTATGCAACCGCAAAAGAAGCTTTCGAGAACGGCACTTCTGTTGCATGGGCAAATGATAACACCGAAGTTATCGCATTCGCTCTGCAGAACGAAGGATATACCGTAGGTATTCCTTCCCTGGGCAGTGCAGACACCATTGCTCCCGCTGTTTCCAAGGGCAACACCACACTGCTTGACTGGATCAATGATGAGATCGTAGCTTTGGGTGAGGAGAACTTTTTCCATGCAGATTACGAAGCAACTCTGGCAGACACCTATGGTCTGGACTATGAGGACAGCCTGGTAGTAGAGGGCGGCAAAGTAAACGCACAGTAAGGTACGATGGGAATAAGATGATATAGAGGGGACTGCGGGGCACGTAAGCTGCCGCCGCAGTCTTTTCTTGCATCTGAGAAATACATTTGATATAATCTAAAAGATTATTTTGAACTTTACCGGAAAGGACATAGATACATGAACTGGGAATTTATTGAAAAATATCTGCCCATGTACGAAAAGGCAGCACTTCTGACCGTGAAAATAGGTATCGTTGGCATCCTGTTTGCGATTCTGGTGGGGCTCATCTGTGCAGCGGTTCAATACTATAAAGTGCCGGTGCTGCGGTGGATCGTGACAGTCTACGTGGAACTGAGCCGTAACACACCGCTTCTGGTGCAGCTGTTTTTTATCTATTACGGCTTCCCGAAGATCGGGATCCGGATGTCGGCGGAGCTGTGCGGTGTAGTCGGTCTGGCATTCTTAGGCGGCAGCTATATGGCAGAAAGCTTCCGCAGCGGTCTGGAATCCGTAGAACCCATTCAGAGTGAAAGTGCCATCAGTCTGGGAATGAATTCCCGACAGGTGTTGGGATATGTGATCCTGCCCCAGGCAATGTCCACCAGTATTCCCGCATTTGTGGCAAATATCATTTTCCTGTTAAAAGAGACCAGTGTGTTCAGCGCCATCAGTCTGATGGACCTGATGTTCACCGCCAAAGACCTGATCGGTCTCTATTATAAGACTACGGAGAGCCTGTTCCTCCTGGTAGTATTTTATCTGCTGATCCTGCTGCCGGTATCGGTCATAGGATCACTGGTGGAGAGGAGGATGCGTTATGCCGGATTTGGGGATTGATGTATTATTCAAAGGCACGAACATGCTCCGCCTGCTGCAGGGTTTGTGGGTAGCCATGAAGATCAGTATCGTATCCATTCTGATCAGTATGCCTCTGGGTATCCTGGTGGGGGCACTGATGACGGTAAAAAATAAAGTGGTGAAAGCTTTTTTCCGTGTCTATCTGGAATTCATACGTATCATGCCGCAGCTGGTATTATTGTTCATCGTATATTTCGGTTCCACCAGAGCACTGGGATGGAACTTATCCGGTGAGGTGGCATCCGTGATCGTATTCGTCCTGTGGGGAACCGCAGAGATGGGAGATCTGGTGCGCGGAGCGCTGATCAGCATCCCGAAGCATCAGTATGAAAGCAGTGAGGCGCTGGGACTTAGTAAGATACAGACATATCTGTACATCATCATTCCCCAGACTGTGCGGCGACTGATCCCATTGTCCATCAACCTGATCACCCGTATGATCAAGACTACCAGTCTGGTACTGATGATCGGCGTAGTGGAGATGTTAAAAGTAGCGCAGCAGATCATTGAGGCGAATCGTATGAGCAGTCCCAATGCTGCTTTTGGCGTATTCCTTGTAGTATTCGTTTTGTATTTCTTTGCCTGCTGGCCCTTCAGTGTACTGGCGAGGGTTCTGGAAAAGAAATGGAATTAAGGATGGATCAGGGTTGGAATAAGAATGGAGTGAAGACATGGCAGAGACATTGTTGAAAATAGAGAACCTGACAAAAGAATACGAAGGGCAGAAGATTCTCGATGGAATTCATCTGGAAGTGAAAAAAGGAGACGTACTGGTAGTGGTAGGTCCCAGTGGCTGCGGTAAGAGTACCCTGCTTCGATGCATTAATGCACTGGAGCCCATTCAGGGCGGTACGATAAAGCTACAGGGTATGGATATCCGCAAGGGCAGCAAAAATATCACCACCCTGCGGCAGAAGATCGGCATGGTATTCCAGAGCTATGAACTGTTCCCGCATCTGACGGTGATCGACAATATTACGCTGGCACCTGTGAAAGTACAGAAGCGTGATAAGGCAGAAGTGCGAAAAGAAGCCATGGAGCTGTTAGCACGCGTAGGTCTGGCAGATAAGGCGAAGAGCTATCCCAGACAGCTGTCCGGTGGACAGAAGCAGAGAGTAGCCATTGTAAGAGCACTCTGTATGCATCCGGAGATTCTCTTATTCGATGAGGTAACGGCAGCACTGGATCCGGAGATGGTACGAGAGGTGCTGGATGTTATGCTGGATCTGGCAAAGCAGGGTAAGACCATGCTCATTGTTACCCATGAGATGCAGTTTGCCAAAGCAGTGGCGGACAAAGTGATCTTCATTGATCAGGGAAAGATCGTGGAGGAAGCTGCTCCGGAAGAATTTTTTGAACATCCGAAGACAGAGAGAGCAAAACAGTTTTTGAATGTGTTTACGTTTGAACAGGTGGAGCATCATGCAGAGTAAATAAATGATATAAAGGGCCTTCCGGAGAACTCTGGAGGGCTTTTACATGTTAACAGAAATAGGAGATAAGATATGTCGGAAAAAGATACCCCAAATTTCAGACTGAGATTATGGAAATTATTCCTGTCCACATTATATTTAAGTGCATTCACCTTTGGTGGAGGGTATGTCATCGTTACACTGATGAAGAAAAAATTCGTGGATGAATACCACTGGATCGGAGAAGATGAAATGCTGGATCTGGTGGCTATCGCCCAGTCATCGCCCGGTGCGATCGCAGTCAACGGAGCCATCGTGGTAGGATACAAGCTGGCCGGGATCCCGGGGACACTGGTGGCGATCCTGGGGACGATCCTGCCCCCTTTTGCTATCATTTCGGTGATCTCCATCTGCTATAATGCATTCCGCAGTAACTTCTTCGTGGCGCAGATGCTGTCCGGGATGCAGGCAGGAGTGGGAGCGGTAATTGCCTCCGTGACCTATGATATGGGAGCCCCGATCGTAAAAGAAAAAGATCCCATGTCACTTGTCATTATGCTGGGAGCTTTCCTGGCAGCATGTATTCTGGAGATCAATGTGATCTATATCGTGATCGTCTGCGGACTGCTTGGTGTGGTACGGACGCTCCTCGCCAAAAGGAGGGCCGGAAAATGATCTATCTGCAATTATTTTTAAGCTTTCTGCAAATAGGACTGTTCAGCTTCGGCGGCGGTTATGCCGCAATGCCGCTGATCCAGGGGCAGGTGGTAACACTTCATGGATGGCTTACCATATCGGAATTCACAGACCTGATCACGATATCACAGATGACACCGGGACCCATTGCGGTGAATTCCGCTACTTTTGTGGGAATGAAGATTGCCGGGATCCCCGGAGCCATGGTGGCAACGGCCGGATGTATTCTGCCCTCCTGCATCCTCGTGACGATTCTGGCAAGACTATACCTGAAGTATCGTAACCTGGATCTGTTACAGGGTGTACTGAAGTCCTTAAGACCGGCAGTGGTGGCAATGATCGCATCGGCAGGAATACTGATCCTCAAAGATGCATTTTGGGGAAGTGGGGAGAGTATGTCTCTGACAGGGACGGAATGGAGCATGGTCGTGATCTTCGGGATCTGTGTGCTGCTGCTTCGGAAGAAGCTGAATCCCATCTGGGTCATGGTGCTGGCGGGTGTCATGAAGGTGGGGATTTCTATGACAATCCAGGGGATCTGTTTCTAATCAAAAGCAGGAACTGTGAGGGTTGACAGCGAAACGGAAAAAAAGTATCATATATAAGATATTGAGCAAATAATAATAAGAGCGGAAGGGTAGAAGACCATGGCACTTAGCAAGAAGCCCACAACGGGCATGAAAGATATTCTGCCGGAGGAGATGCAGATCCGTGATTACGTGATCAGTGTCATCAAGGACACCTACGGCAAATTCGGTTTTACTTCCATTGAGACTCCCTGTGTGGAAAATATTGCAAACTTAAGCAGTAAACAGGGCGGCGACAATGAGAAGCTGATCTTCAAGATCTTAAAGCGCGGCGAGAAGCTGAACGTGGCAGCCGCAACCACAGAGGAAGAGGTAGTGGACAGTGGTCTGCGTTATGACCTGACGGTGCCTCTGGTACGTTATTATTCCAACAACGCGGCATCCCTGCCCTCTCCTTTCAAGGCATTGCAGATGGGCAATGTATGGAGAGCGGACAGACCCCAGAGAGGAAGATACCGTCAGTTCATGCAGTGTGATATCGATATTCTCGGTGAGCCGTCTAACTTAGCAGAGATCGAACTGATCCTGGCTACGACCACGACATTGGGCAAACTGGGCTTCAAAAATTTCCAGATCCGTATCAATGAGCGTCGTATCCTGAAGGCAATGGCTGCTTACAGCGGATTCCCCGAAGAGTCCTATGACAGTGTATTTATCACGCTGGACAAAATGGACAAGATCGGTCTGGAAGGCGTGGAAGCTGAGCTTTTGGAGAACGGTTTTGATAAGGCATGTGTAGACAAGTATCTGGAACTGTTCAAGGGACTGGAAAGTGCCGAGGACGGTGTGGCTTATCTGGCAGATACGCTGGAAGGATTCTTAGAGCCGGAGATCGCCCAGAGCCTCAGAGAGATCATGGACAGTGTCAGAGCAACCAAGGCTTCCGATTTTGAGATCGTGTTCGATGCCACTCTGGTAAGAGGCATGTCTTATTATACCGGAACCATTTTTGAGATCGCCATGCCGGAATTCGGCGGCAGCTGCGGTGGCGGCGGACGTTACGACAAGATGGTCGGTAAATTCACCGGCAATGATGTGCCCGCCTGCGGATTCTCCATCGGCTTCGAACGTATCATCATGCTGCTCATGGAGAGAGGCTTCAAGGTGCCCACGAGACCGAAGCAGGTGGCATATCTGATCGAGAAGGGTGTTAGCGGCGAAAGACTGTGTGAAGTAATCGCACAGGCGCAGGAAGCCCGTAAGGACGGTACCCAGGTGCTGGTAGCCCGCATGAACAAGAACAAGAAATTCCAGAAGGAACAGCTGAATAAGGAAGGCTACGAAGAATTCGTGGAATTCTATAAGGAAGAATTAAAGAGATAAAAGCAACAGACAAGGAGCAAAAGCAATGATTCAGTCCAGAACACATAACTGTAATGAACTTCGGATCGGCAACGTCGGTGAGAGAGTCACACTGGTCGGCTGGTTCGAGAACATGAGAAAAGTCAGCAAAAATCTCGGTTTTGTCATTCTGCGTGATTTCTACGGAACCACTCAGCTGGTAGTAGAGACCGAGGAAATGATGAATGTCATGGATGGCATCAACAAGGAATCCACCATCTCCGTGGAAGGTGTAGTAAGAGAGCGTTCCAGCAAAAATGCTAATCTGCCTACCGGTGAGATCGAGGTAGTACCCGATAAGATCGAGATTCTGGGAAAGTGTATTTATAATGCACTTCCTTTCGAGATCAATCAGTCCAAGGATGCAGACGAGAATGCACGTCTGAAATACCGTTACCTGGATCTGAGAAATCCGAACATGAAGAAAAATATCGTGATGAGAAGCCAGATCGTGGCAGAACTGCGTCAGAGAATGTATGCTTTGAATTTCATGGAGATCACGACTCCTATCCTGACCTGTTCCTCTCCGGAAGGTGCGAGAGATTATCTGGTTCCCGCCAGAAATCATCCCGGCAAGTTCTATGCGCTGCCCCAGGCACCCCAGCAGTTTAAGCAGATCCTGATGGCATCCGGTTTTGACCGTTATTTCCAGATCGCTCCCTGCTTCCGTGATGAGGATGCGAGAGCAGACCGTTCTCCCGGAGAATTCTATCAGTTAGATATGGAGATGGCATTCGCTTCCCAGGAAGATGTATTCTCCATCGTAGAGCAGGTACTTCCTCCCGTATTTGAAAAGTACGGCATTTATAAAGAAGCTTCCAAGGCGCCTTTCGTACGCATCCCCTATCTGGAGGCTATGGACAAGTACGGTTCCGACAAGCCGGATCTGCGTATCGATCTGGTGCTGACCGATGCTACGGAAGTAATGCAGGGCTGCGGCTTTGCTGCTTTTGAAGGTCAGACCGTAAAAGCTATCGTAGTAGATGATTTCACCGCTACCCGTAAGCAGATCGACGCGATCTGCGCAGAGGTTGAGGTACAGACTGCACGTAAGGGCTTCTGGTTCCGTGTAGATGAGAACGGAGAGTTCGTAGGCGGTATCTCTAAGTTCTTACAGGATCGTAAAGAAGAAGTCATCAAGGCGTTAGGCCTTAAGAACGGTGACTTTGTCGGTCTTGCCGCAGGCAAGAAGCTGGAAGCACAGAAGACAGCAGGTGTATACAGAAAGCTGTTGGGTGCAGCCAGCGAGAAACATATGAAGAAGGATTGCTATGAGTTCTGCTGGATCGTGGATTTCCCGATGTATGAGATCGGTGAGGAGTCCGGAGAACTGGAATTCTGTCATAACCCGTTCTCCATGCCCCAGGGTGGCATGGACGCACTGAACAATCAGGATCCCTTAGAGATCCTGGCATACCAGTACGATCTGGTCTGCAACGGTGTAGAGCTGTCCTCCGGTGCGGTGAGAAACCATGATCCGGAGATCATGATCAAGGCATTCGAGCTGGTGGGCTTAGGTGAAGCCGATGTGAAGGCTAAGTTCCCTGCCATGTACAATGCATTCTGCTACGGAGCACCCCCTCATGCAGGAATCGCTCCCGGCGTAGACCGTATGATCATGCTGATCTGTGGTGAGGAAAGCATCCGTGAGATCATTCCTTTCCCGATGAACAAGAACGCAATGGATATTATGATGGGAGCACCGGGTACGGTAGAACAGAAGCAGTTAGACGAACTGCATCTGGCGATCACCGCAAAACCGGAAGAATAATCATAAGGCTGTCGCAGGAATTTTCATGCGACAGCCTTTGTGTTGGAAGGATATGGCGATCTGCCGGGAGAAGGACATGGCTGTAGGAATTTATGTATTGCACCTGCATCCTGCACAGGAAGAGATGAGACGGAGTTTCATACGGGAAGCGGCAGAGTGTGTGGATCCGGTGCGACGGAACAAGACAGAACGGATAAAGGGGACCGGAGCGAAGGCAGCCAGTCTCGGCGCCGGAATGCTGTTGCAAAAGCTGGCAATGGATCTGACAGAAGGCATTGAGAATACCGATATCCTGTTTCTGGAAGAGGATGAACTGCTTGCAGTGCTGCAGGCGCGGATGCTCAGAGAGCAGACGCCCCCCTTCTCTTTTTCCTATAAATATGGAGAACAGGGCAAACCGCAGATTGTAAATTTTCCGAAGAAATTTAATCTGTCCCATTCCGGAGACTATGTGGTCTGTGGGGTTAGCGACGGAGAAGTGGGAGTGGATATCCAAAAATGGGTTCCCTTCAAAGAGCGGACGGCAGAGCGTTTTTTCGCAAAGGAAGAGTGGAAACTGCTGCAGGAGACGGGCGTGGAGAAACGGACCGAGCTGTTCTACCACTTGTGGAGCAGAAAAGAAGCCTACGGCAAATATACCGGACAGGGGATCGGCAGCGTCGTGGGAGAAGACTTTTCCGACGAGCGCAGATGGAAGGAAAAGAAGATCTGCTTCCGGGAACAGACTTTGGAAGCGGGGTATTCGCTGGCGGTCTGCTACGGAACAGCAGAAGTGTTAAATTCAAGGAAAACGGGAAATAGTAAAACATAGAAAATGCATAGAAATGAGGACTTTATGAAGCGATTAATGATGTACCTAAAGGATTATAAGAAAGAGTCTATCCTGGCACCGTTGTTCAAGCTGCTGGAAGCATTTTTTGAACTGTTGGTTCCTCTGGTAATGGCAAATATTATTGACTATGGTATTTCCAACCGGAACATGGGTTATATCGGGAAAATGGGACTGCTCCTGCTGCTCCTTGGTGTAGTGGGACTGGCTTCGTCCATTACGGCACAGTTTTTCGCAGCCAAGGCGGCAGTGGGATTTTCTACCCAGCTGCGTCAGGCATTGTTTGATCATATTGAAGATCTGAGCTTTACGGATATTGATAAGGCGGGAACTTCCACCATGATCACTCGTATGACCAGTGATGTGAACCAGGTGCAGTCCGGTATCAATATGACCTTACGTCTGTTCTTACGTTCCCCGATCATCGTATTCGGTGCCATGATCATGGCATTTACCATTGATGTGAAATGTGCACTGATCTTCGTGGTGGCAATTCCATTATTGTCCGTTGTGGTATTCGGTATTATTTTATCCACGATCCCCATGTACAAAAAGGTGCAGTCCAAACTGGATCAGGTGCTGGGCATTACCAGAGAGAACCTGACCGGTGTCCGTGTCATCCGTGCGTTCCATCAGGAAGCAAAGGAAGCGGACCGTTTCCGGGAGAATAACGAAGCATTGTCGGCCATGCAGATCTTCGTGGGCAAGATCAGCGCCTGCATGAATCCTGTGACCTATATCATTGTAAACGGAGCCATCATTGCTCTGATCTATACCGGTGCCGTACAGGTCAATATCGGCAACTTAAGCCAGGGTGAGGTGGTAGCGATCATCAACTACATGAACCAGATCCTGGTAGAGCTGGTGAAGCTGGCAAACCTGATCGTGACCATGACCAAAGCTTTGGCATGTGCAGAACGTGTAGCTTCCGTTTTCGATATCGGCGCAGATGCTGCATATGTGGAAGCGCAGGATCAGAAACTGGCGGATAAGGTAGATAAGAGCGCACCTTTCTTAGACTTCAAACATGTATCCCTGACTTATCAGGGAGCCGGAGCACCTACTTTGCAGGATATGAACTTCACCATAAACCGTGGCGATACCGTAGGTATTATCGGAGGTACCGGTTCCGGTAAGACCTCCCTGGTGAATCTGATCCCCGGCTTTTATCCGGCGACAGAAGGTGAGATCCTGTTGGAAGGCAGAGATATCCGGACCATGAGTGATGAGGAATTGCGTGGACGCATCGGTGTCGTACCGCAGAAGGCAGTTCTGTTCAAGGGAACGATCCGCAGCAACCTCCAGTGGGGCAAGCCGGATGCTACCGAAGAGGAGATGTGGAAAGCACTGGAACTGGCACAGGCATCGGAAGTGGTAGACGGTAAGCCCGGAAAATTAGATGCAACTGTGGCACAGAACGGTAAAAACTTCTCCGGTGGACAGAGACAGCGTCTGACGATCGCAAGAGCCTTGGTCAGAAATCCCGAGATCCTGATCCTGGATGACAGTGCCTCCGCACTGGACTATGCAACGGATGCAAAACTCCGTGCAGCAATCCGTACTTTGGAAGATAAGACCACAACCTTTATCGTATCCCAGCGTGCCTCCACCATCCGCCATGCGGACAAGATCATCGTTCTGGATGATGGAGAGATCGCAGGTATGGGAACCCATGATGAGTTGTTAAAGGATTGCACCGTATATCAGGAGATCTATTATTCCCAGTACCCTGAACAGAGAGGAGGTGTTCGGTAATGCAGAAGAAAAATAACAAAGAGACGATGAAGCGGGTATTGAAATATATCCGCAAATATACACCGGCACTGGTACTCTCCCTGTTGTTAGCAGGTCTGACTGTATTACTGACCTTATATATCCCTATCCTCACCGGTAATGCGGTGGATCTGATCATCGGCAAGGGACAGGTAGATATGGCCGGTATCTTTGCCATTATGAAAAAAATTGCCATCGCAATGATCATCACAGCAGTAGGCCAGTGGATCATGAACACCTGCAACAACTATATTACCTACCATGTGATCCGGGATATCCGTACGGACGCTTTTGCGAAGCTGGAGATCCTGCCCTTAAAATATCTGGATGCCCATGCTTACGGTGATATCGTGAGCCGTGTCATTGCGGACGTGGATACTTTCGCGGACGGTCTGCTGATGGGATTTACCCAGTTATTCACCGGTGCACTGACGATCCTGTGTACGTTGGGATTCATGCTGGTGACCAATGTGCCCATCACACTGGTAGTAGTATGTATCACTCCGGTATCCTTCCTGGTGGCAAAATTCATTGCAACCAAGACCTACTTCATGTTCAAGGAGCAGTCCGAGACCAGAGGCGAGCAGACCTCCCTGATCGAGGAAATGATCGACAACCAGAAGATTGTAAATACCTTTTCCAGAGGAGAAGCGGTGAAGAGCAAGTTTGGAGAGATCAACGGCAGATTGCAGAAATGCTCTCTGAAAGCTATCTTTTTCTCCTCCATTACGAACCCGGCGACCCGTTTTGTTAACAGTCTGGTATATGCCGGTGTCGGTGTGTTCGGTGCGCTCGTAGCGATCAAAGGCGGTATCAGCGTAGGTCGTCTGTCCTGCTTTTTAAGCTATGCGAACCAGTACACCAAGCCCTTCAATGAGATCTCCGGCGTGGTAACGGAATTGCAGAATGCCTTTGTCTGTGCCGGACGTATCTTCGAACTGATCGACGAGGAACCCCAGGTGCCCGATGCCGCGGATGCAAGAGTATTAGAAGAGGCTCAGGGCAACGTAGATCTGAAGAATGTATATTTCCAGTATGTACCGGAGAAGAAGCTGATCCAGAACTTTAACCTGCAGGTAAAACCGGGTCAGAGAGTTGCTATCGTAGGTCCTACCGGATGCGGTAAGACCACCGTCATCAATCTGCTGATGCGATTCTATGATGTGAACTCCGGCTCCATTAAAGTGGACGGCACCGATATCCGGGACATCACCAGAGGAAGCCTCCGTACCAATTACGGTATGGTATTACAGGAGACCTGGCTGCGTTCCGGCACCATCCGTGACAATATCTGCATGGGTAAGCCGGATGCCACAGAAGAGGAGATCATCCGGGCGGCGAAGGCTTCCCATGCCCACGGCTTCATTAAACGCCTGCCAAAGGGGTATGACACCGTGATCACTGAGGACGGCGGCAGCCTGTCCCAGGGACAGAAACAGCTCTTATGCATTACCAGAGTAATGCTGTGCCTGCCTCCCATGCTGATCCTCGATGAGGCAACCTCCTCCATCGATACCCGTACCGAGATCAAGATCCAGAATGCATTTGCCACGATGATGGAAGGTCGCACCAGCTTTATCGTAGCCCATCGTCTTTCCACCATCCAGAGTGCTGATGTCATCCTGGTAATGAAAGACGGCAATATCATCGAACAGGGCAACCATGAAACCCTCCTGGCACAGGGTGGATTCTACGCGAATCTGTACAATAGCCAGTTTGCCGTGTAACGAGCCATGCAAAAGCGGGATCAGAGAAACTAAAAAACTTGTAATATAACTTACGAATGTACTAAAAAATGAAAAATAGAAAATGCTGTGAAATGTAACAACAAAATTTGTGCACTATTCAAAAATATATTGTTAATAGTGCACAAAACAATGCGTGCAACTTGTAATACAACTTACAAATTTGCTAAAACAGATTGACAAAATCAGAAAAAGGTTTATGATATAGTTACAAGCAAACGAAATACCAATGAGTTAAAAGCAAACTTGAAAACAAAGGTAAAATGGGAAACGTTAATGGGGGCAGAAGGCTTTGAATATTTAAAAAAACAGGATATCAAGGAGCAGGTTTTTCAACAGCTGCTGTCCAAGATCCAGAGTGGTGAATGGAAGCCAGGTGAGAAGTTACCTTCGGAGAACGAGCTGACGAAGGCAATGGGAGTGAGCCGGATCACTGTGAGGGAAGCAATTCAGAAGCTGGTGGCGATCAATCTGGTGGAGACTTATCAGGGCAAGGGATCTTTTGTGAAAAATGTCAATTCCAACAGTTATCTGAAATCCATGACTCCGATGCTCATGATGGATAATGAGGATGTGAAGTCTGTACTGGAATATCGTAAGATCATGGAGGTCGGCATTATAGATGCCGTGATCGAGAGAGCTACAGATACCGATATTAAGGTTCTGGAGCGGCTGACTGGAAAAATGCGTCAGTACTGTGAACGATGGAACATCAATAAGTACAAACAATACGATATCGAGTTTCACATGAAGATGTATGAGATCACGAGGAACCCATTTATCATTAAGATCAGCAATATTACCAAGGACATCCTGAATTCTGCTCTTTCTTTTACCGTAACGAAGAAGGGAGCGGAAGAAGGAGTTACGTTCCATACACAGATCATAGAGTGCATTAAGGCAAGAGATGCCAAAAGGCTCCGCAAGATCACCAGAGAGTCCCTGAAGGCGATAGAGGATGAGACTTTCGATGAGAACTTCCATGGAGAAGAATAGCGAAGCATTAAGAACGAACTAAAATATCATGCAGGCGCCGCATGATATTTTAAATATTTACAACTTGTAATACAACTTATAAGTTGATAAAGATTTTAAAAACGTGGAGGGTAAACGTATGGCAAATCAAAAGAAAAAGAAAATGACTTTTATGGAAAGCTTAAAGGCTCAGTTTTCAACCAAATCTCTGGTACTGATCCCGATCGCTGTAGGTATTAACCTGATCGGCGGAACACTGTGTTCCACACTGAAGCTGCCCTTATTCCTTGATATGATCGGTACGATCGTTATCGCATGTCTGTCAGGTCCCTGGGTATCTGCACTGTGTGGTCTGTTGACCAATGTGTTCCTGGCTTTGGTAGCTAACCCTGTATACTTACCTTATTCCTTAGTAAGTATCTTCTGTGGTCTGGTAACCGGTTACATGGTTAAGGCTGGTCTCTTCAAGAAGATCTGGGGTGTGATCCTGACCTGGTTGGCCTGCTCCCTGACCAATACGATTTCCGCTTCCCTGATCACCATCTTCGTATATGGTGGCGCTACAGGTGTAACCGGTACTTCCGTAGTAACTGCAACTCTGATTGCAGCTACCAAGGATATTGTCGTTTCCGTATTCTCTTCTTCCATGCTTGAGAATCTGATCGACAAAGCTATCGCATTCGCAATCGCATACGTAATCGTTAAGAAGATCCCCAAGAGATTCTTAAGCCAGTATGCATCTGATGCAACAGATGACGACGATGAGGATTGATTCTGAATCCTTAAAATAATTATGATCTTAAAGCAGGGTATCCATAATAATTTCTTTCATAGTTGGCAACTGCCCGGGGAAGGTCACTGCAGATGTGCTGTGTCCTGAGACCGGAAGGTTATAAAATTCTGATAGATTATATGGGTACCCTCTTTGTCTAAACGGAGGTTTGTAAATGGCTAAAGTAACAAATAACTTTGTCCCGAAGAATACGGCCATTGAGGCATTGAATCCTATGACCAAAATCCTGGCTATATTCTCCCTGGGTCTGGGAACTCTGATTTTCCCTAATTCATGGCTGGGTATTGTGATCATCATCGGCTTATTTTTCGTGGCAGCAATGGCAAAAATGTTGGTTCCTTTTGCAAAAATGATATTTGGTTTTGGAATTCCCATTACGGTTATGCTGATGTTCATACAGGGCTGTTATAGTCCTAAGAATGAGACCGTGATCTTTGATCTGGGATTTGCAAAATTCTGTGAGGAGGGTGCATTGTATGCACTGAAGATCGTTACCACCCTGTTAGTATTCCTCGGTACCTTCTATATTATGAACAAAACTACATATACCGGTAAGCTGGTAGCAGCGCTGACAGCCTCCGGACTGAATCCGAAGGCCGGATATCTGGTACTGGCAAGTCTGAACGTAGTTCCGCAGATGCAGAGAAGAATGAGTGTGATCCAGGAAGCACAGAGCGCCAGAGGCGTTGAGACCGGCGGAAGCCTGTCCGGCAGAATCAAAGCATTCATCCCTCTGTTAGGACCGGTAGTTATGTCCTCCCTGACAGATGCACAGGAGAGAGGAATGACACTGGAGACCAGAGGATTCGGAATCAAGAATGTAAAGCAGACCACTTACGTGGAAGTGACGAAATCTCAGGCTGATAAGGTGCTGAAGATACTGCTGATCGCATTCTTCGTGATCGTTTTGATCCTTACGATTCTGATGAAGCTTAATATTATTTAAAGGCGGTGACGAGATGGGTAAAGTAGTAGTTGATGTAAAAGATTTTAGTTTTAAATATCGTCAGACGAAGCATAAGGCACTGAAAAATGTAAGCTTCCAGGTAGAAGAAGGCAGCTTCTTCTGTATTATAGGAGCAAACGGCTCCGGTAAATCCACCCTGTGTAATGCACTGGTAGGGCTGATCCCTCACTATTTTGTAGGAAAAATGTCCGGAAGCGTTACGATTGATGGCAGTGTGGTAGAAGACAGCACTATTGCGGATCTGTCCACAAAGATCGGTCTGGTATTCCAGAATCCCTTCAACCAGCTGTCCTATACGGCAGGTACCGTAGCTGAGGAACTGGCATATGGTCTGGGCAACCGCGGTATCCCCAGAGAAGAAATGGTAAAAAAGGTGGACACCGTTGCCAAGCTGATGAGAATTGATCATATTATACACAAAAATCCGTTGGAGCTGTCAGGTGGCCAGGTACAGAGAGTAGCGTTCGGTTCCACTTTCATTATGGAACCCAAGATCCTTGTACTGGACGAGTGTACCACTCAGCTGGATCCGCTGGGAAGTGAGGAAATCTTCGATATTGTAAAAGATCTGAATAAGAACGGAATTACCGTCATCATGGTAGACCATGAAATGGAACGTGTTGCCAGATGCGCAGATCAGATCATGGTGTTGGATGCCGGAGAGGTTGTGGCAATCGATGAACCCAAGAAGATATTCGGTAATCCTGATATCGTAGCACATCATATCGGAGTACCTGATTACGTTAAGATCTGCAATGCGTTGAAAGAAAAGGGATACACAGATCGTGATATCGAGATTACGGAGGAACCTACGGTTGAACTCGTAAAGGAGGCTTTGAAGGGATGAAAATCGAATTAAAGAATATGAAACATGTTTATCCTACCGGAGACGAAGCCTTGAAGGGGATCAATCTGGTAATAGAAGGAACGGAGCCTGTCGCTATCATTGGTCAGAATGGTGCAGGCAAGACCACTATAGTAAAACATTTCAATGGAATTCTGCGTCCCACCTCAGGAGAAGTGCTGATCAACGGAGAAGATATCAACAACCGATCTACTGCAAAATGGTCTAAAGAGGTAGGATATGTATTCCAGAACCCGGATGATCAGCTGTTTCTGGAATCTGTCCGCAAGGAGTTTGAGTTCGGACCCAAGCAGATAGGTATGCCAGAGGACGAGATCCAGAAAAGAATCGAATGGGTAGCAGAGCTTGTAGGACTGAAGGACAAGCTGGATATGCATCCCTTTGACCTGACCTCAACAGAGAAAAAGTTCTGTACCATCGGTGCCATCATTATGATGGATCCCAAGGCAGTCATCTTCGATGAGCCTACCTGTGGACAGGACGTGGCAGGTAATATCCGTCTCCGCGAGATCATCCGTCAGTTAAAGGAAAATGGAAAGCTCTGTATCACCATTTCCCACGATATGAAATTCGTAGTAGATAACTTTAAGCGTATCATTGTAATGTGCAAAGGGCAGGTGTTGTTAGATGGACCGGTTGAGGAAGTATTTGCACAGGTTGAGACACTGAAGAAGAGCTTTGTAACACCTCCGCCCATCACTAAAGTGGCACAGGGCGCAGGGTTTAAGGAAACTGTATTTACTACAGAAGCTTTTATGAAGGTATTTGAAGAAAGGAAGGGTAAATAGTAATGGCAAATGTAATCATTCAGATTTACGGTATCAGAACAGTAGAGGATGCAAGAATGGTCATAGATATGGGAGGACATCATATCGGAGTATCCTATGGTAAGATCAAGAGAACACCCGGACAGCTGACCTGTGAAAAGGCGAAAGAAATCTTCGAAGGAGTACAGCCTGAGGCTGTCAAGGTAGGACTTACAGTAGCTGAGGATATTGATGAGATCACGGAAAATCTGAAGGTTGTGTGTCCCGATGTCCTGCATCTCTCCGGAGATATCGAAGGTATCACACCGGCACAGGTACAGGAACTGAGAGACCGCTTCCCCGGACTGAAGATCATGCAGGCAATCCCCGTACTGGCAGGCGTTCCTCTGGAGGAGCAGAAGGTTATGCAGTATATCCGGGACTACGAGCCGGTAACCGATTTCTTCCTGATCGATACCAAGGCAGTAGGTGCCGGTGATATCGGTGCAACCGGTCTTACCCATGACAGAATGATCGACAAGGCGATTGTTGAGAGCACCAAGGTTCCCTGCATCATCGCAGGTGGACTGGATGCAGACAACGTGGCAGAGGCAATCCATATCACGCATCCTTACGGCGTAGATTCCTACAGCTGGACCAACTACGACGATGAGAAGGACAGAACCGGCGGCTGCAAGGATCCGGTGAAAGTAAAAGCATTCATCGAGGCATCCTTAAATGCGTGATATATATGTAGTTGGCGATGCAAATGTGGACATCATTGTACCGTATCCCCGTTTTTTAAATGAAGAGAGGACACTGGTAGACTATCCTAACCCTGAGCTGGTCGGTGGCGGCACAAGTGCAAACACTGCCGTGGCACTGGCCAAGCTGGGACTTCCAGTCAGCTTTCTCGGAACCATCGGAGATGATCAGTACGGTAAGTATATTCAGAAGGATTTCAAGGAACAGGGCGTGAATACCGCTGACCTGATCGTGGATCCGAAGTTAAATACCGTAGGAGTCTTTGCCTTTATTGATGAGAACGGAGAGAGATATCTGTGGGGCTGGCCCAGAGTAGATCAGGCATTTAAGGTACTCGAGAGAGACAAGGTGCCGTTTGAAAAGATCGAAGCAGCCGACTGGGTCCATTCCTCCGGAATGTCTCTGGTATATGACACATCTGCACGCACAGAAATTATTGAGATATTTAAAAAAGCTTATGAAGCAGGAGTACCGACCTCCTTTGATCTGAATTTACGGGTGGACGATGGACAGTTAGATCCGGAGTATGAGAAAGCGGTGAGAGAAGTCATCCGCTATACGACCTATCTGTTAGGCTCCGGAAATGATGAGTTCAAGTATCTCGGCGAGGGCAGAGACTGGCGGGAAAATGCAAAAGCACTCGTTTCCGACGAGAGAGTTGTCATCGTCAGAAATGGCAAGGAAGGATCCTATAGTTTCTCGAAAGAGGGCGAGGAATACGTACCTGCATTTTCGGTGAAAGTGGAAGATACCGTAGGTGCGGGAGATGTGTATAATGCCGGATTTATCAGTGGAAGACTTGCGGGCATGAATTTACGCGAGTGCCTGATCCGCGGTAACGCAGTATCCGGATACACCGTTATGAGAAAGGGTGCAAGAAATTCACCAAATACCGAGGAACTGGAAGCATTTCTGGCAGAAAATAAGTAAACTGATTTCGAACTGGTTTAGAAAGGCAGGTTTTTATATATGGAAAAAAAGAAAGTTATCCTGGATTGTGATCCGGGGCATGATGATGCCTTTGCGATCATGTTAGCTGTACAGCATCTGGATGTCCTAGGCATTACTACCATCGGTGGTAACTGTACATTAGAGAATGTAACCAAGAATGCACTGAAGGTACTGGAAGTGCTGGGACGGACCGATATTCCCGTATATCCCGGCAATTCAGGTCCTATGGTAGTGCCTCTTGTAACTGCTCCCCAGTTTCACGGTGAGTCCGGACTGGACGGTCCCGTGCTTCCGGAGCCTGTGGCAAAGCCTCAGAACAAGCACGCAGTAGATTTCATCATCGACACCGTTATGAATACCGATGATGTAACCCTGATCGCTACCGGTCCTCTGACCAATATTGCCTGCGCGATCCACAGAGAGCCGAGAATCGTAGAGAGAGTCAAAGAGCTGAGCATCATGGGCGGCTCCGTTACCTTCGGTAACTGGACACCTACCGCAGAATTCAATATTTTTGTGGATCCCGAAGCGGCATACAAGGTGTTCCATTCCGGCATCCATGTAAAGATGTCCGGGCTGAACCTGACCAGACAGTGCTGCCTGACCGCAGAGCATGTAGCAGAGTTTCGTAAGATCGGCACCAAGGCAGCAAACCTTGCAGCAGATCTGACCGAGTTCTTCATCGATTCCACAGTCAAGAGCGCTAAGCTGACCGGTGCGAATATGCATGATGCCTGTGCAGTAGCCTGGCTGATCGATCCGAACCTGATCAAGTCCGCTGAGATGCATATCGATATTGAACTGAAGGGTGAACTGACCCGTGGTATGACCGTATGCGACTACAGACATCTGCGTGGCGTAGATCCTGCAATCGATCTGTACAGAGAGCCGCAGATGGACTTCCGTGGTGAGAAACCCAACGCAGAGGCAGCTTTGGAACTTGACTTCCCCGGATTTATGGATTTGTTATATACGACCTTGAGAAATTATAACTAAGAAATAACGATCAAGGGGGAAAGCGTATGGCTTCAAAATCTAAATTTTATTATACACTGCTAGGATTCCTGACCATTATCATCTGGGGAACCAGCGCAATTTTTACCAGAAATCTGAGTACCGGGCTGGGGGCATATACCTCAGCCGCACTGGTCAATCTGATCGGTGGTATCGTGGTGTTGGTTACGCAACTGATCAAGAAAGAGGGACTGACCGGTATCCGTGAAGTTCCCAGAAAATACTGGACGGTATGTGGAAGCCTGTTCGTCATATACACCGCATCCTCCTATGTATCCATGAGCATGGTACAAAGTGATGAGTCAGTGATCGTATTGGTACTGATCCGGTTCCTGTGGCCATTGTTTACCCTGATCTTTACGATTCCTATTTTACATGCAAGGGCATCCCTGTGGCTGATCTGCAGTGTAGCCTTAAGCTTTGTGGGAATTGTGGTAGCCAAACTCGGAGCGGATATCTTCCATTTGAGCAGTTTTGCGGATAATATCCTGTCCGGAGGGGATCTGGCGGGATACGCAATGGGCTTTGTGGTAGCAATCTCCTGGGGAGTGTATACTAACCTGGTGAAAAAGTATGTAGGAACCAAAAAGGTAGATGGCGTTGGAATCTACATGATCGTGACAGCAGCGATTTTAGGGATTATCTCCATATTTATGGATGAACCGAGAAATTTTTCTGTAAGCCTCATTGGACAGATTCTATATGCCGGTATCGTAGTGGGTGCATTGGCGAATACCTTATGGAACCTTTCCATCAAGAAAGGAAACATGCTTTTGGTGGTATTAGTATCAAACTTCCTGCCGATCATTTCGACAGTGATGACATCCTTCATGCTGGGGGTAGGAATTACCGTTCCCATCATTGTAGGATCCCTGCTGGTAGTCGTCGGAACCCTGTGGAGCAAACAGTGCTTCAGGGAATTCTGATCCGGCAGTAAGGAAAGGAATTAGAATGAAATACAAGGTGATTCTGTGGGACTTTGACGGAACCTTGGCCAATACGGGTGCAGATGTCTGGGATTCTCTGGAATATGCGGCTGGGAAGCTGGGAGGCAGCATGGATGAGAAGTTCAAAAGCTGCGACAGCAACCTCGGTAAGCCGATGGGAGAAATCTTTCGGCAGGTGCACCCGTTTCCGGGTGAAGAAAAGCTAGCCACATTTGACGAATGGGTGACGATCCATTATCGTACCATCAGCGAATATCCGAAGACGGAGCTATATCCGGGAATCCGCGAGATTCTGGAGGAAGCACGGGCCTGCGGAGTCTTAAACTACATTATCACACTAAAACCTGAGGAAGCTCTGCTGCGGATCCTGAAAAAGAAGGGATGGACAGATCTATTTGAAGGATGCTTTTCTCCGGATTCTTTTGGAGAGGTGATCCGGTCCAAGGCTCAGGTGATAGAGGACGTCATGGCCTCCGGACAGATGGAAAGGGAGAGTGTCGTATATATCGGAGATACCTACAGTGATGTAACGGCAGCACATGAGAACCATATCCACTGTATCGGTGTAACCTATGGGGACGGTGATACAAATAAGCTGTTGGAAACAGGTCCTGATGAGCTGGCGGCCAATGGTGAGGAATTGAAAAAACGACTGGAACAGGAGGACAATAGATAATGCTGAATAATTTTGATATCTGCATCAACACGAGATTTATCTTTGGAAAAGGTGCGGAGAAACAGATTGGAGAAATCCTGAAAAAGGATGGCGTGAAAAAAGTGCTGATCCACCATGATAATGGTCAGTATCTCTATGATACGGGACTACTTCAGGCTGTGTGCGATCAGCTGACAGCAAATGGCATAGCCCATGCCGAGCTTGGAGGTGTCTTGCCTAATCCCCGTCTGTCTCTGGTAAGAGAAGGCATAGAGCTTGCAAAAAGGGAAGGGATTGACCTCGTATTGGCAATCGGCGGCGGCAGTGTCATTGATTCTGCCAAAGCCATCGGACTGGGGACTGTCTCCGAAGGTGATGTATGGGATTATTTTATTGGAGAGAGAGAGCCGGAACACACTCTGCCGGTTGCTGTTCTTTTAACCTGCCCTGCAACTGGAAGTGAGTCCAGCCAGGTAGCAGTAGTGAACAATACTGACGAGGGTAAAAAGCTTTTAGTCAGTCATCCGGTGCTGCGTCCTAAGTATGCGTTCATGGATCCGGAACTGACTTATTCCCTACCGAAATTCCTGACAGCCTGTGGTGTAACAGATATGTTTTCCCATGTATGCGAGCGCTATTTCGCTCCGGATGATGAGATCGGTGTGATCGACCGCATGTCCGAAGGCATTTTAAGGACGTTAGTGGATATCGGACCCAAATTACTGGAGGACCGACGGAACTATACATATCGTGCAGAGATCATGTGGATCGGAACCATTGCCCACAATAACACCGTGGGTATCGGAAGAGTACAGGACTGGGGCACTCATGAGATTGGTAATGAACTCAGTGCTCTGTACGATACTCCTCACGGCGCAACACTGTCGATCATCATGGGTTCATGGATGCGCTATGTGTACCGTCAGAAGCCAGAACGTTTTGCCAGATATGCCAGAGAGGTATTCGGCGTGAACTGGGATGGCACCAATACCCTGCAGGCAGCAGAGGAAGGCATTGTGAAGACGGAGGAGTATTTTAAGAGCATGGGTATGCCTATTTCTTTCCATGATATGAACATTCCAACGGATCGCATTGAAGATATGCTTGACAGAATTGCTTTCCGGGGAGATGATCATTCTATCGGAGGCATCGTACATCTGAATCGTGACGATTGTCGTAAAATTTATGAAATGGCATTTTAATCACAAATTTGTACCTGAGTCCCGTGGACCACAGGTTACGGAAAGACATAGGTGTTTATTATGAAAGTATTGAATTTTGGCTCCTTGAATCTGGATCATACCTATCAGGTGCCGCACATTGTAGCCCCCGGGGAGACACTGACATCCCTGGGACTGGCAATCCATCCCGGCGGCAAGGGTCTGAATCAGTCAGTTGCACTGGCAAAGGCGGGAGCTGAGGTCTTCCATGCCGGCCAGATTGGAGAAGATGGCGAGATGCTGCGTAAGGTATGTGCTGACAGTGGAGCAGATGTCCGGTTTATCCGCAACGTGGAGACACGTACCGGCAATGCAATCATTCAGGTGGATATAAACGGTCAGAACTGTATCATTCTCTATCCAGGAGCAAATCGCTGCATGGAGAAGGGCTTTATTGATGAAGTGCTTGGGGCATTTTCGGAAGGAGATTATCTGCTTCTGCAGAATGAAATCAACAATCTGCCCCACATCATCGACAGTGCTTATGCAAAAGGTATGAAGATCATCCTGAATCCGTCGCCCATGGACGATCAGGTGCTGGCATGTGATCTGTCAAAAATATCCATGTTTATCCTGAATGAAGTGGAGGCAGGACAACTCACCGGTGAAAAAGATCCTGCGAAAGTACTTGCGAGTATGCAGGCAAAATTTCCAGAGGCAGAGATTGTACTGACCCTGGGAGCAGAAGGTTCTGTCTATGCGGGCAAAGGAAGTGATCCGGCGGCGAAAATAATCCCTCAGAAGATTTATCCCTGCCATGCCGTAGATACCACCGGAGCCGGAGATACCTATACCGGATACTTCATTGCGGAGTATCTGAAGGAACAGGATCCGGTCAGGGCACTCAGCATTGCCAGTATGGCGGCAAGCATTGCTGTATCGAGAGAGGGCGCAGCCAGTGCGATCCCGGAACGAGAGGAAGTACTGCAACGTCTGCAGCAGGTATAAGGAAAATGAAAAGAAAGACTTCTGCATTGACTTGCAGGAGTCTTTTTACTAGGCGGAAATGACAGACAATACATAATAAAATGTCGAAAAATGTAAAAATATGCCAATTCAGTAAAAATATTGAAAATAAATTAAAATATTTCAAGAAATGTGTTGACAAATGCACAGCCTTGTATTATATTAAACTTAACAAAAGAGAAACGGAACAACCCAACAGAGAAGGTTGGGAGAGAAGTACAAAAGAATCTATAGAAAGAGAGGTATAGTCCACCTAACAAGTAAAGTCCTACCACAGTCTTCCATGATGTACAACTGAATAGAACTACCAAAGAGAACCAATTTATATAGAGAACATCAAGTACACAGAAGAAAAAGTAATGAACAACAGAAGATAAGAATTATCTCACATTACAGTACATACGTACAAAAGAAAAGTGGAAAGAGAACAAAAGACAAAATGGAAGATCAAATTTAAGAAAGAGAGGGCAAGCCATTGGAGCCTGTAGTCTGAGAGGGCGTACTGATTGAAAGAATGATCGGTACGCTCTCTTATTGTTGTACAACTATTCAGAGCATCATTCGCAAAATCGCATCTTCGATGCTTTTCTTTTGTTGTACAATTTTCCAGTGGAAAAACCTACCGATATCATGTACAATAGAAAAGTAGTACAGATAGAGGAGTTATAAAAATGGATACAAACGAACAGAGACAGGAAAGTCAGCAGAACAGACGGGAAGAAAGACATAAGAGACGGCAGAGAAGTCAGATCATTGCATATACAGTCGTAGGAATTATGATCCTGGTGCTGGCAGCGGGAATTGCTTTTGCTGTAAGCAAGATTACCGGTATGAGCCACAATCGGCAGGAACAACAGAATAAACTGGATGATATCATAGCTTCCGAGGAGACCATCACGGCACCTACTACGGAACCGGTGGAGACCGTACCGGAACTGACAAATGAGCAGAAGCTGGATAAGATCATAGACGAAGCCATCATTCAGAACATGCCCCTGGAGGACAAGGTAGCAGGACTGTTTATCACTACGCCGGAATCCATCACCGGTGTATCTGCTGCAGTGCAGGCAGGAGACGGAACCAAGGATGCATTATCCAAATATCCGGTAGGCGGTATCGTCTATGCGGCGAAAAATATTCAGTCCGCAGACCAGTTAAAGCAGATGATCGACAATACGAAGCTGTATACCAGCTATCCAATGTTTATTGCAATTGACGGAGAGGGATCCGGAACCGATGCTGTGGCAGCGGCAGGTTTGGGGACGAAGACCGATTCCCCGGAGACTATCGGCGCATCCGGAGATGCCAACAACGCCTATACTGCCGGAAACACAGTGGGCAGTTACCTGGCAGAGCTTGGTTTCAATCTTGATTTTGCTCCTGCGGCAGATCTGAAAGTAGTGGATGGAAATGCGGCAGGCAGCAGCTCCTACGGCACGGATGCGGCAACGGTAGCATCTTTTGTGACCGGCATGCAGACAGGATTGCAGGAACAGAAAGTAACAGCTGCCATCGGACATTTTCCCGGTATCGGCAGTACGACCCAGAGCACGAAGAATGGCATGGCTTCTACGGATAGAAGTGCGGAAGATTTCAGAGCCAATGAATTTGCGGTATTCCAGAGCTGTATTGATTCCGGTGAGACCAAAATGATCACCGTCAGCAATATGGCAGCATCTTCCCTGACAGGAGATAATACTCCCTGCTCCCTGTCCGGTGCGGTGGTAACGGATATTTTACGAAATGAACTGAATTTCCGCGGCGTGATCGTATCCGGTGCCATGAATCAGGCAGCGATCACGAATTACTACGGTGCCGATGAAGCCGCAGTACTGGCACTGCGTGCCGGATGCGACATGATCTATGCGCCGGAGAACTTCGAGACCGCATACAACGGAGTACTGGAGGCTGTCCAGAACGGAACCATCTCCGAGGAACGAGTGAACGATTCCCTGCGCAGGATTTACCGCATCAAATATGCGGATAAAATCGAGCAATAGACCAATAATAAGTAAGAAGACGGTTGCAAGAAAGTGCAGTCGTCTTTTTGCTTGTATCGTATGCACCATGAAAACGGAAATGAGGGTCTGAACAATCGCGGACTGGAGCGGAGCGTAGACATCGAAATATACCATCGCCTGCAAACCCAGTAAATACAAGGAGAAAAGCACCCCACCTACCAAATGTCTACAGCCTGTCTACAACGCATTCTAATATTTCTGTATCTTTATTAATCCCATGGTAAATTTTATTGTTTTTTGTTATAATATCCTAAATTGAGGAACGTTGTAACAGATTATTTAATTGTGCAGACCGTCTGCACAATTAGGAAGGAGGTTTGTCGATTGAAAGAAGATGTTTTAGAAGAATTAAACCTTAACGAAGATCATGAGCTTGAGTGCAAGTTGGCAACAGGTGGACTTCCAGAGAGCATATGGGAGACGTATTCTTCATTTGCCAATACCAATGGTGGCACGATTCTTTTGGGAATAAAAGAACATAGAGATTCATTTACTGTGGAAGGTTTGACAGAAAAGCAGATTATTAAGTATCAGAAGGATTTCTGGAGCACATTGAATGATAGAAACAAGGTGTCAAAGAATATTCTGTTGAATCATCATGTTAACCCTGTTCCTGTTGGAGATAAGCAGATTCTTAGAATTGATGTTCCTGCGGCAGATAGACATGATAAGCCGGTTTATATCGGAACAGATCCGATGAAGGGCACATATAAGAGAGATTATGAGGGCGATTTTCTTTGCACAGAAGAAGCAGTAAGAGCAATGTTTGCAGATCAAAGAGATGTGTCTGGAGATATTGAAGTGATTGATGAGATGGGACTGGATGTACTGAATCAGGATACGATTAAAGGGTATCGTATTATATTTGAGCAACTTCACAGCGGACATCCTTGGAATGCATTGGAAAATGATGAATTTCTGATGAAATTAAGAGCTGTAGCAAAGAATAAAAATGGCACTTTATCACCTACGATTGCAGGACTTTTGTTCTTTGGCGAGGCGTATCACATTACGGAAGTTTTTCCAAATTATTTTTTGGATTACAGAGAAGAATGTGATGATAAAGCAGTACGCTGGTTATTCCGCACTCACTCTAATGAAGGTGATTGGAGTGGAAATATATATGATTTCTTTTGCAAGGTGCGTACACGAATGGATGATGAGATAGCAGTTCCATTTGCAAACCGCAGAGATGGTTATCGAGTAGACAGAGTAGATGTTCATGATGCCTTAGAGGAAGCTTTGGCAAATGCTCTTGCACACGCGAATTATTATGGCAGGCGGGGAATTCTTGTGGTCAAAAAAGGCAAGGAACTTACCATATCAAATCCGGGTACAATCAGAGTGACCAAAGAAGAGTTTTATGCTGGAGGTAATAGTGATCCAAGAAACCCGAATATTCTCAAGATGTTTGGGTTCGTCAATGTCGGTGAGCGTGCCGGAAGCGGTGTTGACAAGATTCTGACTGCATGGAAAGAGCAGAACTGGAAGGAGCCGGAGTTTGATTTTTCAGAGCGTTTAGATAGAGTGACATTAAAGCTTGAAGTCGGACAGGTTGTATACATTCCGGGTGCTGTTGATATCAGAAATGAAAATACAGACCAAGCGGTACCAAAGTCAATGCTGAAAGAAGAAAAGATATTGGATTATATCAGACAGAATGGAAGTATTAATTCACAAGAGGCAGCAGATATTGGCGGTTATAAATCTAAGACTGGAGCACGAAAATTACTTGATAAGATGATTGCAAATGGTTTGATTAGGAAGGCAGGCAAAGGACCAGCTACTAAATATATTATTTAGAAAGCACATAGTTGATTATCCGACACTTTATCGAATACTATTGAACACTTTTTCTGTTTATCGGATACAAAGTGTTCGATAAGTGACCGGTAGTATCCGATAAGTGTTCGTTAGTGTCCGATTAGTGACCATCTATCGGACATTTGTAATCACTCAAATGGTTCTTTCCAAACTTAGTTGATTATAAAGAGAATTGCTTTACAAAACATAATGAACTTAGTTTTTTTCTAAGAGTTTACTTTTATTTCAACTAGCCTTGGAAAGAACCGCTCCATAACGAGTACCTTGACAACCATAGGCCGCTTTTGCGGCCAGCAGTAAATTTATTTTCGGATGTTCTTCGGCAGCTTTGGTGACCAGGGAAGCAACAGAGGAGATACAGAATTTATTAGAAAAAGCGTTGTAGAATCAGCTGTCTACAACTTCATGCAGACACAAAAATAGCGGAAACCCCGTAAAATCAAGGCTTCCGCTACAAATAAAAGAAGCGCGAGACGGCGCACGAGGTCCGGGGGACCTCGGACTGCGCGGACCGGAGCGGAGCGTAGATATCGAACTTTCGAGCCCTGCCAGGGCTCGAAAAAAAGAACGATACCGATTTGGTATCGTTCTTTTTTCCAAGCGCGAGACGGGGATCGAACCCGCAAAGCATTTTTAACGGAAACGCCGAAAATACAGGAAATGCTGATAAACACTGGGTTTGCAATAACGTCCGAAATGTACTATACGCGATAAAAATACACTATTTACATGGGTTTTACAACGCAATGCACCATGAATGCAACATGAAATGCAACATGGATGATTATGTAGCAATTCGGTGTTCTTCAATAAATTTCATAAACTCTTTCTGATTTTTCTTGCTATCTTCTTTGCCAAAAAGGATAAGCCAGGCTCTGTACTTTTCCCACGGCATATTTTCCGAGATAGGATTTGCAATATTATCAAAATATCCATCGATTTTATCATCAACAGCAGTACGGATTTCGGAGAAGGTCTGCGTGTATACTTTTTTCATGATTTTGTCAGACTTCCAACCTCCGCGCTCTTGGGCATACTTGTCCGGGATACGTAGGGCTGCCATAACAGATGCATTCAGGTGCCGCAGGTCGTGAAATGTCATATGTTTAAACCGGTGTTCGTCTTGGAACTTGATCCACTTGTGATAGATCTGGGCTTCGGTGAGAGTTACGAGTCTGTCCCCGGGAACCTTATCGATCAGAGATTTGATGTAGGGCGGGATCCGGTGCGTACGGTTGCGGTATTTGTTTTTAGCAATTTCCTTCCGGTGATCTTTTCCGCCAACGACCACAACAACCTCGGCAATGCGGATGTGATCCCCAGAGATTGATTTTGATTTTGTCAGTCCTCGGATCTCCGACATCGAGAAACTGAGCCAGGTAGCAAGCAGGACCGCTAGCTCCAGCTCGTTGCCTTTGATCGCCGGCAGAAGTGCCTCCGCAGGTATCAGATCCGGCACACGATCAGGGACTTCGGGCAGTTCGATGTTGCGCAGGACATCATCCAGAGAGCTTGTATACTTACGGATTACGGATGCAATAAGGCTCCATTCGTTCTGAAGACGCTTTGGGGAAAGCGTCGCACCTTTTTTCCGGTTACACGGACGCTGGGATTCCATATTGACCGATTCCTGCAGGAGTTCCTTGTCCATATCTTTGACACAAATCTGCATCAGGTCCTGAAAACCATTCCGCTGGATACACCTATAATCCTGGATAGTAGTAAGAGATCTGTTCAGGACCAGCCGGGACTCAATGTATTTGTCAATCAATTCTGTGAGAGGGAGAAGAGTATAATCTACTTTCTTTTGCTTAGGCTGCTTTGTTCGTTCTTCTTCTTTTTCCAGTTTAAACTTTGCCTCTTCGAGCTCCACGGCTTTTTTTGTGGGCCCAGTGATGGTTTTATACTTCCGCGCCATCTTCTGTTTTCCACTCGGCAGCAGGACGGGAGTGCCGTCTGCATTATATACAGGCTCTTCGTGGCTAAACGGTTTGACACACCATGATCCACTGGGCAGTTTGTAAGGTGTTGCCATAGTATCATCCTCCTAATTTTGGGCATAAAAATGCCCGGTGACTTGCAAAATCCCCGGGAAAATGATAAAATGCACTTGTTCAAGGTGGATTTTATCGGTAGTCCCGGTAAGATCGGATCAGCTCCGGTGCTCCAACACTGGGGCTGATTTTATGTAATTTGACAAAATTGATCATTTGACATATAATACACTTAACAAGGCAGTCGGAAGGTGAGTGCACTTCACCCGATCCGGCGAATTTAATACTGAGTTATCAAGAGATAGCCGTTCCTAAACTTACCAGGGTCAGGACGGCTATTTCTTATGCTTTCTGTGGGTCTCTATGTAGGTCAGTATCGCCACCAGCATGATGACGAAAGTAAACAAGTCATTCCATGAAACCATAATAATCATCCTTTCCGTAAGGCTCGGATCAGATGAGAGCACGTCCACCGACTACCCGGTTAAATGTATTATATTGTCAAAGAGCAGTTGGTTACAAAATGAAACGTACACAAAAAATACACGGTTGTCCCGGTGCGCCAACACTGGGGCTGATTTTATTGTAAATTGCACTGGTGCAACTTATTAACTACAGCATTGATATATACTTGTTAAGCTCATTTTGTATAAGAATATTGTATTTTTCATAATCAAATACAATTTCTGTTAACATTTCGTCTATCATCTTCTTAAAAATATTTATATCCAAAAAACTTGGTGGCTGAGCAGATTGCTTGTAAATATTATCGACCTGTATTGGATTGTAATAATCTTTCAGTTCAATCATTTGAGAAGCATCATGTACTGTAATCACTAGAATATTGGAAAATGGTTCATTACATGAATAGAGTCCAGGCTGGCATAGCATCATTTCGTGAATACAGCATGTTTTCAAATATAGAACTTGTAAGAAATATTTAACTGCTATATCATATCGTCCTTCGGAAAAAGTAATATCATATAATGATAGATAATCACTGCTTAGTCCATAGAAATTAAATGAAGCAGATTCTTTATATGTTCTTTCACAAAGAACGGTATAAGCGGTGTCATTAAAAGTACGTTTTTTATTCCCACAAAATCTATTTCTATTATATTCAGATAACGAAATTGCATAATTCCAATGTCTGTGTAAATCAACATAATCGTAATTATCTTCAAGAAAAGCAATTCCTTTACCAGAAAGAGTGTATAGACCTGATTGAAGTACAAGGTCAGTTAATTGTTTTTCATCAAGTGAAGAAAATATTCTATCAACAAGTTCAGCTTTTTTTCCTTTTTTTGAACAACCAATACTGTCTGCAATTATTTTTAAGTCTGCAACTGTATTGGAAAATAATACGGATCGTGCAGGAGCAGGTGCAATGTATCCTTTTTGTAATAATATAGATTGCAATTTTAGTGGATTACTTATTTTGCATTCTTTTTCATAATAATATGGAAAAGTTTCAAATAGAGGACGAACTTTATCGTATCCCCAAAGGATTAAAACCGTTCCATACAGTATATATTCATCAGCTGACACTTCGCCATCAGAAGAACTGTTACAATATATTTGTGGATGTTGTCTCCAAAAAGTATATATTAATTCATAAACGGTTGGAGAGAAGTCATCGGTATTAGCGTGAATAACATTTCCTTTTTTATTCCAATTATCCATATTTAGAGCATCTAAGAGCTTTTTTACAAAAGTCATAATAATTCCTTCTTAAATGTGTGCATTTAACTCGATCATATCTGCAGAGCACTTCTTGTCATAATCCCCGTTGACGATATGCGCATACTCATGAAGGTAAGACTTCCGATTCTGCTCAAAGGTCAGGGCGTCGTTTAGAACAATTGTAAAGCTCATATCGGCATTGGCTACTACATAAGCCTTGATACTGCCGGGGAGTGTAGCCAGCACTGAATGTATTTCCATAAGAGACACCTCCTCTGATATGTAAGGTAGCAAGGAGAGTGTACCAAATAAAGGCCTTAATCTCGCTTACTCATTCTGTCTATCATTTCTTTTACAAATTGAATGTCCTCAGGCTTTACCTTACGGGAAGCATCGAACAGGACTTTATATTCCGGATTTTCGAAAAGGAATTGAGCCATGTCCCGTGCTTCAGGATTAAGGTAATATGTATCATCGTTTCGATTGTCTTCTATGAGATCTCCAACATTTACATGTAAATATTTTGCAATGTCAATAATTACATCTATTTTAGGAACCCTGTTACCTGAGCACCAACTTGAGACTGTTGATTTATCAAAACCTAAGTCATCTACTAAATCTTTTTGCGTTTTATCATTTAACATCAAATAATATTTTAGCATTTCAGCAAATTGATTTGTTCCCATGACGTTCACCTCTTTCTCTTATTGATTGTATTATAGGACAGAGTTTGCAAAAACGCAACCAAAATGTAAAAAAACTTTACAAAATGTATTGACAGTTTACAAAAAGTGGAGTAACATACATTTTGTAATAAAGTTGAACACTGAAAAGGAGGTACATAGAAAATGGCACAACAATTAAAAATCAGGTTGCCTGCCGTTAGAGTAAATGCTGGATTATCACAGGAAGAACTTGCAAATAGGATGCATGTTTCAAGAGCCACGATAGTCAATTGGGAGAGCAATAAGGTGAAGATGAGCGAGGCTGATTTGACACTATATTCTTCAATTTGTGGATTCCCAAAAGACCATATTTTTTTACCTTATTAGTTTACAAAATGTGGACTATTATCTCATAACTAATAAAGGAGAGGAGGCAGCAGGAGTGAATGTAGAAGAAGTAAGAGAACAGAATGAACCCGTCGCTTCCAATATTCACAAAATCATCATCGAGAGATGCCTGAAGCAGTGTTCGATAGCGCAAAAGGCTGGTTATACACCTAATATGTTCAGCTCCATGATAAAAGGGAGAAGACTGATAAAGGTAGCTGATGTAGTAAGAATTGCGGAAGCGCTTGGTGTGAATGAAAGCGATCTTTTCAGGAAGGAGGAATAACCAATGAGCAAAGTAGATGAGCTGATCGATGCACTGGCGGAGCATATCAAAAAGCGTATCGATGAAGGTAATGACATGGAGAATGAGATCACCGAAAAGACGAAGGCTCTCGCAGAGCTGGTGTCCGCAAGAGCCAAGGGATATTAGTTGAGTGCATTGTTATTCAACTCGACCAGTTTGTTGTAGATTTCCTGCATGAAATCAGCAACGTCTTCGCCACCCTTTTTATTAGGAGAAATAGTGGTGTTGGACATTTTGGCAACAGTAATATCTCTGACAACGTCAATAAGGTATTTGTTGACTCTGGGATCCATAATGAATACCTCCTTTCTACAATTAAATGAAACAAATGTTCTGCAATAATTGTAGAAAACAAATGTTCGTATGTCAAGATAAAAATACAATATATGCACATTTTATTTTGAAATCAACAATATATTGTGGATTTCGAGTAGGGAAGAAGGCAGCAGGAATGAAGGACCCACATAAGCTTAAAATCGTGGCTTCTGATAAATCATCATTCGAGATCTGGTTGGATGATAAACAGATCCACCATGTAAAAGAATATGAACTGAAGAAAGTGGAAAAAGGAAATCTGGTGGAATTAACCCTGAAATTGTTGGTCACATATCCTAACCAAGAAAGTAATCAGTAGCAGCACGCTTTGCAAGTTCCATAAGAATAGAGAGAGAAGCATCAGTGGCTTTTGATTTTACTTTATTCCATAAGGACTTAGCCCGGATATTAGCCAGAAATTCATGTCCAAGAGGTGTGAGATCACCAATTAAAACTGTAGCACCTCCGTCGTAGTAATGAACATTTTCAAAGAGACCGGATACACTGGCCTGCTTTATGTGATAAACAATTTCTTCATGGGAAAACTCAGCAAGATATTCTGATTCAAAAGTATCTCGATCATACTCCCACGGAGTATCAAAATTACATTTTTCTTCTACGCTCAGAAGGATTCCGCGGATGCAGTCGGGGTTAAGTTTCATAGCGTATCTCCTTAAAGTGTGACAAGTTACTGAAATTATTATAGGAGAAAACAAAACGTAATACAACAGAATATTCAGGAAGGAGACAGCAGGAATGGAGAGAATCGACAGATTATATGCTCTGCTGGAGCATGATGACATTGACGAGGACACCAAGGCAGCGCTGCGGTGGGCGATTTTTGAGTTAGAAGGGAAGTAAAAAGATGCCGAAAACCAATCTTTTAAAAACAGAAGCAGCCAGAAAGAATTATGCATCCAGGGCCAGAGCGGGAATCAAACGGCACATAGAACTGAGCAAAGTGCCGGAGGACAAGATCGCCGCGAAGCAGAATGTGCAGGTAAGAACGCTGATGAACCGGATCGAGGATCCGGGATCCATGCGGCTGAGAGATCTGTGGGATCTGGCAGAGATCATAGATGCTCCGGTCGGAGAACTGGCTGGTGGGGATCTGCCGGAGGAAATGCTGGCAAAACTTCTGCAACAGAAATTATTGTAACCACAGGTATCCGTGCCCTGTACGTGGTGTATTCCCAACACCACACTCCCCTTTTACACAATTAGCGTGTGTGTCCAGTCCTCCCCTGGCTGGGCACCACGTAGAGGGCATGGGGACAAGCATCATATTATAGATCACGCTTTGTGCGTGGTGCATCTTGCTGCATCACCATATGACGGCATATCATCCACTGCTATGATGGTATGTTGCCCTCTTTCTGGTGGTACCCGGGTAGATCAGCACCGGGGCCACGCAGAGAGCGTGATCGGAAAGGGCAAACATGGAAATGATTAAGTATTATGCCAAGGAAGTTGTGAAAAACAAAGACGGTCACAAATACTGGGAAGCCAGCAATTCGCAGCTGACCGGGTATGTCTATGATGAAGTGAAGCAGTCAGTGCCAGAGGCTAAATATTATAACTTTGAAGGCTTGCAGATTATTACGACGAATGACAAGCAGGAGCAGTCATTGCTGAGCACACTGGAAGTGATGGAGGACCTTTGCAATGAAAGGATAATCCAGATACATAGACTGAGAGATCAGATATATGGAGGGGATGCGGATGTATAAAGATATTATGATATCACTCCTCGGAGCGTGGATTTTGAGGGATGCTTTTGGGACAACAGAAGTAAGAGAGCAGATCGCCATTGTCATAGGCTTGGCGGCAGTGCTTTTTATTTTTTTGCTTTTTTTGGAAAATCAAGTGGAAAAATGGCGGGAATACTGCCAGCGAGTACGGGATCTGGAGCAGAGGCTAGGGCAACTGAGAGGAGGCGGAAAGCGTGAAAGACGAGAGAGTGCAGGAGATTATGGAGAGGTTGGAACAGACCCCGACAGAGCCATTAATGATGCTGGTTGACCATGAGGCACAGGAGGTTTTCCCGTATGTCCTCCGGAAGTATCAGAATGCACATCTGGTCATGATGAAGGGCATCCGGTATATCACAATCACCGATGATGCCATCCAGGTCATACTGGACCGCCTGCAGCGTGAGAGGGCAGATTTTAAACGCACGGTGGAGTACTACGACAGGGAGATCCAGGGCGTGGAGTACCTGCTGACAGGTAAAAAGCGGTACTACTGGTCACCGGATAATTACATAGTAGAGCCTGTCTACGCAGAGCAATAAAAAAGCCGGCATTTGGCGATGCCGGCCAGCTCACAGAGCTACTTATATAGACAAGATAAGTATACCTCTGTAAGCCGGAAAAGTCAAGAAAAATGGGGCTTTTTGAAAGCCCCTGCGCACTTGATAAAGATATTAAAGTTAGGATACAGAGACATGGTTAAGAGAAAGAAAATAAGGCTAAGACATGGGGATGTGCTGGACGTGGAAGAATACCACGATGGCAACTATGGATCCCCAGGGAAGAGCAGACAGAAGAAGGAGAAGCCGACCAAGGAACATGTGCGGCTGATCAATCAGAGGAACAAGGTCAGGAGATGTAGATGGAGGCTGATCCAGTACTTTGACCAGGGAGATTTGTTTATCACATGGACATATGCAGTAGGGAATCGTCCGCCGGATATGGAAGGAGCGCTGAAGGACTTCCGGGCAGCAATCACCAAGATCCGGAAGATCTACCGGGCCAGGGGCGTACCGCTCTACTGGATTAGGAACATAGAAAAGGGAACCAAGGGAGCCTGGCATATCCATCTTGTGATAAAGCAGACACCGAAGGGTGATGCGGCTGCTATCGTGACCAAGGCATGGACAAAGGGCGGCACCTACGTGGCAGAGATCTGTCACAGCAAGTTTACAGGAGACGACATGGAGCAGCTGGCGAATTACCTGACCAAGGACGAGCACACAGCGGAGACCAAGGCAGACGGCACACCGGGCAAACCAAGGATTGCGGAGTCATCATACAACACTAGCCGTAATATGCCGCTTCCGGAGCCACGGACGGACAAGCTGGTCCGATGGAAGCTGGAGGTCAAGCCGCCCAAGGGATACTACATAGCCCGGATCCATGAGGGCATCAATCCGGTCACAGGATTTTTGTACCGGAGCTACACGCTGATCAGACTTAAGTGCACCGAGCGGAAGAGACCGCCGGGGAGAAGGAGGTGTTGAGATTGATAATAGAAATGTTTGTGAGCGCGACACTGCGCGGATCGGCCAAGGGAACGGGCAAGGTCATGTATACCATGCGGACGAAGCAGGAGAACGGTCAAAACTATGAAAAGCCGCCGGAGATCGGGAAGGCGGAGAGCACGGCCAACCGTCTGGTGCTGTGGAGCATCTGTAGGGCGCTGGAGAGACTGCCAAGTGATCGGGAAATTGTGATCTACACGGAGAACAGCTATATCGCATCCGTGATCAATCAGTGCTGGCCGGAACGGTGGGCGAGAAACGGCTGGAAGAATAGTCGCGGGAAAGAAATCAAAGATGCGGATTTGTGGAAAAAGATTCTGAAAGAGGTACGAGAAGTGGGTCACCGTATCACCGCCGTGGAAGGCAGACATGAGTATTCTGATATTTTCAGCTATAACATGAAAAAGATAGATGTAAAATCTAACATTTTTACAAAAGTGGAATTGCAAGAGGTAACACCAGTAAATGAATAGAGTTAGAAACAATTCCGGTGATGTCACTGAAATGGTAGAAATAGAACATTTTGACAGAATTGCACCGGTGCAACCGGGAAAGGAGACGGAGATGGAAAAGAAATTTGGAATATTTAATACCGTAGAGGAGTTAAACAGGGCAGCAGCCGCCCAGAAGGCAGAGGGGGACCTGGAAGCGCTGATCGGACTGGCCACAGAGAACGGACTGGAGAAAGAGGATGCCGAGGACTACATGGACAGCGACGATGCAGAGGATACTCTGTGCAATGAGACAATGGCAGCAATCGGTAAGCTGAAACTGGAAGCAGAGGACCTGAAGCTGGAGAGCCAGATGAAGGACTGGAAAGATTTTGTGGTCCAGATGCTGATGGAATATCCGACACAGCACATGGAAGAGGACGGTGCAGCTCTGGCCAATGCCGTATTTAATCCGGATAAAAAGCTTTTGGATGTGCTGGCCGCCGGACTGAAACTGGCATCGAAAAACCGAGTAACGGTTGACCGGAGAATCACAAAGGCAGCAGGATTGCCGGAGAGCGCCGGACAGATTGGAATGTGCGGGCGTGATGACTTAAAAAAGATCATCTTGGATTATTACATGGGAGAGAAGAAATGATTGTATTTAAAGCAACAAACAATGACATGACCTGTAAACCAGGGCAGGGAATACAGTATCAGCTTGGAGTACCGGCGACGGCAGAACGGTCACAATGCGCATCAACAGGACTGCATGCCTGCGAGTATGTGCTGGACTGCACATGGTATTACGGACTGGGCGCCGGTAACAGGTATTTTAAAGCCAAAGCAGAAGGAGACATTGCAGAAGACGGACACGACACCCGCATCGCATGCACAAAACTGACTCTGCTGCGAGAACTGACCAACCGTGACATTGCAAAAGAAGCCATGCTTTACATGATACATCATCCGCGCCGGGATAACTGGAAGACCTCGCGTCATATGGTAGAGGTAAAGGAGAACACAGCAGAGATCAGGATTCCGGATGGGATCGCCATTGCAAGAGGAATCCATCCAAAAGTAAGCGGCTGTGACGGAGCACACCTGGGGCTGATCCAGGAAGAGAAAGGAAAGATCACAGCGGCCAAGATATTTGATGTGGACGGAGTCTATATCCTGCCGGGCGTGTGGTACACCCTGGAGGATCTGGCAGAAGCGGAGAGGAGGCAGCAGGCATGAAGTGGAGAGAAATACTGAAAGCACCGTTGATACCACGGACAAAAAGTAGGAAGAAAGAAAACCAGATCACTTTTCAGGCGACGGACCAGTACCTGATCATGGACATCTGGAAAAATAAAGTAAATATCTGCCGGCACGCCGTAGACCGGAAAACATGGGAATACGGCACCTATTACGTCGGATCAGGCAAAAAAGAGCAGACCAATCTGACAAATTGCACGGAAGGATTTGGAGGATGTTACTGGGGATCGGAACCGTGTAAGGGAGATTGGCTGGAAGAAAAACAGGCAAAAGAACTGGAGAAGTTTGTCCCGATGCATGATTACAGTTGGATCAGCGATCCATTGCGGAGGATATGTCGGATGGAAAAAGACTACAGTGCGGATAAGAGGGAACGTGCCAGAGACCGGAAAGAACAGAGAATCAGAGATCTCATGAATAAGTGTCCGAAGCCGGGACACAGGGTATATGACTGGATCACTGAGAGACTGGTAGGAGATCTCCAGTATGCCTTTTATAACAAGCAGGACAAGACCTGTCATTGTACCGCATGCAACGGGGATTTTAAAGAAGAGGCAGCAGATGTCCCCGTAAAACATCGTAAACAGATCAAATGTCCTCTCTGTGGCCATGACCTGACGGTGGAAAAAACAAGGGGAAGAATCCAAACAATCGGATGGCTGACGATGATCCACGACGTGGACGAGAAACAGGGAGTAGAGAGACATTTTAAGGTAACGGTGGACTGGCACAGAACAGGAAAGAGAGATACAGAGCTGGATGAACAGATCCGCCTGATGATGCTCCGAGGAGCAAAGGATTTTATGAAAATCTATTACTACTGTGATGTGTACTGGTGCGGATGGCACGACCACAATCCACAGGGCAGACGCTGGCATACATCCTACCTGTATCCAGATACAGAAGGAATCAAAGCAGGGCTGAAAGCTACGGCATACGAAGCCTGGTCAGATGTCATGCCAATGCTGGCACAGATGGGGATTAAGGCATTTTATAACGGATTGCTTGTGGAAAGCAATAAGCAATTTACCGGTATCGCAGAGTATATGGCAAAGGGACGCTTTTACCGTCTGCTGGATGAACTGTCACAGTGTATTACATACTGGGGCGGGTATTCGGGGAGAACAATCGAAGTAAACGGTGAATGCATGGAAGATATTTTACTGATAGATGACAAGCAGCTAGTCAACCGCCTGCGGCAGGAAAACGGCGGAATGCAGATGCTGCGTTGGATGCAGTGGTCAGAACTGGAAGAAAGAAAGCTGTCGGCAGAATTTATCGCATGGACAGAAAAAAACAGAATTGATCCGGAGGACTATGATAAATCTCTCGCCGGAGAATACATGTCTCCGGAACAGCTGATGAATTACCTGAACCGGCAGAAAAAGGAATCGTATCCGGGAATGAAGATCCAGGATGTCTGGAATCAGTACGAGGACTATCTGTCCATGTCACGAACGCTGGGAAAACACATGGATGATGCACTGGTACACCGCCCCAGGGAATTGAAGCGCCGGCACGATGAAGTGAATGAGGAAGTGGAACTGCACAGGGAAGAATTTGAAAGGAAAAGAAATGCGGAAATGGCAAGGAAGCAGGCGGAGGAGATGAGGAACAAGTATCCGGGATATGAGGATATCCTCTCCGAGATCAGCGAGAAGTTTGAGTATCAGAATGACACCTATTGTATTGTGGTTCCAAGGGACTTTATGGAGATTACAGCAGAGGGCATGGCACTGCATCACTGCGTCGGTAACACGGAGAGATATTTTGACCGGATTGTCAGCAGAGAGACCTATATCTGCTTCCTGCGGCAGCAGTCGTCCCCGGATAAGCCTTTTTACACGATAGAGGTGGAGCCGGGCGGTACCATCCGCCAGCACCGGGGAGCCTACGACGAGGAGCCGGGCATAGAAGAGATCAAGCCGTTCCTGAGGGAGTGGCAGAAGGTGATCCGCAAGCGCATGAGCAGGCAGGATCATGAATATGCCGCACAGAGTGAGATCCTGCGGCAGAAGAACATAGAAGAACTGAAGGCAAAGAATAATACTGTGGTCCTGAAAGGACTGGCAGAAGATCTGATGGAGGTAATCTGATGGAAGAACTGATAAAAGCAGAAAGTACGGAAGTACTTGCATTTGCGGGATATAAAGATTTCGAGGCGGCAGCAGACAGGACTGCCAACAAGATCAAAGAGGGATTTATGGAGATGGGATACATCCTAAAAATGGCAAGGGATACGGATATATTGCAGGACTCGGAATATACGGACTATCAGGATTTTGCCAAGAGACGCTATCAGCTGGACCCCGGGACTGTGTCGCGATACATACGTATTGTCCAGAATTTCTCAGTGGACGGAAACAGCCACGTGTTAAAAGACCAGTACAAAGATTTTGGTTTTGCAAAGTTAGCCATAATGTTAAGCATCCCGGAAGCTATTAACGAGGCTTTATCTCCGAATCTGTCCAAGACCGAGATACAGGCAATCAAAGACGAGGTGGATGCGGAGAGCAAGGTCACGGATATTGAGGTGGAGATTGAGAAGGCAGAGGCAGCAGCCGTAACGGACAAGCTCATGCTTCCGCCGGGGGGATCGCCCCTGAAAAGAAATCTCTGGCAGTTGGGGAAGGAGCAGGAAGAACTTTTCCGGAAACTGTGGGAGGTATGCAATAAAAGCAATTATCCCAGAAGTACTGCTATCATGGATGCACTGATACCGCAGGGGGATGCAGTGTACACAGTCCGGATCCCGGGAGAGCGCAGGACACAGATCATTATAAATTCTGACGGCACCACGGTAATCAACCTGAAGACGTTGGAGCGCCATGAATATGCACCACAAAAAATCTGTCTTGAGGTAGATTCCCTGTTTCTTGGAGGCAGCAGTCCTGAGGAACGGTACAAGAAACTCTATGGCGAGGACCTAACTCCGGAAGAACCGGAAATTGCACCGGTGCAACCGGATGAAACTCCGAAAGAAAAGAAACCGGAAAAGCGTAAGGAATCCCGTGTGACCAAAGCAAACACAGAACCGAAGAAAAAGCCCAAGGAACCGGAAAGGAAGCCGGAGCAGATGACCATCCCGGGAGCCGCACCGGATCCTGCACCGGAAGAGTCGGAAACACAGGTAAATGACTCGTCTTCCCGGGAAACTGACGAGGATAATCAGAATACCGACACCATGGGATCGGAAGAACAGGTACCGGGACAGACAGATCTCGAAAGAGACTATCCGCAATACTGTCCGGATGCAGACCAAAGGACTGCTTATCTCCAGTCCATCCGTGGAGCAGTGGATAATCTGGTACGTTACGCAGAGATGGATCTGATCAGCGCGGCGCGAGTGCAGGTGAAAGATATCTCTGAATACCTGGATAGACTGGAAGAACTCAGAAAAGGAGGCAGACAGAATGCCGAAGATGTCGAAACAGGCGAGAGCGCGGGAGTTTAATGCTGCCTCCCGTCAGATCATCAAGGAGAGGGATCTGTACCAGTGCATTTTTTGCCATATGGAATATCATATGGAGGATGTCACCTGGTACGGACAGCAGCTGCAGAGCATCATGCACTACATACCGCGCTCCCGGGGTGGTCTCGGGATCCCGCAGAATGGTGCATTGGGCTGCCAAAGTCACCATGAGATGCTGGATAACGGGAACAAGGGCAGACGGGAGGAAATGCTGCAGATGTTTAGGCAGTACCTGCAGGACCATTACCCAGACTGGTCGGAGGAAACCCTGACCTACAGCAAATGGAAATAATGTATATACAAAACGGAGAATGGAATATTGCGCTGAAATGATGGGAATTACACAGACAGAACTTTTAGTGCGTGGAATCAATCGCTATTACGACAGCGTCAAAGAAACAATTAAGAAATTAAACCAATAAGCCTTTTGGAGTGTACTCACGATAACTATAGACATAGCCACGGGGCGGCCGCTGATACCAAGAGGCAGCAGCCGCCCAGGAAGGAGACAACAATGCAGTATAAGGACTGGGACGGCAATCTTCTGCCGGATCCTGCACCTACGGTTCAGAGTGTACATATAGGAGACACCATAAAAATCAAAATGAATGACGAGGACCGTATCGGCCGCAAGAGCAAATACTGCGAATATGAAGTCATAGGAGTTTACCCACGGAACGTGCTGACCAGGGATAAAAAGACAGGATTCCGCCGGAGCTTTTCTTACGGAGATCTCCTGACAATGGGATTGGAGAACCAAGATCCGGAAATAGAGACCATGAGTAGATCATATGCAAAGGATCAGCGGAAAGAGAGCATATCCATGACACGCAGCTCCTTCAATCCGGACTATGATCCGGAAAAATACCGAAAGAAGAGGAAAAAGAAGAATGAAGACAGTGGAGAAGAAAATACTGCCGAAGTACTTCCAGGAAGTCCGGGAGGAAAAGAAGAACTTTGAGCTGCGAAAAGATGAAGATGATGTACAGCCGGGAGATGTCCTGATCTTAATGGAGTGGGAAAACGGAGAATACACTGGCCGGACAGAAGTACGCCGGATCTGATGAGTGGAAAAATTGATGTAACTTAGGAGAATACATGAAAGTAAAAAATGAAGAAGTCAGATATTATCAGCCAAGATTTAAAAGGTGGATTGACTCTACTAAATGGGATTCAATTGCCGAAAGATTACCAGATGAAAATATATCTATAATAACACAAGTAATGAATGCTGAAAAAGATGGAGATTGCAGTTGGCTTATCTGGAAATGCTGCGATCATGTACTCGATAATATAAGGGCAATAGCAAAGAAAATAGATGGGCTAACTTAGGAAAAGCGGAGGTAGAGTATGAAATTAATGATCACTGACAGGTACGGAAACAAAATGTACTATGGCGGAAAGAGAAAGGATGGTAGCTACATTATTACAGAAAATGTGTCCAGGGCAAAGGAATTTAGCTTCAGAGCAAAGGGTAGCATGAACCAGGTATGGGGCAATATAGAAAAACAGTATCCGGGTTATAAATGCGAATATGTTGAGTAACTTAGAATTTAGTGGAGGTATGAAGATGTGAATATGAAAAGTATTTATTCTAATCCGTATAAATATGCGGTAAAGTGTAATATCCCTTTTGACCTTGCAAAAATAATGTGCCTAAAGCAAAGACATTTTGACAAAGAAGAAAGAAAACACCGTATGTATTGCCTTGTGTGCAAATCGAAAAATTTGGTCTTTGAGGGAGGTTCGTATGAGGAAGGATATGATGATTTTATAGAGTGTGAGGATTGCGGAGAAACATTTGATTGCAATGAGGTTCCTAATGTAGAGTACGCAAGACTTACAGGCTGGGAAGATTTTGATGCAGTGTTGTACTTTAGCAATACTGAAAATAAATCGGAAGGTTGGATGGAAGCTTGCGGTGCTACTACGCATGAAGAGTGGATGAAATTTGCAGAAGAGCAAATTATCGGTCGTGGCTAGGTAAACTGAAATATCGGAAAAATTGTGTAACGAAAGGAGATAGGTATGGCGAGACCGAAGAAAGAAGGTAAGAAGAACATCCGGAAAGACATCAGCATGGATCCGGAGCAATACGAGAGATTAATTGATTACTGCCGGCAGCAGGACAGACCTATCTCCTGGGTGATCCGGCAGGCACTGGACAATTATTTACCTGTGTAATGGTACGTATTATTACACAATAAAACTGAAATTTAGTGAAGGAGAGCGGAAATGTGTGATTTTTGCGAGAAGTATGCAAATGTAAGCGGCAAACATGGAACTATTAGGCTGGGAGCAGAAAATTATATGCTCTTTGCCAATAGTGAAAACGAGCCGATGGGAGCAATAAAAATAAAAATCTGCCCGCTGTGCGGCAGAGAATTGACGGCCGATGGGATAAATGGGATAGAGTTAGGCATAGCAAAAGCAGTATTGGTGATGGATATGCCGGAATCATGTAGCAAATGTAAGTTTCTGTATGAATTTCAAGGAATAAAAAAATGTCAGCTTATGAATGTCATCAATAATGGAGCATCAATGCTGTCACAGAACACATTTACAAAGAAACGGCATGATAAATGTCCGCTCAGAGAACTGCCGGAACGTGAGACAGAGATGACGGATGCCGATGATCTGGGCAGAGATTATGTCAGAGGAACGATGGACGGTTGGAATGCTTGCCTGGATGCGATAGATCCCAGATAAAACAAAATGTCCTGCACCGGGACGAATCCACGAATACAGAACATTTGTTCTCTTCAAACAAATAATACCATGACGGGAAATATCTGTCAATGGTCACTGTTACATAAAAACAGCGGTACACCCACCGACCAAAGTAAGTTGTACCGCTCACATGCTTGGGAATATTATATCACACCGGTGATCCCCAGGCAAGAAATTTGTGGAGGGTTACGGATATGATGGACAAAAAAGAAGAACTGAAGAACAATATTATGTTGAAAATGCGCTACCATCTGGACAGCCAGGAGCTGGATCTGCTTGGAGTGGTGCTGACGGATGAGCTGACAAAGGTAGAGGTGGATGCGCCGGAGACAGAGCTTGCTACGGTGGATAACACTAATGAGTATATTATGGATCTCTTTATGCTCAAAAAGGCGCCAAAGCTGTCAGACAAGACTGTCAGGCAGTATACAGATGCGGTGCGGCGTCTCATAGATCACTGTCAAAAGCCGCTTACAAGGATTACCAGTATGGATGTGGAGGGGTGGCTTAATAGCATTAAAAGCTGCAACAGCAACACATCTCTGAATAACCAGCGGCGGCACCTCAGCGCATTTTTTACATGGATGAGAAAATCTAAGATAGTTACGGAAAACCCCGTGGAGAGTGTGGAAATTTACCCGGAGATTCAGAAGCCGGTAGATCACATGGAAGCGCAGGAGTACGAGGAACTTAAAACTGGATGTACCCGCAAGCGCGATCGTGCCATGATGGAACTGCTGCGGAGTACCGCTATCAGAGTAGGCGAAATGGAACGACTCAACGTGAATGACATTGATTGGCGCACCGGATCCGTGTCAGTGTATGGTCAAAAGACCCGCACCTATCGGACCGTATACCTTGATGACATTGCGCTTAAGTACCTCGGGGAATATATCCAGGAGCGTGGTTGCAATATTAATAGCCGGGATCCTTTGTTCGTGTCCGATAGGTGTGCTCGCGGGAAACATAACCGCCTGTCGGATTCAGGGATCCGCAGTGCGCTTAAGAGCATCGCAAGCAGAGCGGAGGTTGAACGCAGAGTATATCCCCACCTCTTTAGAAAGACCACGGCCACCAATATCTGTAAGCGCGGCGGTACCGTATGGGATGCTGGTCACTACCTGGGACACAAGGATAGGAGCACAGCGGGACAACATTATGTGGCGGAGGATCAGGAGTGTATGAGATCTATTTTTAGGTTGAGAGTGGCTACAGTATAAGGCACGGAAGAGAGATTCAATTGAATTATATATTATATAATGATATAATATTAATATTGATTCACGAAGGAGAAAAAATGTATGAATAATAAAAATAATGCAAACGTTGGCCAGAAAGCATCAAAAGCAAATGGTACATTGAGGCAAGATGGAAATCAGCAAAAGAAATTTGGATATGTAAATGAGCGCGTTGAAGAGACTAATTCAACGAAGAATCCGCCGAAGGTAAGAAAATGAAACCAGAAGATATCATTAAAATAATAGATGAGATACCAAAATATATATGTTATATTTATCCAGGTTATATTTCTATGTATTTGTATTATTATTTTAAGGCAATAACCTTAGATGACACAACTGGAAAACTATTAAAGAGTATAGCAATCAGTTACATTTATGTCGTTTTCGTTCAGGGATGCTTTAATTTAATAAATAGAATTCCATATATAAATATAAACGCGGATGTTAAGAGTGCTTCGTTCAATATTATTTTGCTAATTGTAGCAGTTTTGGTTCCATGTATAGTAAATAAGTCTCACAAGTGCCAAAAGTCAAGCAATATAATTAAAAAAATAAAAGAATGGTTGAATATTGAAACAACATTTGCAAGGAATGAAATAGAAGCCCTTCAGGCGAAGTACGAAGATACGATATGGATTTATGTATACATGAAAGATTCTTCGATAATGTACGAAGGATCATTAACAGAAAAAGAAATGGAAGATGGTAAAACAAAGTTTTTCTGTTTAAGTAAATACAGAAAATATCTTATACGTGATAATGGAAGTAAACAGATCCTTGCTGATTATTCAGATGATGAAAAAGAAAAAGTAGTTATCTATTTCGACAGAATTTCACATTTTGAAGTAGCAAATGTGGATAAACAATGAAAAGAGAAAATTGAACTTAAATAATATGTAATACAATCAGAGAGCCACTGAGCCGATGCATGGAAAAATCCATGTGCCGGCTCTTTTATTTTTGAAGAAAGGAGGCAGCTGGTGTCAGCGAAGAAAAATCCACTATGTGATAAAGCACATGAAATGTATAAGCAAGGAATGAAACTGGTAGACATTGCCGATGCCCTGGAAGTGCCTCCTGGGACGGTGCGCCGGTGGAAAAGTACGCATGGATGGGATGCCGAACGTTCGGCATCCGAAAGCGAACGTTCGGTTAAGAAAAAACAGGTAAAAAAGTATTCTGTTGACGACGGCACGAAGGATACTCTGCAGAATGATGACCTAACCCCGGAACAGCAGATTTTCTGCGTATATTACAGTCGAACGTTTAATGCAACGCAGAGTTACCAGAGTGCTTATGGATGCCAGTATAGTACGGCACTTACAAACGGTCCTGCATTACTCGGAAATACTCGGATAAAAAATGAGATAGAACGTCTGAAGGAATTGAAGCGTCAGCAGATCGTTACAGGCACCGAGGATATAGTAGAACTGCAGATGCGAATAGCATTTGCGGACATTGGCAATTACCTGACATTCAGTGAAAAAGAATATACAGATCCTGAAACGCAGGAGAAGAAATCAATCAGTGCTGTCGATTTAAAAGCGTCAGTAAATACGGATACACAGCTGATCCGGGAGGTGAAGGATGGAAAATATGGTGTATCCATAAAACTGGAGGACCGGCAAAAGGCTATTAACTGGCTTACAAAGTATTTCCTGATGCACCCCGAGAGCAAGTACCGTGCAGAATATGAAAAGAAACGTGCCGAAGCAAATGATAATAGCACAAAGGATATTTTGAAAAACATGCAGACCATAGCAGACATCCTGAAAAATCCGGCAGCCAACCGAAAAATAGAAGATTTCGAGGAGCAGGCAAATGAATAAGCCGGCACCGTTCAGTGAACGGCAATATCAATATTTTCTTCGCTGCTTGCACAGCTGGTTTAATGTGGCGGAGGGTGGAAAACGTGGCGGGAAGAATGTGCTCCAGACATTGATCTTCTGCACACTATTGGAAACACACAAAAACAAGATTCACCTGGTAGCAGGAGTATCAAATGCGACGGCAAAACTGAATATTCTTGACTGCGATGGGTATGGTCTGCTGAATTACTTTGAAGGAAGATGTCGGGAAGGAAAATACAAGGACAGAGACTGTGTGTATGTGCAGACAAAAACCGGAGAGAAGGTCGTGCTGGTATCTGGTGGCGGAAAAGATGGTGACGAGAAGCTGATCAAGGGTAATACATACGGTATGGCATATGTGACAGAAGCAAACGAATGTCATCAGAAATTTCTGAAAGAGGTATTTGACAGAACATTATCCAGTTCTGACCGGAAGATATTCCACGACCTGAATCCTAAAGAGGAAGAACACTGGTATTACACAGATATCTTGAAATTTCATGAGGAACAGCAGGTGTTGCATTCGGATTACGGCTATAACTATGGGCACTTTACTTTAGTTGATAATATGAGCATGACGGATGAACGGATCCGCACAGTGCTTATCACCTACCAGAAAGACACGGTGTGGTACCGGCGTGACATAAAAGGAGAGCGGGCAGTTGCCGAAGGAATCATATTCCCTAAGTTTGCCAACAATAATGAGCCATATTTGTATGATGAGGAGACAGATCCGTTACTTGAAAGGGATAAAAATGGGAAATTGATACATAAACCATTCAAGGTAACGCTGGGTATTGACTTTGGCGGAAATGGATCTATGACAACGTATGTTCTAAAATTGTATTTTAATAGATATCATGACATGCGGACAGCAGAAGAGGATTTTCTGCCATTATCAAACGACATTGATGCGGACATGATCTGCAAAAAGTTTGTGGAGTTCTATATCCGATGCAGAGATAAATACGGGAGAATCGACTGGGTGTTCCCGGACAGTGCCAGCACAACAATGATAAACAGCTTGCGGAGTGCTGCCAAAAATGCAGGACTACCATATCAGAACATAAAGGGATGCCGAAAGAATGAAATATCGGAAAGACCAAGAACAATGGATAGGCTGTTAAATACCGGCCGGATAAAGATTAATCGGAAGTGTGAACATCTGCGAAAGGCGATAGGAAGCCTAAAATGGGATGAGGACCATCCAAACCAGCCGGAAGATAAAAATATAGGTAACTGTAATGACTGGTGGGATGCGGAATGCTACACCTGGTTGGATTTTGTGGAGCATGTAGACTTAGACAGGTAAAGTTGCACCGGTGCAACAGAAGGAGAAGAACATGGAAGGATGCGTTAAAAATTTCTTACAGACAAAGGGATATACAGTGAATGATAATGCATTGGGGAAAATTCAGATATGTGATGACTGGTATAGCAACAGAATAATTGAGAATTTTCATAAGCGAAAAACGGTTAATGGACAGCAATATGAGCTGACCAGATTAAATTTTGGCAAAAGATGCTGTTCGGATGATGCGAATCTGTGTGAGGTGTTGGAGATCAACGCAGGAGATGGAGATCAGTATAATTTTGTGAAAGAGGTATTGCATAAGAATCAGTTCAATACGCAGTACCGCAAGCAACTTGAAAAGACTTCAGCAGATGGAACTGTAGCATGCTATATCAGACTGGATAATGCAACTTTTATGGATGATAAAAGTGTAAAGGGTGGAGACATCAAACTGAACTACGTGGAGGCAGATGCATTCACTCCGCTGACAGTGGAAAATGACATTGTGACAGAAGCTGCTTTTTCTGGGAGTACACTTGTCAAAGGAGAAAAGCAGACGACACTTGTATTGTTTACAGTGGACAATGGAAAATACATGGCAGAGACTCACGTTTTCAATAAAAAGGGAGAGGAAGTAGAAGATAAAGCGGTAACAGCACAACTGGGAGAGGTGAAGCCATTTGCAGTAATGCGCAATGCAGAGGTAAACAACCTGGATGATATGATAGGGTATGGATTACCCAAGCTTTGGGATGCGATACCGGCACTCAAGGTAGTGGATTTGTGTTATAATGTTCTCTTTTCAGATTTGGACAAAGCAGAGAAGATTATCCTGGTGAATGAGTTGCTGTGTGAATTTGACGACAATGGAAAACCGAAACTGACACCGGAACAGAAAAAACTTTTTGTATTCACAGGCGAGAAGCTTCCGGAAGAAAAGGGAATGATCCAGGAGTATAATCCGGAGATACGAGTGGATCAGATCACCAAGTCATTTGAGTTGGCACTGTCCTTGCTGTCCATGTCCTTTGGTTATGGTACGAAGAAATACAGCTTTGAGAATGGTCAGATTACTACGGCAACGGAGTATATGGGAGAGCGTCAAGATCAGATGCAGGAACTCAACCGACAGCGTCAGGAGGCTATCCGGTACATACAGGATATCTGTAAGGCAGTGATGTGGTTTGCTAACACATTCCAAGGTAAGTCCTTTACTTTGGATCAGGAGATCCTGGTAGACTTCGATGACAGCTATATTACCGATCGAGAGGCAGAATTGGAACGTAAGCGTAATGACGCGCTTTCCTTCGATATCCCTGAACTGACAATTTGGTATTTGATGGAGGCATATAGCCTGACAGAAGATGAGGCAAAGAAACTGGTAAAAGAAAAGCTGTAGGAGGAAGAGGACCAGCCTACCGGAGAGGATGAAGACTAATGCTGACAAATGAACAGGAAGAGATCATCGGCGAGGCATTGCTTCCTTTGTTTCAGTATTTGGAACACAGTGTGATCGTGGATGTGGCACAACGTATCCTGGCAACAATGGCATATTCTAGGACAGCAGAGATTGAAGCACAGCGCCTTCAACAGTTAGGGTACAGTCCGGCAAAAATACGGAAAGCGGCAATGAAACTGTTACAGTTGAACCCTGAATTCCGGAAAGAGGTTGCGAAGAATACTCTAGAACATAAGAAGACGGTGAAAAAACTGTTGAAAGAGATTCTGAAGGCAGCAGAGGCAGCAGGTGGGCAGGTAATGCAGGAATCAGCAGACCTGTCATATCTGGATGATCTGAGAACATGGAAGCAGGCAGGGAAAGAGATTACAGACAATTCTTATCTGCCGCAGCTGGTGGAAGCTATACGGAAACAAACAAATGAGAATATGAAAAGCCTGGCAGGATCGACAGGATTTAAAACCATGTCAGGTTTTGAAACGATGGAAAACCTATATCGAAGAGAATTGGATAAGGCAATGATCAAGGTGTGTACCGGAACATTCAGCCGGGAGCAGGTGATATATGACACGGTCCATAGCCTTGCAGATAGTGGCCTGCGTACCATTGACTTTTCTTCCGGCTACAGTATGCAGCTTGATACCGCGGTGAAACTGGCAGTGAGAACGGGGTCCGGTCAGATTGCTGCTAAAATCATGGATGAAAACATTACAAGGACCGGAGAAAACCTGGTATATGTATCCAAACACTGGGGAGCACGTAATACCGGTGATGGTCACGCCAACCACGAACAGTGGCAGGGACGGGTATATTACATCAAAGAGGGGGAGGACTACAGTTCTGAGGCAAGACGGATAGGGCAGGATTATATAACAGATCTGTGGAGGGCAACGGGATATAGTGCGGATGGGATTCATGAGAACGATCCTTTAGGCCTGCACGGGTATAACTGCAGGCATAAGCATTATGTATGGTTCATCGGCAGCAGTCTTCCGGATGAGGACCCGCAGCCGGATCCCGTCACGATAGATGGAAAAACTTACGATTACTACCAGATTACACAGAAAATGCGGACGTTGGAAAGAAAAATTCGTGCATTGAAGCGTGAGCGTGAAGCAATGGCAGCGTTGGGGCAGGATACCAAGGAAATCTCCGGGAAAATTAAGCAGAGGATCAAGAATTATCAGGACTTCTGCAAGGATGCAAAAATAAAGCCGGATATTAACAGATTGCGATATGAATGTAAAACATCAGATCTGACGAAGACGAAAGCCTGGGAAAAATATAATAATATGACAGAATCGGAAAAAGCTGATACTTACAGAGTAGATAGCAATGTCGTGGATATGGATTATATTAATTCTGCAGAGTATCGTAAAAAATTTGATTCTTTTTCCGATAATTCAGAGCTTAATAATCAGATATATACTGTGGCAAAACAGATTCTTCAGCACAGAAGTGGCACGGATTTTGAGGACATGTATCTGATACATGCGAAGAGTGGAACGATAGAAGGATCACAGACTGAAAGTGCAGATATTTTACAGGTAGATTACAATGAATCATTGAGAAATGCTATAAAAAACAACAAGGAGAAAGAACTTATAGCAATACATAATCACCCGACTAATATTTTGCCAGATGGAGCAGACTACGTAAGCCTTGGATACAGAAAATACAGGCAAGGTATTATTGCAACACATAACGGGAAGGTGTATACTTATAGCGTAGGGGATAAGCCTTTTACATCAGGAGTACTTGATAGAAGGATATATAAATATCATGGAGCACCTCATTATTTGTCAATGGAGGAAGCACATGTAAAAGCATTGGAAACCATGATGGAGGATTATGGAATAGAGTGGAGAGAACTGAAATGAAGGGAAAAGACTTAAAGGATGTTGTAAAAATATATAATGATACTCCGGAAGAAAATGAAAAAAAACTGAAAGAAGAGGAAGAAAAGTCTGCCAAACTAAAAGAATGGGTTTTGGAGTAAAAAAATATTGAAACAAACATAAGTTTGCTTTATAATACATCTTGTGAGACACTTAAGCCAACCAAAAGGAGAAAGTTGGTAATATATGAGTTCTAAGTGGTGCAAATGCCCGAAATGTGGTAATCCGCACTTCTTAAAAGTGTTGCCGAATACGAAGATATGTAATTTCCCGGCATACTGCAAGAAATGTAAAAATGAAATAGTGATCAATGTAGAGCCTAGAGCCGATGTGATCAATTCCAAGTGAATTGATCCATGGCTCTTTTTTTGTTCTACGATGGCGGAATAGAGCAGAGGCAGCTCACCGGGTTCATGCCCCGGAGGTCGCAGGTTCGATCCCTGCTTCCGCGATTATCCCATATCGCAGAAAGTGCGATTCACAAAATATTTTAGGAGGACAATATGAAGAACATTTTTGAAATCATGAAAGAGTATGGACTGGAAGTACCTGAAGATAAGAAAAAGGACTTTGAAAAAGCTGTACTCGAAAACTACAAGACCCAGACCGATTATGACAACCAGACCAAGAAGCTGGACGCAGCGAATGAAACCATCAAGGCTAATGATACTGCAATGAAAGATTTGCAGACCCAGTTAGATGGATTCAAGGATGTGGATGTCACAGGACTCAACAAACGAATCAGTGATCTGGAAGAGGAAAAGAAGAATATTCAGAAAGATTACGATTCTAAGATTGCGGATCGGGACTTCAGTGATCTTGTAAAGGAAAGTATTGCAGCTGCTAAGGGAAAGAATCCTAAGGCAATTATGGCTCTGTTGGATGTAAATGCGCTGAAAGCATCCAAAAACCAGAAAGAAGACATTGCGGCAGCACTGAAAACCTTAACAGAAGCAGAAGACAGTAAAATGCTCTTCGGAGAGCCGGAGCCTAATCCGGTAGGAACTGGAAATCTGATTGGACAAGTGCATAAAACCACCGGCCAGTCAACAGACACCCTTAAGGATGCACTTAAGGAGAAATATAAATAAGGAGAATAAAAAATGGCTTTAACATTAGCGGAAGCAAAAGTCGGAATGGCTGACAAAGTAGATCAGAATGTTATTGATGAATTCAGAAGAGCATCCCTCTTGCTTGATATGCTTACATTCGATGATTCTGTATCCCCTGGAACCGGTGGCTCTACGCTTACTTATGGATATATGAGATTAAAAACACCGTCTACAGTAGCTGTGCGTTCCATCAATACTGAGTACGCACCTAACGAGGCAAAGAGAGAGGAAGCAACCGCAAAGGTGATTATCCTCGGTGGATCCTTTGAGGTAGACCGTGTTATTGCAGAGACCGGAGGCGCTATTGATGAAATCGACTTCCAGATCAAGGAAAAAACCAAAGCAGGAGCAAATTATTTCCATAATCTCGTAATCAATGGAACATCTGCTGCATCTGGTACAGGATATGTTACTGGAACATTTGACGGTCTCAAAAAAATCTTATCCGGTTCTGACACAGAATACACATCTGCGGTTGACATCTCTACCAGTGCATTGATGGATAGCAACTACAATGCTTATCTGGATGAACTGGATGGGTTCATCAGTAAGTTGGCAGAAAAACCGGATATTCTGCTGATGAACAATGAATTACTGACAAAGACAAGAGCAGCAGCAAGACGCGCGGGATTCTATGAAAGAAGCGTGGACGGTTTCGGCAGAACCGTGGAGAAATATAACGGCATTCCTATGATGGATGTTGGACAGTATTATAATGGCACCAAGACTGTTGATGTGATCGAGACAACTACCACATCTGCTACAGCATACGGTGAAACAGCGATTTATGCGGTAAAACTGGGACTCAATGCATTTCACGGAATTTCTGTTGACGGCAGTAAGATGGTACATACCTATCTTCCTGATCTGAATGCACCTGGTGCAGTAAAGAAGGGTGAAGTCGAAATGCTTGCGGGTGCTGTTTTAAAGAATAGTAAGATGGCTGGTGTTCTTAAGGGAATTAAGGTAAAACCTAAGACAGCAGGCTAAGAGAAAAGAGGAGGGAGCAGTATGTCTTACATAACGTGGGAGCAATACGGCTCCCTTTATAATAACATCACGGATGAGAAGGAATTTAACCGATTATCCAAACGGGCAGAGATCAAGCTAAATGCAATTACGCATATGCGGGCAAAGAGATTTGAGGAGGCATATGACGAGGATGCTGCCACGGACTTTCAGCAGCAGGTACATGTGCAGATCCAGGATACATTTTGCCAGCTGCTCAATACTATGGCTGTGCAGGATGCATCTGGAATGGGAACCGGTATTACATCCGTAAGCAATGATGGGTATTCAGAGTCTTACAAGGTTACAACAGCGCAGGAAAAGGAAACACAGCTAACCTCTGTAATACGTTCCGGATTATCCGGTACGGGACTGGCAGGTGCGCTATGAGCGTTCTTTTTACGGACACTATGACAGTCTATAATTTCCATAGAGATCCGATGACAGACGATGAAGTATGGCTCAGATCAGTAGTGAAGGGAGTTCAGTGGTGTCACAATAAAACGGATGTAACATCTTCCGGCGGAGTGCAGACAGAAAGCAAGGTTGAGAGCATCACAGTGGACTTTCAGCGGGAATATGGCAACAAACCTTACCTGGAGCCGCAGAAATTCCGGAAGTTGTCAGCGGAAGAGGCAGCAGAGTACTGGACACTGGATGTACGAACAAACCAGGATAAGTTAGTCCTGGGAGAATCAGAAAAAGAGATAGGAGAACACTATCGCCTGACAGATCTGAAAGAAGATTTCCAGTATTCAGTTACCGTTACGGAGGTATCCGACAATCGGAGCAGACCGAGATTAAAGCACATTAAAGTTGTGGGAAGGTAAAGTTGCACCGGTGCAACAGGTGGAGTATGGCAAATCATTCCTTACGCTTGACACGTAATTTTGATCCGGGGGTATGTATAAAGACACTGGGACTGGAAGAAAAGGGAAGGCTGCAGCAGATCTGTGCAAATGAAATATTACGTTTATCAGATCCATATGTGCCGTTTGATGTGGGATCGCTCAGGGATAGCGGGCATATTGAGGATGATACGGATGTTGTGTGGAACACACCGTACGCTCATTACATGTGGGAAGGCATCGCCTATGAGGATCCGGATCTGCATTGTGCAGGATTCCAGACGGAGAATGGATGGAGATCCCGGAAAAATGTGCAAAAGATCCCTACAACACGAAGCCTGGAATATGGTAACGGTACACTGCGAGGGGCACACTGGGCAGACCGTATGCTGCAGAATGGTGGACTCGAAAAGATAGAGAAGAAACTTCAGGAGGAACTGCTGAAATGACGGTATCACAATCCATTATAAAATGGCTGAAAGAATTCTCTCCGGAGAGTATGAAACATATCGACACAGACCGGATGCATGGCAATGTCAATTTTGCGTTAGTCAAGGAACCTATGACTAATGTGAGAAAGTATATCAGCGGAGTCGAAATCCACAAGGACTACTATCAATTCGTGGTAAGACTGGATACTCAGACGGATAAAAGCTGCATCGAAAACGGAAGCTGGATGGAGCAGTTAACGGACTGGATCGAGGATAGGAACCGTAACAGAAACTTTCCTGATATTCAGGGTGGAACCGTCAAAACAGTAGGAGTATCAAGTCCGTTTTTTATGGGAGAGAATGGGCAGAACGAAGCATTATATCAAATGACAATTTTTATCGAATATAAGAAAGGAGCTCAGGTAAAATGAGAGAAGATTTAAGGCATTACATTGACACCACTATGGGAGCCGAAGAACAGAAGTATGCACTGCTGGGAGATGGTGTAGAATCCCTCACAGAGGAGATGAATCCGGAAGAGGATACGAAGCACTATATTAATATGGCAAAGGCATCCAATAAGGTAAAGTCCTACCAGAGAGCATTTGATGTGGACAAGGAAGACTGTGAAGATGATGATGTACAGAAAATGATCGATAAACTGGTGGATGATCTCCCTGTGGGAGCAAAAGCTCACACATCTTTTATAAGGCTGCGCTTAAAAGATGTGGTACAGGGTGAGGAAGGAACCTATAAAGCAATCAAGGTGCCGTGTACAGTATCTGTTACTTCCAATGGTGGAGATGGCGGGGATTACGTTCACAATGTGCTTAGTGTAAAGCAGGCTGGTGATGATATCAAGGGTAAATTTAACATCACAACCAATACATTCACAGTGGATTCCGCAAAATAATACAGGTGTTAATCAATATTAACATATGTGGTGGGCGCACCTCTCTGTCGTCCATCACATTCAGAGAGGATGGTAATATATGGAAAAAATTAATGCTATTAAGGGTGGCACAGAAGTACAGGTAAATGACAATGGCGATACGATTGTCTGCAATTTTGGAAGTCAGGAATTCTATGCAGATTTCACAGAACTGATAGATAATCTGGAAAAAGTTAAAAAATATGTATCTACGGAAGAATTTACGAGAAAACCGGAAATAGAGCAGCTTCGGATCATGATTGGAAAAACTAACGAGATCATGTCCGACATTGACAGAGTGTTCGGAGAAAGGACCTGCAAGAAGGTATTTGGTGAGATCACACCGAGTCCTATCCTGATTACTGATTTTTTTGATCAGATTATCCCGATTGCACAGAGATATGCAAACGGAAGAAATAAGGAACTTTGGGAGAAATACAGCAGAGAAAGAGATGGTGGAAGCATAAACCACAACAGGAATCGTCAAAATCGAAGACGCCATAAATAGTGGGGGAGTCATATGTTTAATATTATGTTGGATCAGCTTCCGACAGACTGGAAAGGATATCCTATTTCAGCTTCTTTCCGGACGGGAATAAAAATGTCCATGTGCATGTCGGATCCTGATTTATCGGATATGGAGCGATTTTATATTGCATCGTATTTGCTATTTCCCAAGGAATGTCCGGAACCGCAGGAAGCCGCGAAGGCGATTGAATGGTTCATGACAGAATTTAACCATGACAACTATCAACAGAAGAAAAACGAAGATATTATCATGGACTGGGATATGGACCAGTGGAGAATATATGCAGCCTTCCGCAACCAGTATCATATAGATCTGAATAAGGCAAAGATGCACTGGTTTGTATTTATGGGACTGTTGGGAAATCTTCAGGAGAACTCCCTGACACATGTAATGGATATACGGCAGAAAAAGATTACTTCAAAAATGTCGCAGGAAGAGAAAAACGCGTATAGGAGCGCCAAAAAGATATTTTGTATTAAGGCACCAAAGGATGAGAAAATCACACCTGAGGAGCAGGCAAGAATAGATGAATTTATGAAATATGCCAAAATCAATAAGTCGACAGAGAGCCAGTGAGCCAGTTGATACCGCATAGGTGTCAGCAGGTTCTTTTTTGATTAAGGAGGCATCATGGCAAAGTACGATACTGAGATCAGGTTACATTCTGATCTGGACAATTCAAAATTGGATAAGGGTGCTGACCACATCGAAAAAAAGTTGGATGAACTGGAGGAGAAAGCCAAGGACACCAGCCTGACACCGGAGGGATGGTCAAAAGAAGACTGGGATCAGTTCGAGAAGAATTTTGACAGTATCATGGAGCGGAATAAGAAGAAAGCCGAAGAGGCAGCGGCAGAAATGGCTAAGGCCAGCGCCGCAGTAGGCGAAGCAACGATTCCGCAGGACACGGTAGGGTATCAGCAATATAATTCAGATGCAATCATGGCTCAGATTGACCAGCAGGCCAGTGCAGCTGATAAGGTCAGCGAAAAGGAAGAAAAGATTGCAGAGAAGATCAGGGAGCAGCAGGCAGCAGAACAACAGCTGATTGATATAAAAAACAATGCTGTGGTAGCTGATCAGAATATGGTTGCTCTGATGGAGGAACAGGCAGCAATCATAGAGCGCATGGCATTATTGAAAAAAGCCGGTGCGGCAGATGGATATCAGGAATATGATGAGCTGTCTGCCAGACTAGCAGAGATCAACAAAGAGGTCCATACAATCCGGAATGGTTTTTCTGAACTGGAATCCAAGGGAAGAAAAGCACTGGATTCCTGCGGAACCAGTGCAAAGAAATCGGGGGGCCTGTTATCTACAATGGCAAGCCGACTGAAGGGAATTCTGCTGAGTTTATTTATATTTAATTGGATATCTAAGGGATTCAATGCAATGGTATCCGCTATGAAAGAAGGCTTCCGTAATCTTGCTCAATATTCCAAGGACTATAATGCACAGATGTCTGCACTGAAAAGTAGCTGTGCCCAGTTTAAGAACAGCCTGGCAGCAGCGTTTGAACCTATCGTCAATATGGCTATCCCATATCTGGTAAAGCTCATTAACTGGCTGATCAAGGCGGCGGATGCAATTGCCCAGTTTATGGCAATCCTGCAAGGGAAAAGTACTTATACTCGGGCAAAAAAACAGAATATTGATTATGCTAAGTCGTTGGACACTACTACGAAGTCTGCAAAGAAAGCGCTGGCAGCATTTGATGAACTGAATGTACTCAGCGACCAGGGCGGAACGACGGCAGGTGGAGGAGAGCTGAACGGTAAGGATGCTTTTGAAGAAGCTTCTGTGAATCCTAAAATGCTGGAAATGCTGGAAAAGGCTAAGAAATTATTGAAGATCATAAAGCCATTGGCTGTGGTAATAGGAATTACTCTTCTTGCTTGGCGGATAGCGGGACTGCTGAAGGATCTCAGAGGTCTTGTGCCGTATTTGTCCACGGCTTTCGGATTAATCATGCTGATTGCCGGGGGAGCATTGATGGTATATAACTATATGAAAATGTGGGAAAACGGTGTGGACTGGAAAGGTATTGTTGGATATGTTGCCGGACTAGCACTGGCGGTTGTAGGGTTATTGATATTGTTTGGACCGATAGCCGCAGGAATCGGACTGATTGTTGGTGGAGCAGCAGGGCTGATTCTTGCACTGAAGGATATAACAGAAAACGGTTTGAATGCCAAGAATATGACATTATTGCTGATCTCTGCTGGTGCAATACTGGTCGGGGTGTTTATTACACTCGGAGGAGCTGCAACTGTAGTTGTCGGTGCTGTAATGGCAGTAATAGCCGCTATAGCAGGTGTGGTTGTGTGGGCGGGAAATGGTGAGGAGGCATTGTCTACATTAAAAGATGAATTGAATTTGCTGGGAAAATTTGTAAAGAGTGTATTCGTAGGAGACTGGAAGGGAGCATTTGATGCAATTATTGTGTATGCAAAGAAAGCTACTAATCTCGGTAATATAATTGCTGAATCATTTTTAAAGTTATGGTTGAATGGTTTGAATACTCTTATTGATGCAATCAATTCATTTAAAATTGATATCCCCGACTGGGTACCTAAATGGGGTGGACAGACATGGAGCCCAAAGTTAAAGAATATTCCGACAGATTTGCCACGACTTGCGGATGGTGCAGTGATCCAGGGTGGAAAACCATTTGCGGCAATCCTGGGTGACCAGCCCAGAGGGCAGACCAATATTGAAGCACCGTTGGCTACTATTATGGAAGCATTTAAGCAGGCACAGACGGAAAACGGTGGCGGTACATATACATTTGTAGCAAAGTTGAATGAGCGGGAGATCTTTCGAGAAACGGTGCGGCAGGATCGGATGTACAAGAATACACATGGGCAGAGTGCATTTATTTAGGAAGGAGGGAGAGCAATGCCGGGAAAATTCAATGGATGGCTAATTAAATTCGGAGATGTGACTCTCCCTAATTCATTTCTGCTGGCTGATGGATGGGAGAGCACTCCAAACCAAAGAGTGGAAATAGATGCCTACAGAGATGCAAATATTTTGTTACATAGGGAAACATCTCCGAACTTCAAAACAAAATTAAAACTGAATATTCGGGAAATGAATCTTGAGGAACGGATGGCATTTGATAATGCAATTGGACTTGCAACTCTTCCGACGACGGAAAAAAACCAGCGAAGGGTAAGGTGCACATATTGGAATGATGAAACTTTGGAATACGCTACAGGTGTTTTCTACATGTCTGATACTACTTATACAATACATACATTGAGCGAGGATGAAAAAGACATCGAATACAATGAATTTACACTTACATTGACGGAGTATTAAATGGAGAACAGCATTCAGAATCTGTTTTATGATGATTCGGTAGAAAAACAGTTAATAATTGAATATCCGGTGTCAGGAACAACACTGACCAATGCTGAATACCAGACAGAGACCATGACGGTAACGGAGTCCATATGCGATGAGCAGGAGTTGCAATTTGGATGCTGTAATGCATCGTCCTTTGAAATAAAGGTGCTGGATACGATAGAGAATTTCAAAGGAAAGAAAATGAAAGTGTCAATTCTGCTTGCAGGTCAGGACGAACCATATCAGTTGGGGGAGTATAAGGTATATTCGGACAAACCGACAGCTGACAGACTGTATAAAGATATCGTTGCCTACGATGCTATGTACGACATCCTGAATGCAGAGGTGACCGCTTGGTATAACAGCCTAACTTTCCCCATGACACTCCGGCAATTCCGCGATAGCTTTTGCTCCTACATGGGAGTGGAGCAGGAAGAAATCACGCTGGTTAACGATGATATGACAATAGAAAAGACCATAGATCCCGGAGAACTCCCGGGAAAAACGGTAATCGAAGCCATCTGCGAAATCAACGGCTGCTTTGGACATATCGGCAGAAATGGAAAATTACGGTATGTGGTGCTGGAGCAGATGATAGAGGGGCTGTATCCGGCGGATGATCTGTATCCGGCAGATGACCTTTATCCTGCAGATCCGATGGGCATCACAGAGGTATCCAGGAGCAATTATATCTCCTGCCAGTATGAGGACTTTATCTGCCAGCATATTGATAAGCTGCAGATCCGGCAGGAAGAGAACGACATCGGTGCTATCTCTGGTACCGGCAATAACTGTTACATCATAGAGGACAACTTTTTGGTGTATGGAAAGTCTGCGGCAGAACTGCAAACTATAGCCGATAATGTGCTGAGTGTAATCGGTGTCGTATGGTACCGTCCGGCACAGGTGGAAGCCCGCGGCAATCCCTGCCTGGAGGTGGGAGATGGCATTTTGTTACATACAACCCGTGAGGATGTGTACACCTACATCTTACAGCGAACACTGAAAGGCATCCAGGCACTCCGGGACAGTTATACAGCGGAGGGCGAGGAGTACAGGACCGGGCAGGTTAATGGACTGCAGAAGCAGATTATCCAGTTGAAGGGCAAAACAAATGTGCTTACTAGGACGGTGGATGAAACTCGTCTGGAAATGAAAGATATCAACCAGAACCTGTCCACGCAGATCAAAGCGGTGGCCGGTGAAGTTGACTTAAAAGTATCAAAAGACAACCTCATTGCGGAGATCAATCTGACCCCAGATAAGGCTCTGATCAAGGCAGAGAGGATTGATCTGGTCGGCGTGGTAAATGCGGATGAATTGGTCAGTAAGTATGCAACGATTGAAACGCTGAATGTGACTAAGCTGGAGTTAAATAATCTGATTGCCACCAAGGCAACCATTGACTCTCTGAATGCCGTCAGTGGCCGCGTGGGGAGCCTGGAAGCAGATCATGTGACAGTCTCTGATCTGAATGGTGTAAGCGCCCGTTTGGGAACGGTAGAAGCCAACTATATCAGTGCTGGAACCGTAAAGGCTAATTACATGGAAGTAGCTAACTGGACATCCTCCGGGGTAATCAAAGCAGAGAGAATCAGTGCAGCTACTATCGTTAACAAGCTGTCCAGTGTGGACCTGATCAGCGTAAGAGCTATCGGTGTGTCGGGCTATATGAATTATAAAGGTACGGCAGTTGCGTGGAGAACAAAAAACATTAGTGGGACTGTTATTACTTATTTGGGACCGGAGGATTAAGAATGAGCAATTTAGAAATCAAGGAATTTAGTCAGGCAATTACAAACTTTGTGGATAGTTCCGGGTTGCCGGAGGAGGTCAAGCGTATGGCTCTGCAGGAGGTACTGACGCGGCAGGAGGCAAAAGCCCGGGAAGCATTGCTGGCGGAGATCGCGGATCGGGATGCTGCGGAGCAGGAGGTGAAGCAGGATGCAGAAAGCGTATGAACCTACAGTATGGAAAAATAAACCATCGGTGGATACTCCGCTGAATGAAACGAATCTGAATAAACTGAGTCAGGGTGTGAGCGAGATTGATAACCGCGTGATCACTTTGAATCTGACCAAGTTTGAGAAGACGGATGCGCAGTCCTGTATCCAAAAGATCGAGTATGACAAGGCAACAGGTAAGTTTACCATCACAGCGGTCTCCGGCGCACAGCAGGTCATTGACACGATGCTGGAAAAACTGGCGGTCAATTTTGACTATGATTCCACAGTGCAGCAGCTGATCATCACGCTGGATGACGGCAGTAAAAAATACGTGGATCTGTCAGCACTGATCACACAGTTTGAATTTGTGGACTCCAATATCGTTTATTGGACGGTAGGAGATGATGGCAAAGTAAAGGCTGACATCAAAAACGGCAGCATTACGGCGGATAAACTGCAGCCTAATTACCTGGCAGACATCACTGTGCAGGCAGAAAACGCAAGCGCTTCTGCGACTGCAGCGGCAAAGTCAGCGACGGCGGCAGCGGGATCTGAGACGGAAGCAGCCCAGTCTGAGGAAAATGCCAGGGTATCTGCAGAGCAGGCAGGGATATCAGCTGATAATGCCAGTGCAAGTGCCACAGCGGCAGCAGGATCCGAAACGGCAGCAGCAAAGTCTGCGGAATCTGCGCAGACCACCAGCAAACACGCAGAGGATTTGGTGGAAGATGTTACACAAAAACTGGAGACCGGTCAATTTAACGGTCCTCAAGGCATTCAGGGTCCGAAAGGTGATAAGGGAGATAAAGGAGACAAGGGGGATAAAGGGGATCCTGGGGAGAAGGGTGATCGTGGAGACAGTGGGGTGACAGTGCCAATAAACGGTATGTTTACCCTGTCTGGGGACGCAGAGGGGAACCTGTGGGCGTACTACGCAGATGACACGACACCCCCACAGTTCGAAGTAGACGAAGAAGGAAACATATATTATTTAACACCAGATGCATAGGAGGATAGATTATGTCAAAAGTGTTGATCGGAAATTTTAAAGGACCACAGGGAGAACAGGGGATTCCAGGTATTCAGGGAGAACAAGGGGAACGGGGGAATAGGGGATCCCGCTGGACCGAAGGGACCGCTATTACCGGGACAAGCACCACACCTACAGTATTTAACGGCACAGGAATATCGGATTCACTCGCAGAAGATATGTATCTTAACACAGATACCGGAAATGCATATCGTTGCACGACTGGCGGAGAGGCTACGGTAGCAAAGTGGGTGTACGCCTGTAATCTTAAAGGCATCAAGGGTGATACAGGAGCTAAGGGAGATCCCGGAACTGCCGGCCCGAAGGGAGAAAAGGGAGATACAGGAGAACAGGGACCTAAAGGAGAAACACCTACTGTGGCTGACAACATGACCGTGGCTTTTACTGAGGCAGCCACCAGAGAGAATATTTCCACTGGTGAAAAAGTTTCTACTGTATTTGGAAAAATAAAGAAATTTTTTGCTGATCTCACTGCCCCGGCATTTGCGCAGATGATTACATCTAAGGAGGATCTGTTGGCTGCAAAGGTGACCGGATATGTGCCGGATGCCAAGGCGGTAGCAGATACATATACTGAGTTAAATGGCAATTTAACTTATTCAACGGAAGAAACAATATGCGGTAAATGGATTGATGGTAGAAAGATATATCGAGTTGTTAAGCAAGTCACATCAAATATTAATACTAATATTGTTGCATTATCGCTTCCTACCGCATCTCGTGTTATAGATATCAAAGGTACTATAGAGACTAACGAAAACAGAACAATTCCCATTCATTGTACATGGGAAACTGGATTATCAATATATGCATACTACTACCAATCTGAAAAAAATATCTATCTTAATAACAAGGTTGGAAGCGGTACGGCATATATAATAGTTGAGTATATTAAATAATTACTTTAATCCATATATCTTAATATCAGAAAAAGTCCAACCGGAAGATGCGCATGTTTGAATATATATAGATTCATTTACCACATATCCACCAATAGTATAATAATAATCTGATCCAGCAGCATTATTGTAATATCTTCTAAACCATATTTATCCAACGACTTTTACAACAGACATATCAATTATAATGTCTTCAACGTGTCCTGCTGTAAATCTTATTAATATTTTTTTATATGGAGTGAAATTAATATTATACCTCTGTTCTTTCTGCGACGTTATTGTTGTTAATAATTCAGATGATGACAAATCTAACTTGCCATTTAGCGTAGTAGATCAGATGGCGGGCGCAGCCACAAGAGCGCCAGAAAGGAGCCCACATGGGTTACATAAAATTTAAAAAGAAAAAGACCGTTACAAAGGTCATTGTGTCAGAAGAGAGTCCTCATGTGATCCGGATCACCGGAGACAATCTCACAGTAAATACTGACGGCTTCCGCCTCTACCTGGATGAGGGATGCAAATACCAGCTGGACAACGGCGAGTATGAGGCATACACAACTTTATTCAGGGAGGGTAACGGCTGGTATGAGCTGTCCGATGACGGATCCGTATATATTGAGCCGGTTGTACCGGTGCAACCGGAGCCCACAGAAGAGGAGCTTGCAGAGCAGGAACGGCAGCAGCAGATCAGTCAGTTGACAGCGCAGATTGATGACCTTAAGACCCGGATTGCTGCCAGCGACTATAAAGTCATCAAAACATACGAGTATACTCTTCTCGGTGAGCAGACTGAGTATGACATGGAGACTGTCCATGCAGAGCGGCAGGCTCTCCGGGATCAGATCAACACCCTGGAGACCCAGCTTGCAGATCTGACCACAACTGCAGAGTAGGAGGTTGCCTATGAGAGTGAGAGACGGTCCCGAACAATTACATAGTAACCAAGAGCCATGAGCCGATTGCTTCCTTCCGGAGGTGACCGGCTTTTATATTTGAGTGAGGTGCGACATGAATGAAACCGAAATGGAACATCGTCTTACAGAGGTAGAATCCAGATCAAAATCCAATACTCATAGGATTGATAAGTTGGAGAGAGTGACGGAAGAAATACATACGATGTCAAACACGATGATTCAGCTGGTGGAGGAAGTAAAACACACCAATGAGACGGTCTCCAGCCTTGATCAGAAAGTTGAAAAAATGGATGGTCGTGTGGATGACATGGAGCGTGCTCCGGGGAAAGAGTGGAGTAATGCAAAGAGAACAGTATTTAATACTGTAGTAGGAGCAGTGATAGGCTTTTTAATTGCTGGCCTGATGTGGGCAGCAGTGCAGGCATTTTTAATATAAGGAGGATACGAGTTATGAGTACAAGTACAATCATGGTAATTATTTTGGCAGTGCTGACGGCACTGGTAGCAGGTACCTTTTTATGGATATACATCCGCGATAAGACAATTGATGAGATCAGAGTGGATGTATATCACCTGTTCCTGATAGCGGAACATGCATTCAAGGAATCCGGATCCGGGAAACAGAAGATGAAATATGTGGTAAGTCAGGCGAGAAGGCTTTTACCGTCGTGGCTGCAGTATTTTATCACAGACGATTTTTTAGAAAGCGTAATAGAAAAGTGGTTTCAATCAGTGAAGGATCTGCTGGATGACGGCAAACTGAATGGATCAGAGGAGGAATAAGCCATGATGAAGGGCATTGACGTAGCAAAATGGAACGGAGTTATCGACTGGGCGAAGGTGAAAAAGGCAGGGGTAGAGTTTGCCGTCCTGAAAGTCATCGATAAATCCAATAAAACAGAGTCGTCTTTTGTCAGAAACTATGCGGGAGCAAGCGCACAGGGACTACCTTTGGATGTCTATAATTACCTGTATACTACCACTGAGGCAGCAGCCAGGGAAGCAGCCAAAGCAGTGGTAAATGCACTTGCCGGGAGAAAGATCGGAAAGGTATGGGCAGATGCGGAGGATGCCTGCCTTAAAAATAAAGGTATTCAGTTGATTCGGATCCTTAACACCTATAAGGCAGTGATCGAGGCGGCTGGTTATGAGTTTGGCGTGTATACTGGGTTGTCCTTTTACAACAGTTATATCAAACCTTACAAGGCTTATATTGACTGTGATTTCTGGATTGCAAGATATCCGTCTACGAAAGATATGACAATTGCTATGGACCCGCCAGCATCAAAAAAACCGGTTATCTGTCATAATCTTTGGGGCTGGCAGCATTCCAGCCGCGGTAGAGTGTCTGGAATCAGCGGATATGTAGATATGGATATCTGCTATACAAAGGTGACCAGTAGCGGAACCGTGCAGTCAACTACGGCATATTATCCTAGATACACCGGTACATCTGGATCCATTGTAGCGGCACTTAATGCTGTCGGAGTTAACTCCAGTTTTGCCAACCGTAAAGCAATCGCGAAGGAAAATGGTATCACAGGATACATCGGATCGGCAAAACAGAATATACAAATGTTAGCATTGCTGAAAAGTGGGAAACTTAAAAGGACTTGATTGACGGTATAATAAATATATGGTAATCTACAACTAGTCCAATTTGAACCTTTTCATTGGTAAAGGCGGAGAGTCTCGGAAAAACTCTCCGCCTGTTCTCGTTTAAATGGCAAGTTAGCAAACACATACACTTTTTTATACGGCAATTATTTTGCAGCAAATGTGACAAATACGGTAGAACTTAAAGATAATTTTCAGAATTACAAACTTCTTTTATTTGTATGTAACAACGGAACAGCTCAGATGTATGCTCCTACTGTGTATCCAGCATCGTATATCAAAGAAATATATGATTCTACTAAAAATACTCAGCATTTTGGGACATATCCATCAATTACTACATTTATTGGTAGTACAATAAGTGGATCTTTTATCCCCGTTGCTGACAATAAATTCAAAATTACTACTGGTATGAGTGGTACATTTATGATTTTAGGATTAAAATAATATCTTTAAATTAACAATGCTTTAAAAGTAATTGTTTTTGCATTAGCCCATGATCCTTTTACAGCATCTTGGATTGCAAAAAATATATGATCTGTGGATACTTTAAAACAACCGACACGATACCCAAGTGTAGCATCATATCCCAACGGTATAATTGCTTTTGCAGTTGGATACATACTCTTAGATACACCTGCTACCCCAACACTGTCTCCAGATCCAGTTGTTACTGTGAGCTCAATTATTTCCATCTTACTTAACTTGCCATTTACAGAGAAAATAAATTACAGGAAACAACTTGATGCAACATGAAATGCAACATGAAATAGAAAAACCCTTGAAAAATCAAGGGTTTTAAGAAGCGCGAGACGGGGATCGAACCCGCGACCCCCTCCTTGGCAAGGAGGTGCTCCACCGCTGAGCCACTCGCGCATGTCTTACAGACAAGTTATAATATACTATAGGACGTTCTAAATGTCAACAGAAAAAGTGTGCATCTTTTTGGATAATTGCATATACAATTTACAAAATAGTCAAATGACTAAATCGGTGCTATAAGGGAAATGCTTAGTGCAGCAGTTTCTTCCGCAGCCATCCGGAGAATTTTTGTTCCACAACGATCCAGGACAGGTAAGCCAACCCGATACTCAGCGCCACACTTAAGATCACTCCGATGACAGACATTACAGAGAGGGTGGAGAAGTCAAACACCGCCCGGTCTAAGAACATTACCGGATAGTAATGCACCAGATACAGGGAATAACTGATATTTCCCATAAGGATGAAAAAGCGGGGCAGAGAGAGCTTCAGTCCGGCCAGGAAAGCTAAAACCAACAGTACAAGTGCCGGAAGTCCCCACAGCGGAAGCCTGCGGAAACCGAGCACATTGATCCTGGGGGTGAAAAATGCCAGCAGACAAAAAATCACCGGAATGCCTACCGCAGACAGCACACTTACAGCCATAGGAAACGGATGCTCCAAATGCCTGTGATATAAAAAACGCAGCAGATAATAGGCGAGGATTCCGAAAATGAATTCCAGCATGACAGGATCACCGTAAAACATAAGAACAGGAGAAAGTACCCCGCCTATCGGAGACTGCCAGGAGGAGATCAATGGAGCGAATATCTGGACTGCCCCTACCAGAACGGTCAGGAATGCACTGCAGATCAGGCCGCGGTATTTCATGCTGATATGAAAGGCAATGAAAAATAACAGATAGAACAGCATTTCACAGTTGATAGTCCATCCGATCCGCACCAGCGGCTGGATAATTCCACCACCGATATCAAAAGGAACAAACAGCAGGCTCTTGACTAGGTGCGAAAGATTGTGTCTGGTCTGCTGGAACATGGAAGGAAATAATAACAGCGACAGATAAGTCACAAGTGTCATCAGATAATACAGCGGCAGAATCCGGATCAGCCGTTTCCGGAAGAAGTATTTTGTACTTTTTTCTGTGGTGAACATGATCATAAACCCGCTGATGCAGAAAAATATGTCTACCCCGAATGCACCGAAATTTAAGAAGCGAACATGCTGGAATACTACAAAAAGAGCAGCCAGACCGCGTAAAGCCTGGATGCTGTCAAAATGCAGATCTTGAAATCTCTTGTTTCTTGCGATAGTTTCCATAAAAATCATACCTTTTTCCTGCTTATTTCCGACACATATTCTCATTCTAACATTTTTTTAAAAAATAGGGAAACATTTTATCTATTCCGTAAAATAACTTGCGCACCGGTGTATAAAATAATACAATGATAAGGAGTAAAGCATTGGGGAATTGACAGGATGGAACAAATATGAGTGTAGACAGACAGCAGATGTTAGAGACAGCAGAACGGTTAAACCAACAGATGGCAGATGGGATCCCATATACCTGGGAGACACTGGAACAGGCATTGTCCTTTGTGACGGAGAAGAGGGATAGGGGAATCCATGGAAGGATCTGTTATTTTGCAGCATTTTATCATCTGGATACAGGGGATCAGGAACAGTGTCTGAAGTATCTGGACGAAAGCGTGAGATGCCTGCTGGGAACGGATCAGGAGATTCACGTAGCCAGGGTCTATAATATGATCGGTATCGTGGCACATATGCAGAACAATCTGTCTCTGGCCATGGAACAGTATGGCAGGGCATTGGATTATACAGCGAAATACAATGATAAGATGGTACATAGTATAGTATTAAGTAATATGGCGGATGCATATTATCTTATCGGAGTCTATGACAGAGCCGTGCAATGTTATAGGGAATGCATCCGTGAATTTGAAAAAGCAGGTGATGACAGCATTTACAGCCGGATCAATTTCCGGAAAATGCTGTCAGAGTATGGCTGTTGTCTTCTGCATCTGGATATGGATCAGGAGGCAATGGAGGTATACTGCAAACTGGAAGAAACCGGAAAAAGCGAAGAGATCATTCGGGAAACGAGACTTGCGGCGAATGTGTTTTTCACGTATCTGGCAGAAAGTGAAGGACACCGGGAAAAAGCGGCAGACCATGTAAGACAGGCTGTGATGGCATTGGAAGATATGCGTCAGGTATCTTCCGAATATGACAGTATTCAGAATCTTCTCCAATACGTGGAAAAGACCGGTAATATAGAATTGCTGCAGGAGATATTGGATTGTCTGGAGCCTAAGGCGGCGATCGAGCAGAATAGGAGCCTGCTGCTACAGCTTTTAATGTTGCGGCTGCGTTATTGCAGTGCACAGATGTCTATAGAGGAATTCCGTCAGGCTACAGAGACTTTTTTTCACATCAAGGAAAGCAGCGAAATGATCGAGAGCAATCAGGTCATGTATATGCTGGAGCTGCGTAAGCGCCTGCAGGCGGTGGAAGAGGAGCAGCGGGAGCAGACGAAGAAGAGAAACAAATTATTGTATCAGTCAGAGCATGACGAATTAACAGGACTGTACAACAAGAGAAGTCTGAACCGTTATCTAGAGGATGTCTTTGAAGCCTGCAAATTAAATGAGAAAGAACTGGGAATTCTATTTTTGGATATTGACTATTTTAAACAACTAAACGACCGGTACGGGCATGGAAAAGGGGATGAAGGAATCTGTGCAGTGGCAGATACGTTGAAAAAAATATTCCCGGAAGACTATGTGGCGCGTTACGGTGGGGATGAATTCCTCGTAGTGATGACAGGGCGTGATCTGACCTATGCAATGGAACATGCGGAATCGTTGTGTGCCGGTATCCGGGAATACAAAATTCCCAATGAAGATTCCGAATTGGAACCGTGGCTTACGATTTCTGTAGGTGGTGTCTGTGCTATTCCGAGGGAACCAAACCGAGTGTGGGATTTCCTGTCTGCAGCGGACAATACATTGTATGAACAGAAGAAAGAACAAAAGGGGAAAGTTCGTTTTTATCAGGGAGAGGGAAAATATTTATAAGAAACATTTATAGAAATGATCAAAAAGGAATTTAATAGCAATGGAGAATAAACAATACACGACCCGCGAACTGTTTCGCAGATTTGCACCTTATTTTAAAAAATATCGTTTTACCCTGTGTATGGATCTGTTCTGTGCGGCGTTAACTACGGTCTGCGAACTGGTATTGCCGTTAATTATGCGTTATATTACCAATGAGGGGCTGCGGGATCTGGCTGCCCTGTCGGTGAAGACCATATTTACGCTTGGCATTTTGTATTTCGGACTTCGTATCGTGGACTGCATCGCCGGCTACTATATGTCCGATATGGGACACGTCATGGGAGCGAAGATCGAGACGGACATGCGCAGAGATGCGTACAATCATTTGCAGAAGCTGTCCAATACCTACTATAACAATACCAAGGTCGGTCAGATCATGGGGCGGATCACCAATGACTTATTCGATGTGACGGAATTCGCCCATCATTGCCCGGAGGAATTTTTCATCGCCGGGATCAAGACGGTGATCTCTTTTGTCATTCTGGCAAATATCAATCTGCCGCTGACTTTGATGATCTTCTTATGTGTACCGCTTATGTGCGGCGTGTGCATGATCCTGAATTTCCGGATGCGGAGCGCTTTCCGTAAGCAGCGCAATCAGATCGGCGAACTGAATGCCCGGATCGAGGACAGCCTCTTAGGACATAAGGTCGTTAAGGCATTTACCAATGAAGAAGTGGAGAATGAAAAGTTCGAGAAGGACAACGGTACCTTTCTGGATATTAAGAAGCTGACCTACCGCTACATGGCAGCATTTAATACCACAGTCAAGCTGTTCGACGGACTGATGTATCTGGTAGTCCTGGTGGCAGGCGGTATCTTCATGGTAAGAGGTAAGATAGCCGCAGGTGATCTGGTGGCATATATGCTGTATGTGTCCACACTGATCGCAACGATCCGTCGTATCATCGAATTCGCCGAGCAGTTCCAGAGGGGTATGACCGGCATCGAGCGTTTTCTACAGATCGTGGATGCGGATATCGAGATCTTTGACGAACCGGATGCGGTCGAATTGAAAGACCCGAAGGGAGAGATCTCTTTTGAAAAAGTAAGCTTTGAATATCCGGATGATCACAATAAGGTATTTACGAATCTGAACCTGCAGATCCATGCGGGGGAAAAGGTGGCGATCGTCGGACCCTCTGGTGGAGGAAAGACGACACTGTGTAATCTGATCCCCAGATTCTATGATGTTTCGGAAGGAAAGATCCTGCTGGATGGTCAGGATATCAAGCGTTTTACATTGAAGAGCCTGCGGGGCAATATCGGTATCGTGCAGCAGGATGTATATCTGTTCTCCGGTACGATCTATGAAAATATCTCCTATGGACGTCCGGGAGCTTCCAAAGAAGACGTGATCGAGGCGGCAAAACGCGCCGGAGCACATGATTTTATCATGGAACTGAAGGACGGCTATGATACTTATGTGGGAGAACGTGGTGTGAAGCTGTCCGGTGGACAGAAGCAGCGGATCAGCATCGCCAGAGTATTTCTGAAGAATCCGCCCATTATCATACTGGATGAGGCTACTTCCGCACTGGATAATGAGAGTGAATTTGCGGTGGCGAAGTCCTTAGGAGAGCTGTCGGAGGGACGCACGACCCTGACCATAGCCCACAGACTATCCAGTATCCGCAATTCGGACCGGATCCTGGTGCTGACGGACGATGGTATCGTGGAGGAAGGCGATCACGACCAGCTCATGGAGCAGAAGGGAATTTATTATCAGTTCTACGAAACAGCCAATGCTTTAAAATAACATTACAAAAACGGAGGTAGAGCTATGAAACTTGTGTTTGTGGGGGCAGACCATGAAGTAACCGGAAGCTGTCATTATCTGGAGGTTGCCGGGAAACATATTTTAGTGGACTACGGTATGGAGCAGGGTGTCAATGTATTTGAAAATGTGCCGCTGCCGGTGGCGGAATCCATGATCGATTATGTATTCCTGACTCATGCCCATGTGGATCATTCGGGCCTTCTGCCGCTTCTGTACGCCAGGGGATTCAGAGGACAGATCTATTCTACGGATGCTACAGCAGATCTGTGCAGCATTATGCTGCGTGACTGTGCACATATCCAGAGTGCCGAAGCGGAATGGAAGAATCGTAAGGCAAAACGTTCTGCGAATAATGCAGTGGTGGAGCCGCTGTATACCATGGAGGATGCAGATGGTGTGATCCGCCGGTTCGTTCCCTGCCATTACAATACGATCGTGGAAGTATGCGAGGGAGTAAAAATCCGTTTTACGGATATCGGACATCTGCTGGGTTCTGCCAGCATCGAAGTCTGGCTGACAGAGGACGGCAATACGAAAAAAATCGTATTTTCCGGCGATATCGGCAACAAGCACCAGCCGTTACTTAAGGATCCGACACCTACGAAGGAAGCGGATTATGTCGTGATGGAGTCTACCTACGGTGACAGACTACATCCGAAGGATAAGCTGGATTATGTGGCAGAACTGACTAAGGTGTTGCAGGAGACCTTAGACCGGGGTGGTAACGTGGTGATCCCGTCTTTTGCTGTGGGCCGTACCCAGGAGATTCTGTATTTCCTGCGGAAGATCAAGGTAGGACGCCTGGTAAAGGGGCATGAAGATTTTCCGGTGTATGTGGACAGTCCCATGGCGGTAGAGGCTACCGGCGTATTCCAGGAGAACAGGTGGGAATGCTTCGATGATGAAGCTATGGAATTCGTAAAAGAGGGCATTAATCCCATTGCTTTTTCAGGATTAAAGCTGTCCATCACCAGTGAGGAATCCAAGGCTATCAACTTTGACGAGACACCCAAGGTCATTATCTCCGCATCCGGTATGTGTGATGCAGGACGTATCCGGCATCATCTGAAGCATAATCTGTGGAGACCGGAGTGTACGATCCTGTTCGTCGGCTATCAGTCGGTGGGAACACTGGGCCGGGCACTGGTAGAGGGTGCTGACGAGGTGAAGCTGTTCGGTGAGACGGTTTCAGTGCGCGCCGAGATCCGGAAAATGACGGGACTGAGCGGTCATGCGGATAAGGAAGGCCTGATCGACTGGATCCGGGCCTTTGAAGAAAAACCGAAGAAGGTGTTCGTGGTACATGGAGAGGACAGCGTATGTACCGGATTTGCTGAGTGCCTGAAGATCGAGTACGGGCAGAGAGCCTACGCTCCTTACAGCGGTACGGAGTTCGATCTGGCAGGCAATAAGTTCACCTATGAGGCAGCACCTGTTGCCGTGCAGAAAAAGACGAAGCCTGCTACCGGAGTCTTCGAACGACTGCTTGCCTCTGCGAGACGCTTACTGGCACTGGTTACGAAGAGCGAGGGCGTCATGACCAACAAGGATATGGCGAAGTTCGCGGACCAGATCAATTCCCTATGTGACAAGTGGGAGATATAAAGTGCATCCATAGGCACAAACAACCCTGAGTATGTAGGACGATAGTCCGGAATACGAAGGGGGGTACGATTTATAATTAGAATCAGAATAAGGAGACAACATGAGTTTAGCGGATCATATTTTTATCGATATGTGCAATGACATTTTAACGAACGGTACCAGTACGGAGGGCGAGAAAGTGCGCCCCCACTGGCCGGACGGCACTCCTGCCTATACCATTAAGAAATTCGGAGTGGTGAACCGGTACGATCTGTCGAAGGAGTTCCCAATTCTGACCTTGCGCCGGACGGCATTAAAATCCGCCACAGATGAGATGCTGTGGATCTGGCAGCGCAAGTCCAACAACATTCATGATTTAAACAGCCACGTCTGGGATGAGTGGGCAGATGAAAACGGCTCGATCGGCAAGGCATACGGCTACCAGATGCAAGTGAAGCATCAGTATAAGGAAGGCATGATGGATCAGGTGGACCGTGTGATCTACGATCTGAAGAACAATCCCTTCAGCCGTCGGATCATGACCAATATCTATGTCCATCAGGATCTGCACGAGATGAATCTGTATCCCTGCGCCTACAGCATGACCTTTAACGTGACGCAGAAGGCGGGAGAGGACAGGCTGACACTGAATGCCATTTTAAACCAGCGTTCCCAGGACGTACTGGCAGCCAACAACTGGAATGTGGTACAGTATGCGGTGCTGGTGCACATGTTGGCGCAGGTCTGCAACATGAACGTGGGCGAGCTGGTGCATGTCATTGCGGATGCCCATATCTATGACCGCCATGTGGATGCCATTAAGGAACTCATCAGCAGAGAACCCTTCCCGGCACCGAAGTTTTGGCTGAACCCGGAGATCAAGGACTTCTATCAGTTCACGCCGGATGATGTGAAGCTGGAAGGTTATCAGACCGGCGAACAGATCAAAGACATTCCCATAGCAATCTGATTTCGAGAGTGCAAGGCACGAAGAAATCGATTATTCTAAGGAGGACAATATGAATTTAATCGTAGCAGTAGACAGTAACTGGGCGATCGGCAGCAAGAATGAACTGCTGATCCGCATCCCCAATGATCATAAGCATTTCCGCGAGGAGACCACCGGTAAGGTCGTCGTTCTGGGACGTAAGACCTTAGAGACGTTTCCCCAGGGAATGCCTTTAAAGAACCGTACCAACATCATCTTATCCAAAGATCCGAATTATCAGGTGAAGGATGCCATCGTGGTACACTCCATCGAGGAGCTGCTGGAAGAACTGAAAAAATACGACGAAGAGAATATCTATATCATCGGCGGAGAGAGTATTTACCGCCAGATGCTGCCTTACTGTGACGTGGCCCATGTGACGAAGATTGACCATGCCTACGAGGCGGATGCCTATTTCCCGGATCTGGACAGTGATCCTGAGTGGGAGATTACCGCAGACAGTGACGAGCAGGTCTATTTTGACATTACCTATCAGTTCTTAAAGTACGAGCGCAAGAAAGCCTGAGTGCGGAAAACGATGAAAAAGAAGATATATTTGGCAGTTACGGTTTTACTGCTTACTCTGGCAGGAATATATGTGGCAGCCAGAATGATTCTGTGGGGTGGTCCCGTAAGTTTTCGCAGTTATGTGTTGTTACTGGGGGATCTGCTGTGTCTGCTGCTTCTCCTGTTTTATGTATATCTGAGAGTACCCATCAGGCTGCACCGGAAAATACGGGACAAGTGGGGAACTCCCGGGAAATGGGAGTGGCTGGAGGATATCGGCATTGCTTTGTGGGCAGTGCTGTGCCTGATCGTCACGTTTGCCGGAATTGCCTGGATTTGGTTTGAAAATGACATCCCTTCGGAGACGCGGCTCACAGAGAATCTGATCAGTGTGGAAGAGATGGAGTTCCCGGACAGGCACTGGTATTCCTACTGGCGTCCAGAGGGCGTGCTGTTTCGGAGAGAGACGGAGCTTGCCGGTGAGGATTACATTACTTATCTGACGGAATTGATGGACAAGGAAGAAAATACCCACCCGGAGGATGCAGAAACGGTAGCAAAGCAGGCGATGGAAGAACAGTGGCTTGCGGAATACTATGCGTCGGAGACGGAAACCGCGGAAGATGTACAGGATCCCTTAGAGCCTTACGCACAGGCAGTATATGATGCTGTGCTGCAACAACAGGGCTTTTCCTTCGAAGTCTGCTACAATGCCAAAGGCAATTTCTATCTGCAGCTGGGAGAACAGGAGCAGGCGGGAAAGACCTATGCATACACGCTGGTCTACAATCGTACCTCGCAGAACGGAAAATGTGAGATTTTCGTGCTGTACCGGAATCCGGAAGAGAATCTGTCCACAGAGGTAGCACAGATCGTGGAGTTTTATGCGGTTCGCAGTGAAGATCTGCAGGTCATTGCGGGGGATAAGACCGGATGGTCAGTGGTAGCGAACAGTGCATATCAGGAAGCTACCGGAGAAAAATAATTGTAGTGAATTTAATTTGAGTTTTCAGCTAAAAGGAGAAATGAGCCACATTTTCGCTGAAAAAAGCACTGGAAAGCATAAATGTGTATATTGACTTTTATTACAAATGGTATAATAATGAAAATCAATAAATTCTGTTAAGAGAAATCAACAGGCAGAGTGGTAAACCGAGGAAAGAAGGAATACAAAATGGAAAAGAAGAACATTGACTGGGGTAATATCGGTTTCGGTTATATCCCTACGGATTACAGATATGTGTCCAATTACAAGGATGGCAAATGGGATGACGGTCAGCTGACCCAGGACCCCAACATCGTATTAAATGAGTGCGCAGGTGTACTGCAGTATGCACAGACCGTATTCGAGGGTCTGAAGGCATACACCACAGAAGACGGACATATCGTAACCTTCCGTCCTGACTTAAATGGTGAGCGTCTGGAGTCTTCCGCAGCAAGACTGGAGATGCCTATTTTCCCCAAGGAGCGTTTCGTAGAGGCTGTTACCGAGACGGTTAAAGCAAACGATGCTTTTGTGCCTCCTTACGGCAGCGGCGCAACTCTGTACATTCGTCCTTATATGTTCGGCAGCAACCCTGTCATCGGTGTAAAGCCTGCGGATGAGTATCAGTTCCGTATCCTGTGCACCCCTGTAGGACCTTATTTCAAGGGCGGCGTTAAGCCTCTGACCATCCGTGTCACCGACTTCGACCGTGCGGCACCCCACGGAACCGGTCACATCAAGGCTGGTCTGAACTACGCTATGAGCTTACATGCTATCGTATCCGCTCACAAGGAAGGCTACGATGAGAATATGTATCTGGATGCTGCTACCCGTACCAAGGTAGAGGAGACCGGCGGTGCGAACTTCCTGTTCGTTACCAAGGACAACAAGGTCGTAACTCCCAAGTCCGACAGTATCCTTCCTTCCATCACCCGTCGTTCTCTGGTATATGTTGCCAAGGAATATCTGGGACTGGAAGTAGAAGAGAGAGAAGTATACCTGGATGAAGTAAAAGACTTCGCAGAGGCTGGTCTGTGCGGTACCGCAGCAGTTATCTCCCCTGTTGGTAAGATCGTTGACCACGGCAAAGAGATCTGCCTGCCCAGCGGCATGACCGAGATGGGACCTGTCACCAAGAAGCTGTATGAGACTCTGACCGGTATCCAGATGGGCAGGATCGAAGCTCCTAAGGGCTGGATCCATGTGATCGAGTAATCGTTGACAGAAGGTTTGGAATTGTTTAAAACAGGATAATCAGAAAATGCGTGTGGATCATCTCTGCACGCATTTTTTTGCTTGCGGGGAGCCGGAGTTTGATGTAAAATGTAAGTGCTTACATAGAAATGTTACTTTGAATGATGGAAAGAGAACGATAAATGCAGATCAATGACCGTATGGAACAACTACATAATGCAGTCTCACAGACTTACACTGCAGTGGAGCCGGACGGCCCCAGGAATTGTGGGAAGCAGGAAAGGGGCAGAAGCAGAGAGATTGTCTGTGAACATTTCCTGGATGTCTATGTGGATGAGCAACTGACATTTCGTCTGACCTGCACAGCCA
>ENA-UPXC01000289-UPXC01000289.1-human-gut-metagenome-genome-assembly--contig:-NODE-289-length-85724-cov-9.363247_pt1 | contig 85724 bp, 78 predicted proteins | sample MGYA00250047_ERZ773371 | MGnify/ENA primary metagenome ERZ773371 (study PRJEB29103, sample SAMN06111975) | human gut metagenome | biome: human gut; feature: ankylosing spondylitis patient; material... | reverse complement strand
TTAGTGTTTCTTATGGTATGGAACCTGAACAAGAAGCCTTATCTATTGTTTCCTTCAAGGACTGAGAGGCCGCTTCCTAGTTAATAAATTAAATCCCAAATCAAATTAATAGGTAACCTCCTGCAAATACAACCCCTTCGGATCGCAAGGTGCACTGGCTTCCAGGATTCCGGCAAAGATATCATCAATATCCTGCACAGAGCGGTTGCCGAGTCCGATATCCATCAGTGTACCAACAATGATGCGGGCCATGTTGTGAAGAAAATCATCAGCATGGATCAGGATCTGCATTTCCTCAATGTCTCCATAGATATCAATATCAAAGATCTCTCGGACTGTAGATTTCGTCTTCTTCGCACTGGAGAAATTGCGGAAATCGTGACGTCCGGTGAGCTTCTCGGCGGCCTGCTGCATCATGCGTTTGTCCGGGATACGGTAGCAGTGGTAGGTATATTTACGGTCAAAGACACTTGGCACATCATCAATGGTCATGCGGTATACATAAGTCTTGGATGTAGCATTGAGCTGTGCGTGGAAACGTTCCGGCACTTCTTCCACTTCGATGATCGCAATATCCATCGGAAGATAACGGTTCAGATAGTGCTTGATGTTCTGGGTGCTGACAGAACAGGATGTCCGGAAGTTGGCAATCTGCGCATAAGCATGTACGCCGACTTCGGTACGGCATCCGCAGAAAAGTTCCAGATCATCTTCTTCTGTCATTTTCTTTAAAACTTCTGTGATTTTATTCGATATGGTATTGCCGGATTCGTCTTTTCCCAGTCTTGTCCATCCCTGGTAACGGCTTCCATCGTATTCGATCGTTAATTTTATATTTCTCATGAGAACTCCATTCCGCTGTGAAACAGCTTTTATTGAAATTAGTTTAAGTATAACAAATACGGTGCTATAATAAAAGAGTTTAAAAAGAAAAGAGAGGTGTTTTTTTATGGAAATGGAAAAAAGAAAGGTATCGGATTCAATCGTAGAGACGGTTCATATGGTAAGACCACAGCACCTGAATGCGTCTGACCGTTTGTTCGGAGGGGCACTTATGCAGTGGATCGATGAAGTGGCAGGTATGGTGGCAAAACGCCACACAAGGAGAAATGTGATCACAGCATCTGTAGACAGTCTGAGTTTCCTTAGGGGTGCATATGTCAAAGATACAGTTGTGATCATTGGAAAAGTGACTTATGTCGGGAATACCTCTATGGAAGTAAAGGTAGATACTTATGTAGAGGCGTTGAGCGGGGAACGTACGCCAATCAATCATGCGTATTTTACAATGGTGGCACTGGACAAGAATGACAGGCCGGTAAGAGTACCGAGACTGGAACTTGAGACAGAAGAAGAAAAAGAAGAGTGGGATAAGGGAGAAAAGAGAAGAGAACTCCGTATGATGCGTAAAGAAGAAGGACTTTAAAGCCCTTCTTCTATTTTGTTATGTATGATTCTTCATATGTGTGCGGACCATCTGCACCATCTGGTCAATCTGCTCCTGCTCTTTGGCGGGGCGTCCCTCTTTCAGGATGTCGAGGATGAGAGACATTTCCTGCGGAGTGAACTGAATTCCTTTTTTGTTTGCGCTGGTGATGAGTGCCATCATCACAGGAGCCAGTGATCTTCCGCTTTTGCCGGCGGTCTGTTTTGCGGCGAGCCGGATCAGCTCCAGTTTGACAGGATCCATTCCATTTATAGCCGGATGATCCATCCAGCTGTTGCCGGTGTTGCTTCCGGAAGAGTCCGTTGTATGAGTGGTTCTTTCATTCATGTGAAGAGTCTCCTTTCTTTGCCGGTGATCCAGATGCGGAAAGTTCCTCGTCGAACAGTTTCATGTAATTCTGGAACATTTCCATATCTTCGCCGGACATCATTGCTTTCATAAGATCAACAGGGCTTGCAGGACCGGAAGCACCGGGATCTCCGGCTGTGGAACCGGCCTGCGCCATTGCCATCATTTCCGCCATCTGCATCACAGAAGTCATCTGATTCATCATATCCCGTTCATTTTCATCCATATAAGGCGCAAGTTCGCTGAGCGATTGAAAAGAAAATGCATGGAAAGGAAGTCCCCGGAAATAGTCCATCGTATACCGGAATTCGGTAAATTTGATGTAGACGGCAAGAAAGCGCTGAATGGAAGGAGGCAGGAAGGCAAGAAACAGCTTCCATTTATATAAATAGGAGGGTGTGACAGATTTATCGAAGGGTGTCATTGGTTTAGAAGGTTTTCCGGCCATGGTGACTCCTTCCGGTATCAGCGTTATAAATATATATGAAAAAAGAGACGGGAAAATGACTCCGTCTCTTAAGTCCTATACAGGAAAATGTAAGTTGTCTAGCATCCACAGCCGTTGCCGCAACCATTACCGCAACCATTGCCAAAGCCGCCGCAGCAGCAGAGAAGAAGGATGATCCACAGACAGCTGTCGTTACCGTTGCCACATCCGCAGCCATTGCCGCAGCCATTGCCAAAGCCGCCGCAGCAGCAGAGAAGAAGGATGATCCACAGGCAGTTGTTGTTGCCGAAGCCGCATCCGCTGTTATTGCATCCACAACTGCATCCGCCGCATCCACAGTCCCCGCCGAATCTGTCGCGTCCTTCGCATCCGCATCCACAGTTTGCTGTACTCAAATCGCTCATATTGAATCCTCCAATAATGATGTTTACAGTACATAATATGCAGACGGTGCAGATGTGTGAGCAGAATATTAAGTATAACTGACCAGCCGTTTCAGAGAATACTGGAAATGAAGCAGTTCTTTCTGAAGCTTCACACGTTTGAATCCACTGAGTTCTTTTTTTGAATAATCATCGTAAACCTTCAATAGATAAGATACCGGGAGATTCCGGTTCTTATACCAGGTAAAAAGCAGCCAGTCCATGATCGGAGGCAGCCAGTACTTTTCGGGAATCTCTGCCTCTCGCAGTGTTATGGCATAGCGGAGTGCCTGAGAGGAAAGATCCGACAGCCGGTCCGCTGCCTGTTTCTTATTTTTTTCTTTGAAAAGCTGTTCGCTTTCTAGCGTGATATCATATAAAGAATCAGCCGCCCGCCAGTAATTCACAAATGGTGTACCGGTGATCGGCGCTGTTTCTTCCATATTATGAAGATTGAACAGATCAAAGTTCCGGTCTGCACCTGCAGATGGCTTTCCGAATACTTTGCGGTCATAAGAAGCACGTTTCTTCGGATCGGAAAGTATGCGGTAGGCTTCCAGGATCTGCTGCATTTTCCTGGTTGTATCGATACCATTCTTCATGTTGGCATCGGGATGATATTTTTTCGCAAGTCTGTTCTTGGCGGCAGAGATTTCTTCAGGAGAAGCCGTTCTTGACACACCAAGTATCTTGTAATAATTCTTTTTTGCCATTATATTCTCCCCTTATAATATATGGACATGATCGGAAGATACTGCATCCGGCAATATCTCCCATCAGATATATTACGACAAAGCCGGTGGGAAATCAATTTTATTTTGAAAAAACAAAGGTGTAAAGAAAAAATACTTGACACCCATCCGGAAGTGTTATATGATATCGGAGGTGAAAGACATGAATGAAATATTAGAACAGGCATTATTATATGATTTTTATGGAGAACTTCTTACGGATCATCAGAAAGAAGTGTATGAGCAGTTTGTCCTGGAAGATTTATCACTCGGCGAGATCGCAAGAGAGGAAGGAATCAGCAGACAGGGTGTACATGATCTGGTAAAGAGATGTTCCCAGACACTGAAAGGCTACGAAGAGAAACTTCATCTGGTAGAGAAATTCGTGTCGGTCAGAGAAAAAGTAAAGCAGATTGATGAATTGCTGGATGGATATGAGAAGGAGAATGCAGAAGAACTTGTTGCAGACATCCGGAAGATATCCGATGAAATTATAGAGGAGTTATAGCATGGCATTTGACAGCTTGACAGAGAAACTTCAAAACGTATTTAAGAACCTGCGAAGCAAAGGACGTCTGACAGAAGATGATGTCAAAGAAGCTTTAAAAGAGATCAAGCGCGCATTACTCGCAGCGGATGTTAACTTTAAAGTGGTAAAAGATTTCATCAAGAGCGTGCAGGAGCGTGCGATCGGTCAGGATGTAATGAATGGTCTGAATCCGGGACAGATGGTGATCAAGATTGTAAATGAGGAACTGATCAACCTGATGGGTTCGGAGACTACAGAGATTCAGCTTCAGCCTGGAAAGGCCATCACGGTCATCATGATGGCAGGTCTTCAGGGAGCAGGTAAGACGACCACGACAGCAAAGCTTGCCGGAAAGTTCAAGTTAAAGGGCAAGAAACCACTGCTGGTTGCATGTGACGTCTACAGACCGGCTGCGATCAAGCAGTTACAGGTCAATGGTGAGAAGCAGGGTGTGGAAGTCTTCTCCATGGGAGAGAACCACAAGCCGGCGAATATCGCCAGGGCGGCGATCGAACATGCGCAGAAGAATGGCAACGACCTCGTGATCCTCGATACAGCCGGACGACTTCACATCGATGAAGATATGATGGCAGAGCTTGAAGAGATCAAAGAGGAAGTAGAAGTACATCAGACCATACTTGTTATTGATGCAATGACCGGACAGGATGCCGTGAATGTGGCAAAAGAGTTCAATGAAAAGGTCGGCATCGACGGTGTGATCGTTACCAAATTAGATGGTGACACAAGAGGTGGTGCGGCACTGTCCGTAAAGGCAGTTACCGGAAAGCCGATCCTGTATGTAGGTATGGGAGAAAAACTTTCGGATCTGGAACAGTTCTATCCGGACCGTATGGCATCAAGAATCCTCGGAATGGGAGATGTCCTGTCACTTATCGAGAAGGCAGAGGCCGAGATCGATGAAGAGAAAGCCAGAGAGATGACCCAGAAGCTTAAGAAGAACCAGTTTGATTTTGACGATTATCTGGAAAGCATTAAGCAGATGAAGAATATGGGTGGTCTTGGAAATATCATGAACATGCTGCCGGGTCTTGGAGGCATGGGCAGTAAGATGAAGGGATTGGACGACGAGCAGACAGCGGAAGCCGAGAGGAAGATGGGAAGGATGGAAGCGATCATTCATTCCATGACACCGGCGGAAAGAGCTAATCCGGATATTCTTTCTCCATCCAGAAAGCACAGAATTGCCAAAGGTGCAGGGGTGGACATCAGCGAAGTGAACCGCATGATCAAGCAGTTTAACGAGATGAAAAAGCTGATGAAACAATTTGGCAAGCCGGGAAAGAAGAAAAAATTCGGATTCCCGTTTTAAATATGATATATCGCGGATCCCGCGTTATATAGATTCCAGATTATACATTAGAAGATGCCAAAGGCAGGTTCTGGGTATAAGAATAAACTATGAATATTATGATTTTACGGAGGTAAACTAACATGGCAGTAAAAATGAGATTAAGAAGAATGGGACAGAAGAAGGCTCCTTTCTATAGAATCATCGTAGCAGATTCTAGATCACCAAGAGACGGAAGATTCATCGACGAGATCGGAACATACGATCCAAACTGTGATCCAAGTGCTATCAAAGTTGACGAAGAAGCAGCTAAGAAATGGCTTGCAAACGGAGCACAGCCTACAGAAGCAGTTGCAAAGATTTTAAAGGCAGCAGGCATCGAGAAATAATTATGCCACTGGAGGTGTGCATTTATGAAGGAATTAGTTGAAGTAATTGCGAAAGCATTAGTCGACGATCCAGAAAGCGTTGTTGTAAATGAACGCGAAGAGAAGAAGACGACAGTTCTGGAAGTACGGGTTGCTGAATCTGATATGGGAAAAGTAATCGGAAAACAGGGCCGTATTGCGAAGGCGATCCGCTCAGTTGTGAAAGCCGCAGCAGCGAAGGAAGATAAGAAAGTTATCGTAGATATCATGGACTAGAATAATAATGGGGATTCCCATTTTGTCCCGGGACAGGCCCGTTTGTGGTCTGTCCCGCTTATCTTATATCAGAGTATGTGAACAGTATCTGTTATGAAAGAGGAAAAGGGCGGTATAGAAATGCCCGCAACATATAAGAAAAGGAGTATCTATGGAAGAATTGTTACAGGTAGGCGTCATCACTTCGACACACGGAGTGCGCGGGGAAGTCAAAGTATTTCCGACTACAGATGACCCGGAGCGTTTTAAGACGTTAAAGCATGTGTTGTTAGACACCGGGAGAGAAAAAAAACCTCTGGAGATCCAGGGGGTCAAATTCTTTAAACAGTTTGTGATCCTGAAATTCAAAGGAATTGATAATATAAATGATATTGAGCGTTACAAGAAATGCCCGCTTCTGGTAGAACGAAAAGATGCGGTGGCACTGGAAGAGGATGAATATTTTATCGCCGATATGATCGGTATCCAGGTTGTAACAGAGGACGATGAACCATTCGGAACATTAAAAGATGTCATGGAGACCGGTGCGAACGATGTCTATGTGATCGATACCGAGGAACACGGAGAAGTATTGGTTCCGGCAATCCGCGAGTGTATCCTGGATGTTGATATAGAGAATCAGAAGATGAAGATCCACCTGATGGACGGGCTGATCTAGAAAGAGGATAGTATATGAATTTTTATATTATGACATTATTTCCGGAGATGGTCATGGACGGGCTGAACACCAGTATCATCGGGCGTGCGGTGAATAAAGGACTTCTGTCTATAGAGGCTTTGAATATCAGGGATTATGCGTTCAATAAGCATCACAGCGTGGATGACTATCCGTATGGCGGCGGTGCAGGGATGCTGATGCAGGCGGAGCCGGTATATCAGTGCTATGATGCACTTGCAAGACAGATCCGGGAAAGGAAAGCCGGGGAAGAAAGATCCGGGGAACAGCCGGACATGGCGTGTGGAAAGAAACGCACAAGAGTCATTTATCTGTCCCCGCAGGGAAAGACATTCAACCAGTCTATGGCAGAAGAATTCGCACAGGAAGAAGATCTTGTATTCTTATGCGGACATTATGAAGGGATTGACGAACGTGTGCTGGAGGAGATCGTGACCGATTATGTATCCATAGGGGATTATGTCCTGACCGGGGGAGAACTTCCGGCGATGATCATGATTGATGCGATATCCAGACTGGTTCCTGGAGTCCTCCATAACGATGTATCTGCCGAATTCGAAAGCTTTCAGGATAATCTGCTGGAATACCCGCAGTATTCCAGACCGGAAGTGTGGCATGATAAAAAAGTACCGGAGATATTGATGTCCGGTCATCATGCCAATATTGAAAAATGGAGACGCGAACAGTCTGTGATCCGCACTGCGAAGAACCGGCCGGATCTGCTTGAAAAGGCAGAGCTTACCGAGAAAGAAAAAAAGCTGGCAAAGGAAATACAAAGAGACGGGCAGCCGGTTACAGAGTAGGATCATATAAAGCAGAAAAGAGTGCAAAAAACAAGAAAAAATCCTTGTAATTTTGCACCGGGTATGATAGAATATAGCGTGTTGTGAAGAAAAATAGATGGTCCTCTGGTACAAATGTATTAAGAACATCCAAGTAAACAAGGAGGTCACACATAATGAACGATATTATTAAGAACATTGAAGCTGCTCAGTTAAAAGAAGTAGCACCAGAATTCCACGTTGGAGATACTGTTAAAGTTTACGGAAAGATCAAAGAAGGAAACCGTGAAAGAGTACAGATTTTCGAAGGAACAGTCCTGAAGAGACAGGGTGGCGGAGCAAGAGAGACATTTACAGTTAGAAAGTTTTCTAACGGAATCGGTGTTGAGAAGACTTGGCCGGTACACTCACCAAACGTTGAGAAGATCGAAGTAGTAAGAAGAGGTAAAGTAAGAAGAGCAAAACTGAACTACTTAAGAGACCGCGTTGGTAAGAAAGCTAAAGTAAAAGAATTAGTAAAATAATCAGGAAAATGAATGTAAAAAGGACAACTACATAATGTAATTGTCCTTTTTTGATATTGCCATGTATTTCGCAGGGAGCTGCCCGTGGCAAGTCATGAAGATAAGGGGATTATATGAGACGCAGAAGTAATCTGGATTTTGAAAGACGAAGAAGATCCCGGAGATCAAGTTACCGCAGACGTCAGGCAAAAAAGAAACTGTTGGGAAAACTTCCGAAGGAGAAGAAGAAGATTCACCTGAATCTGGAAAAGATCGTATCCGGCATAAGCTGGGTGTTTAAGATCGCAGTCACCTGCCTGATCGCATTTGTCGCAGTATGGTACTGGGGACAACAGGTGAGTACCGTGGGAGATTCTATGAGACCGGTACTTAAGAATGCGGATAAAGTGCTGGTAAACCGTATTGTATATAATGCATCTTCTCCAAAGCGTGGAGATATCATTGTCTTTAAGCCGAAGGGCAATGAAAGTTCGCATTATTATACGAAGAGGATTGTTGGACTTCCGGGAGAAACGGTACAGATCGTAGAGAACCGGATTTATATCAATGGAGAGAAACTGGAAGAAGATTATACAACCACGAAGATTGATACCGCAGGCATCGCAGCCGAGAAGGTTAAGCTTGGCGGGGATGAATATTTTGTGATGGGTGATAACAGAAAGAACAGCGAAGACAGCCGGAGTGCAGATATCGGAGCGGTAAAACGGTCTTATATTTACGGAAAGGCCTGGTTTGTGGTATCACCGAAGAAGAATTTTGGATTCGTGAGATAATAGATAAGAGGAGAACGAAGATATGCATTTTCAATGGTATCCAGGGCACATGACGAAAGCAAAACGCATGATGCAGGAGAATATCAAACTAATAGATCTGGTCATTGAGCTGGTTGATGCCAGAGTACCGATTAGCAGCAGGAACCCGGACATTGACGAACTTGGAAAGAATAAAGCAAGGCTGATCCTTCTGAACAAGTCAGATCTGGCAGAAGATAAATGGAACGATGCCTGGTCGGAATATTTCCGCGAAAAAGGGTTTTCCGTTGTAAAAGTGAACTCTAAAAAAGGCGGGGGGATCAAGTCTATCAACGGCGTGATTCAGGAAGCATGTAAAGAAAAGATTGAAAGAGACAGAAAGCGCGGTATCCTGAACCGTCCGGTCAGAGCCATGGTAGTAGGAATCCCGAATGTCGGAAAGTCAACATTCATCAATGCACTGGCAGGAAAAGCCTGTGCGAAGACGGGCAACAAGCCGGGTGTGACCAAGGGAAAACAGTGGATCAGACTGAACAAGAATGTAGAACTTCTTGATACACCGGGAATCTTATGGCCAAGATTCGAAGATCAGGCAGTAGGTCTTAAGCTTGCATTTATCGGTTCGATCAAGGATGAGATCCTGCAGACGGAAGAACTGGCAGCAGAGCTTGTGACATTTATGAACAAGAATTATCCGGGAGTTTTGGAGAGTAAATATAACGTAGAAGAAGATGCGGATCCATACGGCATGATCGCAAGGATCGCTGAAAGCAGACATTGCCTGGTACGCGGAAATGAACTGGATACAGAGAAAGCGTCTGTCCTTCTGATGGATGATTTCCGTAACGGACGCCTGGGAAGACTGACTCTGGAATATCCGGATGCATATTAGAAAGGACACGCGCGAATATGTCCAGACATTCAAAGAGAGAGGAAGAAGAAAGAGACATCCTGGGGGAACTCGGCGGATGGCTTGTGTATATACTGCTTATCATCGGTCTGACCTATCTGATCATCACCTTTGTCGGACAGCGGACGATGGTAAGCGGCTCTTCCATGGAGACGACATTACAGGATGGAGACAATCTGATCGTTGATAAGATCAGTTACCGGTTCCGGGATCCGAAACGCTATGATATCATTGTATTTCCGTATAAATATGAAGAAGATACATATTATATCAAACGTATCATCGGAATGCCGGGTGAGACTGTGCAGATCCGGGACGGATATGTGTATATCGATGGAAAACGCCTGACCAGTGATATCTATGGGAAGGAGAAGATCAAGGATCCGCAGACGGCTGCAGAACCGGTTACGCTGGGAGATGATGAATACTTTGTGATGGGAGATAACCGTAATCACAGTATGGACAGCAGAGATCCGGGAGTAGGAGTGCTGACCCGGAAGGATCTGATCGGCAGAGCCTGGGTGCGTATCTATCCATTTGACAATATAGGAGTGATCCGACATGAATAAACGAGAAGAAGAAAAACTGAAAAAACAACAGGAAAAGCTTCAGAAAGAACTGGAGCGTACCGAAGCAATGAGCGTCTATGAAAAAGAATACAGCGACTGTACCTATATCTGTGGGATCGATGAAGTCGGCCGCGGTCCATTTGCCGGTCCGGTGGTAGCGGGAGCAGTCATTCTGCCAAAAGATGATCCGATCCTGTATCTGAATGATTCGAAAAAGCTTTCGGAGAAGAAGAGGGAGGCACTTTACGATGAGATCATGGAGCGTGCAGTGGCGACAGGAATCGGGATCGTAAGTCCGGCAAGGATTGATGAGATCAATATCCTGCAGGCGACTTATGAGGCGATGCGCATGGCGATAGGGAACCTGAAGGTAGAGCCGGATCTGCTTCTGAATGATGCAGTGACGATACCGGGCGTCGATATCCGGCAGGTGCCGATCATCAAAGGAGATGCCAAAAGTGTGTCCATTGCAGCGGCAAGCATCATTGCCAAAGTGACCAGGGACCGCCTGATGGTAGAGTATGATGCAGTGATGCCGGGATATGATTTCGCTGCCAATAAAGGATATGGCACGAAGAAACATATCGAAGGCCTGAAAGAACTGGGACCATCACCGATCCACAGAATGACATTTATAAAAAAATACATATAAAAATATATCACAGACAGCAAAGTTGTAAGAATGTTTGCTAAAATGAACGGGAGGACTATGGCCGGAGATACAGGAAGAGAACGGAAGAATAACCGGGAGACCGGAAGCCATTATGAACGGCTTGCCGGTGCATATCTGGAGCAGGAAGGATATGAGATCCTGGAGTATAATTACCGGTGTAAGACCGGAGAGATTGATATCATAGCAAGAGAAGCGGGATATCTGGTCTTCTGTGAGGTGAAATATCGCTCTTCAGATAAAAAAGGACATCCGGCGGAGGCTGTAAATCCAGCCAAACAGAGAACCATTTCCAAAAGTGCACTTTGCTATATGGCGGTCAACGGAATTGATGAGGTACCATGCAGATTCGATGTGGTGAGCATCGAGAATCATGAGGTGACACTTTACCGGAATGCATTTGATTATACAGGATAGGAAGAGATCCGGAACAGAAAGGATGAATATGGCATGAATCTGGGCTTACATTATAAAAATCAGGACCATATATTTGATGAAAAAGAAGTGAACGGTGTCCCGTTCTTAAGTTATCCGATGCTGGAAGAGACCGGAATCGTGAATCATGGATTCTCGACCAGACTTGGCGGTGTCAGCAAAGGATGCTGGGCAACGATGAATATCAGTACAACCAGAGGTGACGATCCGGAAGATGTCAGGGAGAATCAGAGAAGGATTGCCGGAGCCATCGGTGTACAGCCGGAAGATATGACATTCACCAATCAGACCCATACGACCAATGTAGCGGTAGTAAAAGCCGGAGACAAGGGAAAGCGTTTTCAGGAGACCGATGGAATGATCACAGATGTGCCGGGAATCTGTCTGGTTACATTTTACGCAGACTGTGTGCCGTTGTATTTTGTTGATCCGGTGAAGAAGGCAATCGGTCTTTCACACTCCGGATGGCGAGGAACCGTCGGTAAGATAGGAAAAGTTACCATAGAACTGATGCAGAAGACATATGGCTCTGATCCGGAAGATATCATTGCGGCAATCGGTCCGTCCATCTGCCGGGACTGCTATGAAGTGAGCGGGGATGTGATACAGCAATTCCGGGAAAACTTTGACGAAGCGTACTGGCCGGAGCTGTTTTATAAAAAAGAAAACGGGAAATACCAGTTGGATCTCTGGCGTGCCAATGAACGGATATTCACAGAAGCCGGAATCCGCGAAGATCATATTGCGGTAACCAATGTATGCACACACTGCAATCCGGATATTCTGTTCTCGCACAGGACTACCGGAGATAAAAGGGGAAATGTAAGCGCATTTCTTGCGCTGAAACAGATGACAACAAGAGGAGTATAACATATGACAGATACAACAATTGCAGATACGACGCAGGAAGTAACCGATGCGACCCAGGAAGCGGTCAAACAGGTTAATCAGCTGACACAATATGTACAGGACAGCATACCGGGACTGATCACGTTCGGATTGAAAGTGCTGGCGGCACTGGTGGCATTCTTTATCGGCCGGCTGGTGATCCGGTGGATTCGGAAGATCGTCAGACGTTCCTTTGAGCGCTCCGGTGCGGACAAAGGAGTGGAGCAGTTTGTAGATTCCCTGCTAAAATACGGACTGTATGCCCTGCTTGTCTTCAGTCTGATCTCCAGTCTTGGATTCGATACAACGTCCGTAGCGGCAGTACTGGCATCCGGCGGTGTGGCAATCGGTCTTGCATTACAGGGAAGCCTTTCGAACTTTGCAGGCGGAGTCTTGATCCTTTTATTAAAACCGTTTGTAGTCGGAGATTATATTATCGAGGATAGCAACGGAAAAGAAGGAACCGTAAAAGAGATCCAGATCTTCTATACCAAGCTCAGTACGATCGATAACAAGACAATCGTAATCCCGAATGGAATGCTGACCAACAACAGTATTACCAATGCAACGGCAAAAGATGAAAGGCAGCTTGATCTGCGGGTAAGTATCTCTTATGACGCAGACATCCGGCAGGCGAAAAACGTGATTGAGGAACTGTTGGAAAAAGATGAATGCATTATCAAGAATGAGCAGATCAATGTGTTCGTTCATGAATTGGCAGACAATGCGGTAGTGCTTGGAATCCGCGCATGGGTGAAAAATGAGGAATACTGGACAACGAGATGGAGGCTTCTGGAAGAGATCAAGATCCTGCTGGATGAAAATGGAATTGAGATTCCGTATCCGCAGATGGCAGTGCATATGAAGGAAAATGTGTAATTCACTACACATTTTCCTGAAAAAGTACTTGCAAATATAATAAAATGCGGTATAATTATAGACGTGGCTGTCACAGACACATGCTGGAATAGCTCAGTTGGTAGAGCACTTCACTCGTAATGAAGGGGTCGTCGGTTCAAGTCCGATTTCCAGCTTATTTTTTTAGAATCCTTGGAAAAGGGTTCTATTTTTTTTGCGTGAGTATGTAAAAGTAACTGTTCGGATAAGAAATTGTCCAGATACACAGAGTGAGGAATTTCGTGTATAATAAATGTGTGGATGTGAAAGGGGAAGACACAGATGAAACAAATATGGAAACAAACATGGAGACAGCGGCTGGCAGCAGCGTTGATACAGCTGCTTATGGTGCTTGCAATGGCAGGTGTCGGAATCCGGATGCCGGTGCAGGCGGCAGAAAAGAATGCGGTCACACAATCCGGTGAGATGAAGGTACATTTCCTCGACGTAGGACAGGGACTGTCTATTCTGGCCCAGTCGGAAGGAAAGACGATGATTTATGACGGTGGGGACAGGAAGACTTCAAGATTCGTAGTATCCTATCTGAAAGAACATGGCGTATCGAAAATTGATTACCTGATCAGCAGCCACTACGATGCGGATCATATGACAGGACTGATTGGATGCCTGAATGCATTTGATGTGAAAAATGTCATATCCAGCAACTATGTGCATACGAGCAAGCTGTATCAGTCATTTGTGAAAGCGGTCAAAGCCGATGGACTTAAGATGCAACATCCGGCGGTTGGAAAGACGTATAAATTTGGAAGAGGCTCATTCGAGATCCTTGCACCGAAGACGATAGAGGCGAAAGGAAGCAACAATAATTCAGTAGCAATCAAGTTGATGAATGGTGAAAACAGCTTTGTATTTACCGGAGATGCGGAGCACGAAAGCGAAGCAGCAATGTGTAATTCCGGTATCGACTTAAGTTGTGATGTGCTTGTCCCGGGGCATCACGGATCTGCAACAGCGACCTCATGGGATTTTCTTCAGAAGACAGTGCCGGAATATGCGGTGATCAGTTGCGGAACGAATAATAAATATGGACATCCGGACAAAGATACCATGGATAAGCTCCAGAGTATGGACATCCAGGTATACAGGACGGATAAGCAAGGAACGATCGTTGTGACCAGCGACGGCACGAATCTGAACTGGAGTGCGGAACCGTGTAATGACTATACACCGGGAGACGATTCGGATCAGGGAACGCAGAGTACGTCGGAAGTACAGCAGGAGGCATCAAAGACAGCAACAGGAGAGCATGTATGGGTGTCTGCGACAGGAAACAAATACCACAAGACGAATCACTGTGGCAATATGAATCCGAATACGGCAAAAGAAGAAACCCGGGAAGAAGCGGAAGCGCAGGGACTTGAACCATGTAAGAAATGTTACTAAATGAGATAAACAGTGAGAAAACGGAAAGGAATGTTTGAAAATTACAGAGTATGGAATTACGGTTGTTTACCTGATGATTTTATGCCGTATTGCTTATGCGGACTGGAAATATCAGATCATTGAGCCGTGGACACATATAGGAATCCTGACACTTGCCTGTATGGAAATGTTATTCCGTGTGGGAGTGTCTGTCCAGGAACGGTGTCTGGGTGCTGTGGTCATTGCAGTACCAATGCTGGTGTTGACAGTTATGTTAAAAGGCGGATTTGGCGGCGGCGATATAAAGCTGATGGCGGTATCCGGTTTCCTGAACGGCGTGAAAGTTATCACATATGCAGGAATGCTGGGAATCATATTGAGCGGCATATATGTAAGCATGATGCTGGCAGCAGGAAAGATGGGACGAAAGGACAGTTTTGCTCTTGGTCCCTTTCTTGTTATGGGAATTATTGGAATGAAATTATGGACTTCAATTAGTTGATATGGTAGCATATTATATGCGAGAGTATATTTTTAGACACGATTAGAGGAGAATATAGATAAATGGGAGCGTTAAGTATCAAGCGTGGGACAAAGATGCAGAGGAAAAGAATCAGCCGAAGCTGATCCATTGTGCTGACGAGAAGATGTATAAAGACAAAAAGAGGATAAAAGAAAATACACCTTCTGCATAAATGATAGTTTGGAAATGATAGAAATGCGCAATATATGATTACGAGGTGACGTATGAAATTACTGGTGACCGGAAATATCGGATATATTACAACAGAATTTATCGAGGAGGCTTTCCCTGAGTGTCAGATTCTTCTTCTTGGAGAGACTGAACAAAAGTCAAATCGCAATAAGAGCTTATCGGTATACCCGATGCCGAAGACGGAGGAAGAATTCAAAGACATTTTCAAGACGTATGAATTTGAGGGAGTGATTTATTTTTCTAATTATCTTACATTTCATGGGACGATGGAGGGTGAGATTGAGACTTTACGCAAGCTATTACATTACTATAAAGGGAATCTGAATTCCAGGCTTCTGTATATTACAGGACCGGATAGTTTATATGAAGATACAACAGGAAAGACGCTGATGGTCCGCTCGGCAGAAGAGTTCTGCAGGCAATACGGCGAACTGCATCAGATCGCTGTCAAGATTCTGCGTGTGCCGTATCTTTATTCCGGTACTTATGAGGAGGATTATTTTTTCAAGCTGTTCTCAACTGTGATCAATAAGAAGCAGATTACATTTGAAGAAGCACCGGCACAGGAGATGCATTTTCTTGCTTTGAGTGATCTTGGGGATTTATTATACAAGATTTTTGATAACTGGGGAGAGGGGAGCGCCTGTCTTCAGGTTCCGCAGGTATTTCATTTTACTTTTCAACAGTTCGGGGAGAGACTGGCACAGATGTTTCCGGCTGCAAACATTACCTATTTGTCAGAGGTGCTGATCCGGGATGGGATATCTGATGACCACGTTCTGAGAAATGAATACGGTTGGTTTCCGAAGATTTCTCTTTTGGAGGAACTTACAGAAATTTATGAGGATTATTGTGAGAAAACGAACCATAAGACACGGAAGATCGATGTAGTAAAAACTTTTTTGAAAGTACATGATAAAATCGTGAAAATCGCGGAATTGCTGCTCACATTTTTTGTTTTTGAAGCACTGAACCGGGTGGCGGGAAATCAGGTGCAGTTTCAGATGATCGATCTGAGGCTTGTTTACATCGTGCTGTTCAGCAGTCTGTACGGCATTAATTACGGGCTTGCAGCAGCGGGGCTGGAAACACTTTCATTGCTGGCAGCATATACGAAAACCGGGATCGGCTGGACGACACTTTTCTACGAACCTTCGAACTGGATTCCGTTTATCTTCTATTTTGTAGTCGGCGCGATCTGTGGTTACATCCGACTGAAAAACAGAGATAATATTCAATTCATGAAAGAGGAGAATAAACTGATCCTGGATAAATTTCTGTTTATGAGAGAAATGTATCAGGAGACGCTTTCTGATAAACGGCAGTACAAGAAGCAGATTCTGGGAAGCCGTGACAGCTTTGGTAAGATTTTTGATATTACGAAAAAACTGGATATCATTCTTCCGCAGGAGCTTTTTATTGAAACTCTGCATGTGATGGAATCAGTTCTTGAGAATCATACATTTGCGATTTATTCAGTTGGAAAGAATCAGAGCTATGGACGTCTTGAGATCGCATCCCAGGGAATGACAGATGTGTTGAAAAAATCCATTTGTCTGGATGATTATCTGGAAGCGAAAGAGACGATTGTGTCCGGAAAGGTGTGGGTAAACCGGAATTTCCTGGACGGCTATCCGATGTATATGAACGGGATTCACAAAGATGGAGAGCTCGTGATGCTGATTTTCATTCAGGAAGTGGGAAATGAACAGCTTTCCCTCTATTATCTGAATCTGTTCCAGATTCTCTGCGGTCTGGTAGAAACAGCACTTTTGCGCGCACTGGAATATCAGGAGGCAATCAAGAACAGGCAGTACGTGCAGGGTACACGTATATTGAAGCAGGAGTATTTTGAAGAACGGCTGTATTCCTTCCATTCTATGAGGGAGGAGAATCGGGCATCCTATGTGCTTTTGAAGCTGGAGTATCCGAAGATGACACTGGAAGAGGCAGACACAGCGCTACAGGCTTCGGTCCGTGAAAATGATGTCAGGGGGATTTCTGAAAAAGGAGAGCTCTTCCTCATTCTTTCACAGACGGACAGAAGTTCCTTGCCGATCATTCTTGCAAGACTGGAAAATAACGGCTTCGTCTGTCATGAGATCGATACCATGGAGAATGCAAATACAGGAGAAAAATTATGATTCAGACAGTGCTTGGAGTATTCCTGATCCTGTTACATATTGTCTGCTGTGTGCTGGTCTGGCTGGGGATAAAGACACATCTGCTAAAGGTGAAAAAATATCTGATGGCACTTGTGATCTTCGTTCCTTTCTGGGGAACAGTGTGCGTGCTGCTTTTGCATTTGCAAATGCTGACCAGAAGAGACAATAGGATAGAACCGGGAGTGGAAAAGCTTCGTGTAAATGAAGAGATTTATAAAAATATTTTTCAGGCAGTTTCGGATACGGACAAAAAGATCGTTCCGTTAGAGGAAGCACTTTTGATTAACGAACCGGGAGTGCGCCGTGAACTGATCATGGATGTGTTAAATGATGATCCGGAAGAATATATGGATCTTCTGAAACAGGCCCGCATGAATGAAGATGTAGAGGTTGTCCATTATGCGATCACAGCCATGGTTGAACTTTCCAAGGAATATGATTTTTGTTTGCAGAAGATGGAGAAGCTGTATGCGGCATCACCGGACGATCCGGAGATCCTGGAGCAGTACTGTGATTTTATGGAAGAGTATCTGAATCAGGGGATTCTGGAAGCCCAGATGGAGAGAGAACAGAGAAAACGTTATATCCGTCTTTTAAGACAAAAGCTGAAGGTGAAAACGACGCTTTCCACATGTGTGCGTCTGTTCCAAAATCTGATGAAAACAGGAGATTATGTTCAGGCGGAAGAGATTCTAGGGCTGATGGATCAGAAATGGCATCGGAAAGAGGAGTTCTGGATTTTGAAGATCCGGTATCTGGCAGAACGAAAAAAGGGAGCGGAGTTGCAGCAGTGTTTAAGACAGATGAAAGAGGAGCAGATCTATCTGTCGTCTAAGAGTAAGGAGGTATTGGCTTTTTGGCTGGATTAAAATCATTGAAAACATTTCCGTTTAAAAGTATGCTGGTGATCCTGGGTGTATTTCTGATGATCGCGGTCTTCCTTTTTGCTGAACGAAGTGGAATTCAATATACTGAAAAAAACAGAAAAGTCGCATATCTCAGTCAGGAAGAAGTGGTTACGGAACAGATGGCTGCGAAATCACTGCCGAAGACCTGTCTGGTACTTCGTAACAGTGAAGATGAGGCGAGTGTGGCTGCATGGGAGCAGTTTCAACAAATTTTTAAAGATATGAAGGTTGGAACAGATGTGGTAGACCTGCAGAGTGCATCCTCTATTCCAGATTATCATGCTTATGAAACGGTTGTTGTATTACTGAGCGATGTAAGTCCGTTGAAAGAGAATCTTATGGAACTGTGTGATTGGGTGTCAGAGGGTGGGAATGTACTTTTTGCCCTGACACTTCAGAAAACAGCGTATTCATCAGTGATTGAGCAGAAGCTTGGAATCGTTTCTTCCGGATATGACAATATACGTGTAGACAGTATTTATTTTGAACCGGAATTTATGCTTGGCGGCGGACAGGCTTATGCAATCACGGATCCGTATGACTCTGCCTGGGCAGTGCAGCTGAGTGAGAATGTGAAGGTTTATGCGCGTGTCAATGAAAAAAACGGTCAGCCTGTCATTTGGGAGAACCAATATGGAAAAGGGAAGTTTGTAGTAGACAACTTTGGACTGTATGAGAAAGCGGTGCGTGGATTCTATGCGGCTTCCTACAGTCTCCTTACTGATGTGGGGGTTTATCCGGTGATCAATGGATCAGCATTTTATCTGGATGACTTTCCGTCACCGGTTCCAGAGGGAGATGGTACTTATGTGAAGCGGGACTATGGAATGAGCATTAGTGATTTCTATATGGATGTGTGGTGGCCGGATATGCAGGAGCTTGCATCTGATCACAACGTTCGCTATACTGGTGTGATTATTGAAAATTATGAGGATGCGACGGATGGAACGATTAAGAAACAGAAGGATACCAGACGTTTTCAGTATTTTGGAAATATGCTGCTTCATCAAGGTGGAGAACTCGGGTATCATGGATACAATCATCAGCCGTTGAGTCTTTCAAATGCGGATTATGGTGACGTGCTTCCGTATGATACATGGAAAAATGAGGCGGCCATGAAAAAGGCTGTAAAAGAATTGATCCATTTTGGAGAGGATACATTTCCCGGTGTATCAATGTCAGTCTATGTACCGCCGTCCAATGTATTGTCAGCAGAAGGAAGGAAGATGCTCGCGAAAGATTTCCCGGAGATCCGGACGATCGCCAGTAATTATTTCACCGGTGAGTTTGCGTATGTGCAGGAATTTGAAGTTGCAAAGGATGGGATTGTAGAACAGCCGCGTATCATCTCCGGTGCAATTATCGATAATTATATGAAGATGGCGGCACTGTCGGAATTAAATATGCATTTTGTGAACAGTCATTTTATTCATCCGGATGATCTTCTGGACGAAGACCGCGGTGCGGCGCTTGGCTGGGAAAAGATGAAGGGCAACCTCGCTGATTATATGGACTGGCTGGTGGATTCGGCACCGTCCTTGAGACAACTCACCGGTTCAGAACTATCCGGTGCGATCCAGCGTTATGGAGCGGTTACATTCACAAAGACAGTGACAGAGCGGTCTATAGAATTGAAGCTTAAAAACTTCTATGATGAAGCATATTTTATGGTGAGGATCAATGAAGGAACACCGGGTGAAGTTTCGGGAGGAAAACTTACACATCTGACAGGAAATCTCTATCTGCTTCAGGCAAAGGAACCAACAGTAACTATTGAGAAATTAGAAGATTGAAATACAAAGCGGTAACACGCGACAGATAAGGAGTTAATTGTGAGAATCTGTCTCATATTGGAGGGGTGTTATCCCTACATATTTGGAGGTGTATCCACCTGGATGCACCAGTATATCAATGAAATGAAAGAGCATGAGTTTGTTCTGTGGGTGATTGGGGCAAATGCGAAGGATAAAGGGAAATTTGTCTACGAGCTTCCGAAAAATGTTGTAGAAGTTCACGAGGTCTTTCTGGATGACGCTTTGCGGCTGAAGGATTCTGGAAAAATGTTTCATGCCTTTACAGAGGAAGAGACGAACAGCCTGAAAGAGCTGATGCTGTGTAGACGCCCGAATTGGGAAATCTTGTTTCGGCTCTATCATGATCAGAAGCTGAATCCTATGTCTTTTTTAAGAAGTGAGGAATTCCTGAATATATTGACGGAGTGCTGTATAAAAGATTATCCATATACTCCGTTTGCGGATGCATTTCACACAATGCGTTCTATGCTGCTTCCGGTCCTTTATCTAATGGGAAGTGAAGTGCCCAAGGCAGATGTCTATCATGCAATCTGTACAGGATATGGCGGACTTCTTGCATGCCTGGGCGGGCATGTTTATAAGAAGAAAGTGCTGCTGACAGAGCATGGGATATACACAAGAGAGCGTGAAGAAGAGATCATTCGTGCAAAATGGGTACAGCCGGCATTTAAAAAGCAGTGGATTTCTTTCTTCTATATGCTGTCGGATATTATTTATACGAGAGCGTTTCTAGTCTCAGCATTATTTACCAATGCCATGCATGCACAGATCCAGATGGGATGTGACAAGGGGAAATGTCGTGTCGTTGAGAACGGAATCAACTATGAAAGGCTTTCCCCTATTCCATTGAAAAAGGAAGACGGATGGGTTGACATCGGTGCGATCGTGCGTCTGGCACCGATCAAGGATATCAAGACGATGATCTATGCGTTTTATGAGCTTTGCACGACAAGAGAGCATGTGCGTCTCCATATTATGGGAGGCGTCGATGATGAGGAGTATGCGCAGGAGTGCTATGCGCTGGTCGATCAGCTTCATCTGGAAAATGTGATCTTTACAGGACGAGTGGATATCATCTCTTATATGGAGAAGCTGGACTTTACAATTTTGACGAGTATATCGGAAGGACAGCCGCTGTCTGTTTTAGAATCATTTGCTGCAAGGCGGCCTTGTGTGACTACAGATGTAGGATGCTGCAGGGAACTTCTGAATGGTAACGAGGAGGATCGATACGGAAAAGCAGGCTATTGTGTTCCACCGATGTATCGAGAGGGGCTCGCACAGGCAATGGATCGGATGTGCGCTTCCAGAGCTCGGAGACTCCGCATGGGGGAGAATGCACAGAAACGAGTGAAAGCATATTATCGAAAAGAAGAAATGATTGAAAAGTACCGGAAGATGTATCAGGAGGTGGAAGAGGCAGATGGCCGGAATCGGATTTGAGTTAAAAAAATTATTCCAGAAGCGCGGACTTGCAGCAACGGCAAAAGCGTATGGGTATGCAGGAGTGATCTGTACAGGTCCGATGCTGCTTGGTATCGTGCTGTTGGTAGGAATCGCTTTTATCTGCGATCATACCGGTGCGACGAGACATAACCGGGAACTTCTGAACTGTATGATTACTTACACACTTCTCGCTTCGCTGACCGTGACCAGTTTCTTCTCTATGGTCGTGACGAGATATATTGCGGATATGCTGTATGAAGAACGCCACGAGGCGGTGCTTTCTTCTTTCTGGGGTTCAACAGCGCTTCTGCTTGTAGTCGGCGGAATCATGTATGGGATTTTTCTTCTGTTTTCAGGAATCAATCTGATTGATCAGTTTTTGTGCCTGGAGTTTTTCGGAGAATTGATCGTCACCTGGAATGCGATGAGTTATCTGACAGCGATCAAGGATTACAAAGGGATTCTTATTTCATTTATTACAGCGGTAGCGGTATCATTGTTGGTCGGATTCCTATTGATCCTGATTGGGATTCCACATGTAGAGGCGTTGATGATCGCAGTTACGATCGGTTATGGAATCATGCTGCTTTGGGATGTGACGCTGTTGTACCGTTATTTTCCGCAGAGAGAGATCAGTGCATTTCTTTTTACGCTGGGTGGATCAGTTCCTTCCGCTTGCGTTTACAGGCTTGTTCACGAACATCGGACTATTTGCACATCTTGTTATCATGTGGTGCGGACCGATCAGTGTACATGTTCAGGGATTATTTTATGGTGCACCGTATCATGATGTACCTGCGATGATCGCCTATTTGACGATTCTTATTACAACCGTTAATTTCGTTGTATCTGTGGAAGTGAATTTCTATCCGAAATATCGGAATTATTATAGTTTGTTTAATGACAAGGGAGAAATCAAGGATATCCTGCAGGCGGGAAATGAGATGAGAAAGGTCTTAAACATGGAGCTGAAATATACGGCGTTAAAGCAGCTACTTACAACGGCACTGGCTATTTCGATCGGACAGCTGCTTTTGACATATCTTCCGCTTGGATTTAATGATCTTATGGAAGGATATTTTAGGACACTCTGTGTCGGCTATGGACTCTATGCAATTGCTAACACAATGATGCTGATCTTACTTTATTTTACAGATTACAAGGGAGCATTATTTGCAACAGGAATGTTTGCCGCATGTACGACGACATTTACCTGTGTGTCTTTATTCTTCCCACAGGTGTATTATGGGTTTGGATTTTTACTGGGAAGTGCAGTGTTCTTTTTGATCTGTACACTGCGTCTTGGATATTTTATAAAAAAACTTCCGTATTATATTTTGAGCGTACAGCCGATTGTGGCAGAGGATAAAACAGGTTTCTTCACACGGCTTGGATGCTTTTTGGAAGAGAAAATAGAGAGGGGAGATAAGCTTGAAAAAATATAAATTACTTGCGTTGGGATGTGCCCTTTTATTAGGAATGTCCTGTTGCCTGACGGGATGTACCACCCCGGAGAAAACAGGGGATACTTCAAAGAAACAGACAGAACAACAGGAAGAGATAAAAAAGGCAGAGACACAGGATATCAACGACGTTCACCTCAGGGATAAGGATAGTCTCTATGAAAATGATGACGAGGCAAGTGTTGTGACGATGTATCTCACCGTTTCCCGTGGAAATTCTTCAGAGGGAACGGCTCATACCTGGAAGGAGATTAACAGTTATTCGGCCTATGATTATGACAAGATGGGAGTAGAACGTTACCAGACAGCGGCGCTTCTTCAGGTTGGTGATGAGTCAGGTCCGCAGAGCGGGGAGGTTGGATATGGTGAAAATGTGCCGAATGCTACCGTGCAGATCAGAGGACAGACATCGAGCCGTAATTCGCAGAAAAACTATAAGATTGAGCTGAAGAAGAATAAGGGAACCTGGCGTGGACAGCGCACGATCAATCTGAATAAACATCAGACAGATGGAATGCGTTTCCGTAATAAGCTGTCCTACGATCTTCTGAAAGGGATACCGCAGCTGATGTCACTTAGAACTCAGTTCGTACATTTATATGTAAGAGATCTTACCGAAGGAAACAGCGCAGAGTTTCAGGATTATGGATTGTACACACAGGTAGAACAGCTGAACAAGACAGGAATGGAGAATCACGGAATGGACTCGAAAGGACAGTTATATAAAATCAATTCGTTTGAGTTTTTCCGTTATGAAGATGTGATAAAAAAAGAAGACGATCCGACCTATGACCAGAAAGCCTTTGAAAAGCTTCTGGAGATCAAAGGAGATTCAGATCATACGAAACTGATTCAAATGCTGACAGATCTGAATGATACTTCTCAACCGATTGAGGATATCCTGGATCAATATTTTGACAGAGAAAATCTGACGTACTGGATGGCGTATCAGATACTGACCGGAAATGTAGATACACAGAATCGTAATACATATTTATATAGTCCACAGAATTCGGACACATGGTATCTGATCGCGTGGGATAATGACGGCTCTTTCATGAGAACCGAATACAACATTCAGAATCGTTTCGATCAGGGAAGTTGGGAATGTGGAGTCAGCAATTACTGGGAAAATGTTCTTTTTCAAAGATGTCTGCAGTCCGAGGATTTCCGTGAGGAACTTGACGCGGCGATCCAGGATCTGAGATCCTATCTCAGTGTGGATCGGATCAGTAGTATGATAGAGGAATATCGTACAGTTACTCAGAAGTATTTAAATCAGATGCCGGACCAGATGTATGCACCGTTGACTGAAGCGAAGTATGAAACAATTGCATCGGCAATCCCTTCAGAGGTAGAACAAAATTATGAACTTTATAAGGAGAGCCTGGAAAAGCCAATGCCGTTTTATATCGGAAAACCGGTGATCAAGGGAAATATTTTGAAGTTCAACTGGGACGCATCGTATGACTTTGATGCAGAGACGATCACTTACACAGTTGAACTGGCAAAAGATTATAAGTTTAATGAGATTGTATTTCGTAAGGATAATATTCAAATTCCGGAAGCGGAGACTACAGTTCCGGCAGATGGTCAGTATTTTGTGCGTATCCGTGCGACAAATACATCTGGACAGACGCAGGATGCTTTTGATTATTATGTAACAGACGCTGGAAAGAATTATGGTATGAAATGTTTCTACATTACAGGCGGCCAAAATGTTGAGGAAGATATTTATGAGGAATGATTTATCAAAAGAACGCTTCCGTAATGAATGGAAATATCTGATCAGTACCAGTGAGAAAGAATTGCTGGAGCTGAGGATGAAGCATTTGCTGAAAAAGGATCCAAATGCAAAGGGAAATGGCTATATGATCCGCAGTCTCTATTTTGATGATTATTTCAACAGTGCCTATGCGGAAAAGGAGTCAGGTGTTCTGATGCGTAAAAAATACCGAATCCGCATATATGACTGTAGTGACCGTTCGATCAAGCTGGAGCGGAAGAAGAAATTCGGAAGTTATATTTATAAAGAAAGTGCTCCGCTGACAAAGGAAGAATTCTATAAGATCCTTGATGGAGATTATAAATTTTTGTTAAGTAGTCTGTATTCATTGTGCAGAGAATTTTATGTGGAATGTGTCAGCAATCTCATGCGTCCACGCACGATCGTTGACTATGACCGTGTACCGTGGATCATGGATGAGGGGACAGTCAGGATTACATTTGACAGTGATGTGAGGGCTGCGGTCGGAAGTTATGACATCTTTGATCCGTCCCTTCCGACACTTCCGGTGCTTGAACCGGGGAAACTAGTTATGGAAGTGAAATTCACAGAGATGCTTCCACAGATCGTGCGTGACTTGCTTCCACCAAATGCACAAGAATTCACAGCAGTATCAAAATATGTACTCTGTTATGAAAAATCGCAGTATTTGCATGGATTTGAATATTGGAATGAAACACAGGAGAGAAAACTATTATGAGTATACAAGATATGATTAAGAAGTCGGTGCTTGAATCCGGCGTATTTGATAGCTTTAATGCATCGAAGATGGCAATTTCGCTGATCGTGGCGTTGCTTCTCGGAGCAGTGATCTATATGGTTTACAGCAAGTTTTATGTAGGGGTGATCTTCTCTCGGAGCTTTGCAGTTACGTTGGTCGGCATGACACTTCTCACTTGCATGGTTACTCTGGCAATCAGTACGAATATCGTGATTTCCCTTGGTATGGTCGGTGCATTGTCTATCGTACGTTTCCGTACGGCGGTGAAGGATCCGATGGATCTGCTCTATCTTTTCTGGGCAATCACGACAGGTATCACGACTGGAGCGGGAATGTATCCGTTGGCACTGATTGCAGCAGCGGTTATGATCATTATGATTTATCTGTTTTATCATAAGCAGCAGAAAGGCAGAATCTATATTGCCGTGATCCATTATCAGGGAGATGAAGCCGGTGATGAGATCATCCGCAGCTTTGGCAGAATGAAATACTTCATAAAGTCAAAGACGATGCGTGGGGAGAAAACAGAGATGGCAGTTGAGGTATTCTGTCGGCAGAATGATCTCGATTTCACAGAGAAGATCCGGAAGATCACAAATGTAGAAGATATTACATTGATCCAGTATAATGGAGAGTATCACGGATAAAATGAAAAGATTATAACTGGTTGATTCATTAAGAATATATATTCCCTTTCGTGGACAGAATGGATGGAAGTGCAATCCGGTCACTGAAACATCCAGATGCTGAGACGATCCCGATTATTGCCATGACTGCCAATGCTTTTGCAGAAGATGTACAGCTGGCCAAAAATACAGGAATGAATGAACATATCGCAAAACCACTTGATATGAATAAGCTGAATGATGTTCTGGAAAACTGGCTGTAATTAATGTCCACAGTGCGCTGAAAAAGCAGTACTTAATTTGGAGAGAATTATATGAAAAAATTTAAGATAAATGTACAGAGATATATCTGTATTTTATTATGCCTTGTTTTATATATTACTGTGTTTCCCTTTCCTGTATCAGCAGAGGAAGAAAAAAACCGGACAGTCAGAGTAGGCTGGTATGAAGGAACCTATAATACCACAGAACCAAACGGTGAGAAAAGAGGCTACAGTTACGAATATCAGCAGGCAGTGGCTGCGCATACAGGATGGAAATATGAATATGTGGAGGGAAACTGGGCAGAACTGATGAGTATGCTGAAAAATGGAGAAATCGATCTGATGGGAGATATGTCCTATGCAGAGGAACGTTCTGCTTCCATGCTCTTTTCAGAACTGCCCATGGGCGAGGATAAGTATTACCTTTATATAAATCCTTCTGATACAGATATCTCGGTTTCAGATCTGACTACATTGAATGGGAAGAGGATCGGGGTGGTGCCGGATACACTTTCTGCCAGTCGGTTCTGTGAGTGGGAGAAAAGCCATGGAGTAGACACGCAGCAGGTTGATATTACCAGTACAGATGATGCCCGTCAGAAACTACAAAATCAGAAAATTGACGGATTTGTTTTAAATGAGTCTCCACAGTGGGAAAGAGACAATATTTCTCCTGTGCTTCTGATTGGCAGCTCCTATAATTATTTTGCAATCAACAAAAAACGCCCGGATCTGAAAGAGGAGCTGGATCAGGCAATGCAGAAGATAGAAAAAGAGAATCCTTTTTATGAAGAAGATCTTTATAAGAGATATCTCTCCGCAAATTCTATTGAAACTCTTACGGATGAGGAGCAGAACTGGCTGGAACAGCATGGGGCGGTCAGGATTGGATATCTGAAAAAGGATGTGGGTGTCAGTCTTGCGGATGCAGAGTCAGGGGAACCGACAGGAATTATTAACGATTATATCAGTCTGGCTTCCGATTGTATGGGAGAAAAAAGCATAGAATTTCAGACGACAGGCTTTGATTCCCAGGAGGAAGAACTGCAGGCATTAAAGGATAACAGGATTGATATGATTTTTCATATGAACCAGAATCCATATGAAGCTGAGCAGAACGGCATTATATTGTCAAATACTGTTTTTGAAGTCAATGTTGCAGTGCTCACCGGTGTTGAAAAGTTTGATGAAAACAGGAAAAACACAGTGGCGGTGAGTAGAAATAACCTGCTGGGAAAGTGGTATATTTCTTTTAATTATCCTTTCTGGAAAATAAAGGAATATGATTCATCTGCTGAGGTTGAGAAAGCAGTTCGCAGTGGTGAGGCAGACTGCTTTGTTGTGAAGGCAGGACAGTCATTAAAGACGCTGGCAAACAGCAAAATGTACAGCGTTTTTCTTACGAAACCCGGCGATTCTTGCTTTGCAGTCACCAGGGAAAATATAACATTAATGAATATCCTGAATAAAACCATCCAGACTCTGCCTGCTTCCAGACTTTCAGGCCTGTTTTCTGTATATGAAAACGCACCGGGAAGGGTTACTCTGGCAGAATACATAAAGGATAATTTGCGGGTAGTTTCCATGAGTTTTGTAAGTGTGACCCTGGTTATTATACTGATTATAGTTTACCTGATGATGAAAGCAAGGAAAGCCCAGATTCAGGCAGAAAAGGCTAATGCTGCCAAATCGGATTTTCTTTTCAATATGTCACATGATATCCGTACACCGATGAATGCCCTGCTGGGATACAACGAGCTGATGAAAAGGGAACTGACAGATCCAAAGCTTTTGGATTATCAGGAGAAGATGGAACAGTCTGGAAATCTGCTGCTGTCTATTATCAATAATGTGCTGGACATGGCCAAAATTGAAAGCGGTAAGATGGAACTGGATGAGAATTATGTGAAGATTAGAGATGTTTATCAGGGAGTTTACAAAATTTTCCAGGCAGAAGCGGAGAAAAAGGGTATTCACCTTGAGATGGAATATGAGGTGCAGCATGAACATGTAATCTGCGATGAGACAAAGAACAGGGAAATTTTCCTCAATCTGATCAGCAATGCGGTAAAATATACAGCTTCAGGGGGAGCAGTTACCATAAGGATTACAGAGCTTGACTGTGACAGGAAAGACTATGTGAGGATACAGACTCAGGTAATTGATACCGGTATTGGAATGAGTGAAGAATTCCTGCCATCCCTGTTTGAGGCTTTTGCCCGGGAACGCAATACAACAGCCGCAAAGGTTGCAGGAACAGGTCTGGGAATGCCGATCATAAAGAAATATGTTGATATGATGGGCGGAACCATTAAAGCAGAAAGTAAGCTGGGAGAAGGAAGCAAATTTACAGTTATCATGGAATACAGGATTGCTGATAAGGGTTACTACGAGCAGGTTACGGATCCGTCCCCGGATACAGAGGAAACAGACAGGATCAGCGGAAAATATGTTCTGCTGGCTGAGGATAATGACCTGAATGCGGAAATCGCAGAGTTTATCCTGGAGGATATGGGACTTATGGTTGACCGTGTTGAGGATGGAGTTCAATGTGTGGCAAGGATGGAACAGAAACCGGCAGGGACCTACGATCTGATCCTTATGGATATCCAGATGCCGAACATGGATGGCTATAAGGCAACTCAGGCAATCAGAAGGCTGGAAGATAAGAAAAAAGCCGGTATTCCGATCATAGCTATGACAGCCAATGCATTTGAGGAAGATAGAAAAAAGGCATTTGAAAAAGGAATGAACGGACATATTGCAAAGCCTGTTGATGCAGAAAAGGTTAAGAAAACCATTCTTTCAGCTATACGATGAGATGAAGGGAATGAGGAGAAATAAGAGATGAACGGAGAGGCTCATCTCTTATTTCTTTTTAGGTAGCAGGATTCAAGCTGATTGATGAGTGCATACAAACACATGGCAAACAGGCAGAGAAGACAGATGCTCATGAGGAGCCAATCCATTTTGAACACCTGACTGGAATAAATAATCAGATACCCCAGCCCTTCTTTCGCAGCAAGAAATTCCCCAATGATCACCCCGACCAGACATAATCCGATATTTACCTTCATATTGCTGATGATCGCCGGAATCGAACTTGGAAGCACAACTTTAGTCAGTACCTGATGCCGTTTCCCGCCAAGTGTATAGATCAGCGTCATCTTTCCTGGATCCGCGGACATAAAACTGGTATACAGATTCAGGATGCTTCCGAAGATAGCCACCGACATACCGGCAACAATGATGGTGGTACGTGTGGCACCGAGCCATACGATGAGAAGCGGGGCCAGGGCGGATTTTGGCAGACTGTTTAGAACAACCAGATACGGCTCCAGGATTTCTGAAAGCTTCTTACTGAACCACAGAAGCACCGCCGTCAGGATACTGAAGACGATAACCAGAAGGAAACTTACGATCGTCTCATATAAGGTGACGCCAAGGTGCAGGAAGATGCTGCGGTCTGCGACCATGTCGAGAAAACACCGGGCAATCTTAGAAGGACTGCTAAAGATAAAAGAATCGATGATTTGATGTGAGGCGGTCAGTTCCCAGACAGACAGGAAGACAACCAGAAGGAGAACCCGGGCAGCAGCTACGAACTTTTTGTGCAGCCGGTACTTTGATAAAAAGGTTCTTTGCGCTCTAGAAGATGAGGCGGCGGTAGAGATGGCACTTGCATTGGAAGTGATATTTGTGCCAGAGGCAGCAGGAATCTCAGTCTTTGACATTCGGTTCATCTTCATTTAACTCCTTCCATATCAGATTAAAATAATTCTTGAATTCCGGCGCACTTCTGCGGTTCAACGGAGTATCGTGCTCCAGATGGAACAGCAGAGGAATCGTTTGTTTGATTGTTGCCGGACGATTAGAAAGGACAATGACACGGTCGGCAAGAGAGATCGCTTCCGACAGGTCGTGCGTGACCAGAAGTGCAGATTTTCCTTCATTCCGGATGATCTGTCCGATGTCATCGCCAACCTGAAGCCTCGTCTGATAGTCCAGGGCAGAAAAAGGTTCATCCAGAAGAAGAAGCTCCGGCTCCAGGACGAGTGTGCGGATCAGGGCAGCACGCTGCCGCATCCCGCCGGACAACTCCGAAGGCCTTGCATTCTTAAAGTCACCGAGTCCATAGATGTCAAGAAGCTCATGTGCCCGTTGCTTCGTACGCGCTGTCAGTGCGTGCTGGACTTCCAGCCCAAGGATTACGTTATTATAAATCGTGCGCCATTCAAAGAGTTCATCGTGCTGTAACATATAGCCGACATTTGTCGTGCTCTCTTTCAAAGGCTTTCCGTTGATCTTAATCTGCCCCTCTGTACAAGGCAGCAGTCCGCAGATCAGCGAAAGCAGTGTAGATTTGCCACACCCGGAAGGCCCCACAATGGCGGCAAATTCGCCTTTTTTCAATGAAAATGAGATATCAGACAGAGCCAGGGTCTCCCCTTGCAGAGTATGATACGTGTAAGAAACGTGCTGTAGATTTAAAATCTGTTCCCGAACCGGTTCCATAGAAGACCTCCTACAAGCAAAAAATAACCTATATAAGTAAGATATGCCGCAGACAGAAAACAGGTGAATAAATGTGGTGTGTGTGGTAAAATGCTGATATGGAAATGTCAGAAAGACATTAACACACCAGGAGAGGTCATTATATGTTACAAAAAATAAATTATCAAAAAGAACTGGATAGATTAATCACGGATCTGCAAAAAGAAGAAAAAGTCCCGACGCTTCTGCTTCACAGCTGCTGCGCCCCGTGCAGCAGTTATGTGCTGGAATACTTAAGCAATTACTTCAGGATCACGGTACTTTATTACAACCCGAACATTTACCCGGAGAGTGAATACAGCAAGCGCATCATCGAACAGCAGACACTGATCGGGGCGATGCATACGAAATATCCGGTGCAGTTCATTGCGGGCAGCTATGAGAAAGAGAAATTCTATGCGATGGCAAAGGGACTGGAAGAAGTAAAAGAAGGTGGCGTGCGTTGCTTCAAATGCTATGAACTCCGCTTAAGAGAGGCCGCAGAGATTGCAAAAGCCGGAGGATATGAGTACTTCACGACGACGCTCAGCATCAGCCCGCTTAAGAATGCAGCAAAATTGAATGAGATAGGATTAAAACTTGCAGAAGAGTATGGCGTGGCATATCTGACGTCAGATTTCAAAAAGAAGAACGGATATAAGCGGTCCGTAGAATTATCCGCACAGTACGGACTTTACCGGCAGGACTACTGTGGCTGTGAGTTCTCCATGCGCCAGCGTCTGGAAGAACAGCAGGCACGAAAAGAACAGTGAAAATGCATAAATGGAATTAGAAAATTGCATGGATTAAGAAAAAAATCACGTTTTAGAGTGAATAAATATGTAAATTTCTGTAATAATATTTGCTTTTACGCGGAAATGTGTTAAAATCGGAAACAGTAAACTTAAAAATGAAAGGAAGAAATCCATATGGCACAGTTATGGGGAGGCCGTTTCACAAAAGAAACAGACCAGTTAGTATATAATTTCAACGCTTCCATTACATTTGACAAAAGATTCTATAAGCAGGATATCAAAGGCAGTCTTGCACATGTAGCAATGCTTGCAAAGCAGGGAATCTTAACGGAAGAAGAAAAAGAACAGATCACAGACGGACTGAATGGCATCTTGGAAGATGTAGAATCCGGGAAATTAGAGATATCAGATAAATATGAAGACATCCACAGCTTTGTGGAAGCAACACTGATCGACCGTATCGGTGATCCGGGAAAGAAGCTTCACACCGGACGGAGCAGAAATGACCAGGTTGCATTAGATATGAAGCTTTTCACCAGAGACGAGATCCATGAGATCGATGCCCAGGTAAAGGAACTTCTGGAAGTGATCCTTCACGTGATGGAGGAAAATGTCGAGACATATATGCCTGGATTCACACACCTTCAGAAAGCGCAGCCAATCACACTGGCCCACCACATGGGAGCATATTTTGAAATGTTCCGCAGAGACCACGAGAGACTGCAGGACATCGCAAAGCGTATGAATACCTGTCCGCTCGGTTCCGGAGCACTTGCGGGGACAACCTATCCGCTGGACCGTGAGTACACAGCCGAATTACTTGGATTCGACGGACCGACACTGAACAGCATGGACGGGGTATCCGACAGAGATTACTTATTAGAACTGTTATCTGCACTCAGCATCATCATGATGCACCTGAGCAGATTCTGTGAGGAAGTCATCATCTGGAATTCGAATGAATACCAGTTCGTGGAGATTGATGACGCATACAGCACCGGAAGCAGTATCATGCCGCAGAAGAAGAACCCGGATATCGCAGAACTCGTAAGAGGTAAGACAGGACGCGTATATGGTGCGCTCAATGCACTCCTTACCACAATGAAAGGGATCCCGCTTGCATACAACAAAGATATGCAGGAAGACAAAGAATGGGCATTCGATGCCATGGATACCGCAAAAGGATGCATCACATTATTTGCCGGCATGTTAAAGACCATGCAGTTCAACAAAGACCGCATGGAAGAAAGTGCAAAACACGGATTCACCAACGCAACAGATGCAGCAGATTATCTGGTAAATCACGGTGTACCATTCAGAGATGCACACGGCATCGTAGGAAAACTTGTGCTGACCTGTATCGAGAAGAAGATCCCGTTAGATGCACTTCCGCTGGAAGAGTACAAGAAGATCTCACCGGTATTTGAAGAAGACATATATGAAGCAATTGATCTTGAGACATGTGTGAATAAGCGTATCACGATCGGAGCACCGGGAAAGGATGCGATGGAGAAGTCGATCGCAGCTTATAAGAAATATATGGCTGAATAAAAAACAAAAGTAAGGGAGAGAAAAGAAGATGGAGAAGAAATTAAGAGTAGGTATTTTAGGAGCAACAGGAATGGTTGGACAGCGTTTTATCTCATTGCTTGAAAATCACCCTTGGTTCGAAGTAGTAACAGTAGCAGCAAGCCCGCGTTCAGCAGGAAAGACATACGAAGAGGCAGTCGGCGGACGCTGGAAAATGGATACACCAATGCCGGAAGGCGTTAAGAAACTGATCGTAAAGAATGTAAATGAAGTAGAAGAAGTAGCTTCTACCGTAGATTTTGTATTCAGTGCCGTAGATATGACAAAAGACGAGATCAAAGCGATCGAAGAAGCATATGCAAAGACAGAGACACCGGTTGTATCAAACAACAGCGCACACCGCTGGACAAAAGATGTACCGATGGTAGTACCTGAGATCAACGCAGCGCACTTCGACCTGATCAAGACTCAGAAAGAGCGTCTCGGAACAACACGCGGATTCATCGCAGTAAAACCAAACTGCTCCATCCAGAGCTACACACCTGCACTTGCAGCATGGAAAGAATTCGGACCGAAGGAAGTTGTTGTAACAACATACCAGGCAATCTCCGGAGCAGGTAAGACATTCAAAGACTGGCCGGAAATGATCGAGAATATCATCCCATACATCGGAGGAGAAGAAGAAAAGAGCGAAAAAGAACCTCTGCGTGTACTCGGAACACTGGAAAATGGTGAAATTAAACTTGCAGAAGAGCCAAAGATCACATGCCAGTGCTTAAGAGTCCCTGTACTGAATGGACATACAGCAGCTGTATTCATCAACTTCGAGAAGAAGCCAACCAAAGAACAGCTGATCGAGAAACTGGAAAGCTTCAAGGGATTCCCACAGGAAGCAGAACTTCCAAGTGCTCCAAAGCAGTTCATCCAGTACCTGTCAGAAGACGACAGACCGCAGGTAAAAGCAGATGTTAACTACGAAAACGGAATGGGCGTATCTATCGGACGTCTGAGAGAAGACAGCATGTATGACTACAAATTCATCGGACTGTCACACAATACTGTCCGTGGTGCAGCAGGCGGAGCTGTGCTTTGTGCCGAAGCACTTACTGCTAAGGGATATATCCAGGCGAAATAGCCAGGGGGACGGGAAATCCGGCTTTTTTAGTGTCCCTGGTGGTACACTCACCTGCTTAGCATTCATAAGGCGAAGACATAAAAAGGCAAAAGCATAAAAAAGATGAAAGCATAAAATATAAAAGGGCGGGAACTGCAATATGTAAAAAGGCGCAGTTCCCGCCTTTTTATACGTTATATCTCCAGCAAAGAAGCCGGTCCCGCCTGCCGATACAAAATCCAATCACAAATCCGATCACAAATCCGGTCACAAATCTGAACACCAGTTTTGTCACAAGTCTGAACACGATACATCTCAGTGTTGAGAATAAAAGATGGTTTTGCTATAATAAAGTATACAATAAACTCGCTGATTACAAAGTGCCGGTGGGGACACTAAAAAAACCAAAAACACCGTCCCTATGGCCCATGAAAAGAAACGGAGGAAGCCCCTATGGACCGAGAATTATTGAACTACACACAGAACCGAGAACTTTCCTGGCTGAGATTCGATCAGCGTGTATTGGAAGAAGCAAGAGATAAGAGCGTGCCGCTATTAGAACGTATGAAATTCGTAGCCATCTTCACCAGTAACTTAGATGAATTCTTCATGATTCGTGTCGGAAGTCTCTATGACATGGTGCAGACAGACGACAGACACAGAGACAGCCGGTCGGGAATGACACCGCAGGAGCAGCTGGATGCGATCTACGCAGCAGTTGCCCCGTTATATAAAGAACGTGACAAGACCTACGCCGGGATCAAGAAAGAACTGTCCCCATACGGAGTCTGCGGACTGGACTTTAAAGAACTGGAGGCAGACGAGAAGAAATATGTTAAGAAATGTTTCAAAGAGCAGATCCTGCCGGTACTGTCACCGCAGATCGTAGACAGCAGCCACCCGTTCCCACATCTTATGAATAAAGATATCTACGTAACAGCCAATCTGAAGCATATCAATAGCAGGAAGAATAAAGACGACAAAGAAAAAGAACAGATCCTCGGAATCGTACCGGTTCCGACCTATGTATCCGATATCCTGATGCTTCCGGGACATGACATCCGTTATATCCGCATGGAGAAAGTCATCATGGAATACCTGGATCTGGTATTTGACCAGTACGAAGTATCCGACCCGAACTACATCTGCGTGACAAGAAATGCAGACGTATCTCCGGACGATGAGGCACTGGAGGTTACCGATGATTTCCGGAAACTCATGCAGAGTACCCTGCACAAACGCCGCAGGATGGCGGTAGTAAGATTAGAAACAGCGGAGAAACTGACACCGGAAATGCAGGAATACTTCTGTAAGAAATTCAAGATCACACCGGAGCAGATGTTCCGCACGAAGATGCCGATGAAACTGGATTATATGTTCTCCATCGCAGGAAATCTCCCGGAGTCCATGAAGAAAGCACTGGTCTACGAACCATTCTCCCCGCAAAAATCAGCACATGTACAGGACGGAAACATGTTAAAACAGGTGAAAAAGAATGATATCCTGTTGTTCTACCCATACGAAAGCATGGATCCATTCCTGAAGCTGATCAAAGATGCCGCGGCAGATTCGAACGTAATGACGATCAAGATCACCATCTACCGTCTGGCAAAGAAGGCAAGACTGGTGGAATACCTGTGCGCAGCTGCGGAAAACGGAAAAGAAGTCACCGTGCTGATCGAGCTGCGTGCAAGATTTGACGAGCAGAACAACATCGACTGGTCGGAACGTCTGGAAGAAGCCGGATGCCGTGTGATCTACGGATTCGACGGTTACAAAGTGCATTCCAAGATCTGTCTGATCACATACAGGAACCGCAATGACATCCAGTATATCACACAGGTCGGAACCGGCAATTATAACGAGAAGACAGCTGCTATGTATACCGATCTGTCCCTGATGACAGCCGATCCGCGAATCGGACAGGACGCCGCAGAATTTTTCAAGAATATGTCCATCGGCAATCTGCAGGGCAGCTATCAATACCTGATCGTATCACCGGTCAGCTTAAAGAGCCGTATCTTACAGATGATGGACGAAGAGATAGCAAAAGGAAGCGAAGGACGCATCATTATGAAGATGAACTCCGTGACAGATGTGGACTTCATAAAGAAAGTATCCGAGGCCTCCTGCGCCGGAGTAAGGGTAGACTTGATTGTTCGCGGAATCTGCTGTATACTACCGGGAGTGCCTGGATTTACGGAAAATGTCAGAGTGATGAGTGTGGTTGGCCGCTATCTGGAACATCCACGTATCTTCAGCTTCGGAACCGGTAAAGAGCAGAAGATCTATATCGGCTCCGCAGACATGATGACAAGAAATACAGAAAAAAGAGTAGAAGTAGCCTGCCCGGTATTAGACGGGCAGATCAGACGCCAGATCAACCATGACCTGAAGATCATGTTAAGCGATAACGTGAAAGCAAGGATCATGCAGAAAGACGGCACATATATGAAACGGACTGGCGGCATAAAAGCTGTGGACTCCCAGGCAGTCTTCATGGAAGAAGCACAGCACGGCAGCCGAGAAGAAGACCAACGGGGACGGGGATTACTGGCTTTTTTCCTGTCCCTCCGGCACAGAAAAAAATAAAAGCCATCAGGGACAGGAAAAAAGCCAGTAATTCCCGTCCCCATCGGCTCACCAAGGAGTAACACAATTACATGGGAAAAGCACTATACATTGCCGAAAAACCCAGCGTAGCGCAGGAGTTCGCCAAGGCATTGCATATCAATACACAGAGAAAAGACGGATATCTCGAATCAGCAGAAGCAATCGTAACATGGTGCGTCGGACACCTGGTCACGATGAGTTATCCGGAAGAATACGATCCGGCATTAAAAAGGTGGAGTCTTGAGACTCTGCCTTTTATCCCGCAGGAATTCAAATACGAAGTCATTCCGGCAGTGTCAAAGCAGTTCCGAATCGTATCGGGACTGCTGAACCGCACAGACGTAGACACCATCTACGTCTGTACCGACTCGGGACGGGAAGGAGAATACATCTACCGTCTGGTCGAGCAGCAGGCAGGCGTAAAAGGCAAGAACCGCCGCCGCGTATGGATCGACTCCCAGACAGAAGAAGAGATCCTGCGCGGGATCAAAGAAGCAAAAGACTTAAAAGAATACGACAACCTGGCAGCATCCGCCTACTTAAGAGCGAAAGAAGACTACCTGATGGGAATCAACTTCTCCCGCCTTCTGACATTGAAATACGGTAACAGCATCTCCAATTATCTGAATACGAAATATTCCGTCGTATCCGTAGGCCGCGTTATGACCTGCGTCCTCGGCATGGTCGTGCGCAGAGAACGGGAGATCAGGGAATTCGTAGAGACCCCGTTCTACAGAGTCCTAAGCACCATCGGAGAGAAAGGGGCAACATTCGAAGGCGAATGGCGGGCAGTCAAAGGATCAAAATGGTTCGAATCCTTCGACCTCTATAAGGAAAATGGATTCAAAGAAAAGGAAAAGGCAGAAGAACTGATCCGCTATCTAAGCAACAGCGAGTCAGACGCCAGCCAGCCCCTGACCTGTCAGATCGTGTCCATAGAAAAGAAGAAAGAAAAGAAGAACCCGCCATTATTATTCAACCTGGCCGAGATCCAGAATGAATGTTCCAAGCGGTTCAAGATCAGCCCGGATGAGACCCTCCGGATCATCCAGGAACTATATGAAAAAAAGCTCGTCACCTACCCAAGAACAGACGCCCGCGTGCTGTCGACAGCAGTGGCAAAAGAGATCCACAAGAACTTGAACGGCCTGATGCAGTACGAACCGGCAAAGCCATATCTTCAGGATATTGTGAAATTCGGCAGTCACAAAGACTTAGAGAAGACGAGATACGTCAACGACAAACAGATCACAGACCACTATGCGATCATCCCGACAGGACAGGGCATGGGAGCACTAAAAGGACTTCCAAATCTGTCACAGAGGGTGTATGATGTGATCGTAAGACGATTCTTAAGCATCTTCTACCCACCGGCTGTCTATCAGAAAGTATCGATCGTGACGAAGATCAAAGAAGAATCCTTCTTCTCAAGCTTCAAAGTACTGGCAGAAGAAGGCTATCTGAAAGTTACAGGCGTGCCGGGCAGGAAGAACGACAATAACGATAATAACGACAATACAGACAGCAGCGCAGACAGTACCGAGGACAAAGACACCGACGCAGCCTTCTTCGCCAGGATCCAGAGCCTCAAGAAAGGCATGACCCTTCCGGTGCAGTCCCTGGATATCAAAGAAGGCAAGACCTCGCCGCCGAAGCGCTACAATTCCGGTTCACTGATCCTTGCCATGGAAAATGCAGGACAGCTCATCGAAGACGAAGAACTCCGCGCCCAGATCAAAGGAAGCGGAATCGGCACCAGTGCCACCAGAGGCGAGATACTGAAGAAATTATTCAATAATAAATATCTGGCGCTCAATAAAAAGACCCAGATCGTCACGCCGACGATGTTAGGGGAAATGATCTACGATGTCGTGGACCATTCCATCCGGCCGCTCCTGAACCCGGAACTTACGGCAAGCTGGGAAAAAGGTCTGACATATGTGGCAGACGGAGATATCACATCAGATGAATATATGAAAAAGCTGGATGATTTTGTATCAAGACGCACACTTGCAGTCAAAGGTCTGAACAATCAGTATCAGATGCGGGCGTGCTATGATAAGGCAGCGCAGTTTTATAAGAAGCCGGTGAGAAAGACCGGAAAAACTAAAAAATAAAAAAGGAGAACCAACATGTCAGAACAATTAACCATCAAAAACCTCTACAACCACATGGATGAAACCATCGCAAAAGACATCTTCGAAGGAGCCACCTACCCATGGGAAATCCTTCCAAAGATCAGCGGCTTCATCAAAGAACTCGGAAAGACCCTTCCGGCAGATGAATACGATCAGGTCGGCGAAGACGTATGGATCGCCAAATCCGCAACCGTATTCCAGACAGCCTACATCCACGGACCGGCGATCATCGGAAAGAACGCAGAAGTCCGCCAGTGCGCATTCATCCGCGGAAATGCGATCGTCGGCGAAGGTGCAGTCGTAGGTAACTCGACAGAACTTAAGAACGTCATCCTGTTCAACAAAGTACAGGTGCCGCACTATAATTACGTGGGCGATTCCATCCTCGGCTACAAATCCCATATGGGGGCCGGATCCATCACATCCAATGTCAAATCCGACAAAAAACTCGTCGTAGTAAAAGCCGGAGACGAAAGGATCGAGACAGGTCTTAAGAAATTCGGAGCCATGCTCGGAGACGAAGTAGAAGTCGGCTGCGGCAGCGTACTGAATCCGGGAACCGTGATCGGAAGCCACAGCAACATCTACCCACTGTCAAGCGTCAGAGGATTCGTACCGGCACACAGCATCTACAAGAGACAGGGCGAAGTAGTGGAGAAAGTAGAAGAGTAATCAACACACGGAGGAAAAATCAATGAACAAAATAGCATTCATCGGCGTAGGCATCATGGGCAGATCCATGGTCCGCAATCTCATGAAAGCAGGATTCGAATTACACATCTACGCCAGAACCAGATCCAAAGTCGAAGACGTGATCAGCGAAGGAGCCACCTTCCACGACACCATCGCAGACTGCGTAAAAGACGCAGAAGCAGTCATCACCATCGTAGGCTTCCCGACCGACGTAGAAGAAGTCTACTTCGATGCAGGCAACATCTTAGACAGCGCAAAAGAAGGCGCATACCTGATCGACATGACGACCACAAGCCCGATGCTGGACCAGAAGATCGCAGAAGAAGGAACCAAAAGAGGCTTCCACGTACTGGACGCACCGGTCACCGGCGGTGACACTGGGGCAAAGAACGGTACACTCTCCATCCTGGTCGGCGGTTCCAGAGAAGACTACGAAGCCTGCATGCCGTTATTCGAGGCGATGGGAACCAACATCAACTACCAGGGAGGATCCGGATGCGGCCAGCACGCCAAGCTTGCGAACCAGATCATGATCGCCGGTACCTTATCCGGAGTCTGCGAGGCACTCACCTATGCGAAGGCCAAAGGCCTTAACCTTCAGACGGTTCTTGATTCCGTATCGACCGGAGCGGCAGGAAGCAAACAGTTAGATACCTTCGGACCCAAGATCCTGGCAGGAGACTACGCACCGGGATTCTTCCTGAAGCACTTCGTCAAAGACATGAAGATCGCCCTTACCGAAGCGAACATGAGCAATCTCAATCTGGACGTATTAAGCCAGGTGCTTGCCAACTACGAACTCCTCCAGGCAGAAGGCTGCGGAGATCTCGGCACCCAGGCACTGATCAAGTACTACGAAGAAGAGATGGACGTATAAAACATGTCGAAAAAAAGACAAAAAATAGGGAAAATTGTATAAATTGTTGATACATAGTTGAAGCCTGCTTAAAGATATGATAAAATCATATATGTTTATGAATGGATGAGGGATGTGGGCAAAAAAATGATATATAATAATCCCAGTTATTTGTGTTTCAAAAACAGAAAACCGAATATAGAGATATTACATAACACTTATAAAATGTATAAATATGCGAAGAGCTCGAGAGATACCCTTCCTTCCATTGGTATGAAATGATAAGAATACCGGGGGGGGGGTATTTTGGTGCGCAAAAAATTGCGCAGAGAAGAAAAAGATATAATGAATTTATTCCAACTTATAAGAAACCGATAAAAAAGCAGAGAATAAAAATAAAGGAGTAACCACCAGATGAAAGAATGTTACATAGATATGCATTGCCACATTCTGCCGGGAGTCGATGACGGGGCGAAAGACCTTGCCGAGACGAAGAAGATGCTTGAGATCGCATACGCAGAAGGAATCCGGTGTATCATAGCAACCCCTCACCACCATCCGCACCGCGGAAAGGCGCCGGCAGAGAAGCTCCGTGAAAGAGCAAAGCTTGTGCGCGAAGCAGCACACGAGATCGACGAACGCTTCCGGGTATACCTTGGAACGGAAGTCTATTTCGGACAGGATGTTGCAGATAAATTAAAAGAAGGAAAGATCCTTTCGATGAACCGCAGAGAGTATGTACTGGTAGAATTCCCGCCCTCACAGACATACAGCTACATCAGACAGGGAATCCAGCAGCTGCAGTTCGCAGGATACGAAGTCATACTGGCGCACGTCGAGCGCTATCACTGCATCGCCGAAGATGTAGAACTTGCGGAAGAACTGTACGATATGGGTGTGAACCTGCAGGTAAATGCAGACAGCATCACCGGGGGATCCGGCCGTAAGATCAGAAAGTTCATCGAAGAACTGATGAACCGCGACCTGGTATTCTGCGTCGGAACCGATGCACACGATACAAAGTACAGACCGCCGAAGATGAAGAAGGCGGCCGCTCACGTAGAGAAACGATACGGAGAAGATTATACAAGGAGGATATTCTACAGCAACGCCAAGAGTATGCTGAAGAAGAGAGATTAAGATGAACCGAGAAAATTATGGAATGATGAATCAGGAGATTCAGGATGACGAAGTTACCATTGATCTGATGGAATTATTCAGCGCCTTATGGGCAAAGAAGACGATAATTATTCTGTCTGCGGTATTCATGGCACTGGTAGCGTTCGTCGGAACGAAGATGTTCGTGACACCGAAGTACACGTCAGTAACGAAGCTCTTCGTTATGACGAAGAATGACGACACCTCAGCAAGCGCAACCTACACAGACTTACAGACAGGAAGCATGCTGACGAAGGACTACATGGAACTGGTAAAGAGCCGCCCGGTACTGGAGAAGACCATCTCCAAGCTGAAGCTTGATGTGACACCGGAAGAACTGGCAGGCATGATCACCACAGAGACACCGACCGACACACGTATCATGAGCATCAGCGTGACGGACGATGATCCGAAAGAAGCAAAGCAGATCGCAGACACACTCAGAAAAGCAGTCAGCGTACAGATCACAGAGATCATGAATGCAGATTCTGTCAACACCGTAGAAGAAGGAAACCTTCCGACCAGCCCGTCTTCCCCGAATGTCAAGAAGAACATGATGCTCGGTGCACTGCTCGGACTTGTCATCTCTATGGGATTCGTTGTACTGATCTTCATCTTAGATGATACGGTCAAGACTCCGGATGACGTAGAAAAATACCTCGGACTGAATGTACTGACTTCCATTCCAATCCAGGAAGGAAGCAGCGCACCGAAGAGGGCAAAGCAGCAGAGAGAATCAAGAAATGCTGTAAAAAGCAGAAGATAGGAGAAGGACATGGCAGAGATAGTATTAAAGAATCTAACGAAAGATTACCGGAGCAACGAAGCATACAAGACCCTTCGTACCAACATCGAATTCTCCGGATCAGATAAGAAAGTAATCGTATTCACAAGCTGTACACCGAACGAAGGAAAGAGTACCGTGACGATGGGACTCGCAGCGTCCCTCGCAGAAGGCGGCAAGAGAGTCCTGTTCGTGGATGCAGACCTTCGGAAATCTGTCCTGATGGGACGGCACAGAGTCACAGGAGAAGTGAAGGGACTGACACACTTCCTCTCCGGACAGGCTGACGTAAAAGAAGTAATCTTAAGAACACAGGAACCGAACCTCTTCGTGACATTCGCAGGACCGGTTCCGCCGAACCCGGCAGAACTGCTCGGCAGCAGAAGATTCGAAGCATTCCTTGACGGTGCAAGACAGGCATATGATTATGTGATCATTGATGCGCCGCCGCTCGGAAGCGTTATCGATGCGGCGATCATAGCAAAATTCTCAGATGCATCCGTGATGGTCATCTCAGCGAAGACGATCAGCTACAAGTTCGCCAGAGTGGTAAAAGACCAGCTGGAGAAGGCAGACTGCCCAATCCTCGGCGTGGTATTGAATAAAGTAGATATGAAACAGAACAAGTATTATGGTAAATACTATGGTAATTACTATGGCAGTTACGGAGAAAACGGAAAGAAATAGAGGGTGAGCGTATGAACCAGCGCGTGGTTACCGGTCTGTTGACGGCCGGATGTATAGCACTGGCGGGTGCAGGATATATGACCTATAAGAATCAGGACCGCACTGCACCGGAGATAAAAGTAGACCGGAGTGAAAAGATTGCCTATACAGAAGGAGAAGACTACGGAAAGCTTCTGGAAGGCGTGACGGCACAGGACGATAAAGACGGAGATCTGACCAGTGAGGTGTTCGTAGAAAAGGTTGTACCGGTAAGTAAGAAGAAGGCGGTTGTCTATTACGGTGTTACAGACAAGGCGAATAATGTAGGAACAGCAAGCAGGGAAGTGACTTATCAGGCAGCTGAAGACAGTGATGCGGCAGAAGATACCGCACAGGCTACGGCTTCGGAAGAAGCATCGGAAGATACCACACAGAAGACGAAAAAGAAATCCAAAAAAGCAAAGGCTAAGAAGACCGCTGAAGAAAAGAAGGCAGAAGAGACCGCGCAGGATGCAGCGGCAGCCGAACAGCAGAGTACAGACCAGCAGAGTGAGGCACTGCAGCCGAATGGCACACGTCCGGCAATGAAGCTTGCCGAAGAAGCGAAGACGATAGCCAGAGGAACATCATTCAATGCACTGAATGAAGTGACAGATGCAGTGGACGACAAAGACGACAGAGACACCTTGTTCCGCGGACTTCACATCGACGGTAATTACAATGTGAACCAGGCAGGAACCTATACATTACAGTATTACGTACAGGACAGTGACGGTAATACCTCAGATCCGATCACATTTACACTGACTGTACAGTAACAGACGAAGGATGAATGATATGAGACAGAGACTTCTGGAAATGGAAAGAAAGAACCTGATAGGAAAACTGATCACACTGATCCAGCTTCTGGTATCGGTGATCTGCATCGTGACTGTGGCAGGCAGTGGGATGCTGCCGAAGAAGTACCTGATCTTCCTGATCGGGACACTGGCAGTACTCTTTGGTGCGACACATATCCTGCAGTATCCGAAGAATAAGGTGCTGCGCTATACGGGTATGATCATCAGTCTCCTGATGACCATCATACTGGCGGCGATCAGCATGGGAATGATGAAGACCGATGATGTACTTAAGAAAGTCGGCGGAGCCACCTACAAGACGGATAACATGGTCGTGGTCGTGAAGAAAGGTGATTCTGCGAAGAACATCGAAGATGCCGTGGATTACCGGTTCGGTTATCAGACGGCGGTGGATCAGAAGAATACTGATAAGATGATCAAGGAAATTGAATCTGAAGTTGGAAAAGATGTAAAATCGGAAGAATATAGTTCTTTGACGGATGAGGCACAAGCATTGCTGGATGGAAAAGTAGATGCGGCAGTGTTCAATGAAGGCTATATGAGTATGATTGATGAGTCGGTCGAGGGGTTCTCGGAGAAGGTCAAGATTCTGTATCAGTATGGAATTAAGACGAAGGTAAAAAGTGAGGAGAAAGCTGACGTGACGGAACCATTCAATGTGTTTATCAGCGGTATTGATGTGGCTGGTTCTATTACAACGAACAGTCGAAGTGATGTAAATATTATTATGACGGTGAATCCGAATACAAAGCAGATCCTGCTCACAACGACACCTCGAGATTATTATGTGACGATTCCAGGTGTATCGGGTGATGCAAGGGATAAGCTGACACATGCGGGTATCTATGGAGTGGATGCATCTATGGCAACACTGGAAAATCTGTATGGAATCGACATTAGTTACTATGCAAGAGTAAATTTTACTTCACTTGAGACGATAGTGGATGCGCTTGGCGGTGTGGATGTGAATTCGGAAGTAGAGTTTGAAAAGAATGGATATAGCTTCCATAAAGGCGTAAATCATATGAATGGTGCGCAGGCACTTACTTTCTCAAGAGAGAGATATAGCTTTGCAGAGGGAGATAACCAGCGTGGTAAGGATCAGGAAGCGGTATTGACTGCGATTATTCAGAAAGCCACATCTCCGGCAATCATTAAGAGTGCTAACGAGATCTTGACAACGGTCAGTGATTGTGTAGAGACGAATATGACATCGGATGAGATGGCAAAATTCATTAACATGCAGCTTAATGACGGGGCAAGCTGGAATATTGAATCGCAGGCGGCGTCCGGTAAGGGAGATACGCAGGCTTGTTATTCGTCGGGATCGCAGTTGTTGTATGTGATGTGGCCGGATGAAGCGGTAGTAGCAAATGTAAGTGATAAGATGCAAAAAGTATTAACAGAGAAATAGTATAGGAAAAGAGAAATAGGTTATGAAAATACAAGAGAAGAAAAAAGTTCATATTCGGTGGATGTTGGTCTGCTATGATATATTGATATATTTATTGTCGGCAATATTATTGCTGTGGCTTTACGGAGGAAATGATAAATTATCATATACATGCATACTTCAACAGATGTGTATATCTATGGTGTGCATATTTGGCATCCGCCTGCTTGGAAATATATATGGACAGGTATGGAGATATGGAGGCATTCAGTGCTATATGCGTCTGATCTTTGCAGATGGAACAGCATGTGTGCTCTATATGATCATAGAATTTCTTCTTCCTGTTGAAAGCATTACTTTTGCGAGAATGCTTTCACTTGTAAGTGTGGATCTGCTTGGAGCATTAACGATGCGCATGCTGTACCGCTATGCATATAAATGTGGGAACAGCAATGATATGCAGGGTAGATTCTGGGCGGTGCTTCTGAAGATATTCTCGGGAATTGATGCAGGACGTGAAAAAGAAATCCAGAAAATTAAAATTGCGATTATCGGTGCAGGCCGCGTAGGTGTCGGTCTTGCAGAAGAACTGCTGAATAACGAGCAGGCATCCTATGTTCCAAGATGCTTTATTGATATTAACAAGGAAAAAGTAGGACGTGAGATTCAGGGGATTCCTGTATGGTCGGAAACGGATGCAACATTATCGAAGCTGGATGATTATGAAGTGCAGGAGATTATCTTTGCAATCCCGTCTATGGAGACAGATAAGAGAAAAGAACTGTATGATTATTATAAGAATGCCGGCTATAAAGTAAAAATCTATGATTATCCGACGATGTATGCTGCCGGAGGAAAAAGATATTTGAGAGAGTTCGACATTGAAGAATTACTTTTTAGAAAGCCACTGGTAGTTGCGGATGAACAGACGAATGCATATTACAAAGATAAAGTAGTATTGATCACCGGTGGCGGCGGTTCGATTGGATCGGAGCTCTGTCGTCAGATGGCTAAGATGCAGCCGAAACAGCTGGTTATTCTGGACATCTATGAAAATGGTGCTTATGATGTACAGCAGGAACTGAAAATTGCTTACAAAGGAAAATTAAAGTTACAGGTTGAGATTGCGTCAATTACGAATCGAAAGGCAATGGCAAGAATATTCGAACAGTACCATCCGCAGATCGTAATTAATGCTGCTGCGCATAAGCATGTACCATTGATGGAACATAATTGCATTGAGGCGATTGAAAACAATATATTTGGAACGAAAAACATGGTGGAATTATGCGAAGAATATGGTGCGGAACGATTTATGATGATATCCACGGATAAGGCAGTCAATCCAACGAATGTCATGGGTGCCACAAAGCGTATGTGCGAGATGATCGTACAGAGTGCAAGTACACATGGAAATGTAAAGTATAGCGCAACTAGATTCGGCAATGTGCTTGGAAGTGCGGGATCGGTGATCCCGCTGTTCAAAAGACAGATCGCAAATGGCGGTCCTGTGACAATTACAGACAAGAGAATCATCCGGTACTTTATGACGATACCGGAAGCGTCTCAGTTGGTACTGCAAAGTGGAGCAATGGCACAGAATGGTGAATTGTTTGTTCTGGATATGGGAAAACCTGTGAAGATCATGGATCTTGCCGAGAATATGATCCGCTTATCCGGAGTACAGGGGATTGAGATTGTTGAGACAGGACTTCGTCCGGGCGAAAAGCTTTATGAAGAGTTATTGGTAAAGACAGAAGAACTGGACAAGACAGAGAACAGTATGATTTTTATCGAAAGAGATTCTGCGCTCAGTGCAGCCGAAATTGATGAGAAACTTGCAATGTTGAAGGAAGCATGCGCTACGGATGACGATTTGAAGGCGAAAGAAGCGTTGCGAAGAGTTGTTCCAACATTTAAAAAACCGGAAGAAGTTAATAAAACAGCATTTAAAAAACAATATAAAGAAAATGAAGAAAATTCGAAAAAAGGAATGAAAGTTGCATTGTTTTAATGAGGATAGAAAGGAAGTATAAATTATGAAAATTCCATTTTCACCACCAGATATTACAGAAGAAGAAGTCGAACAGGTTGCAGAAGCATTAAGATCGGGATGGATTACAACAGGTCCGAAGACGAAAGAGTTAGAACGACAGGTGGCAAATTTTTGTGGAACAAGTAGGGCTGTATGTCTGAATTCTCAGACAGCATGTGCAGAAATGACCTTGCGTTTATTAGGAATTAAAGAAGGCGATGAAGTCATTACATGTGCGTATACATATACTGCAAGTGCGTCTGTAGTATGTCATGTAGGGGCAAAACTCATTTTAATTGATACTCAGAGAGATTCTCTTGAAATGGATTATGAGCAGTTGGAAAATGCGATTACTGAAAAAACAAAAGTAATTATTCCAGTAGATCTCGGTGGAGTGCCATGTGATTATGATAGGATTTTTTCTATTGTAGAACGTAAGAAAGACTTATTCCATCCGGCAAATAAAATACAGGAAAGCATCGGCAGAGTGATTGTTATGGCAGATGCAGCACATGCTTTTGGTGCAACCTGGAAAGAAAAACCAGTTGGAAGTATTGCAGATTTTTCAAATTTCAGCTTCCATGCAGTTAAGAATTTTACAACTGCAGAAGGTGGTGCTGCTGTTTGGAAAGATATTGCTGGAATTGATAACGAAGAAATTTATCATCAGTATCAGTTGTTATCACTTCATGGTCAGTCAAAAGATGCACTTGCGAAAACGCAGCTTGGAGCATGGGAGTATGACATCATTGGACCTTGGTTTAAATGCAATATGACTGATGTTGTAGCTGGAATCGGACTGGCACAGATGAAGAGATATAAAGGCTTGCTTGAACGTCGAAAAGAAATTATAGGAAAATATGATTCAGCATTTAAGCCAATCGGAATAGAGGTATTAGATCACTATACGGAAAGCCATCAGTCATCAGGTCATTTGTATATAACAAGAGTTCCAGGAATTACGCTTGAGCAAAGGCATGAGATTATTGTAAAAATGGCAGAAGCAGGTGTTGCCTGCAATGTGCATTATAAGCCGTTGCCAATGATGACTGCATACAAAAATATGGGATTTGATATTAAAGATTATCCTAATGCATATAAGAGATTTGAAAATGAGATTACTTTACCGCTTCACACAAAACTTACAGATGAAGAAGTGGATTATGTGATCAAGCAGTTTAGTAGAATTGTGAAAGAATATATTTAAATGTAATAGCAGAAATGGGAGATACAGATGTTACGAGAATGGGAGAAATTACCAAAATTTATGCAGACGGAGGAAGTTCGTCCATATTATGACAGTTTAAAAAAGAAAAAAATTAGTTTGGCTTTAAAAAGAGGATTTGATGTATTTGCTGCATCTGTTATGCTCGTAACATTTTCTCCTGTATTAATTACTATCTCAATTATGATTGTAAGAGATTCTAAAGGAGGAGTGTTTTATCGTCAGGAGCGTGTTACACAATATGGGAGAAAATTCAAGATATTTAAATTCCGAACAATGGTTGCTAATGCTGATAAAATTGGCACCCAAGTCACCGTATCCAATGACAGTAGAGTTACAAAGATAGGCGAAAAACTTCGTAAATATCGTTTGGATGAATTGCCGCAGTTAATAAATATTATTTTAGGCGATATGACGCTTGTAGGAACTAGACCGGAAAGTACGCATTATGTAAAAAAGTATACACCAGAAATGTTTGCTACGTTGTTATTACCGGCGGGAGTTACATCTGAGGCAAGTATAAAATATAAAGATGAAGCAGAGTTATTGGATAAAGCAGACGATGTGGACAAAGTATATGTAGAAAAAGTGCTACCGGAGAAGATGAAATACAATCTTGAAAGTATTAGGAAATTTAGTTTTATACATGATATAGGAACAATGATAAAAACAGTTTTTGCAGTGATTAGGTAGGAAGTGTATATGGAAAAAGGATTAGTATCAGTTATTACGCCAACATATAATTGTGCGAAATTTATAGGGGAAACAATTGAATCTGTTCAGGCACAAACTTATCAGCAATGGGAAATGATTATTGTTGATGATTGCTCGACAGACAATACAAAAGAAATTGTCGATAAATATATAAAAGAAGATAGTAGAATAAAATATTTTTGCTTAGAAAATAACTCTGGAGCTGCCGTTGCAAGAACAAAAGCAATGGAGTTGGCAAATGGGGAATATATGGCTTTTTTAGATTCTGATGATATTTGGCCAGAAGAAAAATTGAAAAAGCAATTAGCATTTATGAAAAAGTATGATGTTGCATTTTCTTGTACAGCGTATGAACAAATTGATGAAAATGGGAAATCGTTAAATAAAATTATAAAGACAGTACCAAAGGCTGATTATAATCGAGTGCTTTTAGATTGCCCAGTAGGAAATTCTACGGTTATGTACAACGTAGAAAAGATGGGGAAATTTGAAGTCCCTAATATTAGAAAACGAAACGATGATGCTTTGTGGCTTCAAATGTTAAAAAAAGAAAAATACATTTATGGTATGAGATCGGTACTTATGAAATACCGCATAAGACAAAATTCTATTTCAAGTAATAAATTTAAGGTAATTAAATATCATTGGATTTTATATAGAGATATAGAACATCTGAGCATAGCCAGAAGTGTTTTTCATATAGCATATTGGTGTGTGATTAAATTGCTAAAAATTAAGTAAGGAAATAAATATGAAAATATCAGTATTAGTTCCTACGTTAGGAACAAGAAAAAAGGAAATTAGACGATTATTAGAAACACTGGAAAAACAGTCATATAAAGACTTTGAAATTATATTTGTAACGCAGGATAATCATGAAATTGTAAAAGATATAATTTGTAAATATAGTAATTTGGATATAAAGCAAATTGAAATGAGTGTAAAAGGATTATCACGAGCTAGAAATAGAGGATTAGAGCAGGTATCAGGCGAGATAGTAGTATTATCTGATGATGATTGTTGGTATCCTGCAAATGCATTTGAAATTATTGTAAATGCATTTAAAAAAAGACAATGTGCTAAAATTGTGTTATCACAGATTTTTGATCCGGAAAAAAATATTCCATATAAAAATTATACTTCCAACGAAGAGTATGTAAAAAACAAATTACAGCTCATGTCAAAATCGTCTATTGAAGTTGCATTCAAGAAAGATTTAGTGCTGAATAAAAAATTTGATGAACGTTTAGGTTTGGGAAGCGAATTTGTATGTGGAGAAGAAGTGGATTTCCTTTTAAGTAATTATGAAAAAAATGCAATCTTTTATATACCAAAGGTAACGGTTTATCATAAAAAGAAAGAAAATGGTAGTAGCAACAAACAAATTATTGCTAAAGGGGCAATTTATGGAAAGAATTTTAATATATTTATTTGTTTATTAGTTTTACTTAGAGATTTGATGTTAAAAAAAGAAAATAATTTTAAATACTTTTTTGAGGGATATAATGAATATTTTAAAAGAACAAATTAAACTGTCAGTAGCTTATCCTGGATGGCGTTCGGCAATAAAAAAAATAAAATCAAATAAAAATAAAAAGATTTTTTTATTTGGAACACCTATGCATGGCAATTTGGGGGATCATGCGATCGCAATCCAAGAACAATATTTTTTTGAAGATTTTTTCCCGGACTATGAATATTTTGAAATATTGATGCCTATGTATCATACACAAAAAGAAATAATAAAAAATACAGTAACACCTGAAGATTTAGTTGTAATTTCGGGTGGTGGATGGATGGGGAACTTATGGATACATAATGAATGTGTTATACGTGAGATTGTGCAGAACTATCCAAATAATAAGATCATTATTCTTCCGCAAACAGTATATTATACTTCAGACGAACTGGGAGAGAGGGAATACAGAATAACAAATGAAATATTAAAAAAACATAGTAATTTACATATTTTTGTAAGAGAAAGGAAGTCTTACAATTTTATAAAACAAAAATTTGAATTTACAGGAAACTCGGATGTATATTTAATGCCAGATATGGTTTTGTATGGGAAAAATATAATAACAAAGGAAAAATGTACTGGATATGAGAAAGTGATAAATGTATGTATTCGAGAGGATTGCGAATCTGAGCAAGAAAATATTGATGATTTTTATGAAAAAATAAAACAAAATTATAATATTAGAAAAGTTAGTACTGTTATAAAATCGCCAGTTGTTTTAAGAAAGCGAATAAGCGAGTTGCAAAAGTCGTGGGAAACTTTTGAAAATGCGGAAATTACTATAACAGATCGTTTACATGCAATGCTGTTTTCTGTATTAAATGGGACTCCATGCATTGTTTTAAATAATAAAACTGGTAAAGTTTTTGGAGTGGCAGATTGGCTTGATGATACAAATATGATTGTAAGAGCTAATTCGTTAAGTGAAGTGCTTGAAAAATTAAAGAGAACAACTATATGGGAACATAAAAAATATGATAGAGAAAAATTGCTAAACTATTTTGAAAAAATGGCAGACGTAATACGAAAGGATTAAGTATGGAAATTAAAAGATTGTTAGTTATCAATGTACCAATTAAGAATTGTAATCTTAAATGTGAATATTGTTATATTTCAGCATTGAAAGAAAATGAAAAAGGAGCAGCTAAATTTTTATATACTCCAGAGCATGTTGGCAAATGTCTTTCAAAAGAGAGGTTAGGAGGCACTTGTATTATAAATCTAACGGGAGGAGGAGAAACTCTTATTCCGAAAGAAATGCCGCAATATATTTACCAATTATTATTGCAAGGACATTTTTTAGAGGTTGTAACAAATGGAACATTGACAAGTCGATTTGATGAAATTGCTGAGTTTCCAAGAAATTTGTTAGAGCATTTGGAATTCAAATTCTCTTTCCACTATGCAGAGTTAAAGAAAAAAGGATGGCTAGATAGATACTTTTCAAATGTGAAAAAGATGTGGGAAAAGGGATGTTCGTTTACTGTTGAGTTAATGCCTTATGATGGATTGATTGATGATATTGATGAAATTATAAATCTTTGTAAATCAGAACTAGGAGCAGCATGTCAAATTACAGTAGGACGAAATGATTTGACTGAGAAAAAAGATCTTTTGACATCAATGTCAAGAAAAGAGTATGAGTCTGTTTGGAGAAAATTTGATTCTACAATGTTTGATTTCAAATTGGATATTTTTCAGAAAAAAATAGATGATTTTTGTTATGCGGGAGCTTGGACTTTGTACGTTGATTTAGGAACTGGGGCTGCTAAGCCATGTTATGGACAGCTTAGTAATCAAAATATATTTAAAAATCCTGAACAACCAATAATCTTTAATCCAGTGGGAAAACATTGCAGACAGCCATATTGTTATAATGGTCATGCATTTTTAACCTTGGGAGTAGTTCCAGAATTAGAAACACCAACATACGCTGACATTCGTAACAGAGTATGTGAAGATGGTAGAGAATGGTTATCGAAAGAAGTTAAAGATGCATTTTCACAAAAATTAGCTGATAACAATGAAGTATGGGATGAAAAGAAAAAGAATAGTTATGAAAGAAAGTATCCGTTTATATTTTTCAAAACGGCATTATATGACTGGAAAGAAATATATAATAAAGTTATAAGAAAACGCAAGAAATAAGGTGCGATATGAGTAATGGACAAAGAAATATAAAACAGAAAAGTATAATACTTGCAATTATATTGGTGATATATATTTATGTTCCATACTTTGCGAATATTTTAGAAAATACTTTTAAAATTTCAGCGTTATATGAATATATGATTTATATGATGCTTGCGATAATAGCAATAGGAACGACAATGAGCATGAATAAACGTGTGCTTACATTTTTGTTTGTTTTTTGTTCTGCGATAATCATTAATTATATAGTAGTGCCTTATCGGTATTATGTATTTATAGAAGGCATACAAGCGTTGGTTGGCGTAGCAGTTCCATGTTTGTGTGTTTCAAATAATATATTTGATATAAGAATATTTGTTGAAAAATGGTGGAAATTTTCTAAATTAAATTTACCGTTGGTATTAGTTGCAGTTGTCTTACTTAAACAAGGGCTAGTGCATTATTCAATATTTACAAGTATATGTGTACCAAATGTATTTATTGGTTCTTACATGGTACTTCAGGGAATTGAAAAAAGAAAATGGTTATATATTAATGTTGCTATTAATATTCTTGTGACTGCTGTTTTGGGTGGGCGTATGTCTGCAGTAATATCAGCGTGTATGATTTTATTTGCATATGTATATTCAGGTAAAATAAAGTTATGGAAGAAACTAATAATTATTGTAGGACTGGTAGTATCGGCATATATTTTGCTAAACAATTTAATAGATATTTTATATTGGGTAAGCCAAAAACTAGCACAATATGGAATGCAATCTCGAAGTGTTACTTTGTTGATAAATCAAATAAAAAGCAATGAGATATACTTGACCAACAGGGATTATATTTATACGGCATGTGTAGAGTATATAAGAGGTAGAGTCGGTTTGCCAGGAGGATTCGGAATTCCGCTATATATTACTTCGGGTGAATATTATTATGCACATAATGTTGTTTTGCAATTTTTGACATTTTTCGGAATATGGGGAACTATCATTATTCTTGGAATTACATTGATTCGTGCAAGAACGATAAAGTATATTGCACCTTTAAAGTGTAAAAAATTTATGTATTTTATGCTGCTATGTTATATAGGCATCGGAATGACAGGATCGAGTATATGGATTCATTATTTATCAACTATTTTTATTGCTATTTTCTTTTTTGGAAATAGCAAGATTTATCAGTCAATAGAAGTGAGTTAGATATGAAACTTTTTCTTAAAAAAATCATTAAAAAATATAGAGATATGTCAGTAGAAATGAAGGCTGCGTCTTGGTATGCAGTGGGAAATATAATACAAAAAATTGCGCCTTGGTTGGTAATGATTATACTGACACATTACTTAGCTACTGAGGAATATGGAATATATAGTATATTTATGTCCTGGCTAGAAATATTTGAGATTATTATAACATTGAGAATATACAGCAATGGTTATGTTGCAGGATTAGTAAGGGACGATGAAAATAGGATAACATATACAGCAACTATGCAATCATTGAGTATTGTATTGATTGTGATTTGGACGTTAATGTATTTAATGTTTCACAAGGGCATTAATTATATTACTGGAATAAGTACTCCGTTAAGTATACTGATGATATGTTCTTTTATAGGAACTATCAGTTTCGGATTGTGGTCATCAAGACAAAGAGTTGATAACCAATATAAGAAAATGTTATTTGCAATAATTGTATATGGTCTTATCGGACCTATCGTTGGTGCATTAACCGTTTTCCTTAATTTAGATAATCCTATATTTTATGTTATAGCTACAAGGACAGTAATTCAGTTAGGGGTTGCAATTCCGTTTTTTATATCAAATTATAAAGGTACATCCATATTATGGAAAAAGGACTATGCAATAGATGCATTGAAATATAATTTGCCATTGATGCCATATTACTTATCGATGATATTATTAAATCATTCGGATCGTTTAATGATACAAAAAATTGAGGGTTATGAAGATGCTGCTTTATATAGTGTATCATATAGTGCAGCTATGGTCATCTTTGTTATAAGTGGTGCGTTGAATTTATCTTTACAGGCATGGCTGTTTAAGGAATTAAAGTTAAAGGATTCGTCGAAAGATAAAAGTAAATTGATAACAGTCGGGACAATTATAGTTGCTTTTTGCGCTATTGCGGAAATTGTAATGGCTCCAGAAATAATTTTGATTTTAGGAGGGAAAAAATATTTAGAGGCAATATGGGTTATGCCGCCATTAGCAATTAGTGTTATTGTTATGTATATATATCAACAATATGTAAATATTTTGTTTTACTATAAAAAGACAAAATTTATTTTGTTTGCGTCAGTATTTGCAGCAGTGTGTAATATAATTTTAAATGCTATTTTTATTCCGATTTTTGGATATGTTGCTGGTGGGTATACATCATTAGTAAGCTATTTAATAGTTATGATTTTATATTTTGTATTAGCAAGAAAAGAATGTATTGATAATGAGATACAAATGAAAAATTATTTTAATACAAAATTGCAAATGACAATACTTATAGGTACGAGTATTGTGGCATTGTCTATGGTTGCTGTATATAAAAATGCAGTTGCTAGATATTTGTTGGCTTTAATGATGTTTGTATTGTTGGTTGCGACAAGGAAAAAATGGATACCAGAACTGAGAAAAGGAAAGAAAGTATGAAAAAGAAAAAACGATTAATTTTTATGCTATTTTTTCTCATAATACTTTTTACAGTAGGATATATAATTTTACCACGTATTAGAGTAAAAACTGAACAAGAGAAATGTGACAAAATATATGCAAATAAAATATTAAAATTGCCGGACAAAGAAAAAGCTAATGTAGGATTTACGTGTACAGGGCTTTATTGGGATAAAGAAGAAGAGTGTTTTTTTATAGGAAATGCAGGTAAATATAAGCCTAATGATAAAACTTTCCATGCTTCTATCGAAATAGTTGAAAAGGATTTTTCGGCTATTAAAGGAGATATACCTTGTTATTTAAAATTTGAGAATATGAGAGATATACAAGGAGTTACTAAGTCAACAGATGGAACTATCTGGTTATGTTCTTATGGAGAAAATAAAGTTCGCCATATAGACGAAAAAGGAAATGAATTAGGAAATTTTGATATAAAAGAACCATCTGGCATTGCAAATGATAGTAGGAGTAACACGCTTTGGATTTTGACGAATAATTATTTATATAATTGTTCATATGATGGCGTAGTACAAAAAACAATTAAAATACATATAAAAGGACAAGATCAATTGTTTTTAGACGAAAAAAATGATTTGATATATTTTTCTGCAGGTGCAGACTATCATGGAGATAGCTATATTTATACAGTTGACTTAAAAACAAGTAAAGTTAAACCATTATATGTATTGAAAGATTCATATGCAATTGAAGGGATTACGATTGTTGATGATGTATTGTACGTGCTAAATGATGGTTATTATCATGACGCTGAAACGCCAATCAATCAAGTTAATATGTATTTTTTAAATAAGATACAAACCAAAGAAAATTATCAATAAATGGGGGAAAATATAATGAAAATAGCAGTAGCAGGAACAGGATATGTGGGACTTTCTATTGCCACATTATTATCTTAAAATCATGAGGTAATGGCAGTTGATATTGTTCCAGAAAAGGTGGAGAAGATTAATAAAAGGATCAGTCCGATACAGGATGAATACATCGAAAAATACTTAAAGGAAAAAGAGTTAAAACTGACGGCTACGTTAGATGCGGAATCTGCGTATAAGGATGCTGATTTTGTTGTTATTGCTGCACCGACAAACTATGACAGCAAGAAAAATTTCTTTGATACGTCAGCAGTAGAGGCTGTGATTAAGTTGGTTATTGAATATAATCCAGATGCAATTATGGTAATTAAATCTACAATCCCGGTAGGGTATACTGCAAGCATTAGAGAGAAATTTCACTGTGATAATATTATCTTCAGTCCGGAATTTTTACGAGAGTCAAAAGCATTATATGACAATCTGTACCCATCCAGAATTATTGTGGGAACAGATGTTGAAAATGCCAGATTGGTAAAAGCTGCGAACACGTTTGCTGGATTGCTGCAGGAGGGTGCAATTAAAGAAAATATTGATACCTTGATAATGGGATTTACAGAAGCAGAAGCGGTGAAGTTGTTTGCTAATACATATCTGGCTCTTAGAGTATCATATTTTAATGAGCTTGATACTTATGCAGAAATGAAGGGACTGAACACACAGCAGATTATTAATGGGGTATGCCTTGATCCTAGAATTGGTTCTCATTATAACAATCCGTCATTTGGTTATGGTGGATATTGCTTACCAAAAGACACAAAACAGCTTCTGGCAAATTATGCAGATGTTCCTCAGAATATGATGTCTGCAATCGTTGAGTCTAATAGAACAAGGAAGGATTTTATAGCAGATCGTGTATTACAAAAAGCTGGATATTATGCTTATGGAGATGAAAATACATATGATGCTTCTATGGAAAAAGAGGTTGTAATTGGTGTATACCGTCTTACCATGAAATCAAATTCAGACAATTTCCGCCAGTCTTCTATACAGGGAGTTATGAAGAGAATTAAGGCTAAAGGGGCATCGGTTATTATTTATGAACCAATATTGGAAGATGGAAGCACTTTCTTTGGAAGCAAGGTTGTGAACGATCTGGATAAATTTAAAGAACAGAGCCAGGCAATTATCGCAAATAGATATGATAGTTGTTTGGATGATGTACAGGATAAAGTATATACAAGGGATATTTTTAAAAGAGATTAAAAATGTAATAAGGGGAGAATACAGTTTTTATGTGTGGATTTCTTATATTCATTCTGAAGCGTATGCATCCGGGGAATTAAAGCATGGTACGATCAGTCTGATTGAGCCTGGAACATTAGTAATTGGTGTATTAACACAGAGTGATCTTTATGAGAAAACCATCAGTAATATGCTGGAGTGTAAGAGTCGTGGTGCGTATTTGATGGGACTGACAACATATGGAAAATATGAGATTGAAGATCAGGTAAATTTTGCAGTTTATGTTCCGAAGATAGATGAACACTTTGTAGGAAGTCTGGCAGTTGTTCCGTTACAGTTAATGGGATATTATGTCAGTGTGGCTAAAGGGCTAGATGTGGACAAACCTAGAAATCTGGCAAAAAGCGTTACTGTAGAATAGTAAATTTTTTAGTGAATATTACGGTGCGGCAGAGCCGCCAGTCCGGTGTGGCGAGAGCCACCTGTCCGGACTAACGGAGCCACCTCAGTTTGTTTATTAAGTTACTTTGCCATTGCTGGATCCAGTCCATATACTTCTCTCATAGAGAGGTCTTTAGCTGGGTCAACACTTTCAATATCGATTTTATAGGAATCATACGAATACGATCCATGATGGCATCGGCAAGAGTACTTTCACCATCACAGATTTGCTGGTACCATTCACTTTCACGGAACTGAGAACAAAAGATTGTTGAAGATTTTTTACGTCTTTTATGTATCAGTTCAAAAAGATTTCTGGCTTCAGCTTCGGTCAGTTTAAGAAGCAGCCACTCATCAAGGATCAGTACTATTGTCTTGGTATATTTCTTCAGGGCATTCGAGAAAGTTCCATTGTCCCTGGCAGCCTGTAAGTCCAATAATAGATCAGGAAGTCGTACATACCGTACTGAGTAATAGTGCTTGCATGCTTCCATGCCAAAGGCACAGGCTATATAAGTTTTACCACTTCCGGTTGCTCCAGTAATAAAGATGTTCCGGTATTCTGTAATGTATTCACAGGTTGCCAGACGGTTGATCAGTGCTTTGTTCAGCTTTCGTCCAGAATGGTAATCGATCGCTGCGATGCTGGCATCTGGCTGTTCAAACTCAGCCTGGCGGATCAGCCTTTTCAGACGATTGTTTTTACGATTGCTATACTCGACATCAACAAGCATACCGAAGCGATCTTCGAATGGAACTTCCTTTATTGCAGGATCATCCATCTGGATGCGGAATGCATCTGCCATAGCAGTCAGACGCATTTCAATAAGTTTATCAATTGTACTTTGATTTGTCATGATTGTTTACCTCCATAGTATTTGGCTCCTCTGGTTATGCCGTGTGGTTTTTCTACTTGAGATGATTCTGATTCGGTATCAGGTGCATCCTTTGTTGCAACCAATAGATTTTTGATACTTTTATAGCTGGGTTTACCGGAATAAGAGAGCGCCTTAGCGCAGACCTGTTCCAGCTTTTCTGGCGAATATTTTTCTGCCAGTTTCAGTAATCCCATGCAGCTTCTGTAGGATTGCTGTTCAATCCTGCCGGAGGTAAGTATTGCATCGACAACCTTACTTGTGTTAATTCCAATCGAATCAGCCCACTTACGGAACCGTTCACCGTTCCATTTAAGATATTTCTGGTGTTCCTGCGGCATATGTTCTGTCACTGTAGAATACTGACCGCTTCGTCCATAGAGTCGTCTGTGAGAGGCAATACGATTGTGATAATAAAATATTTCAACCGTTGTATCTGTTATACGCACATCAACCTTATTTTTGATATACTGATAAGGCACGGAGTAGAACATTCTGTCTACTGCGATGTGATAGTTAAACTGGACGGTGGCTTGTTTCCACTCAGCCAGTTCAAAAGGTGTAGCAGGCAACGGAGCCAGTAATGGCATTTCTTCCCCAAGAAATAAACTGAGTCTGCTACATTCCTTTTTCTGGAATTTACGGGCGTTGTAGGCATCCAGTTTTTCACGGATTGAAGCATTCAATTCTGCAAGAGAGAAAAACTGTTCATTGCGAAGGGCTGCTGTTATCCATGTGGATATCTTTCCTACCGATTCCTCTACATTCGGTTTATCTTTGGGTTTCCGGACTCTGGCCGGAAGGATGGCAAGATTGTAATGTTCTGCCATCTCATGATAAGTTGTGTTTAAGGCAGTGTTGTACCAGTCACTCTTTTTATGATTCACTGCGGTTGTGCAGTTATCAGAAACGAGCATAGGTGTGACACCGCCAAAGAAATCAAACATCTGGATATGAGCTTTGATCCAGTTGTCAGTTTTCTCATTCATATATGCTTTTACAAAAGCATACTGACTGTAAGTTAATACACCTACAAATATCCATGCATCTGTTATTTCTCCGGTGTCCGGATCAATGATGTGAGCAGGGTCACCTGCCCAGTCAACTTCAATCTGTTCACCTGGTTTTCTAGGGATATGCATGGTAGCCCTGCGTTTTTCTTCATCCTTCTGGATGTAGTAGCAGAACTGAGAATACATTAGAGGCTCTTCGCTGCTCATGCGGCACTCCTCACAGTATTCTACCCAGAGAAGCTTTTTGTTTACGCCGTTCCGCAGAAGTTCTTTGCGGATGTAGTTAAAGTTTGGCATACGTTTATTCGTTGCCGACTTATCTTTAGGAAACATCAGCTCCTCTAGTGCACTGTCGGTCATGTCAAAATCCAGCGGCCATGAAAGATTGATTTCTGCTGCTTTTTTTAAAACCTTGGCGACTGTGTTTCTGGATACACCGCAACTCTGTGCGATGTTCCTCTCACTGAATCCTAAGCTTTTCAAGCGTAGGATTTCACGATACTTGGTCATAACTTACGACCTCCTTTATCTGTATTCACACCAAGGGTGTGTCTTTACAGTATAAAGGAAATATATGTAATAGAGCCCAATAAGGTGGCTCTGAATTACCGGAATATATGGCTCTCATTCTCCGGACAGGTGGCTCTCAAAGTCTGGACAGGTGGCTCAGAGAGCCCCGGAATAATCAACGAGAATGGATGAATAAGAAAAATTAGAAAAAGACAGGAGAAAAAACAATGGGAAAATATTTCGGAACAGACGGCTTCCGGGGCGAAGCCAACAACAACTTAACAGCAGATCACGCATACAAGATCGGACGTTTTCTTGGCTGGTATTACGGTGAATTAAAACGCCGGAACGGCGATGACATACCGGCACGTATTGTAATCGGAAAGGACACCAGACGTTCCAGCTACATGTTCGAATACACATTAGTAGGCGGTCTGGTCGCATCGGGAGCAGATGCATATCTGCTTCATGTTACCACAACGCCATCCGTTGCATATGTGGCAAGAACAGATGAATTTGACTGTGGAATCATGATTTCTGCCAGCCATAATCCATACTATGACAATGGAATCAAGCTTATTAACGGTAATGGTGAGAAGATGGATGAAGAGACCATTTCTCTGGTGGAAGCATATCTAGACGGAGAACTGGAAGTATTTGGACAGAAGTTTGAAGAGATTCCATTTGCACATACATCAAAGATTGGACGTACTGTCGACTATGTATCAGGAAGAAACCGCTACATAGGATATCTGATCTCTCTTGGAATCTATTCTTTCAAGGGCGTGAAGGTTGGTCTGGATTGTGCGAACGGAAGTTCATGGAATCTTGCCAAATCCGTATTCGATGCGCTTGGAGCGAAGACTTATGTGATCAATGCAGAACCGAATGGAACGAACATCAATAATAATGCCGGCTCTACACATATCGAAGGCCTGCAGAAGTTTGTAGTAGAGAACGGACTGGATGTTGGATTTGCTTATGACGGAGATGCCGACAGATGTCTCTGTGTCGATGAAAAAGGCGATCTGGTAGACGGAGACGCGATTCTTTATATTTACGGAAAATATATGAAGGAACGTGGCAAACTGGAGAATAATACGGTTGTTACAACTGTAATGTCTAACTTTGGACTGTACAAAGCATTTGACGAAGCTGGAATCAACTATGCGAAGACGGCGGTCGGTGATAAATATGTATATGAATATATGACGAAGAATAATTGCATTCTCGGAGGAGAACAGTCCGGCCATATCATTTTCTCGAAATATGCTTCTACAGGAGATGGAATTCTTACCAGCCTGAAGATGATGCAGGTAATGCTTGGCAGAAAGAAGAAAATGAGTGAACTGATGGAAGGCCTGACCATTTATCCGCAGGTATTGGAAAATGTCCGTGTGACAGATAAGAAAGCAGCACAGGACGATGCAGCAGTACAGGCAGCAGTACAGGCAGTTACGGAAGCACTTGGCGATACGGGGCGTATTCTGGTTCGTGAATCCGGAACAGAGCCGGTACTTCGTGTGATGGTGGAAGCTGAGACGAAAGAGATCTGCCAGAAATATGTAAGTCGAGTAGTAGATGTTGTGAAAGAAAAGGGATATGTAGTCGCATAAGTACGATGGGAAGATATATTTGCTTGAAGAATAAGTCACAGAAGATGAGGAGAATAGTAATATGTGTGGAATAGTAGGATTTACCGGAGCGCATCAGGCAGCACCGATATTGTTAGATGGATTGTCGAAACTAGAGTACCGTGGATATGATTCATCAGGAATCGCTGTAAGAGATGGTCTGAAAGATACAGAAGTGCTGAAAGCCAAAGGACGTCTTAAGATATTAAAAGAGAAGACGAATGATGGAAAGTCGGTAAAGGGAACCTGTGGAATCGGGCATACGAGATGGGCAACTCACGGAGAGCCGTCAGAAGACAATGCACATCCACATGTCAGCGATGATGGAAATGTAGTAGCAGTACATAACGGAATCATCGAGAACTATCAGGAACTGAAAGAAAAATTAGTCCGTAACGGATATACATTTTATTCTGAGACAGATACAGAAGTAGCTGTAAAGCTGGTGGATTATTATTACAAAAAGTATGAGGGCAATCCGGTTGATGCAATCAATCATGCAATCATCCGTATCAGAGGATCATATGCATTGGTAATGATGTTCAAAGAATATCCGGAAGAAATTTACGTTGCCAGAAAAGACAGCCCGATGATCCTCGGAGTAGCCGATGGGGAATCTTATATCGCATCGGATGTGCCTGCTATTTTAAAATATACGAGAAATGTCTATTATATCGGCAATCTGGAAATGGCTCGTGTCCGCAAGGGTGAGATCACATTTTATAATCTGGACGGAGATGAGATTGAAAAAGAGCAGAAAATTATCGAATGGGACGCAGAGGCAGCTGAAAAGGGCGGATATGAACATTTCATGATGAAAGAGATTCATGAGCAGCCGAAGGTTGTAGCTGATACATTGAATTCAGTATTGAAAGATGGTGAGATCGATCTGTCTGGAGTAGGTCTTTCTGCCGAGGAAATTAAGAATATCAGTGAAATACAGATTGTTGCATGCGGATCTGCTTATCATGTTGGTATGGTCGCTCAGTATGTAATCGAAGATCTGGCAAGAATTCCGGTACGTGTGGAGCTTGCATCTGAATTCCGTTACCGCAATCCAATATTGGACAAGAATACGTTAGTGATCGTAGTAAGTCAGTCTGGCGAGACGGCAGACAGTCTGGCAGCACTTCGCGAGGCGAAGCTCAGAGGAATCAAGACTCTTGGAATTGTGAATGTCGTAGGTTCGTCGATTGCGCGTGAGGCAGACAATGTATTCTATACATTAGCCGGACCGGAGATCTCGGTTGCGACAACGAAGGCGTACAGTACACAGTTGATTGCGATGTATACACTGGCCGTACAATTTGCAAAGATCCGCGGACAGATCTCGGATGAGCAGTATATGGGATATATCAAGGAGATGCAGACACTTCCGGATAAGATCCGTCGTATCCTGGAAGATAAGGAGCGAATCCAGTGGTTCGCATCCAAGCAGATGAACGCGAAGGATGTCTTCTTCGTAGGCCGTGGAATCGATTATGCAATTTGCATGGAAGGCAGTCTGAAGATGAAGGAAATCAGCTATATCCATTCGGAGGCATACGCAGCCGGTGAGTTGAAGCACGGAACGATTTCACTGATCGAAGAAGGAACACTGGTTATTGGAGTATTAACGCAGTCGGCGTTATTTGAGAAGACGGTCAGCAACATGGTTGAGTGTAAGAGCCGTGGAGCTTATCTTATGGGACTTACGACAACCGGCAATTATAATATTGAGGAGAGTGCTGATTTCACGGTGTATATTCCTGAGACGGATGAGCACTTTGCAACTTCGCTTGCGGTGATTCCGCTGCAGTTGATGGGATATTATGTGTCTGTGGCTAAGGGGCTTGATGTGGATAAGCCTAGGAATTTGGCTAAGAGTGTGACGGTGGAATAGAAAAATAATGTAAACTTGATAAAGTCAGGCAATATTTTAGAAATATGCATATATTAATAGAAAGTTAATGCAGCATGGAAAAATCAAGTATATAATATATAGAGTGTAGTTGTTTGAGGTGTGACAAATATTAATATATAATTCAAAAATGCTATAAATCCCATCAAGAAAAAAGAACGTATGTTCTTGCGAACAAAAAGAAACTATGCTAAAATATGTGTAGGTAGAAAAGAATGTAAGACTTAAGTTTTATAAAATAGAATAAGGAAGGGAGGAAAATAGTATGTATAATGCAATGGAAATTGCCCGTTATGTTATTAATAAGTGTACAGTTGAAGGCTGCCCTATTTCGAATCTACAATTACAAAAAATCCTTTATTATATTCAGAGAAGTTTCCTTAAATTTGGAATGTATGCTTTCACAGACGATATTGAAGCCTGGCAATTTGGACCAGTCGTTCGTGATGTATATAATAATTATTGTGGATTTGGTGCAGCTAAAATTCGATTAAGGTATGAAGTTGATTTAAAATCAGATTATCAACGTATTATCAATCCAATTGTAGAAGAAAAACGTTTGTTGAATCCATGGGAACTTGTAGATGATACACATCATCCTCAAAAAGCATGGGCAGAAGTTTACCAGGATGGTCTTGGAAATCATCAAGTTATTCCTAAAAACCTTATTCGTGAAAAGGGGTAGCTATGATTGTAGTTGATGAACAGGAAAAAAGGCAGGCTCTTTTAGATTTATTGTACGAACTAGCATTGAATCAAGATGCACTCAAAGAGAAAAGTGATCGAGTTGAATATTTCAAGAAGTTGGAAAATATTTATTATAAAGCAGAAGATAATAATTTTCGACATTTTTATTCGGATATATACTCATGTCTAACTGTAATAGATGGTGATCCGGAAAGAGGGAATATTAATATTTTAGCTCAAAATATGGAGATTATTAAAGAAGGGTACAGAAGTAATGTTAATAAGGATGCTAATGGAAAGCCAATAGATATTAGTAAAGAGATTGTTAAGCTTTATGATCATATTAATCTAGATATTGGCAGGTTGAATTACACGCATCGAATTACAGAAAATACAACAGCTGAACTTTCTAAAACAAAATTATTAATTGAGCAGCTGCAAGAGCAAATGGAAGACGCAAAAAGGAAAACAGAAAGATTTTCCAGTGATTTTGAGACAAAAGCGAATGTTCTTTCTGATGAAATTAAGGAAGGACAAAAGAAGATGCAAAATGAATATATTACTATTCTTGGCATTTTTGCGGCAATTGTCTTAGCGTTTACCGGAGGAATGACCTTTACAAGTTCTGTGCTAGAGAATATACATAAATCCTCTATATACCGAATAGCATTTATTACATTAATAATTGGATGTATATTATTTAATTTGATTTGGCTTCTCATAGATTTTATCCGTAATATGAATGAAAAAGCAATTAAGAAAAAATGGATGTTTTGGACTTTCAATTTAATGTTTATTTGTTTGATGATATTCACTTTTGTTGCTTACAAATATAACTGGATGGCTAAAGAAGAAATAATTAATCAAAGGTTTCAGGATGAACAGCAGGTGGAAGAACAAAAGTAGTTATAAAATTCGGTTAAGAGTATCACTATGAAATAAGTGGATAATGAAAATAAAACTGGTCTGAGAAGACCGGTTTTATTTGAGAATGATACTTTAATGCAGTGAAAAGGAAAAGCGAAAAGAAATAAATAAAAATTTGACAAAAGGCGACAGTTTTTCCAAAGCTATGTGTAAATATATTAAAGAGGTATTATTACGCAATATATTGGGGGGAAGGAAAGTCAAGAGATACATTTGCAATATTACATTTATCAGATCTGCATATAGTTGCACATAACAAGGAAGATTATTCTATTGCATTACGGAGAATGATTGATCACATTGATAAAGTAACACAGAATGTAGAAAAGATTATAATTGTATTTACCGGTGATCTGGTTGAAAAGGGTGAGTTTGAAAAAGCAAAACAGGCTGTTTATAATTTCTTTACAGATTTGAAAATTAAATTGGGCAATATATAAAAGGAGAAAATCAAAATATGCAGAAAATTAAAATAAAGAAAAAATACCGCAATTTTTTCTGGTTTACATTGGTTCCGTTTCTTATTCCCTTTATAAATGAAATTAAGGATAAATGGATATCGCCAGAAGCAAAATGGATATTTATTGTACTATTAATTTTAATAGATTGTTTCTTTTCTTTAAGAGAACTAAGATCTGAGGAAGATGATCAGAAGGAATTATTTCTTCAAAAATCTGTTCGATATGCCTATTCATATGCTCATGAATTGATGGAGCATAAGAGAGATACATTGTCGCATGATTTGGAGTTTAAAAAGATTGATTTGAAGAAAAATATTTTACCTTATGATGTCCATTCAAGAATTATTGAGATATGTAGACAGTTTAAAAATGTCGTATCATCAATTACTCAGATTAATAGTGAATATGTTTCGTGTACATTGATTTATAAATATTCGTATGATGGATGCGAAGATAAGGGATGGAGATGGGCAGCAGGAAGAGATCCTGTTAATTATTTGGATTTGAATAAATTTGTAGAAAAAACAGATACGTCGTATTATCAAATAATCAGTGATAAAACAGATTTTGTATATGTACCTAAAAAAGAAAAGTTGAGTTCGGATGAAGTTAATAAATACCACTTGGGAAAAAGAGATGGAATGTATAATAATATTGGTTCTGCATTTAGTATAAAAGTTGCTTTTGGAAACAATAATTCACCACTAGTTGAAGGAATATTGACTGTATCGACGTATGGAAAGCATTTTACTGACAATATAGATATTGAAAAAGCGGATGATGTATTTAAGCGAATGATAATTGATGAAATATTTCCGTATTATAAAAGATTGATAGAGTTGGAATTTGGGATGTTGTATTTGCGGCATGTAAGACGTGATGTGGGGGAATAAGTTCATGAAATGCATATATCATTCAGGTGTAATTGCAACGTTAGTGTGTCTCTAAATAGCGGATATAGATAGCATGCCGGTTTCATTAGACAAAAATGGGAATTTTGTAAATAAGAATTAAAAGTTTGTATTATAGCATACTCCTTTAAGTACATAACAGAGCGGAAAAATGATAGCTTGCAAATGTCATTATGAAGGACAAAAAGCGGCGGCAGATCCTGACGAAAGGATGTGCCGCCGCTTTTTTGAAAAAGAATTAATCTCTCTGGAATAAATCGCGGGTATATACTTTATCTTTCACATCATCAAGGGATGAGTTATAACGATTGGCAATGATAGCCTGTGACATTTCTTTGAATTTATTCAAATCATTTACAACTTTGCTGCCAAAGAAGGTTGTGCCGTCTTCAAGAGTTGGTTCGTATACGATGACAGTGGCGCCTTTTGCTTTAATTCGTTTCATGACTCCCTGGATACTGCTCTGACGGAAGTTATCAGAGTTGCTCTTCATAGTAAGGCGGTAAACGCCGATGACGCATTCTTTTTCCTGATCAGCGGAGTAATCCCCATGATTATTATAATCATAATAACCGGCAAGGCTGAGTACACGGTCTGCAATAAAATCTTTCCTTGTACGGTTACTTTCCACAATCGCAGACATCATATTCTGAGGCACATCATTGTAGTTTGCCAGAAGCTGCTTGGTATCTTTCGGCAGGCAGTATCCGCCGTATCCAAATGAAGGGTTATTATAATGTGTTCCGATACGAGGATCCAGGCATACGCCGTTGATGATCTCCTGAGTGTTCAGCTCTTTCATTTCCGCATAGGTATCCAATTCGTTGAAGTAAGACACACGCAGTGCAAGGTAAGTATTTGCGAAAAGTTTTACGGCTTCGGCTTCTGTGAATCCCATGAATAAAGTATCAATCTGGTTCTTCAGAGCACCTTCTTGAAGGAGTGCCGCAAATGTGAGGGAAGCATTTACCAGACGTTCATCGGATTTGTCTGTAGATACGATGATACGGCTTGGATACAGGTTGTCGTACAATGCCTTGGATTCTCTTAAGAATTCGGGACTGAAGATGATATTTGATGTATTATATTTTTTACGGACAGACTCTGTATAGCCAACCGGGATCGTAGACTTGATGACCATAATGGCTTCCGGATTCACTTTTAATACAAGCTCGATAACGGCTTCTACGGCAGAAGTATCAAAGTAGTTCTTCTTGCTGTCATAGTTTGTCGGTGCAGCGATAACTACATAATCTGCATTTTTATAAGCTGCTTCGCCGTCTAATGTAGCAGTCAGATCCAGTTCCTTTTCAGCCAGATATTTTTCAATATAATCATCCTGGATCGGTGATTTCTTATTATTGATCATCTCTACTTTTTCAGGAACGATGTCCACTGCAGTGACATGGTTGTGCTGTGCAAGCAGAGTGGCAATAGAGAGTCCAACATATCCGGTTCCGGCTACTGCGATATTCAGCGGTGATGGTGATGGAAGCTTGTTGCTGCTGTTGTCAACGAATACTTCATCCGGCTCGAATCCGAGTGTTTCACCGAGCTGTTCCAGCTGTGGAATGGACGGAAGATAATCCTCCTTTTCCAGACGTGAGATCTGGGCGCGGTTGATGCCTGTGGCGTCGGCCAGATCCTGCTGGGTAAGTTTCAATTCTTTTCTCTTCGTTGCTACCAGATTGGCAAGGAGAGAGGTAGATAATTTTTTCATGTGGTACGGTCCTTTCTTTTGTTTGGTTGAATTGTTATTTATGCATTTAAATTGTGCGAATGTTAATTAAAATAACGTTATTGTAATGCTTGTGGCATTTGTAAAACATATAAAGTATAGTACATATGCGGGGAAATGGCAAGGGATAAGTTGTGGAGAGGTGGAAATAATTTTGTGTGGAGATAGATAGTGTTAATTGTAATAACATTTGTCCGTTGGGGACGGGAAATAGTGGCTTTTTTTGTGTCCCTGGTGGTATTGTGTTACAAAGTCCAGTGGGGACGGGGAATGATGGCTTTTTGTGTGTCCCTTGGTGTATTATTCTATTATAAAGCAAGTGGCTCATCGTGACTGGAATGGGGGCTCATTTTAGCACAGATTATTTATGGAATGTTTTTATGTATTCCGGGGTGGCATATGGGATGTATTGTGGACACAAAACTGAGCTGTTTTTGGACAATCTGTGTAATCAGAAATGGGACAATTCAGGAGATCATAAACAGAAATTGAGAATAATGGCTTCTGTGAATAATGACAAGGAGTAACATTAAAAAGGCTGCAGGATGCAAATTTGTGTCTTGCAGAATAATAATGAAATATATTTGTAAAATTGTGTATCTATTGAGTTTGTTATATAATATGAAAAATAGGGGATAAATATTTACGCTAATAAAAATAGAAGTATTGCTTATATTTTGAAAGAGGATAGGAGGTATTGTATATGATAGGTGCAGCAATAGGAAATACGCTTTCGACCATTGTTATAAATGTGTTATCAAGTTGTGTTTATGAAGGAAAGCAAAAGGCAGTTGACACTGTCAAGTTAAATAAACTAAAAATAGAAATTGATGAATGGATAGAGGATTATTGCCGGGAAAATGATGGAAGTATACTTACATCATCAGCATTCCAAAATTATGTTTGCTATCAAAACCCTATATTGAAAATATATAACTATGTGAGTGAACTAGATATACAAAAACCTCTCGAAAATATATTTATAGGTAATTTAATTAATGATTGTAAAGAGAGTGTAGTATCATCTGGAAGAACATTTTCAGTTGAGGACAATTCAACTGTTAGTAATTTTTTTGTAAAAGTTTTAAATAAATATAAGGAATTTCTGTCTAATAATTTGGATCTGTCTGATAAATATGGCTTGTATGTTACAGGACAGATTATAAAGAGCGAATCTGATGGGATTATTAAAGAAGTTCAAAAAGTAGAAGATATTACGAAAAAGTTACGTGATATGATAAGCCAAGAAGATATTAGTGAAGAAAGAAAGGTTAATATTTATTTTTCACTATGTGATTTTTTGTGGAGAGGATATATCGAAGAAGTTTGTAGTATTTTGCCTTTAATAAAAAGTAGAAATCAAGAATTAAATATTGCTATAAAGATGAATTTGACAATGATTTCGGATTGTCGATTTGAAAAGTTATATTCATTAGATGTACTTGAGGATATCAAATGCGATTCTATTAAAAAAGATATTATTAGAAAAATGATTTTACTTAATATAGAAAATGCTGATTTGCTAGAAAATTTGCTTCTTGTGACAAACGATTCAATTTTGAGACAGATAATAGGAGATATTATAAACGGGGATTTTTCTAATTTTTATACACAAGAAGTAGAAATACAATATGGTGCGGAAGTGAAAAGTATTAGTAAAAAAGAATATTATGATACTGAACCATGGTTAGTGGAAAGAATTATATTCATGTATCTGTATAAGCAAAATAATTATGGCATATATAATTCGATGAAGGAATTGATAAAAGAAAATAAAAATGTGTTGGAAGAATTATTTATTTGGGAAAAACAGGAATTAGAATATATAGATGCTTATTCACAAGATGGAAATACTGATAATTTGAAAAAACTATGTGCAGAATTGAAAGGTAATATTAGTCGGTATTCAAGGATAAAATTAGAATATAAAAAGATTTTTTATTTTATTTTGATTAGAAGTGCAGTGCTTACAGATGATACAGAAATGGATAATATCATAGAAGGACTTCCAGATGCCTTTAACGAGGATATTGATATTCAAGAAATTATTTTTTTATTACAAATAAAAAAAGGGGTGGCAATCCAACAAGAAATTGTAAAGTTTTGTCAGAGTACAAGGAGATATATGTTACTGTATGATTTTTTGATACAATGGGTAAATACACCAGAAAAAATAATACTGTTTTTTGAAGAGTATAAGTATTTATTATCTGAGCATTTGATATTATTTTTGATGTATGTTCAGATGGTAAGGATTACAAAAGGGACGGATTGTTCAAAAAATATTTGTATGAGATATCAAGACAACTATGGAAACTATTTGGAGTATCTGTTGGAAATGTTTCAAGAAAGTAAAGAAAAGTCAATATTAGACACGATAGCAATGAAAAGAAAGGATGGTTCACTTTTATATTTAAATAATCAAGCAGAAGAAATTTTAGTGGAAATTTTTATCCAAAACGACATGTATGATGATGCTATGGAGATAATTAGAAAATATGAAATTTTAAAAAAGATGTCTCCAAGAAAATTAAGAATGAAAGCAGCTATTTTGCTTGCAAAAGAAAATGTGTTAGAGGCGCTTAACACGTTTTTGGATATATTTGAAATTTACAGAGATGATCCATATGTTATAAATAATATTTTGAGTATATCGCTTCAAAATAAACGAGTAGTCCCAGAGAATATAATGTTTTATGCGCAAAAGAGTAACAATGTTGATACATTAACTTTGGTAGCAATGGTATATGAGAGAGAATCAGAGTTTGAATTAAGTAGAAAATTTTTGACAATGGCATTACTAAGGAGTGGTAAAAAAAACATCGATGCATTTGGAAAATATTGGGGATTGAGTATAAGTCAAGATGACAATACAATTGTAGAAATAAAAAATGCAGACAAAGATACGGCTGTATTTCTAAAAGAAAGAGATACTGAATGTACAATGATTTATTGTATATATAGGGATAAAGTTTTACCAGAAGAACCATATGAATGGGAGTCGGCAATACATATATATAAAGAGTATGCGATCAAACTTGGGTTATTTAGAAAAAAAGTAGGAGACTGTATAGAAATTGGACAAAATAAATATGAAATTACAGAAATTATGCCAATTGAATGTTTTTTAGTGAGAAAGTGTATGACTAAGATGATAGAGTGTGGTTTGGCAAAAAGTTTTTGTATGGATCAAAACTTAGATAACACCCAAAATAAATTTATAGAATGGATTCAAGAAAACATTAAATCACAAAAGGAATTTGATTGGCTGGAATATTATAAAGACTTTAGACAAATGCCAATAACGTTATATTCTTTATACAAGTGTACAAAATTAACATATGAGCAATTTGTGTTAGCCATGTTAAAAGAAAAAAGTGTGGTTATCAGAAATATGTTGAACGAGGATTGCGAAAATGAAAATAGAGGTTATGTTTTATCTTTTTCATCTATGATTATATTATACAAATTAGGAGTTTCAACAAAGACACTGAATGAAAATGGGGTTGTTATTCCAGCTTCAATATTGCAATTTTCAAAGGACGAAGCGAAAACAATTGTGGATGCTAATGCTAGAGATATGGTTGCTTCTATGGGGGTTTATGAGGGAAAATTATTTGTGAATGAAACTCCAGATGAGGAAAAACAGTATTGGATGGAAGAATCTGTGAAAATAAAAGATTATGCGGAGAAATTAACTTCCTTAGATAATTATGAAGAGGTTAATTGTGAAGAGTTTGGTAATCATGATCTTAAAGACTTATTTGGAATATGTGATTATGATGCAATGGCTATATCTAAAAAACAGAAAAAAGATATAATTGTAGGTGAAGCTGCGTTAATTATAATTTCACAGGTAAAAAATATAGGAATATATACTGTAGATATTCTGAACTTTTTAATAAATATTAAAGAGCCAGTGAAAAACATTATTCGATATATGAAACAAATGTTGGAACTTCGATTAATGGTAATAATTAGTAAAAAAGCTGTTGATTATATATCGGAATATTACTTAACTGCTGAGGAAAAAGAGCAGGAAGAAATATTGATAGACTGGGATGAGTTTTTAGCAAGTGTTGAATTAGTGGGCAAGGAGTATAAAAGTATTTTCACACAAATTTCAACAGACATAATGAAAAGTAAATTTTCAGAAAGTGAGACATATGAGAGTGAAGTGTGGAAAATATTTGCCAGATATGTATTTCATTATAATGGTTTTTTCTTTAGATATGGATTTAATGAAAATGGTGAATTTGAAATTAGGACATATAAAAGAGTAGAGAACGAAGAAGAATAAGCTGATAGAAAGATAAAACGCAATGCCATTAAGCTAATTGTTCGATAAAGTATTTGGTAGATAATAAATGTTAAAATCTGAAAATGGGTATAAAAAATTGAGAGAAAATCAGTAAAAAAGGCATGCCAAAAAGACAGATAATAAATCTGTCAAAAAATAATATTTGATTAAAAGAAACTATCGATATCCAAAATGAATATGACGGGAAGATATAATCTTGTGTTTGCGGTATTTTTGATTACATGTATTTTGATTGGAGTATCGGTGAGCATGATTTATGCTGCATTTACAGAAAATACGCTCATTGGCTCTGAGATAAAAGCGTATCGGATTTGGACCATTGGGGACGGGGATTAGTGGCTTTTTTTTTGTCCCGGGTGGTATTGATGGTGTGATATTAAAGAAAACAGAAGTTAAAATAGAAGGTAGCTGTAAAATTTCTGTAAGTTAACATGAAGTCTAGTGGTCAATTAGAATGGATGATGCGTAAAAAACAAGCAGAAGATTTATTTAATGATCTGGGAATGAATTTGACAACAGCTTTTACTATTTTTGTAAAACAGGCTATCAGAGAACAAGGAATTCCTTTTGAAATTACAAGAGAAACACTGAATGGTGAGATATTAGCAGCTTTTAAAGAAGTAGAAGAAATGATTGCTGTTTAAGCCTTATTTACTCAAATGAAGAAAAATTCTACGCTTGCCGAGAGTTTACGGCATCCAGCGGTCGACATTCTGTTTTAGAACGGCCGTTTTCCGAAACCAACGGCCGCCCATTTTTTAGCATTTCCGAAACGGCTAAACTGAATCATCTTCGCCCGTACTACTACTTTAAATACATACTCACAGAATTACCGAATTTCTGTGATGAACAAGGAAATATAGATTCTACGAAACTGGATGATCTGATGCCTTGGTCAGACAAACTTCCAGAGGAGTGTAGAAAACCACGCCGCTAAAAAAGCGGCGTTTATTTTGACGTCAGGCGTATGATTTGACGTTTACGATTGATGGCTTAGCCAGGATCATACGTTTTCAGTTTCAGCTCGACCCTTACGATAAGAATACATTATTCTTGTTTTGTGGCAAGCGGACGGATCGCATTAGCATTTATCTTTTCTGTAAGCATTGAGATGCTGCAGCTACTGCTACGGCTAGGAACATTTCAGCTATCAGACATCTTCTATAACACAGTCGGTGGAGTGCTCGTGTATAGCGATGAAGGCAAGAAAGCGTCTGTAAAACTGGATGAAATTGTGATATACTGGAAGCGGTAGCTCCCTACGCTGCTCGAATAATATCACACACCTCTCCGTGGTGAGCAGCAGGCAACGATCTATTATGGTCGGCGAAGATGTGATAATGATACAAAGATAAAGGAAAGGAATAAAAAAGTATGCCAAACTATAATAGCATCGAAGGTAATGTATTATTTCCGACAATAGATGGCTACGATATGCACAAAGCTGGTGATATGGCGTTATATCTTGCACACTGTGATTTCTATCCTTTCAAAAGTGTAATTGATAATAATAAAATGGCGATTGATCTTGTCACAAAAGCGTATAGGGATATGGCGCAGGAAGCAAGAGAAAAAGATGATTTTAGAACAGAAAGTTGGGCAATGACGAGCGGGACTCTTCAAGCCTGCAGGGTGGATATTTTGACACAGTATTCGTTATTATTAACGATGGTTTCTTTACTTGAAGAAGCGGTTAACACACTGTGTCGAATTCATAAAGAGCTAGGGCAACTTACCACCGAACTCAAAGATGTAAAAGGCGCAGGACTGGAACGTGCCGCGAAATATTTAAAGGATGTGGTCGGCATAAGCGGATTCAAAGCTGATCCAAGTTGGGAGTATATTACAACAATTCGTGATTGCCGAAATATGGTTGTGCATAATGGTGGACGAATTAAAGACGATCTCAAGCCAAAATGCGATAAGTTTAATATTGGATATAGAGAAGAAGATTCTCAGTTATATATTGAATATGCTGATGTGATGAAATTCTATGAAGCAATATTAGATTTTATGGAGCGTGCCTTTAGACTTGAGCCATGTACTTCTACACAACAGTAAAAGATATTTATGGGGGGGAGCACTGTGGGAGAAAATGAACTTTACCAGATTGCGTTTCATTTTCGAGAAGCAATCGTAGCAGCGAAAACAAACGGAGATTTTGATTTCCGAGATCGGATGCATAGATTTCCAGGTGGTTGTTGCGATGACTCATGTGACTTGCTTGGCTTTTATTTGTGGGAAAAATACAGAATTCAAACAAGCCAGAGAAATGGGTACTATGAGGCTGAAATGACCAACCATGCATGGCTTATTACCGATAATCGAATTATTATTGATATCACGGGAGACCAGTTCTACGGAGCATGGGAACCAGTTTATGTTGGGCCGGAAGTTGGAAATTACGAAAAGCTGAGTAGAATTATTACACAAGATAATTTTGATATTCGAAAGCAGTCACGACTGTGGAATGATTATAATATCATTTTGAAATATCTGAAAGAAAAATAAGCAATATGGCCCTCCCAACACAGTGCTATACTTAAACCACTAAAAAATGAAAGAGGCTATCACCATGCCCAGAACGAAAGGCAACAAAAACCGTCCCAAAACTACCCATACCGACTACGCAACCCAGATCGCAGAAAAGCAGGAGTTCATCGTTTCTCTGAACACCGAGATCACTACCATCACCGCCAATATCGATGCTTTGAAAGAGAAAAAGATATCGCTGAAGAAAGCTGTAAAAGAATTGACCTCTTTGGAAGTGAAAAAGGCAAAGGCAGATGCTAAGGCCGCTGAAAAAGCTAAGAAGACTGAAGCAGAGGCTGTGCTGAAGAAGTTGCTGGCGAGCGGTATGAGTGCGGAGGAGATCCTTGAAAAATTGAAATAAACAAGAACGCAAGAAAAAAATGCCGTGTGGACAAAATGAACTCCAGGAGTTCACACGGTAATTTTTGAAGGCTGTTATATAGTTTATAACGGAAATGAAGCCGGTGGGGACGGGGAAAATGGCTGTATGTCCCTGGTGGGTAAAACTAGGCGCTTACAATATTCGGAGTGACAATTGAACCAGTATAGATAGAACAATATTGGAGTAATTATATAAAAAAATTGAAAATATTGCAAGGATTAATGGAAACCAGTTATGATAAATAAAAGGAACAATTCGTATAAAATATGTATCGTTTGTGTTTTGTCAATCGTGATACTAGTATTTTTATATTTCTGCAAAAAAATAGATTATTTGAAGATTATTTATAAATTGGCAAAAGAAACAAAGATAAAAGATGTTGTGAATATTGTTGCGATTTTGTCAGGAATATCAGGTGTTTTAATTGGTGTTGCGAGCATTCGAATCTCGAATATGGAAGCTGTGAAAGAGTATTTTCAGCAAGGAGATTCGTTAGAAAATGTGGCAGCACGCAAGGAAATATATTGTAAAATTAATAATAATATTAAAATCGATAAAAATGATGTGGCAGCAGGAAGTATTATTTCTTTCTTCCATTTCTGGGGGATTATGGTAAAAAAGAAATATTTACCGCTTTGGGTATTTGAGAGTGCTTCAGGTTATGCTGTTATAAGGCTGTATGAAGGTTTGCAGGAGATGATTGAAGAACGCCGCAAAGATAATGAAAAATATGGAGAATATTTTGAATGGCTGTATTACAAGATAAAAAAAACAGTTAAAAGAGTCTGCCAAGATTGAATCACATATAGATATTCAGGAACAGAATGCGGAAGAAAGTAGTTTTTATACAGAAACAGAATTAAAGCTAATGGGATTTAAGGAAGTAGGGCAAGGGGTGCAGATAAGCAGGAACGCTTGCTTTTATGGAAAAAAGAAGATTTCTATTGGGAATCATGTCAGAATAGATGATTTTTGCTTGTTGAGCGGAAATATTCAAATTGGTTCTTATGTACATATATCACCATATACAAGTCTGGTGGCTGGTAGCGAATGTATTCAAGTGTGTGATTTTGTATCAATATCTTCGAAATGTTCTATATTTTCTAAAAGTGATGATTTTTCGGGAATGGCGATGACAAATCCTATGGTTCCTGAAAAATATCGCAATGTTTATGAAGGAAAAGTTATCTTAAATAAACACTCTATTATTGGAGCGGGATGTGTTGTACTTCCGGATGTTATATTAGGAACTGGGGGAGCGATTGGTGCGATGCGTTTAGTTAATAAGAATGTAGAACCTTGGACAGTTTGTGCTGGAATTCCTTGTAAGAAGATTAGAGATAGAGAGCAGAAGATTAAGGAATTAGAGCAAGAGTCCAGTTGGGACGGGGAATGATGGCTTTTTGTGTGTCCCTGGTGGAGTTAAAAGTATCTTCATTTAAAGAAAACAAAAATGGTTTTCTTTCAGTGAGAGAACGATTAATTCAATGTTGATATAGGCGTGGGAGATATTATAGTCCCCCGTGCTGAAGAACGCACAATCAACACTCAGCTTCCAGACTTTGAAGCACCTGTAATCAAAATTTATTCCCTTGAAAGCACCATTGCCGAGAGGTTTGATGCCATACTGCAACGCTTTGAGCTGACAGGCAGAATGAAAGATTTTTATACACAGGTAAAAGGGGTCAGATCGTGCGCCCAGTTAAGGGCATATAATCCGGCAGGTGGAAATCCTGTCAAATAAGTTGCTAGCCACAGCATTTGAAGCGAGTCTTGGGTGTATGACGGTAACGGCATATGCTAAGCGTAGACAGCAAGGTAATAGGGATAGCTATAGAGCACCGAAATCCCATAAATCAGAGCGCCGACTTTGTGGTCTGGAAGGAAGGCAAAACACGGGTTTATCGTAATGGCGAGATTTCACGTGGCTCTGCGGTGTTGGAGGGAACTATTCATGTTATACAAGGATTATATGTCAACTGTGGGAGAACCTGCATTTTCCTTCCGTAGTGTGTAAAAGGAAGGTATGCCCCACAACCAAAAGAAGAAAGGCAAAAGAAATGCAGGTAGTCGGAGGCCCGAAAAGTACTGATGAAGGCATGAACAAAATAAATGCCGGAGGGAAGTCGAGATAGAACTGTTCCTCGCAGTTCTGGCCTGCGAAACCATATCAAAGAGGAAACATTAGCTATACACAGAGATAGGAGAACTAATGGAAACGAAATTGGCGAGAATATCACAATTATCAAAAGAGAATCCAGACATGGTCTTTACGTCACTGGGACATCTCATTAACAAAGAGATGCTTCAGAGTTGTCATCTTCAAATGGATGGGGAGAAAGCTGTAGGAATCGACGGAGTTACAAAAGAGGAATATAGTAGAAACCTGGATGAGAACATAGAAAACCTGATAGAACGTTTAAAGAAGAAATCCTACAAACCCAAACCGGCAAGACTGGTAGAGATACCAAAGGATAATGGAAAGACGCGCCCTCTTAGTATCTATTGTTATGAAGATAAACTGGTGCAGGAAGCACTGCGCAGGATACTGGAAGCGGTATTTGAACCATTGTTTTATGACGAAATGATGGGATTCAGACCTAACAGAGGATGCCATAGGGCAATCCGTAAACTGAACACGATGCTGGAAAGAAAGCCGACCAGTTATGTGTTAGATGCGGATGTTAAAGGATTTTTCCAACATCTTGACCATGAATGGATTATCCGCTTCATAGAATCAAAGATTAAAGACCCTAATATCACCCGGCTTGTCAGGCGTATGCTGAAAGCAGGGATTATGAACGATTACCAGTTCGAAGCAACAGAGGAAGGAAGCGGACAGGGTTCTGTCTGTTCACCGGTCATCTCGTGTATCTATATGCACTATGTACTGGTGTGGTGGTTTAAAGAGGTAATAACTCCAAGATTAAAAGGATATGGAGGGTTGATAGCCTATGCCGATGATTTCGTAGTATGCTTTCAGTATAAATCAGATGCAGAATGGTTCTATGAACGGCTTAAGCACAGGATGGGACACTTTGGATTAAGCCTGGAGGAAGAAAAGAGCAGACTGATAGAGTTCGGACGCTTTGCAGAAGAAAACTGCAAAAGACGGGGAACAAAACCGGAAACCTTTAACTTCCTGGGTTTTACACACTATTGTTCCAAAAGCAGGAGCGGTAGATTCAGAGTGAAGAGGAGAACTAGCAAGAAGAAATTTGCAAAGAAATGTAAAGAGGTTCACAGGCTGATAGGCAGCATGCGGACTTTGAGAGTAAAAGAAATCATTTCCAAGCTTAATGAGATACTGACTGGTTATTTCCATTACTATGGCATCACTGACAATTCAGAGAGAATCACAGCATTTCGTTAAATCCATTGGGGACGGGGATTGATGGCTTTTTGTCTGTCCCTTGTGGGTAAAACTAGGTGCTTATGATATCCATTGAGGGCAGGCATTAATAAATTTTTACTACATTGCGCAATAATTTTAATGCAGTACGATGATGCTCACCATCGATTATCATCGTAGACTTTGTATTGAACCACGATATTAAAAGAAAGGAAATATGTGATAATTATATTGGGCATATCATTATAGTGAATTTGTTAGAAAAATCGGAGATGAATAAGTAGAATTTAAAGTAGATCAGAAATATGTAGAATTAGTGAAAGAAATACAGGACAAAATGATAGCAGTGTTAGTCCGGGAAGGAATTGCAATAGAAACTAATCCATCATCTAATTATTTGATAGGAACTATTAAACATCCTATTATGAGATTTAATTCAAGAAAATTAAGGAAAACAGAACGGAATATGTCATTGAATGTCTCAATTAATACAGATGACCAAGGTGTATTTGATACTTTGCTCGAAAATGAATATGCATTAATGATGCTTGCATTAAAGAAAAAACGTAATAAAGACAATGAGCTAGAATATGATATTGAAGATATATATGAATGGATTGATTATGTACGACAAATGGGATTGGAACAGAGTTTTAATAATTAATTGTTTGGAAGTATTATACAGGAACATACGGTTATCATTACCAACAAGATATCTGATACCCTGCTTGCAAGAATCATTCAGGAGGTGTTCCATACTTAAAGATGTTGTAGGCATTCGAAAAGTTGTAATCGCTTGCGGATGATTTGAAGTTTACGTATAACCTGTGGCAGACTATCATTGTATTTCAGGAATATCTGTTTAGAATCGTAATTGTCTTAACTGTTTTGCTATAAAATATAGATTAGAAAAGATAGAAAAAGCAATAAGGTGGAAAGCTAGATAATATTGTTGGATTATAAAGTATATGTTAGAATAATACTTAAATTAAAATCAGATGACGAATCATGAAAACAAAGATTACAGAGTTGAGCATCGATTGGCAACAATCAGAATACAGAGGAAAACGAGAGATTATTATGGATGATAAAAAGTATTTGTTACAAACTTGCAAGCATTGCGGTAACAAAGGATTATTAAAAATAGTAGCTGATTATAAACAACATTTTAAAGAAATGGATGGCACTGCTGTAATCTTTACAGCAGATACTTTGTGGTCATTATTGGAGTGCCCGGTTTGTGAGGGAATATCGCTTTACAAGTCATATTCTGACGATACAATGCTTACTCCATACGGATATGAATCTGATGTATCCATAGAATATCCTGGAAACAAATATGATTTTAAGCATGTTCCTGAAAGCATTCTTAAATCTTATCAGGCAGCAGTTAAGACATCAAAAGTGGATTTGAACGTTTGTCTGATAGCGATACGGGCAGTGCTTGAAAAAATTTGCAAGGAACGTGGCAGTAAGAAAAAGAATTTGGAAGCGATGTTAAAGGAAATGGTGAACAAGAACGTTTTTCCGGAAACATTGGATCAGTGCAGTTTCTTGATTAGAAAACTTGGGAATTCTGGGGCGCATGGTGATGATATAGATATGTCGCAGAGTGATGTCCTAGAATTGATTGATTTCATAGAAACAATTTTATATTACATATATGAACTTCCGGTAAAAATTGCAAATGTGAATGATAAGTATAATTTAAAACTTGAAAATAAAACAGAGAAAGATGAGAAAACTTTGGAGTAAATAACCTATCTGCCGGATGTGAATATTACGGTGCGGCAGAGTCGCTTGTCCGGACAACCGTATTTATGCGGTGTTTCGCGTTTCGCAAACGCCTATTATTATGTGGAATAAAAGGAGAATTAAAATGAATCAAGAGATGAAGAGTTTTATTGACAGATTGAATTATGGACATCCATATCTTTTGTTGGGCCAAGAGTATCTAACTGATACAGTTACAGATATTTTTTACGAAAAGGTATCAAAACATTTGAAAGTCGAAAATGTAGCTGATGACATTTATCTAGAGTTAGAAGAAAGAAATAAAAATGTTGAAGATATACTTCAATGGATACAAACAGAAGCGGATTATGCTGTTTTGCCTGATTGGGGAAAGTATATTGCAAAGGTACAATGGAATGGCATTATTACATCATCAGTAGAATATTTTGTGGAAAAAATGCTTAGGCTTGAAATGAGGGATGTTCAGCCAGTATATCAATTTAATAAAAATTTGCCTTATAATTTTAAAAGTAAGGAGAAGCTTCACATATCATATTTATATGGTTGTTTAAATCAAAGTGATGCAGGGACAAGACCGCCATGTTCTATTTTCGATTTTTCATCATATGTGTCTAACGCTTCTATGCTTTTAAATCAAATTGATAGAGAGTTTTTGACTCCATTAGGAATGCTTGTTATTGATGGATATGATTATTCAAAGGACTGGCTTAAAGATGAAGTCCTTTTTGCACTATGTAGTAAATTGTCTAAAGAACAAGTGTATTTCTTTGGGTTTAAAGAAGAATATTTAAAAAGCAGATATATAAAAAAATTGGTTCAAGATAAAATAATAGTTCCTATAACAGTTTCATTAGTTTCTGTCTTAGAAGAAGCTGATTCAGAAGGACTGCTTAATGAGTGTGCAGAAGTAATTAAGGGTGATGATCTGGTTATTTCTGTTGATGGTGTAAGAAGGTTTTTCCCGAAAAAGAAGTGTAAAATGATTTCTCGCACATGTAGAGTTTTGGATGATTTTACATTTGAATTTAATGATCTTACTCCAGAGGAAGAAATAGATTTATTCAGAGAATTTCTGTATAAATCATCAATTGAACCGGTTTGGCAGGCTTTTTTCCATAAAATGAATATAGTAAGAGCTTATGAGGATGAAGCTTTTAATGTGATTTGTGATACGCTAAAACGTGATACTCTTTTTAGAAAACCGATTGTTTTGTATGGGCAAACAGGAACTGGAAAATCTGTGGCTATGGCGAGCTTGGCTTATAGGATAAAAATGTTAAAGAAGTATCCTGTATTGTATATAGATGGAAGAAACTCAGATATATATAATACAGATATAGAGGAATTTTGTTCCTGGTGCGATGATGTAAATGTTGCAGTTTTTTGGGATGCGTCTACACATGGTAATGAAATCGGCAAATATTTGGAATTAAACGATTATTTGGCTTCAAAAGGGAAGAAGGCAGTAATTATAGGTACATCTTATAATATTGATGATGTTATTAGGAAGACATATATTGCAAGATATATCGAAGCACCTGTTGAAATAACTTCACAAGATGAAATAGAGCATTTTAAATCCAAGTATGAAAAATTTACTAATAAAAAACTAGATAATGTCTGGACTCAAAAATACGATAATAATTTCTTGATTGCATTGTATCGTTTATTGCCAAATACCAATTATAACATTAGAAAAGGATTGTTGAGCGAAATATCTGTTGATATGATAGAGTTGAGTGAATTGGTTACTTTGCAAGAACAGAATACTCCTATAATGTCTCTAATAAGAAAATGTGGGATACCAGTAGCCTCTCAAGAAGAACAAAATAAGTCAAATACAATTAGTATAGGAAAAATAATAAAAATTGTTTCTATTATTGGACAATATGGCATGGCAATACCATTTGATATTATGTTTAGAATGCTGAGTGGACAAGTTTCTTATTTTGTGGGTGTTTTGTTAGAGAAAATTGATTTTCTGCATGTTGATACGGATATTAATGGGTATATTAATGTATTTCCAAGAAACAGCTTGGAGGCACAAATTGTTGCAAATTCGTCTGTCGTACAATTGAGTGAGCGAATAGATTTGATTAAAGAAGTCATCAACAATATAAGTGAAAAAGAATTGGGATTTCTTGTTAGCTTATTAAAAGCAATTGGACCAAATGGGACAGCAGACAATACTGCTATTAAACAATATTATAAAGAGATTGCCGAGACAGTTAAAAGGTTACGTATAGATGATGGCGTCTATAACGAAGGGACAATTTTGCAAGAAGCTTCATTTATGAGAGAGTATTTTAAAGATAGTGAAAATAAAACTCGAGATATTACTGCGCTTATAGAAACACAAACATTATTATTAGAGGAAATTACAAAACTTGAAGGAAAAAGAGACGACTTACGATTTAGAAATTGTTATGGACAATTATTAATTGAGTTGTCTTCAAATATTGGAGCTGAATTACTCTATTCTTGTGAATTAAAAGGAAATGTAGCAAAGCTATTAGAAATTTATAATAAGTTGGATTATTATCTGGAACAGGCAATAATATATTCGCCAGATCCATATTACCCAATTGATATTTGGGCATGGGCAATTAATAACATATTGAAAACAGATATTTCAGATGATAAGAAAACAGAATTAGTTGGAAAACTGGTTTCTCTTTTCGAGAAAGTCCTTATGGAAAATCCCGAAATTTCTTATAGAGAAGATTACAATAAACGTATTATAATGGTGGATTATTTTGAAGATAGAGAAGAAATTACCGATAAAGCTTTTACGAGATTGATTGAAATGGAATCCGATGCAGGAATCTATCTTAGAGCGAGAAAATATATAAATAAGATAGATCTCACACAAAGGATAGCAGATAAGGATATTGCAAAAATTCAAAATGCTATTGATTATTTAGAAACTGATGACTATAAGCATATTGTTAATGGAAGTAAAAAGTGTTTGTTTTTACTCTTTAGATTATATTGGATGATAACTGTAAAGGAACCGGTTTTTTTCGTCGAAAAGAAGATTCTATCTTTTTCGAAAGAGAAGTGGGAGAAATTATATTTCCTTTTATTGAGAATAGAAGAATTGTCGGATGAAGTTTCAGTTCAGATTAAATATTTAATAGGAGTATGTGAATTCCAACTTGGAAAAGAGGGAGAAAGTATTGGGCGTTTTGAAGAAATAAGGAATAGTTATGGCGTTGGTCCGAGAAGACCAATTTTATATTATATAGCGTCTGATATAGGTCAAAAAGAAAAAGCACGTGTTTTCCAAGGACAATTAAAAAAGGTTGAAAAGGAAAAGGGACGTGCAAAATTTTATATACCCGCAATAAGAAAAACTATATACTATTATAATTATGAATTTGTTTCTAAAGAATTAGAAGAAAATATGGAATATGATGGTATTCATATTGGATTCAGTTTTATGGGGATTAGGATTTCAGATATACAGTAAAGGAGTAAAAATGAAAGAAAAAATTAATGTAACTGCAATATCTGAAAAAATAAGACAAATAAGCCAAGAGTTTTATGCATTAGATAAAAGAATCAACATTTTTTCAGATACACATCAAGTGATACGTGAGGATGTTGAAAATGAAGGTGCATTTTATAATAATATCGATTTCTTTTATGGACTTTTTTTTGAAAGATGTGATGTTTATAGAAATTATATTATGCAGAAAATACAATTATATCGTCTAAATTATGATAATGTAAAAATAGCAATGGAATTACTACATGACTTGAGAACATATAAAAGTCATACGTTAAACAGAATGAAACCACATGATAAGGTAATTATTCAAAACGTGGAGAAATGGTATTTTAAAATTTTAGGAAAAAAGCAACTTTCTATAGAAGACGTGGGAATGTGTTCTATAGAACTAAATATTTTAGTGAATACTATTATTACATCATTTTTAAAATGTGCTGATTGTATTAAAGCAGATTCAAGAAAGACTATAATTATTGAAGAAATGTTATTAATAAAAGAAGGGTATTGTCCGGACTATTACATAGAAACATTATTTGGACAAGTGATGAAGGCGCTGGATTTTCAGGCTGATGCACATACCTTATCCAAAAAATATGCCAGTTCAATTCGGGAAAAAATAAAAATTTATCAAACGCTTAAAAAAGAAGAAAGAGAAAGTAAAATTAAATTAAGAATTGAAGAGATTCTATTTTATGAAAAACTGGGGATATGTCCTTTAAGTGCAAAAGAAATAATGGAAAAATTTGGACTAAAACCAGGAAAAGAATTAGGAGACTTAAAAAGAAAAGCCATTGTTTTAGCACATGAAAATCCATATATTACAAAGGATGAATTGCTAGAATGTTTAATATTAATTGTAAATAATCAAGAAGATGAATGTTCTTGAAGAAAACTATCGGTGCGCTAGGTGCTGTTAACTGATAGCATAATAGGTGCCTGGTGTCAATGTGGTCAACCTAATGTCAACTTAAGACAAGTGCCTGCTCAGGTTAATGAATAACGGTGCGAAATCGAGAAAAG
>ENA-UPXC01000286-UPXC01000286.1-human-gut-metagenome-genome-assembly--contig:-NODE-286-length-86054-cov-14.760971_pt1 | contig 86054 bp, 104 predicted proteins | sample MGYA00250047_ERZ773371 | MGnify/ENA primary metagenome ERZ773371 (study PRJEB29103, sample SAMN06111975) | human gut metagenome | biome: human gut; feature: ankylosing spondylitis patient; material... | reverse complement strand
AATCGAACAAATTTACTATAGAAGAGATTGCAAAATTTTCAGGTTTATCCCAACAGGAAGTAGAAACTATTTCTTCTGACGCATAAGAAGAAGCAAGCCGCCACAAATGTGGCGGCTGATCCAATGATACACTATATTTTTATCCATATTTTGCTCTTTGTTTTTCTTCTTTTCTCCCTTGCCATCAATGCATATCGTATGGAAAAGATATTACGAAGCCTTCACCTGAAACGAAGGATCTTCCTCGATCAATTCAATAAATGCTTCTGCGACATCCGGATCAAACTGCGTGCCTTTTCCTTTTTCTAATTCCCCGATCGCATACTCCACGCTTAAGGCATCCTTATAAGCCCTCCGGGACACCATTGCATCAAAGCTGTCACACACTGCAAGGATCCTGCCTAAAATCGGGATGTCCGTTCCCTTGACACCGCCCGGATAGCCTTTTCCATCATAGCGTTCATGATGGGATAAAACCGCCGGAATGACATAGTTCATATTCGGGAGGAAATGGATCATCTCAATGGAATTCTCCACATGAGTTTTCATTACATCGTATTCCTCATCTGTCAGTTTGCCCTTCTTCTTTAAGATGCTTTCCGGGATACCGATTTTTCCGATATCATGGAGCAGACCTGCCACTTTTGCAGTCTGGATATCATCCTTTGGAAGCCCCATTTTTGCTGCAAGCTTCATCGCATACCCGGAAACATTCTCAGAGTGTTCAAAGGTGAACGAATCCTTGGCATCAACTGCTGCCATCAGTGCAAAAATCGTCGGCGTTACCTGCTCATAACCTTTCTCCCTGCTCTGTTCCTGTCCCTCAAAACTCTTCTCGTAAATCTCGATATGGTTTTTACCATTTCCTTTTGCATAGAAGGCTGCCCGTCTTGCCTGACGGAATAATTTTCTTGCACTTTCTGCCATGTTTTTGTCCCATGCGATTCCAATGCTGAACGTAATCGGCTGGATGACTTTTGGCTTATCTTCTTTCTGTTCTAATATCGTATTCTGTATCAGCCGCGCAAACGACAATAGTATTTCTTTTCTGCTTTCTTCCGCAATAATAAGAAATTCATTGGAACCGACACGGAATACCGACATTTTGTCACTGCAGAGGTTCTGCACCTGGGATGCGCTCCACTTCAGGATCTGGTCTCCGGTCTCCTCGCCGTACAGATCATTGTATAACTTGAAGTTATCCATATCCAGATATATCATTCCTGTCGGATGTTCCTTTATATCCAGATTTTTCATAAATTCACTGCAATAGCTGCGGTTATACAGACCTGTCAGTTCATCATGAATGGACACCTGATATACTTTTTCATAGGCACTGATATTTTTTAATGCGCCGGATACGCTGTTTGCGATCTGCCGGATACAGTCCGCCTCATCATAGATCAGCCTGTTTTTTCTGTGAAGCTCCACATATAAAAATCCATAAATTTTATCGTCATACTTAAAAACTGCGATCTCCGGTTTTTTATGAATGCCGCCGGTGCCACAAAATGACCTCAGCCTTGCCTCCTCCTCTGTGTCCAGCACCCGGTCTCCGTCTGACGTACACTCCACAAAATGGTCATCTCTTTTTTCAAAAATACGTGCATAAGAGTCCGGTACCGCCGAACTGACGGTGCTTCGGATTCTCTGGTACAGTTCTTTTTTATTCAGGATTGAAGCCGCCATATCCTGAAATTCCACAAGGCTCTCCACAATGTGCTTTTTCTTCTGGTACAGGATACGCTCCAGCCATTTTCTGGCATAGGTCATGACCAGCACCATCCAGAGGCACTGCAGAACGACAAACACTGTGATAAACTGTCTGGTAAAGCTGTCCGTCTGGCCAATCACATGGTCAATGTTTGGCTCCAAAATAATCATTGGAAGAAACGCTACAACTACTGCGATCAAATATACGGCACCTGTTGTCGCACGCATGGAAAATGAGAACAGATACTGTTTATAAATAATGTATACAAAACAGACCGCCATTCCCACTCCGCCAAGGGTATCGAATGGGAAATCACCGCTCCATGGCATCACGCACAGAATATTTCCACCCATAATGAGCAGTGTTCCTATTAATAATGGGCCGAGTTTTTTCCGATACTCTAATTGTTCCCCGATTTTTTTGTGGGCAAGCAGCGTTACATACACTAACAGAAATATCTCTGCTGCTGCCAGCAACCAGATGCCTGTTTTTGCATGATAATGGTAGGATATACCGCCATTCGCCATGATCTGCACTTCCGGCGGTGGAAGAATACAACCGGTAAAAACATTCAGCAGGACAGCTGATACTGTCACAGCCATACAGCCATACAGAAATCTGTCCTTTCCCCGGATGTCAAGATAATGGAACAAAAATCCATATATCAGTATCGGGATCGTAAAAAGTCCCATCAATGACACATGATACCAGAACTGTATCCCCGGGCTGATCTGCAGTCTCATGAGCACAGCGCCGCCTGTCCAGGACAATAATGCCGACAGTATTGCCTTGAGATCTCTTACTTCTGATGATTTCTCTGCAACATTCAGAAAACAGAATAGTAAAAACAGATAGCATATGAGTGCAGCCATTGGAATACCAATATATATATTTTTGATCAACACCAGATTCATGAAATGTTCCATTTTTCATTCTCCTTCGTGCGAAATATCGTATTTCCATTCGCAGTCTGCCGTCAGATACTGTCTCTGTACGCAGACATATATCATTATGTTACCATATTTTTACATTTCATACAAGAATCTGCACGCTTGTCCATTTCCGTTTCGGATCTGTCCCTGTTCCGTTTCAGTTTCCCTGCCGGAAGCTGTTTTTCTCCTTCGTAAGTTCCAGCATAAGCATAAGCACACTCCATTTCCGGTTCGATGGTGTAAGGACTGCTTTATAGTCAACCGGAATCTGTTTCCGGCGCAGTTCAAACAGTATTTTGTCAAAATGCTTTTCATTCACACCGCAGAATACCATAAGGCTCTCCTGTGGTGCGCTGCCGGTAAATGGTGCTATGAGCACGTTCTTTTTTCCCTCTGCGAGATCCCCGATACTCTGCCGCAAATCTGTGGTTTTGATCTCCTCCAGGCGGATTTTCATTGGCGCAAGCAGCTGTTTTACCGCTTCTTTTTCTTTTACCTGATAGATTAATATTTTTTCCATGTTTTTCTCTCCAGACTTAAGAAAAGCCAAACACAAAATATGTCTGGCTTTTTCTTTCATTCTATCATTTTTTATAACACTTCTTCAATAATTTTCTTTAAAGTGCCGGCAGAACTTTGCAGTTTTTCTGTTTCCTCCTCATCGAGAGTGATCGGGATCCGGTTTTCCACACCGTGTGCTCCCACGATTGCCGGCATGCTTAAGGAAATATCGGAAATCCCGAATTCTCCGTGCATCAGATTCGATACCGGTAAAATGGATTTTTCGTCGCGGATGATTGCCTCGCAGATTCTGCGCACTGCCATTGCAACTCCAAAGTAGGTCGCCTTTTTCTTTGCAATGATCTCGTAAGCACTGTTTTTTACATTCTCTGCAATACGCTCGGTCGCTTCGTCATGGTTGAAGTGTCCACGCATCTCGCAGAATGTATTGATCGGCACACCCGAAACAGTGGCGCTGCTCCATGCTGCAAGCTCGCTGTCGCCGTGTTCGCCGATGATGAATGCGTGCACACTCCGGCTGTCCACATTCAGATGCTCTCCGAGGTTGTATTTTAATCTTGCAGTATCTAACACCGTTCCGGAGCCAAGCACCCTGTTTTCCGGGAAACCGGACAATTTCAATGCCGTGTAGGTCAGGATATCCACCGGATTGGAAACGATCAACAGGATTCCTCCGCAGTTTCTTTTTGCAATTTCCGGAATGATGGATTTGAAAATACCAACATTTTTCTGGACAAGGTCTAATCTTGTCTCATCCGGTTTCTGATTGGCGCCTGCTGTTACGATGATGATCGCTGCATCCACAATATCATCATAATCTCCGGCATAGATTTTCATTGGTCTTGCAAAAGGAAGTCCATGGCTGATGTCCAGCGCCTCTCCCTCTGCCCTGTTTTTATCAGCATCGATCAGAACCATCTCGGAAAACAGACCGCTTTCCATTAATGCAAATGCTGTTGCAGATCCTACAAAACCGCATCCGATCATTGCCACTTTTCTCTGATTTACGCTTGTTTCACTCATATTTTCGTCCTCTCTTTCTTTTTTCCGAAATATCTCCTGTAAGAGGAGACAACCGCAGAATTTTACTGTTATTCCAGGATTCTTCCGTCCGTAGAAATGGTCACTACCTGCCATGGAATGAATTTTCCACTGTTCTGCAGTGCTTTTTTCGCAGCCATCTCAATTCCGCCACAGCAAGGCACTTCCATACGTGTTATTGTAACAGATTTGATGTCATTGTTTTTGATAATTTCTGTCAACTTCTCAGAATAGTCCACATCATCTAACTTTGGACACCCGATCAGTGTCACATGGCTGCGGATGAATTTACGGTGGAAATCTCCGTAGGCGTATGCACTGCAGTCTGCTGCGATCAACAGCTTTGCGCCGTCAAAGTATGGCGCACGGACCGGTGCAAGCTTGATCTGTACCGGCCACTGAGTCAGTTCGGAACGGATTTCTCCTGCCGCCTGCAGTTCTGCGCTTCTGTCTGCATCTGCCTCTCTCCGGATGGCTCTCGCCTGACTTCCCGGACATCCGCATGGTGTCTTTGCCGCCTCTTTGCTCTTTTTATGCTCTTCCACTGCCTTCTCATCATAAGCTGCTGCCTCACGCTCCACAAAATGGATCGCATCTACCGGACAGGCCGGCAGACAGTCGCCGAGACCGTCACAATAATCATCGCGCATAAGCTTCGCTTTTCCATTCACCATTGCGATCGCTCCTTCATGACATGCCTCTGCGCAAAGACCACATCCTACACATGCTTCCTCGTCGATCTCTATAATTCTTCTTACCATCTTCCATTCCTCCTGTTGTCTGCATATCTATTATTTGTTTCATTTGACTTTCTATGTGCATACTAATATAATAAAGAAAATTTTTCTGTTGTTTTTACAACGTAATTATGTTTTATTCTACGAACATTGGGTAGGTAATTGTGAAACTCCTTCATAACGTAAATCAAATTGTGAAAAATTAACAAAAGCTTGAGAAAACACTGGGGAGCGGTCGGCACTTAGAAGGCAGGCGTAACGTCAGTTGCGACTGGCTTCTTAGTACCGTTACCAGCGACACGTAGCGAAAGCGTGTTTTCGAAAATTTTGTTAATTTTGAACAATGTTGTACAGCTTACGAGGAGTTTCACAATTATCGAGCCAATGTTCTATACATCCATTCGAAAGGAGTTTCTATGACAAACGACGATCTGCTTTTATTACAGACCTCTGTATTCACAGGGATCACAACCGATGAGATCAGGGACATGCTCTCCTGCCTCTCTGCACGGGAGACGACATTTACCAAAGACGAGATCATTTTTTCCTATGGGGAAACCATCACAGGCATCGGCATTGTGCTGGACGGAAATGTACACATTGTAAAAGAGGACTTCTGGGGCAATGCCAATCTGATGGCAGAATGTGTCCCGGGCGATATTTTTGGGGAAGCCTATGCGATCAATTCCACCGAACCTCTGGAAATGAATATTTTTGCTGCTTCCACCTGCCGCATTTTGTTTCTGGAGGTCTCTAAGATCCTGACGGTCTGCCCATCTGCCTGTGCGTTTCACAACCGGCTGATCCGCAATCTCCTAACGTTAGTGTCCCGGAAAAATTTCCAGTTAAACCGCAAGTTAGAACATATGTCCAAGCGCACCACCAGAGAGAAACTGCTCTCCTACCTGTCCATGGAGTCGAAAAAAGCCAATGCTTCAACCTTTACCATTCCATTCAACCGCCAGCAGCTTGCTGACTATCTCTCTGTCGACCGCTCTGCCATGTCCAATGAATTGTGCAAATTGAGAGATGCCGGCATTTTGGAATTCAACAAAAATACCTTCACGATTTTTGAGAAAAACGATTAAAAGAAACGCTATGATGCTAATTCCTGCACCATAGCGTTTTTTCAGATTCCATTCTCCTTCAGGTAATCCACCCAGATCCCATATTTTGAACCATACAGATGAATGTCGTCGAACGTCAGACTGCTCTTTAAGTTGCCTTCCTCATCGCATACGACCTCATTCATGTCAAGGTAAAAGATATTTTTTCCGTCTGCGAGTGCAGCGATCCGCTCATTCCGCTGCTCGATCCCCACATTGTTAAAGATCGGATCTTTATCACTTTTTTCTTTTGCAACCTTCATGATCCCCTGAACGAAGATCACAGCGTCCGGCTGCAGTTCCCGGAATTTTTCCACTGAATCCTCATAGGCTGTCATGAAACCATCCAGCGTTCCCCTTCCCATCTCATTGATCCCGATCTGGAAATAGATTTTCCCGTATTTTTTTGCCTTAAGCGCTTCCTCTAATGTCACTTTTTCCCCGTCCACTTCACAGAACTTTTCTGTCCAGAGGTTATATACGTTCATGCCGACGGTCGCATAAAAAGTGCTGTCATCGAGTCCGCCGTAATCATGAAGTCCCACGGTTCTCGAGTCACCGATAAACACTGCGTCCGAGAAATACCCGGCGTCCACCGGGTGAAAGCTTCTTACTTCCTCCTGCTCTGTCTCCGCCACTGTCTCCGTTTCTGCCATACTCTCCGTTCCCTCTGCGGCAGGTTCTGTGCTCTCAGTCGCGGAGATCTGCTCCTCATCTCTTCTCAGTTCTGCCAGATGTTCCCATTTATCCCAGAGTGACTCATGGTCGCTGCTCCATGGATAAATCCCATCGTGTATGCCCTGCATGACCAGAACAAAGTACGGTGTTTTTACCGGATCGACCGTATAACGGCTGTAAATCGTATCTTTTCCCAGAAATCCTATCGCTGACAGGATTGCCCAGCCAGCTAAAATCAGAATGGTGATTTTGCAATATCTGATTTTTTTCATTTCTGCTCCTTCCTGTTATCTAAAAATTAAAGTATAAAAATGGATTGTTTGCAGATACCGCAAGGTAGTACATGCTGAGTGCAAAGATCACCGCAATTGCCAGCGTACCGAGCATCCCCCGCTTTATTCTTCCATAAATCACCGCCGGAACCGGAGTTGCAAAAAGAACTCCCATCGCCAGCAGGCTGTCATAATCTTTCAGATATTTGATGTAATCCATGGAATTGACCATGCCGGTATGTGCATTCACAAACGGAAACATACGTGTCAGATAAATTCCAAGCTGATGCACATCCGTGATCGTAAATGCCATCCAGGTCACAGGCACAAACAGTAACAGATAGACATGTCCGATCACTTTGCTGTTCTGTAAAAATGGAAGCAAAAACAATTTTTCCAGAAATAAAGCCCCGAGCAGCATGCCGCCCCAGATCAGGAAATTATACCCTGCCCCGTGCCACAGTGCGGTCAGTATCCACACAGCAAAAAGGTTGAACATCGTCCGCAGTCTGCCTTTCCGGCTTCCTCCGAGCGGAATGTATACATAATCGCGGAACCACCGTCCCAGTGTAATGTGCCAGCGGCGCCAGAACTCCGTCACCGATTTTGAGATATATGGAAAACGGAAGTTTACCGGAATCTGAAATCCTAACATTTTTCCGAGTCCGATCGCCATCATCGAATATCCTGCGAAATCAAAATACAGCTCCATGGAATATGCGACCGCACCCAGCCACGCCAACGGCGTTGAGATACTGTTAAACCCGATCGTCTGCACGTTGTTCCACAACATTCCCACCCGGTCAGCGATAATGACTTTGGATCCGAGTCCGATCACAAGGATACGGATGCCACTCTCAAAATCCCGTGCTGTCACCGTCCTTCTTTTCAGGCAGCTGCTCACCTCGGTATAGTTTACGATCGGTCCGGCGATCAGCTGTGGAAACATCGTCAGATAGGTTCCAAGGTTGACATAAGATTTTTCTGCCGGGACAATGCCACGGTACACATCGATCACATACGCTGCGATCTGGAAGGTATAAAAACTGATCCCAAGCGGCAGCTTCGTGGTCAGACCGCTGTATTTAAAGAAAAAGAGCATTCCGAAATCATAGCAAAGCGCCAGAATAAGCAGTACTGCCTGTCTTCTGCCTCTTCCGTCCTCCGGCGTCTTATACATGCTGCGTGCGATCACATAGTTCACCGTGACTGACGCTAACAGCAACAGGACATACTGCGCCTCACCATAGGTGTAGAAGGCAATGCTCCCCAAAAAGAGTACTGCGTTGCGGAACTTCTTCGGTGTGATAAAATATATGATTAAAAAAGCCGGCAGAAACCGGAACAAAAATTCAAAACTGCTAAATACCATACGTAATTCTTTCTCTCATTCTCCTGCTTGTGCTGCACGATCAACGTGCTTTTCTGCAGAAACTCTACCTGTTTTTCAAAAAAATAACTGCCTGTTTTCTTTTTTTATTATATGCACAGACTGTTGTTATTATAGATGAAAAAAATAAATATTACCATATGATTAATTTTAAAAATATATTAAATTTTTCCTTTTACAATATGCTGATTTTACTAGTGTTTGAGAAAAATTGTTACTATTTTGTTACTAATACATAAAAAGAATTATCAATTAAAAATAATAAATACGGACACGAAAATAGCCGGCAGATAAACTCTACCGGCTATGGTTTTATAATGATTCAAGACCTACTTTCCATGTATTCTTTCCAACAATTCCATCCGCTGTCAATCCGTGGCTCCTCTGCCATGTCTTGGTCGATGCTTCCGTACCTCTGCCGAAATTGCCATCTGCTGTCGCACCAATGATGATCTGCCATACCTTAACCACATTTCCTTTACTACCTTTTCTGATCGTAGTCATATTGTAATCCTCGCTTTCTGATTTTGATGTATTTGCTGCTGCCACTGCTTTATTAAATAAAGCCTGCTCTGCCGACCTACGTCTTTTAAGTCCTGCAAGCACTTTACCATTTGCTTTACAGTACTGTGGCATTGCTACAGCAATCTGTGATGCGTTTCTACCTGCACAAAGCTTTTTAAGGTTGCCAGCTCCACAATTAAATGCAAACGACACCAGAGCATCAAACTGATTCTGGTTGAGATTTGCAGTGATTGGCACATATGCGGGACTATTAACGTATCCCTCAAACTTTGTAATATCCTGCTTTAAATATGCGTCTGCCTGTGCCTGCGTGATCGTCATACCTTTTTTTACTCCGGCGGTATGTCCATAACCGATGGTCCATACTCCGGCAGCACACTGATAAGCAGATAACCGACATCCCTCATACTGCTTGATCAGATTAAAACCTGCCTGTCCAATTTTTCTATTTGCCATAAAAATTACTCCTCCTCTACTTCTGGAATTCCTGCCAAAGATGTAAGCCATGATACGATACCGGCTACAATTGCGGATGATACTACCATCTTCCAATCCACTGCTGAAATCACTGCCCCGGTACCGATTACTGCTACCGCTGTCTGCGCCATCGTCTTAATCGATCTGATTCCTGCGGCTTTCGCCCATTTCTGTGTGCTTACTGATGGTTTAAATACCGAATTTTTCAACATATTATTTTTCTCCTTCCAAATCTGCGATTCTGTGATTAATTACCTTGATTTGCTCTTCCATGACCGGGACGCGCTGCGCAAAATTATTATGTAAGCGCACCTCGCGCGTTAACTCGTCAATTTTGCAGTCTGTGACCGCCTGCGCGGTCTGAAGCTTCTGCTCTGTTTTTTTCTGCCCAGAACTGACTGTAAGCACTGTTCCAATTAAAGTCAGTCCTCCTGCCACTAAAGCAGATATAATCGATTCCAAATGACCAACCTCCCTCTTTCTTTATAAAACCATTATAAATCCGCCAAGCCTTGTATTTGTGCCATTTTGCAACGTAAAAAGCGCCGGACAATTAATCTGATAGACTAATCATTCGGCGCTATGGCACTGCTTTATTTTGTTGTTATTATTATACACCACAATTCATATAAATCAAATATTTTAAATCACAATTCTGTGATTTTAAGAAAATGTACCGATTTTATGAATTTACATTATCAAGCTATTGAATTATAATTCTAATTTTATAGACCACGAACCAGAGCAAGCCCACCTGCAATAATTGCCGTAACAATTGACTCCACAAGTAAATCCTCCTTTCATTTTTATGCCCTTTATTATGAACTGTGTCAAAAAAAGATGCCCCCCTTTTCGGAGCAAAAAGCAAAATTTACTTACCGACAGCCAGCCATTGTACATAATTATCAACATAATCTGCTGCGTAGAAATCCAATGAAACTTTTCCACCGGAAATTCTTACATTTTTAAAGGCGTTAAAGTATCCATTGCCTTCATCATTCCAGCAGTTTATCTGAAGAGCAATTATCGTTGAAAAGCCAGTATTAAATGAGGTGGAACGCCACGTTTCACCATTCAAACCTGTATTGTAGTTACCAGATTTATAAGTCACTTTGTTAGCATCGTACTGGGCTTTTGTGTACAGACCATAGGAGTTTGGAGAACCAATTACATCGTTTCTTCCTTGAATCCTGCCATCATCGTATGAGTTAAAAGGGAGAACTGTATCAGCACCAGAGCTATCAACAAAGTGAAGCTTTTTATCCTTTCCGACATATGTATTTATGTTAGTTAAACTCTGGGAGACATCCTCTATCGCTTCTTTATTATTAACTATCGCTCCAGTCACGGTACCGTCCCCGATTTTTGATATATCCGCACTTCCAAGCTTCGCAATAACACCTGACATTTTATCAACAACCCAATTTAAAGCATTGACCAGATTAGTTTTCACTTCTGTTTTTAAAGATTCCAACGTTCCGATCTGCTTTTGTAAATTTCCGGCTGCATCCTCAGATAACTGACCTTTTATATCATCGAACCATGTTATAAAATCTGCCTGCTCCGATGCTTTAAATCCGGCAAGATCAGCTTGTACTTGCTGATATAATGTTGTTGTATCAAATTCGCTGATTGCCGATATAATGCCGCATCTTGCAGTTTCATAACGTGTGTCCGTAATTCTCTGATTGGAAATAGCGGAAGAATTTTTATTTACAAATAAATCTGCTAATCCTAATTCCCAAATAGATTCTGTTCTTGTAAGCTCTGGTCTTAAAGGACTTGCTGCAGGTATGCCCTCTACAATATATAAATCACAGATTCTCTCCGAATCATTATCGTTCCATCTTAAGACTACAGTATCAATTCGATCATAATTAGAATCTGCTGCCTGAATTGCAAGCGTCCGCTGATTTTCTTCCAGTTTCAACCCTCCTGCACAAATTGCAAAACCAGGATTAACAACAACATTCATTCCACTACCTGCTTCGACATGCAGATTGGTAGATGGGTTTGGTAAAATGCCATCCGTTAATAATTTGGCTATCAGTTTTCTAAGTGGTGCGGACGTAATCGCACGATCATACACCGGTGTTCCATCACTCTCAAATGTGACATGTGAATCAAAAGGAAATCCTATCATAATTTTTGTCCTCCTCTATCTTTTTAAAATTATTGGTGTACCAAATTCCATTGTCATGCTCCACTGTCCGGACTTCATGACTTCATAGCAGCCAATTAATCTGGCTTGGGCAGACAAATCCATTTCTGGAATTTCTATACTGCACAAATCTCCCAAATCAAAATCTGTTCCATATTCGTAACTACTCTCCATTGCGTCAAATTCAACATTAATAATTTTGGGATATCTGGTTAATGCATTTAGTGCTTCATTATCCATAGCAACAGCCAAATCGCTGCTTGTATACTCATTTCTATTTAATGTAGAACTATTTGATAAAAACCAATACTCATCATCGCCAGATGCAGCGTTAAAAGTAGCTCTCGAAACATACGTAGTGACATCATTATCTGTTTGTTCATTCGTATTCAGGCAAGCATTTTTATATTCTGTATCATCAATCAAAATATTTGGGTTCTTTATATTTCCGTATTTTGTCGAAAAAATAATTGGATTATTTCCATCTGCATTATTTTCCGTCCGGTCAGATCCACTCCATACTTCGAATTTCTTATTGCTTTCCACGAAATCATAAAGTACTCTATAAGACATGCCGGATGGTTTTAAGATGTCATAGATCTTCCACCCGAGCAGTTCTCCGTTGCGGTAATGCACAGAATCTTTTCCTCTTCCGAGCGATGTCCCGGAAATAATATTTAAATCAGAACTTACGCTTGCGGTAGTTAACGTTTTAAAAGCATTAAAAAACGCATATGCCACATTCTCTGCTTTTCCACTCTGGAATGACCATGAAGGTGCATTTGTCACATTTGATGCACCGTTCTGAAATACAACATGTCTGTCTAATGTTTTTTCCATGAAATACCCGCTCAGTTGAATATATTTATACTGTTGTTGACGGACATAATTTATCTGTGTTATATTTCCGAGTTCCGGTCTGTCTTTTGTATAGATATACTTTATTGACGAATTATACTGTTCTATCGGGATCTGTATGGAGAACGTTCCAGCTTCGTGAAATTTTCTGCTCCATTGTAAATTTGTTGACCGTATTAATGACACTATCTGATAATTTTTATCTAGTGCGATCGTATTAAATCCTTTCATGATTTCTTCTAAATTGCCCCATAAAGTTTATTATAATAAATCGAAACATTCATAAGATTGCTTCCAGTGTCTGCATCAAAAGAAATTTCAGAACTACCAACCGGAAGCTGCATATCATCAAATGCTGATGTTCTATCACAGTGTCCTATAAAATTAACACCGTTCTTTTTTACCGTTGGTGGATTCTGTGTGAAATCAATAATAATAACATCATTTGCTTTCATATTATCCAGAACTCTGACATAGTTATCATTAATAATGATTTTAGGATTCACAACATCCCCATTTGCTGATATCACTGCTTTGCAGTATGTCTCTACATCTCCATCATTGTCGAGCAGCACTTTTTTAGCAAAATTGAATTTACCACCAGTGATTCCCTTTGGCGTGCCACTTGTTATACTGCACAAATATGGAAATCCACACATTCCGACCACAGAAGCAATATTTTTGCCAAAATTATCATAACTTTTAAAAAACGGATTTGGACTTAACAATGTAATGCTCATTTCCATCGCCCGGTTTACATTTTGAGATGGAATGCTAAATTTATAAATTTTACCTTCCACCCATCTGGTGATGCCCATGTATGTTATATACATTTTATAATCGAATTTAGGATTAAAAAATGATATTGCACTCTTCCTCAAAACATCATTCAGATATGGATTTCGTGAAATAGCAGTCACAGTCCTGTCTTTTGGTGCGATTCTGTCAGAGACAATGATCCCGCCATCTCCCACGGCATTATCTACCGTGGTGATGTCGTTTTCATATGAACCAAATCCATCCAAACCTTTTGATGGAATTTTCCAATCTGTTCCATCTATTAAAAATTCTCTCTCATCACTTCTCACAAAGCGAATACACACTTTAGTATCCATACGCGCCCCTCATTAATCCCTGTTTACTTTCAACTCTTACTGCTCTTGCAAGCTCGTCAGGTGTTGAAATCTGCTGATTAACATTAATTGTCTGATTGAAGTTTCCTAATCCGGTGCCAACACCATTACCACCCGACATTCCAGCACTTACCGTTGAAATGCTTGCATTAATGTTCTTTGTAATACCGTCTGTGCTCATAAGATCCTGTATACCATCATCAAAACCAGCAACACACATCTCACCCAGATATTTAAACTTACGCGATGGTGAATGGATTCCAAGGGCATCTTTTGCAGCATTAAACAGATTTGTCGCAAGATTTTTTACATTTCCGGTCAACCAATCCCAGCCCGCTTGTATTCCGCTCCAAATTCCATCAATAATATTCTTACCGATACTTCCCCAATCCATCTCTTTAAAATTGTTTACAAGGCTAGTAAACAATTTCGGTACGGCTGCCAACAATTTTACTGTGTTTGAAATCATAAATTCCGCCAATTTTACAAGGATATGAACAGCAGCCTTTAATAACTGCGGTGCATTTGAAATTAATGCCGATACCAACCGTGCAATGATAATTGGTGCAGCCTCTAACAATTTTGGAAGTGCATTTAAAATTCCATCCACCAACGAAACCAGCAAATTAATACCAGCCGTGATTATATTTGTCAGTGTACCAGGTTCTGTTATTGCCATTGCTAATGATATCACAGCATCAACCCCAGAAGATAATAAATCTGGCAGTTTTTCTGCTATACCATTCACAAGATTAAGCAATATCTCACTACCACTACTGAATACAGAATCCGCATTATCGGTGATTCCTGATATTAATGTTGTGATTATGTTATAAGCAGCCTCTCCAAGCATTGGAAGCAGTGATAAAATTCCCTCTGAAAGCGTATTAAGAATTTCTGCCCCACCACTCAAAAGTTCCGGTAAATTTTCGTTCAAGCCAGTTACAATAGATGAAATCATGTTTACACCAGACTGTATTAAATCTGGCAGAACATCATTCGCCAATTCTGGGATTCGATCAATAATAATCGGAACTAATTCCTCAACCAGATTTCCGACACCATCCAGAGCGATTTCTACTCGTGGTAATATATTTTCTGCTACAGTTCCAACAGAATTAACAAAATCTTCTACAAGTTGGTCGAAATTCTGATTGTCATCAGCAACACCGATAAGCAAATTCTGCCATGATGCTTTCATGGCTCCGACACTACCTTGAATTGTCGTGCTTGCTTCTTTCGCAGTCGTACCTGTGATACCTAATTCATCCTGAATCACATGGATTGCTGAATATACATCACTCAAGCTGTCCAGATCATACTCAACGCCTGATAAGGCTGTTGCATCTGCAAGAAGTCGTTCCATCTCTGACTTCGTACCACCGTATCCCAGCTTCAAGTTGTCCAGCATCGTGTAATTCTGTTTTGCAAATCCTTGATAAGCATTCTGGATGGATTCCATTGACGTTCCCATCTTATTTGCATTATCTGCCATATCAATAACGGCTTGATCTGCAATTTGAGCCGCTTCTAGTTCACTAGATGTACTCTGTTTTAAAGATGCGGCAAACCCGGAAACTGTTTCCATGTACTCATTAGCAGACAGACCGGCTGTTTTATATGCCTTGGAAGCGTTATCCATGACCTCGTTTTGTGCGATCATAAGTTTTCCATATTCTTCTCGCACTTCATTTACACTTTTTCCAACGCTATCGGCATAATCCCATACGCTCTGGCCGCCAGCTCCAAATAAAGTCTCGACACCGCCTACAAGCTGTTCATAATCTGCATAGGCACTGACCGCTGCCGTTCCGATTGCAGCAATCCCTCCGGCTGCCGCCGTAACTCCGGCAGTTATTCCGGCAGTAATTGTTTTCATGCCATTGACTGTTATGCCCCCCAGTGCACTGACGCCCTTTTTAAATCCATCTGTTAATAATTTTGTATCAAAAACTAAAGATCCATCAGACCTTCACTGGTTCACCTCGCATTCCTAGTTGAAAAGATTGCTGAATTTTTCATCTTCTTCCAACTCAGTTTCTGTTTTCCTATCAATTTCCCATGCTCTACGCATTTCAGAATATATATCTCTATCTTTATCCTGATTCTTCTCATAACAGCGATACCCCATGACTTCACGAAGTCTCGTGCTGTCGTTAAGTCCTCGCATCAAAGCCAAAAACTTATGCCAGTGTAATTCGTCCACTTCAAATAAATCAATGCCGTATTGTCCTAAAACTGCACTGTATATGAGATCACTATCAAGCTCATAATCCAATGTGATTATGTTTCGATGATAAATATCTCTTGGTAATGGTGTTTCCGGTCTTGAAAAAATAAATAATTCATTCAAATTACAATGTGCCGGCATTTCATTTTTAAATAAATACGAAACATCGATATTTTCTCCACGCTTAAGCTTTGTAACTTCGATTTCAAATCGCATCCAGACACGATAATCTGTATATATAGAAAAATCACTACCGCCCACTCTGACGGTGTTTGGTAGTGATTTTCTTGTAAGATCAAGCATTGGCTGCACCCGGAAGATTAGCCATTGCTGTTGCGCTGTTTACCAGATTATTAATTTTATCAATCTGCGCCGAATTTAAAGTTGCTCTCATTTTCTCCATCTTATAATCATTTAAAGGCTTATTATAAGCATCATTGATTTTCAGTACCGTGATGGATAAATCCGACAGATCGATTTCATCCAGATTATCCGATTCCAAAATCTCTTTTGCATTCGCCTCACCCAGAATATCTTTTACAAATTCATGCAATTTTTCAAATTTCTGTCTTGCCTTGATGTTAAGATTGTCCACTTTCAAAACTTCATCCAGCTTATTCATAACCGAAACTGTCTTTTTCGGTAAATCATAGCTTCTACTGTTAATAATTACTGTATAATCCATAAATCCTCCTAAGTCGCGCTATCCGCGGTATATGTCGGTACTCCATCGCTAACCGTAACAGTACCTCGATCAATGTGGTTAATTGAAAAACTAAAATAAATCTTCTCTGCAACGGAATCAAAATGATCCAGCGTTAAAGTTGCTTTTGTTTTCCATGCCCTGAATTTAGGTGTTCCTTCTGATCCAATGTTTCCATCAAATACAATAAGCAGATCTTTTTTCACGTCCTCACCAGTCGGCAAGTTGAAAAACATATCATACAGATAATCAAATGCCGCATCTCCCTTGTTTGCCTGTAACTCCTGCGCAAGTGATGGTTTGTAGTATTTAATATCTGTTGTTGGGATTTCATCCTCAATAAAATCGTTATCCTCGGTCTGTGCGTTCAAAACCAAGTCAAATACTGTGGATTTTCCAATTCTCGCCCACGAAGGTGTTAATACCGATGTCTCGGCAGTGTTCAAAAATGGAATAGTTCTATGTTTTTTTAATCTTGTTAATTCTGCCCTTATGATACCTCTCTTTCTCGTAAATAAGTGATGGACAACGCCATCTGATATAATGTATCTTTGTCACTGGCTTCCATCGGATATGGATTTCCAGTAATGGAAAATCTGGTCACTGTTCTATTTTTATCAAGTGCTGGAAATGCATATGTGTAAGAGAAATCATCCGCCCAATATGTTAAATCTTCCAACCATTCATCAGATTCTTTCCTCTCTGATCTTGATCCGGTTGACTGGCGTGCGATAAAATTATAATATTCTGTAATCTCGCAACTTCCGTCTGTCATTTCCTTTAAATCTCTTGATGGTGATTTAAAAAGACCATACTGATCGGAGCCGTCTGCTACATGGTTCATATCAATTGATAAACCATCATAATTGCTAAGCAATTTTACAATATATTGTGAAACAGTCATATTAACCTCCGTTTACTCTTTTTTGTGCACCTGACAAAATCTGATTTTTATATTCCGCCACCATTCGGTAGAACCAATAATTTCCCCTACCTACAGTACTTTTCCCATTTCCAGATCCTTGATTAAAATTTGCTGGCATATAATACCACCGCCTGGCGTATGGTGTACGGTACTTAATCTGTCCACTTCCAAATACAGTATTTAAATGTCCAGACTCAATTAAGATATTCTCTCTTTTTGGTACTTTATCTTCACACAATCGCAAACATTCAGAATCAACAAACTCCTGTACTGTATTAAACTTATTTTCCATTTTGGGACCAAATCCCGGATTCCACTTGATTTCGAATGACACTTTTCCATTTGGAAGTCTTACCTCGTGGAACTCGCCTTTTGGTGTACTGTAATCATGGATTCCAGCCATTACGCCACCACCACCTTAATATTTTTGCAAAAATCCCGATTGGAATTATCGTTTACAGACTGTATCGTTCCTGATTTTGGATATCTCTTCATCAGATCAGAAATCCTTTGCCCTTTGACATCCTCTATAACGTCCTCAACTTCTCCATATACAAGGCAATCCTCTTCATTATAAGAATTAAGTGATAAACCATTGTAAGTTCCAACTGGAAACGTCACAGACGCATACCGTGCAATGCTGATTTTACCATTTTCATTTTTCTTTTCGGTTTTATCAGACCACTGTACGCCTTTTACAACTGTTCTTTTCCATTCTGAATCAGAAATTTTATTGTAAATCGTAACTGTATCGGTAAATAATCCACTCATAACGCACCTGCCAATCCCGTACCAGAAAGACCACTTCTTATAATTGATAAAAGCTGCGCTTCTTTCTCTGCAACTGTAGTAATCTTATATGATTCTGAATACCCGTCATTGCTTACAGACGAAACTCCTGTTCCCATCCCAGTAGATTCCTGCATATAAAGTGCATTTATCAGATCACAGACGGTATTCTGTATCTGCACATGCACCTGCTTCTGAAAGTACGTTGCCGATGCTTCGTCATAAGTATCTTCAAACTTTCTCGCCCTCATATGGGTATGTACATCCAGTTTAGCAGATGCTTTTTGCAGAAATGCTGGAAAATCATCTTCCGGAACATTCGTATAAAGGGAGCTGTAATGCTCCCAATCAATATAAGGCATATCAAGCTCCCTCTCTTTCCTTAGGCTGTCTTGCCTAATAATTTAATTCCTTTCAGCACACCAGCCATCTTGCTGTTTTTAAGTACTGCTCCAGCGATCAACTCGACTTCTCCTGTTTTTACAGCTCCAGGTGCCTGTAAATCTGGAAGGTATGTCTTAAGCATCTTGCTGCCATCTACGGAAATTCCGTGGAATGCATCAAGTCCAAGTTTTGCCGCATAAATATCAGTTGTACCATACGCATCTGAACTAGGTGTTGACGTAGAAACAACATCTTCTGTAGTAGAACCGTTATAATACTGTCCTGCATCCATAAGAATAATTCCATTGTATGTCTCTACAGTTCGACCAAAATCATCCTTATTTCTGTCATAATATCCTGCTCTACGTGCCGCGGACTTCACCTTTGTAAGCATCTTACTGTTCATCATTAACACATCTGGTTTTGCAGCCAATAATGCAATGAATGTATCTAATTCATCAAGCAATGCGTTGTAATTGCTGTCTAATAATGCAGATGTTGAAATGTCAATATTAGTTGTCATCTCGGTTGATTTTCCAGACAAAATCTTTTTAAGTCCGTCAAAGGTATTAGGTACATATCCTGTGCCAGAAGCTGCAGATGTCCCATTAATTACCAAATTGTGGAAGTAATTCGCTCCCGCCTTTGTTTTCTCTTTAATCTGGAAATCCATCTCATTAATAGCACCAGATGTCTGTGCGATCACACGGTCAATCTGGAATGAGCCACCAAGGATTACCGGGCTTGCTGTGCATTTGGTTCTCTTTGCTTCGTTTGGTGAGTACTCAGCATTAATCTGACGTACTGATGCGGTAGATGGTGTCTCTAATCTCTGATATCCATATACCAGATTGCTACCGCCTGTTGGTGAAATGGTATCATCAAATGTCAGTTTATCGAGCAGGATGGACGATCTTCTAAATTCATCGATCACATTCTGTTCTACTTTGTCTGCATAACCGACTTTTGCTTCTTCTAATGTTAATGCCATAATTATTCTCCTTTACTGCTTGTATTTTTCTTTTAATGCATCCATCAGAGAAGAAACTCCTTCATCAGATGTCTTTTTCACTCCCCCGATAAGATCAACTTTTCCTGCCGGTTTCGGTTCCGGCTCACCGAACAGCATTTTGCTGTCCTCTGCTTCCGTCAATGTCTTGATTGCTGCTGCAATGTCCTCTTTCTGATTTTTAGATGCTTTCAAGACATCAACATCCAAAAGAGCAGTGATCGCCTTAGCATTCTTACCATTTGCGGATGCAATACTCTCTTTGAGAAGATCATTGAAATCACGATCCGCAATCTCCTGCTGATGCGTTGCATCTTTTGTCTTAATGTCTTTCTCAAGATCTTCGATTTTCTGCTTCATTCCGCTCACATCGGCATCATTAAACTCCTCAAGATCCTTTTTCAGATCCTTGATGGTTGTTTCCTGTGTCGCGGTTTTAGTCTTCTCAGCAGTCAGATCTGCCTGTGTTGTTTCCAGATCTTTCTGAACCGGATCAAGCTCCGCATGATGCATGTCCAATACTTTATCGATCTGTTCTTTCGTCATGCCAAGTGCTTCTAATTCTTCTCTCTTCATTACTTCTATCTCCTTTAACGATGATTTATTTAACGTGGGAGAATCACCCACAGATAATTGCGGACAGTGGATTTGAACCACCACTACTGGCTAAGGAAACCAGTATGCTGCCATTACATCAATCCGCGGCATTAAAAAGAGCCAATCAATCAAGTCCTAATTTAAGACTTGACTAATCGGCTCTAATCATCGGCACTATAGTTATTAAACTTTCTCGTTTGCAGTGCTTGCATTTGCACGGCAAATTTTTAACCTCGGTATCTTTATTGATTGCCAAAAGGTGGCTTCCACACTTTGGACAAGGATACCAGATAAATCTACTAGGATTCAATATATCACCCCTAGTGATATTATATAACACTTTTTGCATGTTATCAATGCAAATTATTTGTTATATTGCAATTAATGCTATTCTTCCAGAATTTCATATAAATCTTTTTTTTGATTAATACACTTGTTTAATAACTGCACATACTCACCATAATCTCCAAATTCATACTCCATATCCCCATTTGGATCATATCCGAATAATTTTTCATATTCATCTCTAAGTTCTAACAATTTGTGTGATGATATTCCATAATACATTATTTCATCATTCCTTTTATTCTCTCTAATACTTCTCTACTGGTATTTTCAAATATTTCCTCTGTCATTTTCAACACATCATCATCTTGATCATATAATATTCTACCAAACTGAGCAAATGTTTCTTTTTGTAGCACATTTTCTCGTTCCCAATAACCCGGTCTTAAATGTCCATATCCCAAAAATACTTTTCCGTCACTCGCACCATTTACAATATCTGATATTCCTCGATATTTTTCATAAAATACCTTTTTCCCTCTTTCATTTATATAAAATGCATCAGGATATTTATAATATAACAATTCCTCAACACTTTTTCCATATCCAATAGCTATATTCGTTAATCTTCTATAATCTTTTTCTATTGAACTACTCAGGAAACCATTATCTGTTAGTCCATAAATATAGTCTATCTCGTGAAATAGCTCGTGTGCAATAGTTCCAGGTGCTGTATAAGTACCATAATAAATATTCCCATCATTTTTATTAAAATAAGATTTTTGCTTTCCTGCATTTTTTATATACTGAACTCTTTCATCTGCCTGTTTCAGAAGTATTTTAACATCATTATTTTTCACATTACTAATTCCACTTCTAAAACTTTTAATAACGTCTGTCTTATCTTTTATAAATAAACTCTTTATTCTTCTTCCAATATCTGAGTCATCATTATTCACTTCAATAAATTTTTGATATGCATGTGTAGATCTCAGAGCACTGCTTCCACTCTCTACTCTAAGTCGATTATCCCGTTCTTTCAGCCCGGCCGCCTTTGAAAAACTTTTATAATCTGCCATCTGACCACGCAATTTATTCTGCAAATCCTGTGCATCGCCGCCAATACTTTTTGCTACTTCAATTTCTCTCTTAGTCGCTCTGATCTGCCGCTCCATCTGACGCTGTTTCTGCGTGGATTCATAATAAGTATAAGTCTTTCCACCGATTGTCCGTGGATCAGGCTCTTTTATATCCTCTGGGATTATAGATGCACCTTCCCAATATGGGTAAAAATCATGCGTACAGTTTGCTCCCTTTAATCCTGTGACAGTTCCATACCCTGTTTCTTTTACAAAATCCGGATATTTCTTGCTTTTTCCAGAATAGGAAAACACTTTATTCTGCCATACTGCATGGTCCGGTCTGCTTCCCATGTGCTGGGTTGTGATTACAAGATCATGGTTAGAATTTTTCAGATTTTCCTCTGTGATTTTTCCAGATAGCTGTGACATTCCAGTTCTGACAGCCATCCGTGCAGCCACATCTAACTGATATGATCTACCATTTTCATAATCAATGCTTCTCAATCCGCTTTGTGCCAAGCGGTGTACACAATCTTTCACAGCCTGATCAAAAGAAAATGCTCCAGTGGACACCTTAATCAGTGCAAGGTCCATCTCTCGCTGATACATATCCATTACGCCAGTTGTGCCAAGTGCTGTATTCTTGAATCCCATTGTTTTTGTGAGGTTTCTAAGTGCATCGGAAGTCTGTAAAGAGGATGCTTTTACAAATTTACTCAAGCTGTTTGGCTTTGTAAGATCTTCCCCCTGCTGTTCCCACATAGAAAGATCATTATTCCATGCCATATCACCGGCTTCTGCTGTTAAAGTTTCTCCGGCTTCCTTTGCAGATTCTACGGTGTTCTCAATAATCTGCTGAACCTCACGCTTATATGCCATAGTGTTTTCTGCAACCGCCATCTGATAATCTTTATCAGCACGAAGCATTTTCATGACTTCTACACGGATTTTATCCGCAGAAAATCCATTTTCTACCATTGATTTTGCCATAAGTTCCGCTGTTTCAGTATATCGTCCGGTTTTCTGCACTCTCCGGGCAATATCAGCTATGACCTCATCCTCTAAATCTTGGTAAAGTCCAATTATGTATTTATCCGCTAAAACATCAATCTGCTGTTCTGATAATGCCCTTTAAATACCCCCTAATCATCAACATCGTCAATTGGTTCGTCCGTATATTGCATATATTTCTTAGCTTCATCCTCTGGAATATTATATTTTTCCATCATATACCAAACCTTTAAAATTGGCACTTCCGGGAACGATAATGCATCCGCTCTCATCGCTTCGAGTTTCGCCTGCTTATCTTCCACATAAGAGTCATCAAAACCAATTGTGATCTCTGCGTCTAAATTATATGCTGTATCATGGTATTTATTTGAAAACCACATGACAGCTCTGCAGATATCCTGTATATATTCAGTGGCTACTTGTCGCTGCTTTCCAAGCTCCTGCATGGCATCCTGCCTTTCACCGAAATACTCAGTAGCCGTCTTAATCTGTCCATTTTCAAAGCTGTATTTTTTTGTTCCGTACCCAAAAGACATAGATAATAATGATAGTGCCAGTTCAATTGCTTTTGTAATCTGTTCTACTCGGATTTCAGGATTATATTCTTGAATAAGCCCCTTCTCCTCTGGAAGTTTTTCCCCTGTAAATACAAATAATTTTTTTTGTTCAGGAGTTAATATTGGATTTCCATCATCATCAAAAGCACAAAGTAATTCATTTATCAGTATAATTTTCTCAGACTTGTCCAAATCGCTAAACAATACGTTATAGCATAAATCTACAACCTTAAGTGCTGGAATTGCATTCCATAATTTAGGCAATCCGTAGCCTTCCATATTATCCAGATTATTCACTTCAGCGACACGCATAACAGCAAATGGTTTCACATCACCAAGCTGCACAATCGTCTGTTTTCCAACTTCCTCATCTCCACGATCATTAAAAATATGTGTCTCCGCAGTATATAGATTATTCTCGCCAAGCAAGAATAACACGAGTGTTGTCTGCTTCTTTCCCTTGACCAGTGTACTTCCAGAAAATGCCGCCTCAACCACAATATCATTTTCAACAGTAAGTGGTGTAAATGCATCTGCTTCCACATAATTAAGCTTAATATCTCCACCTCTCACAGAAGAATCATCCATAACCGTTGCATTGTCCAAGCGGATATAACAGGCTACTGTACCATCCGCAGAGGTTTTTTCTAACTGTTTACGGTATTGCGTGTTGAAATTACTGCTAGCAAGCACCTTTGCTACAAAATCCGCTTGTTCCCCTTCTCCTGCATTTATTTCAAGTACCTCACACAGATTTGCATCATCAGAACAGCATCTTTTTGCAAAATTCAACCTTGTAAGCTCATATGGTATCCCATTGATTGTTTTTCGCTTATGAAAATCATTTATCAATCTGTTCGCATACCAGTCATCACATGCATGAATGATCGTTAATGCCTTATCATTCACATCGTATCCTTTTTTATCCAAAAATGCTTTTACACAACTCTCCATCTCTTCCTCCTATCTTCTGTCCAGATCAACATATTCAATAAAATCCAAAATTGTATAGTTCTCCGCATCCCACCAGTCATTACAGTTTCCGATGTTCTTGTCCTCTGGTATGTCCGGGTGGTCTGGATCCCATTTCAACTTACCGATCGCACTTCGTAGCTTTGTGCAATTCCGGTTTATCTTCCACCTTCCAGTATTCATCAGCATGTCGTAGGTTCGTGGCCTGTCCGACACTTCATTTTTACGGCAACCTTTAATATTTCGGTATGGCAATCCTGCTTTTCTCGCAGCACTCCGCAGGCTGTTTATCATCGTTGTGCTTGCGCTGTCTGGAAATACCCAGTCAATAAATCCGTACTTTTCCTGGCAGTATTTGAAAAACTCTATAAACTTACTGCATATCGCTTCCGCATCGATGTCTGGAGACAGTTCCAGGTTTGATTCCTCCGCTGTCCTCAGATCATGATATCCGTGGAAGTAAAGCTTCAGCACAAAGGTTGTCATGGATCCGTTTCCACCAAAGTCTATACCCATTGTAATCCTTGATGGGCGGTGAAGTAATTTCCCTTTCAAATCCCTTTCAAACAATGGATCTGTATCCTCATCATACAGATATGGTTCATTGTTCTCTGCAAACTTACGGAAAATGATTCCTTCTGCAACTGCTCGTTCGCCTTTAATGTCACGCCTATACCACACAGTGCCTTTCTGATAGGTGCTAAGAACTTTTCTGATCTGCTCATCCGTCATGCTCATATTGTCCACCAGAGTGAAGTGTCCGTAGTTATATCCGTAATCTGGATTTTTCTCCTGCTGTTTCTCGTGGAATTTAAGTATCTCTGTGTAATACCAATGCTCTTCCTCTTTCGGATTCAGGTCGTGGAATATCTTTCGGTCGGAGCTGGAAAGCGTTCGGTCGAATACCTCTTTTAAAAACTTCGGGTGGCATTCGTTCGCTTCTGTGACATACGCCATGCCATAGGTGTTACCTTTAATAAGCTTCTCATCTCCGTCCTTACCTCCACCGGATATAAGCACAATCTTTTCCCCAGTCTTGGTCTGAACATAAACGCAGTCACGATCCTTATACTTTCCCTCGCGGTGTCTGCCCTCAAAGTAATTGAGCAATCCATATCCGTCACAGTCCAGGATATTAAGCTTTGCGGTCGCATTCGATACGCCTGCTACCAAATGTATCTTGTTTTTGTGCGTTTCAAGCAGGGAACAGAAGATCATCGTTGCAAGCACGTTCTTCCCACCTCGCTTACCGCCTTCTGCCACGTTGAACCAGCTAATCATGCATCTCTGCATATACTCATACTGTCTCTGGCTTAATGGTGCCGGTTTATTCATCCGCATCACCTTCTTCCAGATCAGATATACTCCGGTTTGCTACCGGGTGTTGCAAGATGTCCGCTATCGTCTGCATATTCTGCAAAATCTGTGCTCCAGAATTGTCGCTGACTTCGGCACGCTTTTTATCAAATTCTGCTTTATATTTATCATCTGGATGTACGAGGAAATACTTCGACAGCCAGTCAATAGCCTTTTGCTTATCTGCCAGTTTCATCGAAACTCCATCTTTTCCACGCTTAACTTCTTGGATGAGCTGTGTATCCGTGTTTTTAGATTCTTTCAGATCAACCACGCTAATCATATATGTTTCGTCTGTCTCTATATCAGTTACTTCTTTTTGTCCGAACGAGACATAATTTCCAATATCTGCAAAAGCAATACGCATCTGCAATTCCACAATATCATCTGCACCGGCTACTATCTGCTGGCGCTTGATTTCTTTCAGACGTTCAATTTCTGCTCTTACCTTAGTATTTCTTAGTAACAAACATCCATTTACCATCGCTGTTTCATAGCTACACCCGAATGCATTTAGATAGCTTTGAGTTGCATTAAATGTCCTACTGTAATATATACAAAACATCTGCTGTTCCGGTGTTAGGTCATCATTCTGTAATGTCTCTTTTGTGCCATCATCAACAGGTATTACTGCTTTCTTTTTCTTAGCTGAAACGTTTCGTTTCGTTTCATTTTTCTTTTGAAACGTTTCACTTCCATTATCATCCCACTTATATCTATTCTTCCATGTTCGGATAGTAGCAGCGGAACATCCTAGTTGGTCGGCAATATTCACTAACTTCATACCGCTTTTATACATTTCATATGCCTTATCAATTAATGGATTTCTTGCTGCCAACTATCTCACTTCCTCTCTATGCAATAAAAAAAGCCGGATATACAAGACATTTACGTCTCATACATTCGGCTCAATGGCACTACTCTATGACCAAATTAATTCTCATTTTCTGGTATCACACCTGTAATTCCCTGTTTAATAATATCTTCAATTGCATTTTCTGGTTCTACATCATGTTTTACACAATACTTATAAATTTCTGATGAATTTAACTCTATTGTATTTTCTCCATCTTCATCAGTTATTCTGATAACAATTTTACCTGTTTCATCGATCCTACCAGCATGTATATGTATAGATCTCATATTCTCAAGTTTATACATTTCATCATCTATTTGACGCATCAATCGAACTTTTTGATTTAATTCCTCTTGTATAAATGTTATATAATCTCTTGCCTCCATACAGCCGCCTCCAATACCAACTAATAATTATATTATATAGTTGTTATGCTTTTTTTTCAACCATTATAAATGGTTGTCATGCTGCCAGATTTGCCTGCATACGATCCAACTCGACATCATCACAGATATAATATTTAATTGTCACATCGGTACTCGAATGTCCTAATCTTTTTGATACAAACAACACGTCTTTTGTCCGCCTATATTCCCTTGATGCAAATGTCTTGCGAAATGAATGTACCGTAGCACTGAATTTACAACCGCCAGCAAGTGCAATCTCTTTTGTCATGTCCTCAATTGACTTATTACACATCCGTCCTCTGCCACGTAAACCGATAAACACTGCTCCATCCGTACGATCTCCGATGTACTGTTTTAATGCCTGTTTACACCTCTCCGTCATAAAGCAGGTGCGCCACTGTGACGTTTTCTCTCCCCAGATATGGATTTCCTTTCGTGCAAAATCAAGGTTGTCAATGTTAAGGTTGACGATTTCCCCGACACGTGGACCAGCGGCAAGCATTAATTCGAATAGAGCATTGAGGCGCAGATCATGACCGATGGATAAGGATGCTCTGGCAATCTCTTCATCTGACAACCGTTCTTTTCTCTTCTGTGGCTGTCTGATTTTATCAATGTCTCTGGATACGTCATCTTCGATATGTTTCTTGCGATACGCCCATGCAAAGAAACTGCTCATATACTTCTGAATCGTGGAAGCATAAGCCTTGGAGATTTTATCCTTATGCAGTCTGGTAGCGATGTAATCCATCACGTCCTGCCCGGTACATGTATGATAATTCAAGCCGGTTTCCTCAAAAAACTTTTTAATAATCGTGATATAAAGCTTAATCGTACTCTGCTTTCTGCCGGTTGCTGTCAAATCAATTATGTACCGTTTCATGATGTACTCGTTGTCGTACACGTCCGTAGATGGTAACGTCTCCGTTGCGGTCAGATTAATGTTGACCAACTTAAAAGTAATCACGGTCTTAAGACGGTCGATTCCTTCCGATGTCAGATATCCGGACATCTCATAAGCAATATCGTTGATTAATTCCGATTTTGTCAGCATAGTAAAATTTCCCCCTTTACTAATAGTAGAAAAAGTAGTACATTTTACTTGATATAGTAAGTAATGTATTACTTTAAGGGTCTGTGTTCCCAGCACAGGCTCTTTTTAGTTTGTAGTTGCGTACATATGGTCGGAACGTATGTTCTTTAATATGTATTTTTTTACCGGCATATTTCAGCCGGTAAGTGTTACCTATTCAGTTTTTACGATTTTATATCCTGGCACCCGAATGGCTCTAGGGCTTCCGATTTCATCATCCGTTTCCAGCTCTCCAGTAGCGATCATCCTGATCAGATGATTATGTACACTGGATGTACTGCTCAGTCCTACCATGTCCCCAATCTCCCGAATTGTCGGGGCGTATCCGTGCTTTTCAATGTACAAAATGATTGCCTGCTTGATTTCAGCTCGTTTTTTAATTCCATGCTTCGTAGCGTTCATGTGCATTTTCCTTTCTTTTTATCAGTTAAAGTGCTTTTTTTCAAGGTTCTGTGTGATGTTTCTATTCTTTCTCTGTAAAGTAACTGATAAATGCCTTTAATGTTCTGCCTATGGTGAACGGTATTATTGCAAGTATAGCTGCAATTCCTATGAGCAGCATTATTGGCCAGAATGCAATATAAAGCATGATCTCTGGCGGCTCTGCATTGTCATCTGCCTGATATCCTGCGACTATGCATCCGATAAACGCATATATTATGATTCCTATAATAATCTTCATTTTGTCACACCTTCTTTCATCCGTTAAAGTTCGGTTTAACAAAAATATGTGTATTTCAAATAATTATCATTCTCACGCATTTTATGATAATAATATCCCTCAAAGCTATCTCCCTCATATCCAACTGACCATTGCTCACAATATTCGCCATCTTCAAATTGTTTATCTCCTGTTGGTTTTGATACTATAGATATTTCTCCAATATCTACACCATCGGCATCTGTATACTTATTAAGCCAGTCAACTACTTTCTGATAGGCTTTTTGAGATTCTGTTTTTACATATTCTCTTGCATATTTTTCAATTGTTTTTGGTACTGTCATAATAAATCACCTCGCTAAATTTGTTTTGCTATGCCCCTTTGCATACTGAAAACGTGTTTGAGCAGGTTTTGTACCTTCTGAATATAGATAGTTTCGGAAAGTCGAATAATAAAACCACGCTCTTATAAATCTGAATATTCTCATTACTTATTACCTCACTTGAATTTTAATATTGTCCATTTTGGTGGATTCAGCTTTTCAGAATACCAACTAATCATATTAAGGTATCCTATTCTGCTCCAATCTTTATACCATTTATAAAGTGCGTACCATGCCATGTTTTTTTTACCTTTAAATTCTAAATGTTCAGTTTATTAATCCAGGTAGTCTCTTATATCGTCAACGGAACTTGCAAGGAAGCTGTCAAAGACCTCATCAATTTTTTCGAGCAATGACTCGTTATCGAATCCATCATTTTCCATTTGGTCTGTAAAATTTTTTTGTTTGCATCTAAAAAGACCAGTTACTTCTCTCTCCCACTCTTTTTTATATAAATTCCCATCTACCTCTAATGTTTCATTTACACCATTTTCTGTTGTTTCAATACTGTATTTCATTGTTCTACCTCCTAAATCAATAACTTTCAAAACTCAGCTTTACACTTGTGAAATCCCCATATAATTGAGTCGCATGACTTAAAAAATCTAAATCTGATGGATACAGTTCAAAGTTTAGATAAAATTCTTTATTGTAGGTAATTCTGCATCTCTTTTTTAAACTATCATCGCTTACAATGAGGAAACCCCTTAAATCTGAATATTCATTCCCATATGTGTATTTGAGAACACGAATAAATTTTTCTAAGCTTTCATATGGATTGATTACCAATGAACCATAGCCGTACCTATTCATATTATCCATTTCTTTCCAATCGTTGCGTTTTAAAACTTTTAGCCATCTGACAATGTTCCAACGTTGCATGAAAAGAAATTGTGCTATTGATTGTTTGTAAAAATATTCTCCTATATCTGTCTGATTATCAGACATTTTGCAGCCCATCATTGGTGTTTTACAAGAAAATTCCATCTGGCCCCAAAGATCATCATTAAAATCTTCATTCATGTATTCCATAAATTTATTACCTCCCAAATTCTAATTTACTTTTTCAAGTCCATCTACTGCATAACAACCACGATATCCTTCAAGCCATACACAAAGTGTTCCGCACACTTCCTGCGGTTCTGTTCTTATAATAAAAATTTTATCTTTATTTACATCTGATACATGATACTTATTATTCATTTTCACTTTATCTCCGATTTTCAACATAATACTTATCCTCCTAATTTACATAAAATATCTCAGCCATTTTCATTCTGTTTTCATAGTCTTCATTGGCTTTGTCGATTTCCTGTTTGCGACGGATTACTGCGTAATCCCTCAAATTATATAAAGCAATTCGCTTTGCCTTACTTGGTTTCGGGCTTTTTCCACTCACAATATCATTTAAACCCTGACGTGACAGTTCTGTTATCACACACATCTCTTCAACCGAAACGCCGAATTTATTTGCAAATTCTTTCGCTTTCATATTGTTTTTGTCCTTTCTCTTTACATATTTGCTACATTTTGTAAATTCTAATTTAACTACGCAAACCGGAGCTGTCCGGTCTGCTCTGCTTCCATCCTCATGTTCGGTGTTCGTTCCGCAATACACAGTTCTGGCAGATTGGCTCTAACCAATGCTGCTGGTATCGGTGGACACACTGCATTTCCGCATCTTCTGACCTGCTCACTTCTCGGATATGTTTTTCCTGTGTAGTCATGGTCGATTATGTAATCATCCGGGAATCCCTGGCATCCATACAACTCTCTTGGCTCTAACATTCGAAGTCCGATATCTACAATCTGATAATCCACACCCTCTATTGTCACCAATCCAAATCTGTCCTTAGTTGTCACGGTATCAAGTGGTTTTTCAATATCTTGTCCGGTCGCATCTCCATAATATTTAATTAAAAAAGCTCTTACCTCTCCAAAGTGTCCGCCACCTGCATTTGCCGTTACCGTTCCGAGCGGTTCTCTTATGTCCTGCCCAATTCCGGTTTTATAAAATTTACTCAAAAATGATGTAACCAGTCCGTATCTGTTAGAGCTGTCAACTGTCATGATTGGGTCTTCTATAGTTTGTCCTCTTACTCCATCTTTTGAGGTTTCCGAATGGTACTGGATCAACGTAGGACTTATCAGGCAATGCTCATTTTTACTCACAATGGTTGTAAGCGGCTCCCGGACATCTTTGCTCCGGTCTTTTGTAAATCCAGTCTGTCCGATCTGCACCATGTAAGGCTCTACAATCCCATACCCATGTTTTCCGGTTATAGTCGGCATCGGCTCTCGAATGTCGTTCGGTCTACGCTCACCACCATGATTGCACTGAATGATAAAAGGTTCTGGATTATCTAAGACGAATTTTTTTAATCCTCTGGCTATCCTGTCCATTGTTTTCTGTGCCAGTGGGCGTACTGCCCGAATGCCGTACTTTTCTTTAATTTCTTCTGAAGTATCAAAAATGCTCGGACACGGCAGAGAAAAATCTAGCTGCGTGTATGCTCCAACATATGGTTTGAGCAATCCTTTCTTGACTTCTTCACTGTCTGCCGGTGCGTGTGTCGGCTCTGGCCAAATGATTGGCTTGCCATCACACCTTGCGATCATGAAAAATCTCTTACGCATGGTTGGCGCTCCATAATCTGCCGCTACCAACTCCTTGAACTGCACCTCATATCCTAGATCAGTAAGCTGTTGCACAAATTTTTCAAAAGTCCTGCCCTGTTTACTCTTGATCGGATGATGCCGCCTGTTTAACGGTCCCCAGGTTTTAAATTCTTCCACATTCTCCAGCATAATTACTCTCGGTCTTACAAGTCCAGCCCATCTTAAGGCTACCCATGCAAGACCTCTAATGTTTTTATCTTTTGGCTTTCCGCCTTTTGCCTTACTGAAATGCTTACAATCCGGCGAAAACCAGGCAAGTCCAACCGGGTGCCCATTGCATGCTTTCGCCGGATCAACAGCCCATACATTTTCGCAGTAATGTTCAGTGTTCGGGTGGTTAACTTTATGCATGCGGATAGCTTCCGGATCATGATTGATCGCAATATCAACACTATATCCTGTTGCCAATTCTATTCCTGTGGAAGCTCCTCCACCACCTGCGAAGTTGTCCACTATCAATTCTCCGTTAATCATTTTTTTGAAAGGAACCCGGCGCGCCTTTTATCCGGATAGGTTCCGGCTCCTTTCTACATAAAATCTTCTAACCTCATTTGTCCTTTACAATTGCCACCGATCGTGGATGGATCCCAGCCAACTCCAATGTAGTCCAGAACCTTCGCCCATCCGTAGTCGTTCCCGTCAGCATCCTTGCACATGTGGAACATCAGATAATCCCACTCTTTCGGATTACTCTCATACAACAGATCAAACCGATGTGGTCTCTTTTCCATGTGAATCCCAAACCCACACATGCTGCATCCGGTACGTTGTGCCTTGGTTGTGTAGAGCGTCCCATCTGGCTTTTTCTCAATCGTTCCGTAGATCTCCGGGATAATGCTGTCTGGCATTTCAAAACTTTTAAGTAATCTTCCTTCTCTCAGAAGTTTCTCGTGATATTTTTCTTTCAGTCGGGCTTTCCACAATTCATCCATTTCCAGGGCAAGTTTTAAAATATCCTGTCTATGAAAGATTGCGAATGGTGCTGATCTGATCGTGGATGCTCCAAAATAATTACATCCGTTCATCCGCAAGCTCTTGGCACGCCTGCCACCTTCGGATGCCATCAGTCCCAGATACGGCACACTGTTATGCTCTTTTCCCCAGTCATCACAGTTTTTCTCTTTAAGGTAATAACAACACTTGGACGATACGAGAAAATCTGGCTTCTGATAATCACACCCTTCATTTTCGTTTTCATATCCACCGAACAGCTTTAACCATCTCTGTTTTAGCTGCATTTTAGAGTTTTTCTGCCATCCGCCATATTCTCCAGTCTCCCCAGTAATAATCGCATGGCGGACAGTTTTATTTTTCTCTGACGGATTTTGTAACAATTCTATCTTGGCAGCCACTTCCTTTGAAATGACCGGAAATCCAAATTCCTGTATGACCTTTGGTTTCGTCCAATAAGTACCATCATCCCTTTTCAGCGGTGGCACATTGATAATTCCAAGAGCTTTATGTACTCTCTGTATACTCTTGTCTTCCAGTGTAGATGCACTGACTCCGGGTGCATCAATTCCGCATACCTCATGTAAAAACAGGTATAAGATTATACTGTCAAGTCCACCGACCGAAACATGGTAGTTGAGCAATCTTCCATCACATTCACTTGCGAACTCTTCTGCTCTGATCTGTGCATATTTTCTTTTATATTCATATGGCTGCTTTTCTTTCTGCATAAATGATGCAATCTTCTCATATGCTCCGATCCGCTCCATTCTTTCTTTTACTGATTCCATTTTTTTCTCGGAGTAAAGAGCTCTTTCACGCTGGCCAGCAAACCTCTCACTCCTTTCGATTTACTTCAAAATTTCATCTAAGCAGGCATTCCAGCCTTTATCAAATCTTCCATTATCACAATAAGCAGGATGATTTGCTTTCTCCGGCAGTTCCCGAAGTGGACACCAATCTGGTTTTTCGTATGTTTCAGAATCAACAATTCTTGATACTTTCATAGCCTGGCAACTGTCAATACCTGCATCCGCGTTACAATACAAAAAGTTGCAACCAAAACATGATTCTGGCATATCCATAACCAAAATTGCTTTAGCCATCTACCACACCGCCTTTCACAATCTCGATTGCTTTACTAATAAGGCATACCATGCAGTCCGATGCTCTACACTCTTCTCCGAAACAATCTATGTTCACTGGTGATGTCATTATTTTTTCAACTTCTTCCAACTGTTCCACAACCTTGTCCGTGTCATATGCAGTCGGCTGCTGGTCAATCTTCTGTGCCAATGCATAAAACATATCCTCACTACTTGTCTGTGTAAGAAGAATATCCATAAACCATTGTTGATATAATTCTTGCTTTAATGTCTCCGCATCAATCAGTCTTCCCATCGTTCGCCCTCCTGTTCCAATCTGTAGTTGCTTTCGTTCGCTCGTCTTTCCCTGTTCTGATGTCTCCGTCCTGATCCATGTACATCTCACATTCATAGCTTTTTGGAAGTTCTGTTCCGCATTTCATACATTTGATTTTGAACATTACACCAACAGCCGAATGTGATGACTTATTTGTAGTGGTTAAGAACATTGCTTTTCCACCGCAGAACGGGCATGGCTTAAGGCTTTCACTCATTCTTCATCGCTCCAATCAAATTCAATTTCTTCTGCACTATCAACACCTAACTGCTCACACTTCGCTCTGGTAGATGTACCGCCGGAGTGGTTTGTGCCTATAAGAAACAGTTCCTGTACAATGCTAAAGTATGATTTTCTAAAACAAAACCTCTCTTCCTTGTCAAGTTCCTCAATCGCATCCTCTCCATGTTGCCATCTGTACCATTCTGCAAATTCATTAACCATTTCCTGCATAAGGCTGATACAACATTCAAGAGTGTGCTTTTCATCGTGGCTTTCCAATTCCTTATTGACGTTCTGCTTCTCCACCGCCGCCAGGCATTCTTCCGAAGTGCCGATTGCGCGGTACTGCTTCAGTTCTTCCAACCATTCAGCAAGTTGCTCATGTTCGTTTGCACATATAGTATTGCCATATGTAATGGCTTCTTTATCAACCGATTCTGGAATATACGCATTATCTTCGATTAGTCTTGCTGACATCTTTTGGCATTCAGCCACTTCTCTTGCGTGTGATATAGCTTCATCAATTGTCATAGTCACACCTCCAACAGTTCCGGGTTATCAAAAATATTACCAACCACGTAAAAGTGGTTTATGGTAAAATCATCAAGTGGACAAAGATCATCGCTGTTATTTTCTACCGTTACCCATCCGTATTCTCTCAATACAACCATTACATAAGTCCCATGCTCCGGATTTTCCTCGTCATAATATGCAACCATGATGTCATTTTCATAGATCAGCTTGCCATTCTTGTCCTTACGTCCGGTGCACTGGCAGAGGGTAGATGGGATTATAAGATCAGCAAATTTTTCATCAATAGTGAAAATCCATAATCCGTCCCACCGTTTCAAAAGAAAGCATTCCGTCCATTCACCGTTGTCTTTCCGCTTTGCGCGGAATAAATATCTATCTTCCATCCTTCACCTCATCTAATCCATCCAACGCATAACAGCCGCTTAAGCCTTTCAGCTTTACAACTACGGTTCCGCATACACTATACGGCTCACTTGTAACTTCAAAAATCTTGCCTTTATTTTTCTCTGACACATAGTATTTGTCGTTCATTACTACTTTCTTTCCTTTAATCATTGATTTTTCCTCCATTTCTTTCAGCTTGGCTTCGGCTTTTCCTAGTTCTATTCCGGCAAGGCATCCTCTAGCGTATGCATCCTCATAGCACCTATCTATTGTTGTATAAAATTCATCACAAAACAATTCAGTAAGAGGGCATTCCGAACACTTGCAATTTTCATGGTGGCATTTAGTTCTTGTGTGCACACACTCTCTATATTCCGTTTCTTCGACTTTTTCCGGCAACTTGATATACCTGCCCTGCTCCTCGGCATCCTCATAGTCTTTCAACTTTTCCCTCAAATATGCCATTGCCCACATATTGCGGTAGAACAACGCAATCAGACCACGGACATCTAAAAACGGATCTATCGTTAAATTGTCCAATATTTCCTCGTCAAACTCTGCGTCATCTACTGGCAATTCATCTTTTGCCAATGTGACCATAAGATTTCTTGCAAAATCTCGTGCATCCATTTCCATCTCGTAATCTCTGTATCTGGCATTGCGCTCATCATCTGCATAGCAGCTATTATGTGCCAGCTCGATCATCGACATGTCAGCCACGCTTTTATTTGTCGTTAATCTCTCCATGCTATTCCTCACTTTCTGCCCGAAGCCAATCCAAAACACATGATTTGCAAGCCTCTTCAGGATGAGAACATTCCTCTACGCCCATGTGTTCTATGCAACTTCCAAATAATACTTCTGCCAACTCCTCATCCGTCATACTTCTGATCCGGTCTGCATTAGTCTGTGGCTTCTCCACGACCTCAAAACACTCGTCTCTCCAAGCTAAAACATTTTCAAGCTTGTATGAGCTGTAGCCGACATTATAATGATTCTCTCCAATTTTCTTGTACTTGATTTCATAATACGGATCTTTATCCATCATTGTTACGATAATTTCTAAGTCTGAAACCTTAATACGTTCACCCTTTGGCTTCTTAGCCATGCTTTTCATACACTCCATCATATTTCTACCTCACTAAATCTAATCCTCATTTATGTAAAACTCATTTCCATGTCTGCTGTACCCAAAGCAAAGGCTTCCATCATCACAAATTAATGCAAGTTCTAAGCTTGATAACTGTGTATTATTTTTAATAACCTTATAAACAGAACGATACATACCCGGTGTATGATCTAAAACAATGTCATAATCTTCAAGATTATCAACTTTATATCTTGAAATTCTGTATTTTTCCTTTAATTCTTTATAAATTGTGCTGTTCATGATTGACTTTTCTCTCTCATTTTCAGTAAAGGCATATGCTGGATAAATTCTCTTTTCAATCTCCATATTATTTTTCTCCTATCTCACTAAATCCCTTGTTTTAACAGATATCCCTTTAAATTTCCCGGTGCGACAATACTCTGCGGTATCAAAAAACATAATGCATCCATCGTCTTTTCCGGTATCGTCACTTCCTGCAAGTGCTATGCTTACACCATTTCTTACCAATGTATTTTTTAACAACATCAGTACCGCTTCTATCTCCTGCTTGGTTTCGTCTGTCATTTCAACTGTACCCTCCTCTTTTTTCTACCTCTCTTTTCGAATTTATCGCACATTCCTACCGGACATCCACGCCTTAATCCGGTCTGTAAATAATATCCACACATGATTTCTGTCTGGTTGTGCTTGTATGCGTATTTACATTTCCGGCAGTATTTTATGCTTGTCTTTGTCATTTCTCCCATGTTAATAATCCTTATTTCACCGCTTTTCCTGTTACAATATCCCAGTGTTCATCCTCAATGAACTGATTCCGAATAATCTCATCCGTCAGATAGTGTTCCTTACTCTTTGGCTGCTTGCGCCAATAGGAATCAATGTAATAGGCAACCCAATTCATAAATTCTTCGATTTTGGTATTTGAGAAACGGTAAGAATCTTTTAATGTCGGAATAGTCAGATACATTGTGGAGGCAAGCGCGCTCTCGATATTCCGATCTGCGCCAAGCACTGCCCGTCCATTTTTTATATCTGCCATATACAATTTTTGTGACATTGGGATTGATTTTACCCACTTGACCACATCAATTTTCTTTTTACGGCAATATGCCATCATGCTCTCGCTCGTTACCGCTTCGTCATCATCGTCCTGCCAAGATTTCCGACGCTCAACGGTTTTGCTATAAAAATTCGTGACCTGCTTAAACGTCATATCAAACTTGTCATACAAAATGGCTGTAAAAATATATCCCATGTGATTCGCGATATTATCTCCTAACTGACATTTTGCTAATTCCTGCTTATAAACAATCGACGGAATTAACCTCTGTCTCTGCTGTACGTTATGCATTTGTTCACCTTCCTTGTATTTTTTATTTTATATTTCCACCCGCCATCATCTTTTCAATGATTTCCTCCTGCATCCGCTCTGCGATATGATCCCGGACTGATTCTTCTGGAAATGCGATCTGATATGTCCGCTCCTTGATCCGGTTCGTGATCCGGTCATCGTAGGATAGTTTGTCCAGCGGATCATTACTCGTGAAAATCGTTACCTTCTGGTTTATGTACCGCTCATTGATGATCTGATACATTTTGTCATTTATCCAGTCCGCTGGTCTCTCCACTCCGAAATCATCAATTACAAGAATGTCTGTGGTGTAAAGTGCGTCTAAAAGCTGGTTCTCACTGTATTCTGTATCTCTCCGCCATGTATTCTTAATCTCTTGCAGGATGGTCAGTGACACTGCAAACTTCACTGCATAGTTTTTCATCAGCTCATTTGCAATCCCGGCAGCGATCCTCGTCTTACCGCTTCCCTTTGTCCTCGACCAGATATACAGTCCCATGCCTCTTTCCTTCTGGCTCTCAAAATCATCCAGATAGGTTTTTATGATTTTACATGCATCTGATACCATCTTTTTACTTTCCTGCTTCCTGTACACATCCATTCGAAACGATCTCAGATCCATCCCACGGAATGCCTCCGGTATATCTGCGAATCGCAACCGCCTTGACATGACCGCTTTCTCACGGCATTTACACGGTACTGCTATTTCAACTCCGTCTTTTATTTTCAAAATCCACTCCCGACCTTCGCAAATTGGACACACATCAGAATCCTTGGAAGTCTCCGGTGTCTCCGCATTCCTGCATAAGTTCGTTGAGTGATTTTTCATGCGTTCCAGTATCTCTTCCAACTGGTCCATCGTTCTCTCCTTTCAGATACTGCATAAACAAATTCTCTTTCAAGAAATTCTCTGCATTTTTAATATAACGATCAGGTGTCCTTTTCTTTTGACAATCAACAGCGTAATTTTGTGCAGCCACTATCAAATCATCTTCCGGTACACCAGCCAGTACCACATTGCAGTATTCTGTTTCAGCAAGACAACTGGTACACCGTTTCGGATAGGCTGCGGCAAACTCTCCGAATTTTTCAATGGGGGATATAGGGGGTGTGTTTCTTCCCTTCTTTCCTTCTTTCTTTTCTTCTATTGTTGTCGTTAGTTTGTCGTTAGTTTGTCGCTTGTATGTCGGTTGCTTGTCATTCTGCTTGTCGGTTGTCTGGTATAAATCGTACTTAACTACTGTAAATACGCTAAATTTGTTTGTCGTTTTGCTTGTCACTTCGCCTGTCTTTTTCAAATGCGAAATTGCTGTGCGAATTTCACGGTCTGTAAGCCCTGTTTCGCCCGACAGTTTCCCGATGGACGAGACAAACGATCCACGTGGAATCGTTGTCCCTTTGAAATTTCCATCCTTCCAATTGGCTTTCAGCAACATATGGATAAACAGCCGGGTTGTATTAATGTCTGTGTACCACTCCCACTCCAGAAGTCCACGGCTCAGTTTTATGTAGTTGCCATCCACCAGATCACCCCGTTTCCAATTCCAATATTGTCACTTCTGTACGAGGATGCCATTTATCTACATCCACATAACTCCCATCAGTGGAAACAATGATTTTACAGTTATCATCCTTAAGGATCTCGTAATGTACCAGAATGTCATGCAATGCCTCATGCAAATTTGTCAGATCAACTCTTCTTCCAGTTGGCATATAATACACAGCTTTTACATTCACAGGGCTTTCAATAGTCTTTATATCCGGCATATATGACCTGCATTCCTTTTCATACTTCGTGTAGGCTTCGGATGGGATGATAAATGGTCTGCCGCTCCCGGTAAATACAATCCTCTGGCTATTCTTTTTTGTGATCGGTTTCAAAGGTATTGTAAATTTATACTCCATCGACATCCTCCAGATTCAGTTGCGCATTACTGTCTTTAATTTCTTCTGCCAGTACATACGGTGGTTCATAGTTTTTTACGATCTCAATAGCGATATTTTTCTGATTTCTGTGGATGCAGTTATATTTACTTACCTCGAACTGTCTTTTTAATTCCCGGTAAATATCTGAATACACCTTTCCACGGATGGAGCTGTCATGATATGCATTGCTGTTCTTACCGCCCAGGCAATCAATCACCCGCTTATTTACTTCCGCTTTCACATCATCTGCGTCCGATGGGAGCAACGGCAACGTTTCCTTGAAATCCTGCAAATCTCTGTTGATTGCATCAACTTTTCTGTCTACTTCTTTAAGAGCTGCAAACTCCATTTCTAAAAGCTGCATTGGAGACTTCGGTTTTTGAATAACATTTTCCATCTCATGAAAACGATTGATATATTTTGCAGTGAACTCGGTGCCCTTTACTCCGGTCAACTTATGTGCGATAAACTCGCATCCTTTTTTTGTGACCAGATAACACGGCCGTATTTCTCCTTTACCGTCCTTATAGTTACTTTCTGAAAAAAATTCAACGAATCCAATTTTGGATTGGTTAAACTGATCGATATAATTTCTGATATCTCTTAATAATTTGCTGTGGTCTTTTCCGACCATCTCCGCAACCTCAACTGAGGTAATTGTTTTCTGTTCTAAATTCAAAACTTCTCCTTTCTCCCGGTACATGACAGCACCGGGAAATCATGGCTTCCAACAATCGTGATATATCATTTTCTGCATGAATAGGTTTCTTTCTGCCATTTGGCAAGGTGTTTCAACCCTATAAATCCTTTACAACAATTCCATAGACCTTATACATCTCTCTGAACCGGATCACTCCAAGGCTGTGTGCCAGTGTGTGGTGTTCTCTGCATAAACAGATTTTTTTATAACTGGAATCATCTACTTTTGTTCTGTCATTACCCATTCCGATTGCATCCTCGTGATGAATCTCTCCATCTTTTCCGCAGATCGCACATTTTTTATGTACCAGACAGTAGTAAAGGTATCTTCCTATATCATCTGTGCGCTCTATTGCATTTCCAGAAAGTGGTATCCCCCATTCCAAGCAAAATTCAATCAGAAAGCTAATAAAGTCTCTTGCTGTATCCATTGAACAATTTGAAAGACTGATATGTTCTACTCCTGTTCGCACTGTATATTCATTCTTAAGTCTTTCTTTCGCTTCTTCTGGTAGATATCCTGTCCAGTCTGAAATATCCCCTATCGTGGCATATGCCTTTTTTCTCTGTTCTGCCGATATGTGTCTGCCATCATCAAACCGGATCTCAGCATTTGATATTTTCTTACGCTGTAACATATCTCCGATCTGCATACCAGGTACAGAAATAATAAGATCCGTGCCACTTTGTGTTTCTTTGTATTTGCTTATTTTTACAAGCGCATGCATTATGCATCACCCTTTTTTCCGGCATTTGCTGCAATCGTGACTTCAAGTTTTCTCATGCATTTATTCCACTGATTAATATCAAGTTCCTGTAATGTATTTACATGAAACAGCTCAACAATTGTATCCATTGATACATCCGCTTCTTCCAGTTTTCCGAGTAGAACCTGATATTTCACATCATCAATTTTCTGAGACGGATATTGTTTAAATACAATGTTCATCTCCTGATCTACAATTTCTAATTCATCAATTTTGCCATCCGAGGAATATTTAATAAGATTTACAAAAAACTTATCTCTTGTAGAAGATTTTCCATTATTGTCTGTTTTAATATGACAATTGGCTGCCGGAATCCATATAAAAGGTGCCGTGTATAATTCTCTTCCAATTCCATGCTTTACACATGCCCTCTTAAATGCATCCGATGCTCGTCCCTTTTCTTTTGCTGTATAAGATGCAGTTCCTACATCCTCTTTAGAAATCCACATCTTCTTTTCGTTGTCCCATGCAGAAATAATGCAATATAAATCTCCATCGATTACTTCATATCTGTCCTGCCATCCGAGCGCTCCATATTTTTCATCAAGCCTTTTTTGTCCATCTCTGGAAGTGACATACAACAGCAAAGACAATCCTTTTTCTGAAATCTGCTGAACTCTGCAACTGATTTCATTTGCATTTAAAAAATTATTTTCCATTATCTTGCCTCTCAATCTTCGATATAAACTCTCATATCATCCAGGCAGCTATCGCAATAATAATCTCCTCTAATCTGTACTGCTGTATCATCCTGGATGTGTTCACCGCAACATATACATTTTGGTCTACGCTTAAGCCATTCGCATTGACTCCGATCTCTGTCTTTCCACAAATCGTAACTATCATTCATATCTGTGAGAAAATCCCTCCCCATCATCGTCTGTGTTGGTAATCAGCTTCCTTGTGCCATACACGAATTCACCATGAATACTTCCGTCGGTATGCCATGACACTTCACCGGTTTCTATGTCTAAATCTTCCAGTGTTCTTTCAAATTCATCCAGTGCATCCTTGAGTATTCCTAAATCCTTCCATGTCAAACTAGGCGCTGCCATTCAAAAATTCCTCCGTTTCCATCTGTCTGAAATCTGTAGATAAAACCATGTATCTGACAGCTTTCTCTCGCTGCTTCTTCATGTACTGCTCGTCCCGGCATTCTTCACACATGTTTCCTTCCCCTGGATCTAAACTGCATCCACAGATTCTGCATTTTCTGTAAATCATAAAATCACGCTTTCCAAAAATTTAACTACGTGTTACAATAAACGCAGAAATACTTTTGTATTCCTACGGTAAATAGCACCAGTTCTCGCCAAAGAATGTTATGGTGCTATTTTTCTTTTTCACTGAGTAACCATCCTTTCATTTGATGGTAAAGCGGTATGTATCCTTCAGCGTCAACCTCAATATGAAAATCCGTTGCCACCTTTGTAATAATCATGCCGACCGCTATATCCTCGACATTCGGATTTTCCTCACCGCTTACGCATTGAGCATTTGTCACTTTGCCACCTCCTCAAATTCCCCAAGGAACTCTACATCAGCGTCAAGCTTGTCTTTCCGGCGGATCATGTAAAAGTATGCTTTCCGCTTTTCTTCCAGGCGGTTCTCCACATCCATGATCGCAACTCCAATAAGTGCAACCACCGCACCGAGAGCTATTGCGATCAGCAGAAAAACATAATACGTTCCATCCGCATCGAGCATTCCGCAAAGAAACATAATTCCAAGCCCTACCGCTATAAATACTTTACTGATCTGCTTCATTTTCCACCTCCTCGTTGTCTGCTCTTGGTTCGATACCTAGAAACTTGTCCAGCTTTGCCCGGAAGATAAAATACTGATAATTCTTAACCTTCGAGGTTGGCTTTATCACGCTTCCGAGATCCCATCGCCCGGTTTTCATCTGCCGTCTGAGGTATTCCACGTTGCATCCAATCTCGGCAGCGGCTTCTTTTACTGTTAAGCGTTGGCTCACTCTCCATTACTCCTTTCTAAAATTGTTCATCGGTATTTTGAATTTGACCTCAAATTCCCTGTCGACATTGCCCAGTTAAGTGCTTGTTCCGGATTTGTTCTCTTTGACATTCCTCAAGACGTTTTACAAAGCCTTTCCACTTCTTTGAATTTTCAAGTTCATTCCACTCGTGGTCAGGCACAGAAAATTGAACTAAAACCCGATCAGATTGAATGGTTGTAGAACTTGCATATCCAACTTGCGGTGCAGGATATATAGGTGCTCTGTAACTGTTTTCTACAGCTACTTTATTTCTTCTATGAAACATGTTTTCTATCTCTCCCTTCTTTTGTTATTCTTACGCACATGGTACAATCTCCTTACAGGACGCTGCAACGTCCGAGTATATAAGAAAGGTGGTTTCGTGCGTATGTCTCTTTACGAAGAACTTTCTTTGCTTTATGTAAAGAAAAATGCGACTCCGGGAGATTCTCCCGAAAAATTACTTGCCATGTATCGCGAAGCGTTTGATAAGATAACAAAATGCGATAAAGAGCATGGCGGCAAAGCATTTTCTTTTGAATAATTCTTTGCTAATTAGAACCATAGCCTTTGAATTCTTGCTCAATGCGTTCGTGGCTGGGTACGTGTTCTTTGAATCCTCTGTTAACAACTCCAACTGTTGGCGGAGGATTTCTATTTCTGTTCTTTTATTCATCCTATATCTCTCCTTTCATATTATTTTTTGCTTACATTTCTTAATCTGTCTTTACTTCGCCTTTCTTATGTTTCTAAGTTGATTTTCGCTTATCAAAATGTTAAAATTTTTATGCCACATCATACGGAAAGGCTTTCAAAGGAAAATCTCGCCTTTAGAAGGGGGTGGCATATATGACTTCTCTTTCTGAGAAAGCTTTAGAGATTCTTCAAGCCAATACGGAAAAAACAGAATTTTCAAATTCTTACCTAATCAAAAATGGTTTTTCCGATGCAACCGCCAAAGTTGCTATCAATGAGCTTGAAGCGGAAGGTTATATAGTTATCAGCCGTACTTATATAAGCGGCAATGTAGTTTTTGAACTCATATAACCCATATAGTCCTGAGTGTTCCAGCACTTGGGACTATTTTTCTGTCCTACTTATTGGACTGTTGTTGTGGTAATTATTTTGACGGAATGGTTTTCCGCTCATTTTCAAACTTAATAAGATCTTCCTCATAAACTCGGTATTCCCTCCCTAGCTTGATTGCATTAAGTTTTTTCTTGCGAATCCATTCCCATACTGTGATAACCTTGACTTTGTATCTCTCTGCAACTTCATCACAGGTATACATTTTAGACAAAAATATCCCTCCTTTTTGTATGTTATTTATACTTGTGTTTACTTCGGTTTAGTGATATAGTTTAATAAAACGAAATATATTTATAACACTTACGAAGTAGTTCGTTGAATCGAATTTTACTTGGTCGTTTGCTTCGGTTCAATTAAGTATGTTTGTACTATAGCACCGCTTACTTCGGTTGTCAATAAGTATTATTACGTTTTTGCAAAGTATTTTAATTTTGTGAAAGGTGGACAACTAATGTATGAGATTTTTGAGCAATTATTACAATCTAACGGAATAAGTGCTTATAAGTTCTGCAAGGAAACAGGTGTTTCCCAATCAACGATAAGTACTTGGAAAAAGAAAAATTCAAAATGTGGAATGGATTTGGCAAGCATAGTTGCAAACTATTTCAATGTAACTATTGATTATTTAATGAATGGAGATGTCCATAAGCAAAACGATAGCAATAATGAGCTTTCAGCTAAAGACGAACGAGACATTGCAAAAGACATGGAAAACATTCGACAAAAATTAATGAGCGGTGCAGATGGACCTCTCTCTTACGATGGAGAGCCGGTGCCGGAAGAAGACGCTGAACTATTACTCGGTCAAATCGAGTTAATGATGCGCAGATTAAAACCTATTAATAAAGAGAAGTACAATCCTAATAAGAATAAAAAGTAGGTGCTACATAATTGAGAAAAGACATAAAGCAGTTAGTAAATTATTACGTAAAAAAATTCAATACGAGAAATCCATACAAGCTTGCAGAGTGTCTGAATGTAGAAGTCCAGATCGGCGAGCTTGGAAGTCAAGCCGGATGCTACATGTTTCTTAAGAACCACAAATGCATCTTTCTGAATGAGGATTTGGAAGAAAATGAGATGCGCCTTGTCATGGCTCATGAGCTTGGACATGCTATCATGCATCGAAAAGAAAATTGTTATTTTATCCGGAATAAAACTCTCATGCTCACATCAAAATTAGAAATTGAAGCAAACACATTTGCAGCAGAGCTTCTGATCCCGGATGAAATCATTTTTGAGAACCGACAAACTACTACCGAGCAGCTTTCCAGGTTGCTTGGATATGAACAGGCTCTTATAGAGCTTCGATTAAAAACTTTTTGAAAAATAGGAGGATTTTTGTTATGCCATTATTAGTCATTATTATCTTATTAATCTTAGCTTGGTTTTTGTATAAATTAATATACTATAGAAGCAATTCATTTATTGAATTGAAAAACAAAATTGAAAAATATACAAAAGACTGCAATGACCTTAATGATCATATTTATGAATTAAAAAGAACCCACATAGGAATAGATCAGCTAGATTATGGAAAAGCATCTTATCAAGATGCAAGTAATTACAATTACAAGCGTCCGGAATTGAAAAAACAGGTTTTTGCACCAAATATTTGTAACTGTTCAAGAAGTGTTTGCGATTCAGCTCGAAAGCAACCATTTAAATATGTATGCAAATATTTTAATATTAAGAGCACCGAGGAAAACCTTGAACAATTTGAAAATATGCTGAATAATTTTGAAGCTGCTGAAAATGGTAAAAACTTATTGGTAAATGAAAAAAACAACATTATCAATGGAATCAGTTCCGAAATCCCATTTTTGATTAAAACATTTGACAAAAAAAATTTAGAGAAAAAACTCGGTTTCGAACCTATTGATTTAAGCACAATTTATTTTCCAAAGTACATATTCAAATACACAAGTTCTGGTGGTAATGCCGCAACACAATGTGATGTCGTTTTCAACCTTGATAATTTAAACCGGTTTGTGGTTTATCTGTCAGAATTAGTAAAATTCAAAAAAAGTGCTGCTGGACAAAGAGCTTTAATGACAAGTAAATTAAGAAAAAGTATTTTGGAACGTGATGGATACACCTGTCAGAAATGTGGTGCTTCACAAAAAAATGAACCAAACCTATTACTTGAAGTAGATCATATTGTTCCGATTTCAAAAGGTGGTATCACATCTGTTGAAAATTTGCAAACATTATGTTGGAGATGTAATAGATCCAAAGGAAGTAAATTAGATTTTTAAATATAAAATTGCCCCTAGTACCGTAATACCAAGGGCAATCCTTCTGAATGATACAGAAGTTCTCACAAAACGTATTGTATCATTCGGAGCAGCCAAATGCAAGCGGAACACCTGTTCTCTGCTGGCTGTTATTTTTATACCCAAAATCAGAAAGGATGGTACATATGGCACGAAGAAAGAAACACCAGAAGCTCCCGAACGGATTCGGATCAATAAAATATCTCGGCAAAGGACGCTATAAACCGTATGGCGTATACCCACCAGTAACTGAATACACCTCAAAAGGACCTGTCACACCGAAAGCTCTCGCCTACGTTGAGACATGGGATGAAGGTTATGAAATTCTGGCAGCACGTAAGCTGGAAAACGAGGGAAAAATCAAAATACAGAATGGCGTTTATATTGACCGTACTCCAACCTTTAAAGAAGTATATGAGGATTTCTATAAAGAGAAGTACCGTAATGAGCTACGTAACGGAAATAAAAAGACTTCTTCCATGTCTTCAACGCAAGTAGCGTTTAAAAATTCTTCTGCTTTACATGATATACAGTTTGGTCAAATTAAATATAAAGACTTACAGGATGTTCTTAATGCTTGTCCTCTTAAACATTCCTCTCTGGAATTGATTGTGTCTCTGATGCACCAGATGTACAAATACGCAATTAAATACGACATAGTGGATAAAGACTACTCTTCTGCTTTATTTATTCCTATACCAGACGATGATGAAAGTGGGGTGCCATTCACTGATGAGGAATTAAAAATATTGTGGAAAAATAAAGATGATTTCGTTGTCCAAATGCTATTAATCATGTGCTACAGTGGATATCGTATCAAGGCCTTTACAAATATGGAAACTAATCTGGATGGAAAATATTTTAAAGGTGGAGTTAAGACAAAAGCCAGTAAAGAAAGAATTGTTCCTATTCATTCTTGTATTTTCGATATGGTAAAAGCTAGATATAATGGTAAGAATCTGCTTGGATGCTCTGTGCGGGACTTTCGTAATAAAATGTATAACACTCTTTCTTCTCTCGGAATTGCAAATGCTGCAACTGGAGCAAGACATACACCACACGATTGTCGTCACACTTTCTCCGCACTTTGCGAACGATACGAAGTCAACGAAAATGATCGTAAACGAATGATGGGGCATTCCTTTAAAAGTGATATTACTAACGCCAAATATAGTCACAGAACTATAGAAGAATTAAGAGAACAGATTGAGAAAATAAAAACACCTTTTATAATATAATGACTGTTACTAATTTGTTACTAATTAGTTTAACTTTTTTTATTTTTAAAGAACTTTAAAGTTGTTCTTGCAGACTTCAAAAACATAGTATTTATGCGGTCTGCAAGACTTTTTCATTTAAAATTAGGCATTTGATTGAATTGATTGATTTTAAAAATATATTAAATCCATGCTATTTTGTAACTTTTCTGTAATGATTGGGCACGGACGCTGCTTTTCTCAGATTTTCCGGAAACTATGTTACTGTTTTCCCTGCAGAAATGCTTCGATCTCCCCGATAAAATACAGTGAGCCGAATGCCACTGTCTTTTCTGCGGATGATTTTGAGAAATCCGGCAGCACATCCGCAAGGTTCTGATACGCCTCCGCCGGGATCCCTTTTGCCCGGATGCAGTCTGCAAGCGCCTCTCCCTGCAATGCCCTCTCACTCTCCACAGTCACTGTCTTAAAATCCAGTGCCAACGGAAGAAGTTCCCGGATCATCTCCCCATAATCTTTATCCGCCATGACACCCATGATAAAATGGAATTTTTCATCCGGATACATTGTCTCCAGACTTTTTTTCAGCGCCTCCACACCGTTACTGTTATGCGCACCGTCCATCAGGAAAAACGGATCATTGCTCACAAGCTCCATGCGTCCCATCCACTGTGTCCGGTCGATCCCTTCCCGGATTGCATGCTGCAAAGCTTTCCGTTCCGGCACATTCTTTTTTCCTGCAAAATATTTTTCAAAAAATAATTCTGCTGCAAGCATTGCCGCCACGGCATTTTCATACTGGTGCACACCGAGCATTTTCATTGTGACTGCATCGTATCCAGCGCATGAAAAACACTGTTTTCCGTCCTTTTGTGGCAGGATTTTAATTTCGTCCCAGTTTACAACTTTTGTGGTTTTGATGTCTGCCCGCTCCGCCGCCTGTTTTAACACGTCCATCGCTTCTTTCTCCTGGCTCTCTAAAACAAGTGCTGTGCCGTGCTTGACGATTCCGGCTTTCTCTGCCGCAATTTTGGCAAGTGTGTCCCCGAGGATCGCCATATGGTCAAAACCAATTTTTGCGATGACAGTCACATCCGGCACACCGCAGGCATTCGTGGAGTCATACGTTCCACCAAGTCCGGTCTCCAAAATCACAACATCACACTGCTGCTCCTTAAAATACAGCAATGCCATCGCAAGACAGTAATCAAACATCGTCGGATAAACGCCAAAATCCATAGAGAGAAGCCTGTTTCCAAGGCGCGTGGTATCCGCTTTTGAGATCATATCTCCCTGCACCTGGATGCGCTCCCTGAAATCCACCAGATGTGGAGAAGTAAACATCCCGGTTTTCAATCCTGCACATTCAAAAACAGAGCGCAAAAAAGCAGAGACGGAGCCTTTGCCGTTCGTCCCTGCTATGTGTATGATGCGTAAATCTTTCTCCGGGTGTCCTAACTTCTCTAACATTATCTTTGAGATCTCGACACCCTTTAAGTTTCCAAATCTTCTTTTATTTTCAATCGCTGTTACTGTTTCTTCGTAAGTTAATGTCTGCATCTGACTATACTGCCATGATCACACCGCCGTCGTTGGCATACATGCTGCTGACACCTGCGGTGTTGATGATGATGATCTTTTTGAACTTCGCAATCTTCTCGATTTTTTCTTTCACTGCTTTTGCACGCTCCGGGCAGTTGCAGTGTGCGATTGCGAGAACACGGTTCTCACAGTCTTTTGTCTTTGAGATCATATCCTTCACCATACGCTCAAGTGCTTTGTTCATACCACGCGCCTGATCTAACTGGCAGATTAAGCCCTCCTTTGTTGAGCCCATAACAGGCTTGATATTTAATGAATTGGCAATAAATGCTTTCAGATTGGAAAGTCTGCCATTCTTTCTCAATGTCTCTAACGTCTCCAATACAAAATAGGTGTTCATGGACTGGATGTACTCTTCCACCTTCTCCACAACCTCGTCGAAACTGCATCCGGCTTCCTCAAATTCCTGAATCTTCATGCCGATGATTGTCTCACCGATGGACGCTGATTTTGAATTGAACACATAAATTTTCTTTGCGTCTGTGTGCTCTTCCTCATAAAGATTCTTTCCGAGCACTGCACTGTTATAAGAGCCGCTTAAACCACCGGACAGGGTCACGACATAAACATGGTCTGCTTCGCCCTCATAAGCATCCATATACTGCTCCGGTGACGGGCAGGAGGACTTTGGTCCTTTCAGACTCTCTTTCACTCTTCTCAAAAAGTCTAACTGATTAAAAGTGCTGTCATCTTTGATACGGCATCCGTCCACTTCCAACTCTAATGAAACGGTCTCATAATGTCCGTCCTGTTTTAATTCTTCCGGTAATTCCCCACAACTGTCTATTACAATCTTATACATAGTATCCTCCTTGTTTTCCGTAGGAAAATGCGAACCCTCTGGTGAGCAGAGGATTTAGCCTCCTTGTTTTGCGAAGCAAAATGCGACTGTCCTTACATGGAGCAATGCCCAGCAAGCTGTGCAGGATTTTGCCTCCTTGTGATATTCATTATTATATCAAAAGTTTCTTTTTTCTATTACATGTAGTATTGATTACTACGTAACATTAACACAAAAACTTTACTTTGTATAGAGGATATTATGATTTTTATTAAAATTTTATAGTCAGCACGTTTTGGTCGGAATCTTCCAGATAATATAAAGATGTCAGTCCTTTGCAGTAATGCACGATCTTCTGATCCGTGATAAAGTAGGTGAATGCCTGTTCGTACAGCTCCCTGTCTGCAAACCTGACAGAGCAGAAACCATCTCCCCGCTCATAGGCAGCCCGATATACATTTCCGATGCTGTCTGCATCCCATGTGTCAAAATAAAGATTTTCATGGACATAATAATTGTCTTTTACCGCCTGACACACCGGAACGATAATATCGTCATTCGGCTGATGCGTTTTCTGTAATTCCCCGGTCGTAACTGCAAAATAATTATAATTGATAAAGGAATCCAGCCCCATTCCATCGCCGCTGTAGGTGGCATTCCCCCAGGTCGTATCAATATAGTAATACTCTCCATCCAGCTTTACCAGATTCCATGCATGAGACTGTCCGTCTGCCGTTCCGGCCACCACTGCACAGGGAATGTCCAGTTTTTCCAGAAGATACTGCGTTGCTGCAGCGTATCCCTGACAAACCGTTTCCCCATTGACAAACACACTGATGATGTTCTGATTGTCCGGCGCACCTGTGCTGTACGCAACATTCGAAGCCAGATAATCAAACACATATTTTGCCTTGTCATAATCCGGCGCTTGCGCATCGATCCCTGCCAAAATCTGACTGACTGTCTCGTCGATCTGTGCCTGCATGTCCATCCGCTCGGCATCCGTCATGGTAAACTTTGGTGTAAAATGGAGATCCACCAGCTTTTCCCCTCTGGTATACTGCGTGTAAGTGTAGCCCGATACCCAGAACAGTCCGCCATGATCTGCCATCACCGAAACATACGCCTGATGCAGGACTTCGTTGTCTAACGTGCTCAGCGCCACATCTTCTTTTTCATAGAGAATCGCATCATAAACCTCGTCGTACACAGTGCGTACTTTCTCCGGAAGCGTCTGATATACATAACAGTCCACAGACTGCTTTTCAACGGATGGCTCTGTCTGCTTCTCTGTTTCCCCGGAAACTGCTGTCTGTTCTGTGTCCGTCTCCTGCAATGTATCTCTTACTTCCGTGCCTTTTCCTTCTACAATTTTCTCCTCCACATAGCGGGTAATATCGGATAATTGATTGGTTGTCTGCTGACACCCCGAAAGCAGAATGAGTGCTGCACACGCCGCACTCCCTGCCACATAGGAAAAAAATTTTTTTCTCACCTGATTCTCCTGTCAAATGCATACTCCATGCTGTATGTATCTTTTTTTCAGTTCAGCCAAAATAAGCGCTCACCAGATCCTTCAATGCCTGCTGGTCTGCTGCTGCCATCAGTTCTCTTGCAGAATGCATTGCAAGCAATGGAATTCCGATATCTACTGTTTTTACCGGAAGTAACGCTGATGCGATCGAGCCTAATGTGCCGCCTCCTGCAAGATCCGAACGGTTCACAAATTTCTGATATGGGATCTGATCCTTCTCACAGATCTGCTGGATTACTGCGACCGCACCACAGTCTGTTGCATAGGACTGGGAGCATGCTTCCTTGATACAGAATCCTTTTCCAAGCACCGGCTTGTTGGTCAGATCCATCTTTCCGGCATAGTTTGGATGAAGTCCATGTGCCACATCCACGGATAAAATCATGCTGTTGTACAGTCTGTTCCACACTTCTTTTTCCAGTCCGCACTCGGTCAGAATGCGCACCAGCATATCATGGAGCAGAATGGAACCGGCACCCTGTTTGGAACGGCTTCCGATCTCCTCGTGATCGAACAGTGCAATGAGATTCATGCCGTCCGCCCTGTCGCTGTCAATGATCGCAGACACCAGTGCAGAACAGGAATTTAAGTTATCGAGTCTGGATGCAGAGATAAACTCATCGTTTAATCCCACAAACTCCGGCTTTTCTTTATTGTAAATGGTCAGCTCAAAATCAAGAATATCCTCTTTTTTCACAGCAAGCTCTTTTACAAGAAAATCAAGGAAATAGTCTGCATCATCGGAAAGTCCGCAGATTGGGAGCAGTTCCGTCTGCTTATTTAATTCCACGCCCTTGTTCACCTCACGGTTCATGTGGATCGCAAGATTTGGGATGGTCATAAGATTTTTTTCAGACTGGAACGTGACCACTTTCGGTGTAAACACATCCCCACTGCGCACTGCAACTCTTCCGGCTACACCGAGTGGACGGTCGAGCCATGTATTTAAGATTGCGCCGCCGTAAACTTCCACATTCACCTGTGCGTATCCGTTTGTCTGAATATCGCAGGACGGTTTGATCCTTAAGCATGGGAAATCTGTATGTGCTGCTGCAATGCGGATCGCAGGCTCTCTGTCACTCCAATTCTGCGGTAATGTGAATGCAAACAATGTCGTTTCATGATGATTTATCACATATTTTCCGCCCGCTTTTAGATTCCATGCCGTACCGTAATCAACCACTTCAAAACCGGCATCTGTCAGTCTTTTTTCACATGCGCTCACTGCGTGCGCCGGTGAGATTCCTTTCTCCAGTAAATCAAATAAAATTTCTGTCTCTGTCATATCTGTTACCAACCTTTCCATCAAACCTCAGACTTTTTATCTGCGGCTGCAAATCTGTATAATCATTCCGTATTTTGCATTCGCAAATCCTCTGTATTCTAGCATATTTTCTCTAATTTGTCATTTCAGTTATTTACAAGAAAACAAACCAATGATAAATTTATGTTGATACCATTTTCTTTTGGGAGGATTTTATGATTGCTTTAAAAATTGCCGAAGTCAAAGACTTTATGAATAAATTACTGTGCCAGGATGTGTTTGACCACTTTCTCATTCAGGAGGCTATCATCACAACGAATGTCTCCTGCCATATCGACGGCACGCTGCAAAAAGACTTCTACACCTTAGAAGAACTTGAAGAACAGAATCTCACCGGGCTTTCCTTTGTTCCGTATGGTCTTTTGCGCAGTTCCTGCTTCAACCTGATCAAAGGAAAGAAAACTCCTTCCTATTTCAAGTTTTCCCTCCTGTTATCGCCGGAAAATCTCAAACGCACCCTCTCCCAGACCGGAAGTTCTTTCACGGAAAATGATATTTCCGCCGTGTTCTTAAATATCCGTTTCCAGAATGGAGAACTGACCGTGACCACGGGTATCTCCTACCGGATCTTCTCGACCGACAAAACTCTTGAGCACGAGTGGGACACACTCCTCAAACGCTTTCTGACGAAAAATCAGATTTCATTTGACGAATTGTAGCGTCTGGCCTCCCCCTCTCTCCCGGCTTTTACTTGGTTTTCATTATGGAATAGATAAAAGGGTTTCTTATAAAACTTGCTCGAATTGCGGCTTTATCAGTGTTCACATTTTGACTTTTTTGATTGTTTATATTCATTCAGAAATGGACAGTCCGCACAATGTGTTCGTCTGCGGCCACACTTCCTTCTTATCTGTATCGTGCGCAAGTTACATGCCGGAAAATCAGCAGATGAGCAGGTCAAAAATCACTCAGGCTTTCTTTGATTTTTGACCTGCAATAAAGGATGCTGATTCCGGCATTTACTTGCGCTAGATACAGATAAAGGAAGTGTGTCCCAGACGGACACATTGCGTGGACTGTCCATTGATGAATGTACATAAACTTAAAGTCAAAATGTGAACACTGATAAAGCACTCAATTCTCACAAAAGTTTTATAAGGAACCCTTTTATCTATTCCATAGCTTTACACTTTGACAAAAGCCGGGAGAGAGGGGGAAGCCAGACGCTACAATGCCACGGTAAATAAGATTGATTTTCCGTCCTCGCTTTTGGCTGTGATCTTGCCCTTGTGTGCTTTCACGATCGCATACACGACGGAAAGTCCGATTCCAAAGCCCCCAGTCCTGGAATTGTGGGAAGCGTCCATACGGTAAAAACGCTCGAAAAGCATATCCAGCTTTCCTTTTTCGATCTGGTCTGTGGTATTCCACACGGTGATGATTTTGTTTTTTCCGGAAGTTTTTAGTGCGATGCGGATGATGCCCTGCTCTGAGGAATATTTCATTGCATTGTCCAAAAGCAGGGAGATCATCTGACGGATATTTTTTTCATCGCCGACATATTCCACATGCTCTGCCACATTGATCTCAAATTGTTTTCCTTTTGTTTTTGCGACAGAGCGGAATCCCTCTGCGGTATCAAGCACTGCATCAGAAAGTGAAAATGACACTTTTTCCAGCTTTGTCCCTTCCTCGTCCATGCGGGAGAGAAACACCAGTTTTTCCGTGAGGGAAGTCAGTCTTGCAATCTGTTTTCTCGTACTCTGCGTCCACTCGTTTTCCCCCTCCATCATCTCTATGACTTCGGTGTTGGCATCGATGATCGTGAGTGGCGTTTTGATCTCATGGCTTGCGTCCGTGATAAAGCGTTTCTGTTTCTCATAGCTTTCTGACACCGGTTTTAACACTTTTCCGGAGAAAAAGTAGATCATGACAAACACAATGACAAGTCCGATTGTTCCTGTTCCCACGCTTGCAAGAACATACGTTCTAATAGTAGAGATTTCCCGCTGGCAGTTTAAAAATACATACATCGTCGAGCCGTCACTGTCCGTTGCAAGGTATTTATAATCAGCGAAAAAGCCTTTTTTCTTTCCTTTTTTCCACAGCTCCGCTGCGTATTCCTCCGCTGTTCCGGCTGAGATGGAAGCAATTTTTCCGGTATCCACAGATTCCACCGTACCGTCCGGTGCGATCGTCACTGTAAAATACCGGGTGTCAAACGGACTTTCCTGCGAAATTCCATGCTTTTGCAGGTCATTCATTGCCGGTGGCTGATCTGACTTAGGTTCCAATTTTTTCCCAAAATCTCCGGGTGTCATATCCGGGAAAGTACCTCCGTTGTCAGCGATCAGGGAGAGTCTTGCATCCAGCGCCTGATTGGTACTGATATAGTTTGCAATATTGATCGTACCGACAATTGCGATCAGCACGATAGAAACAGACAGCATCGCAATTGCAATAAATTTTCTTCTTAATTTTTTAAGCATTGTCTTTCTCCAATGAATATCCAAGTCCTCTGGCCGCCCTGATCTTCACCTGACTTCCAATGGAGGTTAATTTTTTTCTCAAATAGGAAACATATACCCATACGACATTTTGTTCCGCTTCTGAATCGTAACCCCAGATTTTATCCATAAAAAGATCCGGGGAAATGACCTGTCCTGGATTAGACATGAGCATTTCAAGCATCTGGTATTCCTTGCCAGCAAGACGGATACCTTCTGGATTCTCCGGTCCTGTGAGCTGATAGGTAGAACGGTTCAGTGCAATATCGCCAAATGCCAGCACATTATCGGTCGTGTCCGTCTGTCTCCTTGTCATTGCCCGGATCCTCGCCAAAAGCTCTTTCATGGAAAATGGTTTCGGCAGATAATCGTCTGCGCCACTGTCTAAACCCTCCACACGGTCATCAATCTCTGCCTTTGCTGTGAGCAGCAGGACCGGAACGGAATTTCCATGTCTGCGGATTGTTTTTAATACGGTGATACCATCCATTTTGGGCATCATGATATCTAAGATCACGCCGTCATAATTGTCACCGTTTTCCAGATAGTCCAAGGCTTCTGCACCATCGTACACAGCGTCTACCGAGTAATTGTTATGTTTTAACACCGTGACAAGCGCACGGCTCAAATCCGCTTCATCTTCTGCAAGCAATAACCTCATACAAAATCCCATGCCTTTCGTTTATTTCACAGTGATACCGATTCCTGCCCTCAGCTGTTTTTATTCTGCGGTCACTTCTGTCGTCGTTCCCGATGTTGTGAGCGTGTACGTTGCTCCGCTCTCCACCTCTGCGCTGCTGATGATCACACAGTCATAGGATTTTAATGCCGTGTAACTTACGATCACATTTCCCTCACTGTCTGTCAGCACAACGTCGCCGGCTTCCATTTGTTCTCCTAATTTTACCATAAGAACCTCCTGTTTGGAAGAGTCACTCATCCCCTCTGCCATGCCGCTGCTGCCGATTGCCACAAGCGTTCCGCCGTTCACATACGCAGACGACCGGTCGCCATAATCGATCGCGCTGTTTCCGTTGTCAGACGGACCGTCAATGTAGATCTCACCGCCGTTGATTGTCAGATCGCCGTTGGAATCCACGCCGTCGCCGCCTGCCAGAATGTGGATATATCCACCGTTTAATTCCATTTTCTCGCCTGCTGTATTGATACCGTCATCACTTGCAGTGATATCAATCGTTCCATCGTTGATCGTCACCGTCAGGCCTTCCAGACCTTCATAACTCTCTGTCACGGTGATCGTACCACCATTTACTATCAGTGCATCATCTGCATGCACACCATCATCTCCTGTCGCAAGCGTGTATGTTCCATCTGCGATCGTAATATTTGCGTTGCTGTGGATGGAATCATCTGCGGAATCAATCTGGTAAGTTCCTCCATTTAAGTACATGCCGCCACCTGCCTTGATTCCTTTTGTGCTGGTGCTGCTCTCGTCAGTTGTGGTATCCTGTGGCATATTTTCTCCGTCCGGCTTTTCGCCCATCTGTGGCATGCTTTCTCCGTCCGGTCTCTCGATGTTTTGTGACATTCCGCCACCCGGCATATCTGACTCATGTGTTTTCTGACTGTTTGCAGCGCCGCCTCCGGCTGTGATGTCAAATGTTCCATCCTCGATCTGCACAATATTGGAAGCGTCCATGCCATCGCCGTCACTTGTGATCGTAAAATCACCGTCTGCAATATAAATGTAGCCCGTTTCTTCATCATCTGCATTTTCCGCATGAATGCCATCTTTTTCTGCGGTTAAAATAAAGGTTCCATCTGCGATACGCACACTGTCTTTTTCCGATAATGCGTGCCCTGCTGCTGTGATATCGTATGTACCGCCTGTGATTTTCAGATCATCTTTGGATACAATTCCATGTCCTTCTGCTGATATGATCGTCAGACTTCCAGTGCCGTTTAACGTAAGGTCTGATTTTGCAAAAATCACGGCATCAATGTTGTTGTCGTCAATCGCAACATACTCATCCGTATTGCGAAGCGTATTCTGCGATCCTTCTGCAAGCGTTACAAATACTTTCTCTGCGCTTTTTACATACACTGCTGCACTTGAAGCACAGGTAATGTCCACATTATCAAATACGATCTGCACTTTCGCATTATCTGCATCCACCACAATCTGTCCTTCCGACAGTGTTCCGGAAAAAATATATGTCCCTTCTGCCGTGATCGTCACCATCTGTCCATTGATTGCAACGCCATCCGTTTCCCCTGTGATACCATCATCGGAAAGTGTGACATAAACTGCCCCACTCTCCTCATAGGTTCCTGCCAGATCCCGCTCAGTAAACATATCTGCACTTGAAAAAGTTCCTGCTTCACTCTGTGCTGATGTTTCTTCTGCATTTGTTTCTGTTTCCGAGGAAACAACATTGCCAGTACTGCTCTTTGCCCCTGTACAGCCTGCCACTGCCGTCATGGATAATGCCATGGCAAAAAACAACGCCAGCAGTTTTTTTCTTCTATAACTCATTGACATTTGCCTCCTGTCTCATCATACTGATTTCCAGATTTCCGTTTCTGCATCTCAGTTCATCGAGAAATGTTTTCTCTTCCGCATTGTCTTTTAACGTCACATGATAGGTAAGTTTGTAAAGACTTCCCATATTGGAGGTTTTCACAGCGACTACTTCACAGGATGATAAATATTTTTCAAAAAGATCATCAAATGCTGCTCCGTAATTTAAATCCTCCGGGATTGTGATACGAAGTGTTTTCTCTCTTACTTCTGCTTTTTTTACACCGAATCCGGTCACATTTAACACAAACATCACGGCTCCCATAATGAGCGAAAACAGTACTGCAAACCCAAGATAACCCATCCCTGCGATCAGTCCTGCCGCCATTGCAAGAAAAATGGTTCCGATCTCTTTTGCAGTTCCCGGCACAGAACGGAAACGTACAAGCGAAAATGCTCCTGCCACAGCCACTCCGGCACCTACATTTCCGTTTACCATCATGATAACAATGCAAACGATTGCCGGAAGCATTGCGAGTGTCACTGCAAAGCTTGTCGTATAGCGGTTTTTATAAGTGTAAACCCATGTGATGAATGCCCCGATCAGCAGTGACACCACAATACAGAGCAAAAAATCCGGCACGGAAATCACCGCCGCACCTGCTGTATCAAAAATTCCTGTAAATAAATTGTTTAACATATTAATTTCTCCATTTCTTTTTTAACATTTTATTGCCTGCTGCACAACCTCATCTCCGGTAAACACAAAGAAATTTTCCGGTGGACAGCTTCTTCTCTGCTCTCTCGCATAAATCGTGCGGTAGGCGGTCGAATATTTGGAAAATGACGTTTTGTAAATCTGATTTTCTGTCAGAAAATGAACCATCCAGAGCGGTATTGCGCCCGCCGTTTTCACTTCCATAAGCACTTTATTTTTATCTAAAATTGCTTCTCCGTAAATTCCTTTACAAAGAGAAAGGTCGTAATTTCTCCAGAGAATGTTCTGATCAAACGTGATCCGGAACTCGTGATCGTCCTTCGCATAAAAAGCTTCTCTCTCATAGGAAAGCATCACTGCCGGAGACAGCTTTTTATAATTTTTCAGACAGTAATCGATTTCTCTGGTGATCTGTGTGTCTTTTACTTTTTCGTGAAAAAGCAGGTAACGTTCTGCCTCGTCCTCCGTCATTGCAATTCTTCTTTTGTATACAACGGACTCATACTTCTTCTTCAGTTCCACAAAAACGGTCGTGTCCTTGTCTGCCGTGCCATAACTTCTCAATCTCAGTTTTTCTTTATAAACCGGGTGTTCCATTGATCTTTGGATCAGCAGATAGTCCGGTGTATCAAAGTAGAGACTGCATATTGTACTCATTCCATGCTCGTCTGCAGTCATGTATTGTTTCATTTGATTTTTTAACAGTTCCGCCTGCGTGATATCCAACATATATTTGATCTCACACCTTTTAAATATCATCTGATCTGCCATAAGTGTCTCCTTTCCTTTGCGCATATCTTATCAGGCGAACCTTAAATGAACTTAAAAAAAAGAAACCATCCTTTAAAAAATGGTTTCTTTGTCATGCTTCATTATGTTTTTCTGTTATCTGGATTCGGACTGGAGTTCGGCGATGGCGGTGTGGCGTTGACCGATTTCTTTGCCGGCTTCCTCGCCCTGCTGATATGCTTTTTCTGCGACTTCTTCTGAATATTTTCTCATTATTTCACACACTTCGTTTACGCCTCCCACTTCATGTTTCAGATAGTGCACACGGTTGGTTAATTTCGGAAATTTGACATTGTCTATCTCTTTTTTTATTATATAGAACCCCTCCAGATTCTTCAAGACTGTTTGCATGGATTTTTTAGTTATGTATACAAAAAAGAGTGCCGGAAAACCGACACTCTTTTTCAAATCCATTGTTTGCAATATCTTAATCTAGAAAAATAAAACAAGTTCTATTTAATAAAGAAAAAGGTACATGAAACTACTGATTTAGACTGTAGTAACAAGCGATAATAAAATTATCTTACTACTGTTACGTTTGTTGCCTGTGGTCCTTTTGCACCTTCAACAACTTCAAATTCTACTGCAGCGCCTTCTTCTAAGGATTTGAAACCTTCCATATTAAGACCTGAGTAGTGAACGAATACATCATTTCCCTGTTCGTCTGAGATGAATCCGTATCCTTTTTGGTTGTTAAACCACTTTACTGTACCTTTGTTCATTGAAAAGTACCTCCAAAAAATATTTCTATGGTACACTTACCGCACCATAGTCACAGAATAACATAACAATTTCAAAAAGTAAAGTGTTATTATACTACATTGTGAGCTTTACCTTGATGATCCTTGCAACAGATTCATTGATACGATCCTCTGTGATCGTTCCACCAGCCACTGCATCCATCACACCCTGATATGCACTCTGGAAATCATCCGGCATTAAGATCATATCTACACCTGCCTGAATTGCCGTCACTGCCGCATCAGCAGAACTGTATGTTCCGGTGACCGCCCCCATATTCATTGCGTCTGTGATCACTACACCATGGAAGCCAAGCTGGTTGCGAAGCACATCTGTCACCATGACAGAGGAAAGCGAAGCCGGCGTATCATCCCCTGTAACAGCTGGTGCTGAAATATGTCCTACCATCACAAAAGATGCTCCGTTATTCACTGCCTGCTGGAATGGAACAAGCTCATTTGCCAGCAGGTCATCCAAAGATTTATCTGTAGAAACTGCCCCGTCATGGGAATCCCCTGCTGTAGCTCCCTGTCCCGGAAAATGTTTTACCACGCTTAATATCTGGTGTTCGTTCAGTCCCTGCATCTCAGCACAGACCATATCCGCCACAAGCTGGCTGTCTGAACCAAATGACCGGTCTTTGATCACAGTGTTATCCGGATTCGTCAACACATCCGCAACCGGAGCAAAATCCATATTAAAACCAAGTGTGTTCAGATACGTTCCGATCGTACTTCCTGCATTGTATGCATTCTGGGAATCCCCGGTCGCTCCTACATCACTCATATTTCCAACATCTGTCACTCCAAAAGCACTGTTGGATGCAATCCTTGCTACTGTTCCACCTTCCTCATCCACACCGAGGAACACTGGAATTCCTACTATTTCCTGACTGTAGCTCTTCATATTGGTAAGCATCTGTGCCGTCTGATCGGTTCCGGTCAGGTTCTTTGCCATATAAATCAGACCACCTACCGGATACTGCGTGTAGGCTGTCTTTGTGGAATCTCCTGCCATCGTTGCTCCGTCCACTCCGGTCAGTGCGTCCGGTGTGATCATGAACATCTGCGCTACTTTCTGCTCTAAGGTCATGCCAGCAGCAATCTGCATTGCCTGATCCATCAACGGATCGCTGACTTCGGTTACCGGAGTTGTTTCCGGTTCTTCTGTCGCCTCTGTTGTCACGCTCTCGGTATTCTTTTCCGGTTTATCTGCTCCCGGTTTTACAAATTTATGGACTGCAAACACAATTCCTCCGATCAAAACTGCAAGTACTATAAAAAATACTGCCACAACTATGACCGCACTCTGTGTATCTTTTTTTCGTTTCTCTCGTCTTTCTTCCTGATTCATCTGTGTATTTCCTCTCTGGGGAATTTTGATCTACATGCTTCTACCCCGCAATAAACAGCATCCTGCCTGTAAACAGCCAGATGCTGTTTCTTACGTGTCTGGCACTGCTCATTGCTTATGCACATTATAGCAGTTTCTTCCTCTGAAAGCAAATAACGGTTTTGTTTTATATCGTGGAGGCAATGATCTGCATGCTGCCCTGCAATTCCACGTTTCCGAAGCCATTTGGAAGTATGAAATGATCTCCTTTTTTCACCGGCTGACCGTTGACGATTCCATTGCCATCCGTAACTGTCATATTCATAAAAGGTGCATTCTGCTCAAAAGTCATTTTACCTGAAACATCTATTTTATAGATATGAAAGTATTTGCAGGCATACAGTTCATTTAACGTATTGACCGGAAGATCTGCCACCGATTTCACACTGTCTGCAGCCGATTTTGCAGGCACAGTGATCACGTCAATACTCTTGTCGATATGTAGCTCTCTCGGCTTTCCATTGGAGAGACGGCCATAATCATAAACGCGGTAGGTAATATCACTGTTCTGCTGTGTTTCCAGAATGAGTGTTCCGCCTTTGATCGCATGAACTGTTCCCGGATCGATCTGAAGAAAATCGCCTTTTTTGATCGGGATCTCACGGATAAATTCACTCCACTTTCCCTCATGGATCATCCGGCTTAATTCCTCTTTTGTCCTTGAATTGTGTCCGATAACGATCGTCGCATTTTTCTTGCAGTCGAGAATGTACCAGCACTCTGTTTTTCCAAGTGAACCATTTTCATGGACTTTTGCATAATCATCGTCTGGATGTACCTGAATGCTCAGGTCATCTTTCGCATCGATAATTTTGATCAGGAGCGGGAAACGGTCACTGTCCACCTTTCCGAAAACTTCCGGATGTTTTTTCCACAATTCGGACAGCTTCATTCCACGGAATCCACAGTCTCTTAAAGTTACGTCTCCATTTGGATGTGCAGAAATTCCCCAGCACTCCCATAAATCATCACCTTCGACCGGATAATGAAAATCCTCTCTCAATCGCGTACCGCCCCAGATGTTGTGTGTACATACCGGATCTAAAAATAAAATTTCTTTCGTGGTCTGATTTGTTGATAAATTGCCTCCATTTGTCCCAATCACATTCTGATACCAAAACGCAGAATCTTTTACAATTCTCCGCTGTGTCATAAAATCCACATAAATCATGCCAAAACGTTCCCTGTATCCCTCGGACCATTCAAAATTATCCAGAAATGTCCACAGGAAATACCCCCGGATATCGGCTCCCTCATCATATGCCCTCTGCATGGCTCCGATGTAGGAATCCAAAAACGTGATGCGATCATTGTCATGTACTCTGCCGTCAAAGCTCACATTATCATGACAGGACATACCATTTTCTGTGATATACAAAGGAAGCGGATACCGCTCCGTCAAAAATTTGATTCCATAATAAAATGCTTTTGGTGTTACCGGCCAGTTGCACGCCGTCTTTGGAAATCCCGGTTCCCGGTCCACAAACTCCGGTTCGCCGTCTGCGCCCTGACGCACATAATAGCCATTATATATGTTCTGTCCCATAAAATCCAGTGGCTGATGAATCAGCTGCATATCTTCCTCTGTGATCTCCGGCAGATACTCTTTGAATTTTTCCAGTCCCTCTTTCGGATAATGACCTAAAAAGACCGGATCTGAAAACCATGAGATATTCCAGGTCCAGTTATCCATCGGATTGTAAAATCCAAAATAAACTTTTCTGGCAGCCTCGATATCTTCTGCACTGTCCGTGTATGGATAAGCCACTCCCCCGGTCGGTGCAAAGCCGATCCGTATTTTTTGTTTTGCGTATTTTCTTAAATTGATCACTGCCTGTCCGTGCGCTTTCAACAGATTATGTGCAATCTGAAAAGTCTCTGGAACCGATAATTTCAATCCCGGTGCATGAACACCGCTTAAATGTCCAAGTCCAACCACACATTGCGGCTCGTTGATCGTGATAAAATACTCACAGAGATCCGAAAAATTCTCTGCCACCACTTTTGCATATTCCCCGAACCAGTCTGCCACTTCCTCATTCAGCCAGCCGCCTTTTTCCTGCAATGCCTGTGGAAACTCCCAGTGAAACAGGGTAATATATGGTGTAATGCCATTTTCTTTCATTGTAAGGATCATGTCACGGTACATCAAAATTGCTTTTTCATTGACGCGCCCGGTACCTTCCGGCAGAATCCGCGCCCAGTTTAAGGAAAAACGGTATGCTTTTATCCCCAGATTTTTCATTAATGCATAGTCATCTTTATAATGATGCATATGATCACAGCTTGTGTACGCATTCTGATTTTGAAAAATGCGTCCCTGCTCCGTAAAAGTGTCCCAGACCGTCTTTCCTCTTCCGTCATCCGGGTCAGTTCCCTCTACCTGATATGCGCTGCTTGCCACGCCCCAGACAAATTTGTCATCAAACATGTGATTCTCCTTCTCTGTCTCTGATTCTTGTTTTTTATTTTGGTATAAATATTAAATCTAAATTATATATTTACTTTTTTCTCAGAGGCAATCACAACTTCTGCAAATATTCATTTATCTATTCTTCCACAAGATCCTTTTTTAATGCTTCCAGTTTTTCCTCTGCATCCTGCAAAGAGGTGCCTTTGACTCCATAGTAGAATTTGATCTTAGGCTCTGTTCCGGACGGGCGCACACAGCACCATGCATTGTCAGAAAGTTCATAATATAAAACATTGGAAGCCGGAAGTCCTGTTTTTGTCACTTCCCCGGTCTTTAAATCTTTTCTTGTATCCTCTTTGTAATCGCGGACTGCAAGCACTTCAAATCCACCGAGTGTTTTCTTTGGATTGTTCCGCATATCACTCATCATCTGCTGGATCTGGGCGGCTCCGTCGATTCCTTTTAAGGTCATCGTGGAAAGTCCCTCTCTGTAGTAACCGTATTTCTCATACAGGTCGATCATGGCATCCCACAATGTTTTTCCATGTTTTTTGCACCAGGAAGCCACCTCGCACAACATCATGACTGCTACGCAGGCATCTTTATCTCTTGCATATGTTCCGGCTAAGCATCCATAACTCTCCTCCAGACCGAATACATAGTTGTGGGAGTGGTTCTGTTCAAACCATTTGATCTGCTCTCCGATATACTTAAATCCGGTCAGTACCTCGATCAGTGCCACGCCATAGGAAGCTGCCATCGCTTTTGCCATGTCCGTTGTAACGATAGTCTCTACAAGTGCAGGATTCTCCGGCATCGTTCCGGTTGCCGTTTTCTCTCTTAAAATATATTCTGCTATGAGCATTCCGGACATATTTCCGGTGAAAGTCACATACTCTCCGGTCTTTGTGTCTTTGCAGTATACGCCAAGACGGTCTGCGTCCGGATCTGTCGCAAGCACGATGTCTGCATCCACTTCTTTTGCAAGTTTTAAGGCAAGTTCAAATGCCTTTGGAGATTCCGGGTTTGGATATGCTACGGTCGGGAAATTTCCGTCCGGAAGTTCCTGCTCTTTTACAACATAGACATTTTCAAATCCAAGTTCTTTTAACACACGGCGCACCGGGAGATTTCCGGTTCCATGTAGCGGTGTGTATACAATCTTGATATCCTTTGCCATCTCTTTGATGATTTCCGGATGGATGGACTGTTTTTTCAGTTCTTCCATGTAACGGTCGTCGATTTCTTTTCCGATCGTCACAAAAAGTCCGGCTTTCACGGCATCCTCTTTTTCCATAGTCTTAACCTGTGTAAAAGAAGTTACTTTTGCAACTTCTGCAAGGATATTTTTATCATGAGGCGGTGTGATCTGCGCACCATCCTCCCAGTAAACTTTGTATCCATTGTATTCTCTTGGGTTATGGCTTGCTGTGATCACAATTCCTGAAACACAGCCAAGTTCACGGACTGCAAATGAAAGCTCCGGTGTCGGGCGAAGGCTGTCAAACACATAAGCCCTGATTCCGTTTGCATTCAGGCAGAGTGCTGCCTCCTCGGCAAATTCCGGTGACATGATTCTGGAATCGTGTGCGATGGCAACTCCTTTTTCCTGCCCGTTCTGGGAAATGATATAGTTTGCAAGTCCCTGTGTCGCCTGTCTTACGGTGTAGATGTTCATACGGTTTGTTCCTGCCCCGATCACTCCGCGGAGTCCCCCGGTTCCAAACTCAAGCTGACGGTAGAAACGGTCCTCGATCTCTGCCTCATTGTCCCTGATTGCTTCTAATTCTGCTCTTGTTTCCTCTGAAAAATATGGGTTTGAACACCATTCTCTGTAGGTTTCCATGTAACTCATCGCAATTCTCCTATCTTCTTCCTGCTATTTTTGAAAGATTTTACCGCTCTCTCAAAAGGTTATTGAAATAATAACCTTATTTTTAGTAAATGTAAACTTGTTTTAGCTTATTTGTCTTAAAATCACTTCACACCATTCATCATCATAACGGCAGAGAGACCATTCAGATTTGAATAGACAAAACACAGCACGATCATTCCAATGATCGATACCGCCATACCGATTCCGGATAAAATCATACCCGCCAGTGCCATTCCGTTTTTCTCCGGCTGCACCTTTCTTGAAAGTCTGCCACCGATCAGCCCAGCGATCCCAATACCAAGACCATATCCCATAAAGCCTGTCAGAATGGATATCATTCCAAGTGCGAGCGACAGAGCAGCATTCCGGTCTGCCTCCTCGAATGTTTCAAACACCACGATATGATTTGCCTCCTGCTCCATCTCCAGAAGTTTTTTCGGGCGAAGCAGCACAATACACGGAATCAGCAAAACAGGAACGGCAATCAAATTAGCGGCAGACATCTGGTTGATCTGTTCCACAGTTGTTCCAGTTCCAAAAATTCCGCTGCCCATCAGACTTGCGAAATCGACCAGTGCATGAAAAGTCATTACAAGCCAGATATTTCCTGACCGGGCATAAACAGCGCCAAAGATCACACCCAGAAAGGCAGCGTTGATCGCCTGGATCATCGCACTTGTCACCGTCACTCCCTGTGAAATATTTGTCAAATGTACCGCCCCGAACAATACACCACTGAGAATGATCGCCCAGAGAATCCCTCTTTTCGTTTTGGAAAAACGTTCCAGAAACAGATTCAGGATCACACCGCGGAAAATAAGTTCCTCCGTCCATCCGATCAGAAACATGGTTGCAGCAAAAAACAGGATTTCCAATGCAGATACGACTTTTGCATCCGGTGTCATCATCTGTACATAAAGCTGTGCCGCCAGTTCCAGACAACAGTATCCTGTCAGGAATCCGCCGATATAAAGGCCATGGATAAATCCCTTTCCTTTTTCTCCCAGCACTCCAAGATAACCAAACAGGCACAAAAGCAGAAATGCAACCACTCCTGCCATAAACTCTGCGATCATACTGCTTCCATAACCCGGAAGCGAAACTGTATCTGCAAGAAAAAACGCTGCCACATCCATACTTCCAAGAAAAATCGCTACAATCAGTACCGCAACGAGTATCGTAACCACCTTCGGCATTCTCATAAGTTTCTTTTTCATGTTCTTCTCCCCTTTAATTGATTTTTCCATCCGCACCGATCGTAACGCCATCTGAAATCTGTGTCATATACTGATACAGCGCAGATGCACTGTTTGTATCCATCAGTTTTGTTGTGCCCCCCGCCGCATAAACCGGAAGTAATCCATAAGATACGGTTCCATCGGACGAAACCTGTACTTTCACTGCAGCCGTCTTATCAATGTTCTGTCCAAACACAAAGTTTCCAAGGCTGTAAAAGACCGGTTTCCCACTGATATAGGAAATTCCCTGTAAACAGTGTGTATGTGCTCCAAGGATCAGATCTGCCCCTGCATTAAAACAATCTGTGGCAATCTTTGTCTGATAGTCCTGCGGATACGCATCGTATTCCACGCCCCAGTGGATATAGACCGACAGAAAATCACATCCGCTTCGGGCTTCTTTGATCAACTGTACCAATTTTGTATCATCATAAGCGGTCAGCATTCCCGGTGTCCGTTCTTCCACTTTCCAGTTTGATTCCGGCACCACGCGGGATGCCGCAAGAAATCCGAATTTTTTTCCATTTTTCTCGATAATCTGCAATTCATATGCGCGTTCTTTAGTCTCTCCGGCTCCTGCATACAAAATACTGGCTCCGTCCAGTGTCGTAAACGTATCAGACAACGCATCTCTTCCATAATCTAAGGTGTGATTGTTGGCGAGTGATACAATATCCACGCCCATCTCATTTAAAGCTTTCACATATTTCGGATCACAGCAAAACGTAAACTGTTTGTCCTCCATCGGCTCTCCACGGTTACTGAATGGGAACTCATTATTCACCATGAAAATATCTGCATCCTGCAGCTCCTGCAGCAGCTGCGGCTCGATCACTTTTTCAATTCCGCCCGCATCATAGTTGCTTTTAAAGGCGTTTGCAAACAGTACATCCCCTGCAAAAATCAGTGTCGTGCTGCCGTCTCCTTCGGTATTCCCTGCTTCTGCCTGCTTGTCCGTTTCTCCACCTGCTATGTCCGCTTCTTCCTGTTCTGTGTCGTTTTGGATCCTGTTCTGCCCGTCTGCTGCTTCCGTCTCTTCTGATTCTTCCGCTTCCGGTATCTGAACCGGTTCCTCCGTGCTGCTGATATCCGTCTCGGACAGCACATCTTTCGCCGGCTCACCGCTCTGTCTTCCATGTGAAAAAATAATCAGTGTCACCATTGCAAGCATTGTCACAAGTGACAGTGCATATAAAACAATCCGTGTTCTTTTTCCCATTCCCCTGCTCCTGTTCTTCTTATTAAAATATACGAATTCTTGTATGTTTTTTCTTTCGTGTTCATCATATCATATTGTGATTAAAAAGACAAAGATTAGGAATTTTTTACCTGAAATGGAGGGGATACTAATGATAACAACAAGTGAACTTTTACAGTTAATGAGTTTGTTAATTAGTGTTGCCGGATTATTTTACCTCATCGGGAAAGATAATCACGGCAGAAAAAATAACCGCCCCGGCCAAGGTTGCGGTTATTTTTACATAACACATATAATCTAGGCTAACCGTCTATCGGCAGCACCTTTTTATTTTTATATTATACCATAAAGACAAAAAATGTAAACCATCTATTTTTTATCTCTTTTACTGCTGTGTCAAAACAGAAATATCTCCCACTCCTGCAGTCAGTTCCACTTCTGCTCCGCCGTTGCTGCCGGTCTCATACTCCGCATCAAAAGCCCCTTTCGATTGCCCGTTCAACCTGATTTCTCCAAGTCCGGCAGACAGATCAAATGCATAGCTTTTCTCTGTTCCGGTAAGAGAGACATTGACATCGCCGGTTCCTGCCTCCACTTCTAGTTTATTTGAAACGCTTCCGCTGAACACGGCATCTCCAACTCCTGCTTCGATAGACACTTTCGGGAACTGTCCATTCAGAATCGACACATCTCCTGTACCAACTTCAAACACGGCTTTCTCGCTGGCTGAAATCTGATTCACAGAGAGTTCTCCCACTCCAACAGACACATTTACTTTTCTTGCCGTAAACGCTTCGCTTTCCATGGAAATATCCCCGGCTCCCACTACAATGTCCAGTGTCAGATTTTCGCACTGTCTTGGCAGAACTACCGTAAAGGTCGGTCCTTTCTCAAAATGGTGGTGTCCGCTGTGATAGGATACCTTCAGATTGGAATCCTTCTGTTTTGTAGAAAGATAATCCTGATACCCATTTTCCATTTTAATACTGATCTCATCCGCAGAATCCGACACTTCAAAAATAAGTTCATTTACCACATCCAGTTCCAGTTTCAGGGAAGCAGCTTCTGATGCCGGATAAGGTATAATGCAGCTTTCCGTTCCTGCCGGTTCACTCTTCAAATCCGTAAGATTCAGGATCCAGGAACCAAAACTCTCCACCGCCCTATTATCATCCATGAGCTCGTCATCCTCATCATCCCAGTCGTCATTATCCCAGTCGTCGTCGTCCCAATCATCATCGTCATCATAATCATCATCCCAATCATCATAATCATCATCCCAAAAATGATCCAAGATGCCATGTCCCTGATCATAAGCATAATAAACTCCATTGCCAATATGCCAGTTGCCAAAATCAAGTTCACCGGCAAGTGCTTTCCGGTGGATGGTTGACCATCCGGCTCCCATCACTGCGGCGATACCGCTGAAAACAATTCCGAGTGCGGCTAAGCTTCCTGCAATGATCAATATAATCTTTGTAAATTTTTTCATTTCATCTCACACTCCTCTCTTTGTCTTGCCAAATGCCTTTTTGCAAAGCCCTGCAATGCCTTTCACTGCCCATGGGACAAACCAGCCAAAGCACCATACCACAAGCCACACTGCAAGTACTCCAAGCGCAAGAACCAAAAGTCCACCGCCTAACAGTCCAAGACCTACTGCCACGCCTTTTGTGAAAAGATATCCGACACCAATGCCTGCCAATACAAATCCGGTGATCACTAACGCCGCCATCACTGCAACAATGCTGACTGCCACTGCAAACACACACGCTAAAATTGCTACAAGAATCGCCGCCAGAACCGCTGCAACCGTGATCCAGACCGGGCTTGTCAAAACTGCGAGGATCACCCATAAAACTGTTTTTTCTGTTTTATTCTTCTGATTTTCCTTTTTCAGATTCTCTATATCGATCTGGCCGGACGTATTCTGACTGCCATAAGTTCCGCCGGTATAAGCAGTATTCTTCTGCTCATAATTACCTGACCCGTAAGTACTGCTTCCATATAAACTGTTCATATATGGATCATCCATTCGTGTTTTGGCATTTTGACCATCCCCAGATGTCCCTTCTGTATGAGTCTCATTTTTTTCGCTGCGCACATCTTCCTCGGGTGTTTCCGCATCAGCCGTTTCACTCACCCCAAGATCTTTCTTGATCACTTCCGCCACCTTCTCCGGCGACTCCAGTTCCTCTAAAATTGATGCCTCATTTCCAATTCCGGCATCCTCAAAATAACTTCTGTAAAAGGCAAGTGCATCCGCTCTCTCTTCCTCTGAAATATCCGAAAGCAGCTGCTCCAGACGTTTTAAAAATTCTTCTTTATTCATTCTTCTGACTCCTCTCCTGAAAATAGTTCTGATATTTTCGAAGAATACGATTCCCACTCGCTGCGGTATTCTGCCAGCTTTTCTTCGCCGGTCTCCGTAATCTGGTAATATCTCCGGTTTCTTCCTCCGCACTCCCTGTCATACACGATCAGGTATCCATCCTTTTGCAGTCTTCGCAAAACCGGATACAGTGTGGATTCTGAAACCTCAATCGCTTTCCGCACATCCTGCGTGATCTTATATCCGTAGGTTCCTTCTTCCTCCTTTGACACGACAGCAAGAACAATCGCATCCAAAAGGGCTGCGCCTGTATTAAATACCATGTACTCACTCCTTGTTATTTTATTTGTAATATTATTTCTTATTTAATACTATACATCATATAGTATTGTTTTGTCAATATTATTATATATTTAAAACTGGCATGGTCAATTTGTTTTAAACTGGATTTTTAATTCATGACAGTTTTTGTATATAGTAATCCCAACAACAATCCTGGGAATTGACACAAATACAAACCATAAAAAGGAGAATTTTATTTATGAAAACATCAACTACCTCTACAGCACAGACTGCTGATTCAAAATCTTTATCAAATATCCGTTTTATCACGATCACGGCTCTTTTTATTGCCCTGACCTACGTATTCACTGCATTTATTAATATAAGACTTCCAATCACTGCAAACGGCGGATTGATCCATCTCGGAAACGTACCTCTTTTTATCTGCGCCATTATTTTTGGTAAGAAAAGTGGTGCGATCGCCGGCGGAGTCGGCATGGGACTCTTCGATCTGCTCTCCGGTTGGACTGCATGGGCTCCATTCACACTGATCATTGTCGGTCTGATGGGATATGCCGTAGGTGCCATCACAGAAAAACATCACGGCTTTGGCTGGAACACACTTGCGATCGCAGTTGCATGCGTGATCAAAGTCGCTGGTTACTACATTGCAGAGGGTATCATTTACGGAAACTGGATTGCACCGGTTACTTCCATTCCTGGAAACCTTGTCCAGATCGGTGTTGCTGCTGTCATCGTTCTTTTGATCGTCGGACAGCTTCAGAAAATCGTAAATAAAATGTTATAAGCTGTGTAACATCAATCTCATTTACAAAACAATCTATGATAAAGAAGGAAGTAATTATGTATAAAGTCATGGCTCCTGGGCCAACCCAGGTAAAAGAAAATGTGCGTATGGCAAGAAGCCTCGTATGTACCAATCCTGATCTGGATGAAGATTTCGTAGAATTTTATAAAGATACCTGCGAACTGATCAGCTCCCTGCTCGGCACGAAAAACGAAACTCTCATTTTGGATGGAGAGGGAATTTTAGGTCTGGAAGCTGCCTGCGCCTCCCTCACTGAGCCGGGAGATAAGGTGCTCATCATTGAGAACGGCGTGTACGGCGAAGGCTTTGCGGACTTTGTATCCATGTACGGTGGTGTGCCGGAATTTTATCATGCCGACCGCCTGAATGCCATCGACCCGGATGCTCTTTCTTCTTATTTAAAGGAGCATCATGATTATAAATATGCGACCGTTGTTCACTGTGACACCCCAAGCGGCATGCTCAATCCGGTAGAGAAAATCTGTCCGCTTTTAAAAGAATACGGCATTCTGACCGTTGTAGATTCCGTTTCCGGAATGTTTGGAAATCACATGGATGTCGATAAGTTCCAGATCGATCTTCTGTGCGGCGGTTCCCAGAAAGCTGTTTCCGCACCTCCGGGACTTACTTTTGTCACAATAAGCGATGCTGTAAAAAATGCCATGCACGCACGCAAGACGCCGATCCGTTCCTTCTATGCAAGCCTTCTGGCTTTTGAGGAATATTATGAGAAAAAATGGTTTCCTTATACCATGCCGATCAGCGATATTTACGGCTTACGCGCTGCTTTTGACAATATCGCTTCCGATCCAGAGTTAGAAGAACGCACACACCGTATCGCCGAAGCAGCCAGACGCGCTTTGACAGAAGCCGGTTTAAAGCTTCACTTGGAAAGCGGTTTCTCCGATACCGTCACTGTGTTTGACATTCCGGCAGAGACCACTTGCGATGCAATTCTTTCCCGCATGAAAAAAGAGCACAATATCATGCTTGCCGGATCTTTTGATGATCTTTCCGGCAAAGTGATCCGCATTGGTCACATGGGAAATAACGCAAACTTTGAAGATATGGCCGCAACCATGTACGCTCTTTCCGAAACGCTTACTTTCCTCGGTGTGAACTTAAAAGGAGATCTTACGGGATTATTCTTAAAATATTATCATTAGTTCCGGAAACAGGAACTAAAAATCGCCCTGATATGATATGTACCCCTTTCACTGGATGTCCAGTAAAAGGGGTACATATCAGTTACTCTGTCAATGCATGCTTTATAATTCCGATCCCGATCGGATATGGTCCTGTGTGCACTCCAATGGTTGCACCGATCTGGTAAATACCGATCTCATCAATTCCAAGACGTTCTTTGATCAGATCCTTTAACATCTCTCGAAATTCCAGAGCTTCATTATGATCATATCCATAACCGATGCAGAAACTGTACTCTCCCGGTTTCGCATTGACTTCGTCTAAATATTCCCTTGTCATATCCACGACTTTTTTCATGGATTTGAGACGATTTCTTGTAATGCCGGAATTAAAGATCTCACCTTCTTTTAACGTGATCAGAGGTTTGATTTTTAATGCACTGGCTGCAATCCCGGCTAATTTTCCAATCCTTCCGCCATGTTTTAAATAGTCAATACTTCCGATCGTGAAAAAAATTCTTCCTGTCTCACGGATCGGCAGTAACGCATCTACAATCTGCTGATATTCTAAGCCCATATCGCGCAGTCTGCATGCCTCTAATACATATAACCCCTGCAGCACAGTATTGACCGTAGAGTCAATGACCGTGATCTGTGCATCCGGGTATTCCTCTAATATCATATCTTTTGCAGTTGTCGCAGACTGCAGGGAGCCACTGAATTTTCTGGTGATACAGATACAGATGACCGGTAGCTGCTCCTTCGCATGTTTTTCAAATACCTCATAATAGTCATGCACGGATGGCATGGATGTCTTAGGAAAAACGGTCGGGTGATCCACCATTTCCTGATAGAATTCCCTGACACCGACTTCTACCATTTCCTTTTGATACGTTTCACTGTCAAAGGACACATAAAATGGAACAACCTCAATATCTTTTTCCTTCGTGAGTTCCTGTGAAAGATCCAGGGAACCATCACTGATGATCTGTACTTTTTTCTGCATCATAAATACCTCGTTTATTTACTACTGTCATCTGCAAAATAGCTTTATGACTTCTTATTCTTAAATATACGTTTTCCAACGTAGTTTTTAATACTACATTTCAAAACATTTTTATTATATCACAGGGTATTTAAGTTGTACATTACTTTTGCTATAATTTTCGAAAAATTTTATTATCTACAGCTTGTACTGATGGATTCAATTGCTACTGCTCCGCCGCGCACTACCTCAATAATCTTAAATTTCGATTTCAACAGTGCGATCAGCTCGTTATTTCTGCGGGCAGTCAGTTTACATTCCAACAGGACACTGTCATTTCCGATATCGACCACCTGCACATTAAACACCTGTGCAATCTGGAATACTTCTTCTTTTTCCGCGGCATTCACGCGGAGAACTTTTGCGAACAGAATCTCTTTCATATGAATCGGCACATCTGTCAGATCAATGACTTTGATTACTTCCACCATACGGTTTAGCTGCTTTTTAATCTGTTCAAACGTGATGTCATCACTGGTAACGCAGATGGTCATACGGGAAACCGTCTCGTCCTCTGTCGTGCCAACGGTCAGACTCTGCAAATTGTATGATTTCCCGGAAAAAAGACCGGAAACCTTTGCCAGAACACCAACCTGATTTTCTACATATAGTGCAATCCATCTGTCTTTCATGATATTTTCCTCTCTCACCATATCTGTATCCGCCTATTTCAAAATCATCTCGCTCATCGGATTTCCGCCCTTTACCATCGGAAGCACGATCTCATCCGAAGAGATCAGAAATTCAATGACTGTCGGTGCATCTTTGTAAGTTCTCGCTTTATCCAAAGCTGCCTGAATGTCTTCTTCCCGCTCTACACGGATGCCATGCGCACCATAGCTTTCTGCAAGTGCAACAAAATCCGGTGTATATGGAGGGCATGCTTCATTTGGTCCCTTGCAGTTTGCCGGACAGCTTCTTCTCTTTCTTAAGCATACTGCGGAATAGCGTTTGCCATAAAAAAGCTGCTGCATCTGGCGGACCATGCCAAGATACTGGTTATTGAGCAGGCAGATGATAACCGGTGTCCCCTGCACGATCGCTGTTGCCATCTCCTGAATGTTCATCTGGAAACCGCCATCACCGGTGACACAGACTACCTCCGTATCCCTGTTTCCAATCTTTGCACCGATCGCCGCAGGAAAACCGAATCCCATTGTTCCAAGCCCGCCGGAAGTGATCATCTGGCGTTTTTCGTCAATATCCAGATACTGCGTTGCCCACATCTGGTTCTGTCCTACATCCGTGACAAAAACCGCCTCGTCAAACGTATGGTTGATGTGTTCCATGATCATCTGTGGTGTCATGCCGCGGTCTCTGCGCATCTCAAGTGGATTCTTTTCATCCCATGCCTTAATTCTCTCCTGCCATGCAGCCGTATCCTTTGGTTCTGCCCATTCCAGCAATTTTTCCAGGGCAAGTTTTGCATCCGATACGATTGGAACGTCTACCACAACATTTCTGGAAATGGAAGCAGTGTCCACGTCAATATGTACAATTTTTGCTTTTGGTGCAAATTCATTCAGATCTCCGGTAATACGGTCGTTAAATCTTGTTCCGATGGAAAATAAAACATCACACTCGCTGACTGCTTTATTGCTTGCATATTTTCCATGCATTCCCGTATTTCCGATATAAAGCGGATGCGTTGTGACAATCGCACCCTTTCCCATAATGGTCGTCACAACCGGAACATTCATTTTCTCTGCAAATTCTTTCAACAGCTCATTTGCTTTTGCAATATTGACACCGCCGCCAGCGAGGATCAATGGTTTCTTTGCTGACTTTAACAGTTTGTATGCTTTTTTCAACTGCCCGATATGCACGCTCTCATTCGGTTTATATCCACGGATCTGCACGCTGTCCGGATATTCCGCCGGTCCGCTCGCCGTCTGGATATCCTTTGGAAGATCAATTAAGACCGGTCCAGGTTTTCCTGTGCTTGCAATGTGAAAGGCCATCTTAATGATCTTTCCTAAATCCTTGCGGTCTCTGACCGTCACACCATACTTTGTGATACTTCTTGTCATTCCGACAATGTCAACTTCCTGAAAAGCATCGTTTCCGATCAGGCTTAACGGCACCTGTCCGGTAAAACAGACAAGCGGAATATTGTCATAATGTGCATCTGCAAGTCCTGTCATGATGTTCGTTGCACCGGGACCGCTGGTCACCAGGCAGACACCCACTTTTCCTGTCGATTTTGCATATCCCTCTGCCTCATGTAAAAGTCCCTGCTCATGTCTTGGTAAGACAATTTCAATCTCATCCTGTTTATATAATTCATCAAAAAGATCCGTCACCGTTCCACCCGGATAACCGAAAATCGTATCGACACCCTCTTCCTGTAATGCCTTGACAAATAATTTTCTACCTGTAATATCCATCTTTCTGTCTTACCCTTTCCATTTATACTTCAAAATAATCTGTGCTTTCATAAAATGATACTTTCTGCTGACTGTGTATCTTTTTTCCTCTGACTAACCGATATAACCTAATGTTTTGAGCAAAAAAATCCATCCGGTCAACGTAAACGCCGCCATCAATGTCGTTGTTACAATAACGCTCGCCGTCAGCACTTCATCATTGTTCATGCTCTTTGCCATAATATAACAGCTCGGCGTGGTCGGGGATGCCAGCATGATCAGAATTGCGATCATCTTTTCCCCTGAAAATCCCATCCAGGCAGCAACCGGCAGAAAAACAAGTGGCTGAAGCACCAGTTTGATCATGGACGCCGCCATGGTCGGTGCGATCTTCGCCAGCGCTTTTCTTCCCTCAAATCCTGCTCCGATGGTGATCAGTGCCAAAGGGGTTGCCATCTGCGCCACGTTGCTGACCGTCTTATTTACCAGCGTCGGGAACTGGATCTCAAGCAGTCCCACGATCAGTCCTGCCAGGATACTTAAAATGATCGGATTCTTACATATATTGATCCCCGCCTGCCGGATCTTTGCTTTCTTGTCGATTCCTGTGCTGTCATTTGCCTCAAATGTCAGCACGATCACAGAAAAAATATTATAGAGCGGCACTGCACTGACGATCATCAGCGGTCCCATTGCAGAGGAACCGTAGATATTCTGGATAAAAGCCAGCCCCATAACCGCCGCACTTCCGCGGAAAGACGACTGTACAAATGCCCCGCGGATCGTTTTGTCCCGCACCAGAAGTTTTGCTGTACCCCATACCACCCAGAAACAGATGGTACTCACGATCGCACAGAAAAGCACATATTTAATATCAAATACTGCTTTAATATCAACGCCTGCAATGTCCTTAAACAGCATAAACGGAAGCGTGACCTTGAAATTGAACTTATTTGCCACTGTGACAAAGTTATCATTCAGCATTCCGATCTGCTTTAAAATGTATCCGATCACCATGACCAGAAAAATAGGCATTGTCACGTTGATACTATAGATAAAATTTTCCATTTTTTTCTTTTTCCTATCAGGAAACTCCTCGTTCAAGTAAAGGTAAAACCCAGCAGTCTCTCTGTCTGGGTTTTAGCAATTATAAATCAATTTTCATCTTTTTGGTATGATATATTTTAACAACTTTATTGACATTATTTAATTTTCTCGTATTTGTAAAAATAATATTCCAGATCAAAATACGTCTGTTCCTCACTGTCCTGCGTGATTTTCCACTCCGGCATCTCATCGAGATTCGGGAAATAGGCATCTGCCTCAAATGCATAGTCGATCTTTGTGATATGCGCCACATCACAGTCATCGAGAAGCTGTTTATAAATGGTCTCTCCACCGATCACATAAATATCCTCACTTGGATATTTCTTTAACTCTTCCCGCAATTCTTCCATCGAATGAACGATAATGGCATCTCCCGCCTTAAAATTTTTATCATGCGTCAGCACGATGTTCACTCTTTTTTTGAGAGGCTGTCCGTTTGGAAAACTCTCCAACGTTTTTCTTCCCATGACGACCACTTTCCCGGTTGTCGTCTCACGGAAAAACTTCATGTCTGCCGGAATACTCACCAGCAGTTTATTCTTACATCCGATTGCCCAGTTTTTATCTACAGCTGCGATTAAATTCATATTTCCTCCAACTTTTCACTCTGTATCACTTGTCAGTGTCGTATTATTTTATCCTGTATTTTATCCTCTCATAAAATATTCCAGTCAGGCTTATACTGCGATCGGAATATTTTTGATCTGCGGCCCCGTCACATAATCCTCAATGGTAATATCTTTAGTCGTAAACTGATAAAAATCTTTGATTTCCGGGTTTAATGTGAATTTTGGCGCCGGATGCTGCTCTCTCCCGATCAGTTCCTTAATGATCGGGATATGACGGTCATAAATGTGAGCATCCGCAATCACATGTACCAGCTCGCCGACCTGCATATCACACACCTGCGCAAGCATATGCATTAATACCGCATACTGACACACATTCCAGTTATTTGCCGCTAACACATCCTGGGAACGCTGATTCAGAATAGCATTCAAAGTCAGCTTTTCGTCTCCCTCCTTGTGTGTCACGTTAAATGTCATACTGTAGGCACACGGATATAAATTCATTTCATGAAGATCCTGGTGCACATAAATATTTGTCATAATGCGGCGGCTGAACGGATTATGTTTCAGATCATAAATCACGCGGTCAACCTGATCCATCATGCCTTCTTTATACTGATGTTTTACCCCTAACTGGTATCCGTATGCTTTTCCGATGGAACCATCTTCGTCTGCCCATTCATCCCATACGGTACTGTTTAAATCATGGATGTTATTTGATTTTCTCTGCCAGATCCAGAGCATCTCTTCCGTACATGTTTTGATGGCAGTTTTTCTTAATGTGATTGCCGGAAACTCTTTTGAGAGATCATAACGGTTGACCACACCGAATTTTTTGATCGTGTAGGCACTCGTTCCATCTTCCCAGTGTGGGCGGACTTTCTCGCCCTCCGTACTTGTCCCGTTCTCTAAAATATCCTTACACATATCTACAAAAATCTTGTCTGCAAGACTCATCTTCTATCCTCATCTTTCTATCATTTTGCACATTTGAAAATCTCATTCTTTCGTACCTTTGCAGTAAAATGCCCATGTACGATCCGAACAGTACTATTCTATCCAATTTTCGTATAAAGTGCAAGAAATAACATCCCGACTGTTATTCGAATATTTTATGACTGCGATATATTTTTGTCATAAAGTTCATTTCTGTTTCTACCAAATTTCATTGATTTTTCCAGTAAAATGCAGTATAGTGAAGAAAGTTTAAGAAGTTAGGAGATTGATTATGAGTCAGGCAAAAGTAGACCGTTATAAAGAAGAAAAAAAGAATCGTAAGAAAATTATGGCAAAGGAAAAGAGAATGCGTATCGCCGGTTATGTCGCTGGCTGTCTTGTCGCTGCCGGTATCATCGGCTGGGCCGGTTACTCCGGATACAGTGCTTATGAGGCAAACAAGCCTATGGAAACCATTTATGCAAACCTTGATTCCGTTACAGACTATATGAGTTCTTTAAATGCGGAATAAAAATTACTGGAACGAGATACGAGTGAACAGTAACGATTAAAATAAATCAATAAAACAGATTAAAAATGGACCATTGACTTTACCAGATCAAAGTGCTATTTTGTTATTCAAACAGAGAACAAAATGCAACGAACAGAACAAGGTTATCTGAGCAACCTGTATCACAGAGAGCTGCCGGTTGGTGTAAGGCAGTATACAGCTTCAGGAACTATCCTCTGCGAGCAGTGCACTGAATTTTCATAGTAGGTGTCACCGGTATTCTACCGTTATTTAGAAGCTTATTGTTGTAGGCATCTGCCCACAAAGATAAGACAGAGAGGTCGTATTTTACGGCAAACAAAGTGGTAACGCGGAAGCTTAAGCCTTCGTCTTTGAGATATGAATATATCCGGAGATGAAGGCTTTTTTTCATGCCAGCAGACTGTGCGCAGGACGTGAATCCCATTGTTTCCACTTTGCACAATGTATTTTGTTCCCAGAAAAAATACATTTTCAGAAAGGAGCCGCCTTAAGGCGGAAAAAAGTTATGAATGGTTTAGTTATTGTTTTAATCGGTATCGTTGCACTTGGTGCAGGCTACCTCTTCTACGGACGCTGGCTTGCAAAGAAATGGGGAATCGACCCAAATGCCAAAACCCCCGCTTACACACATGAGGATGGCGAAGATTATGTTCCCTCCTCCAAATTTACCGTATTCTCACATCAGTTTTCTTCCATCGCAGGTGCAGGTCCTGTCACAGGTCCGATCCTTGCATCTGTTTTTGGATGGGTTCCGGTATTGCTCTGGCTCATCATCGGCGGACTTTTCTTCGGTGCTGTACAGGACTTCGGTGCTTTATATGCATCCGTAAAAAATGAAGGTAAATCCATGGGTATGATCATTGAGAAGTACATCGGTAAAACAGGCCGGAAACTTTTCATGTTATTCTGCTGGTTATTTACTTTATTAGTAATCGCAGCATTTACAGATATGGTTGCCGGAACATTTGTCGGAACCGGAGTTGAAGGTATGACAGATGCAACCTCTTACGCCAATTCTGCCGCCGCTTCGATTTCCATGTTATTTATCGTTGTCGCTGTTATCTTCGGTGTGATCCAGAAACACCTTGGAAGCAGGATGAACGAAGTGATAAAAGCAATCGTTGCAATTGTACTTTTAGTCGTTATGTTCATCATCGGTATGAAATTCCCAATCTGCACGACCAAAACTGCATGGATCTACATCGTAATGGCTTACCTGTTCTTAGCATCTGTTATGCCAATGTGGCTTTTAATGCAGCCTAGAGATTACATGACAACATTCATGTTACTCGGTATGATCATCGGTGCCGTTGTCGGTGTCATTGTTGCACATCCTTCCATGCAGTTAAATGCATTCAGCGGATTCAATGTAGGTGGAAGCAGTTTATTCCCTACTTTATTCGTAACGATCGCCTGCGGTGCTGTTTCCGGTTTCCACAGTCTGGTATCTTCCGGAACATCCTCTAAGACGATCAGCAGCGAAAAAGATATGCCTATGGTCGGTTATGGTGCCATGGTCGTAGAATCCTTACTCGGTATCGTCTCCTTAGTTGTTGTCGGCGCAGTCGCCGTAAACGGAACAAAACCGGATGGAACTCCATTCTCCATCTTCTCCTCCGGTGTCGCAGGATTCCTTGAAAAACTCGGTGTCCCTGTTACCGTTGCAACTGTATTTATGACCATGTGTGTATCTGCACTTGCACTGACATCCCTTGACTCTGTTGCAAGAATCGGACGTATGTCTTTCCAGGAATTGTTCTACGGAGATTCCACCGATCCTGCAGATATGACACCGGTACAGCGTGTACTGACAAATAAATATTTTGCAACTGTGATCACACTGTTTTTCGGATATTTGCTGACACTCGGCGGATACAGCAACGTTTGGCCGCTGTTTGGCTCTGCAAACCAGCTGCTTGCAGCACTTGTATTGATCGCCTTAGCGGTTTTCTTAAAAACAACCGGTCGTACCGGATGGACACTTTACATTCCAATGTTTGTTATGCTGGCAGTTACGTTCACTGCTCTGATTCAGAAAACAATTGCCCTTGTCAGCAACTTCATGAGCGGTAATGCAACACTTCTTGTAGACGGACTTCAATTTGTTGTTGCCGTACTTCTTATGGTACTTGGTGTTATGGTTGCATTCAGTTGTCTGAAAAAGCTCTTCGGCAGGAAAGCTGCGGCTTAACCGGAGTTTAATTGACGTAGTGTCGCAGATTCTGTGGTGCTTTCTTAGGGTGTGAAGGGCAGATATAAGCGTCCTCTCACAAGTCGTGATTTTATAGGTTTATGAAAAGAAAAACGGTACAGACGAAATATGATATTCCTGTTCGCCGGGCATTTCGTCTGCACCGTTTTTCTTTTATTTACGCTGTGAATGACTTGTGGGAGGACGCTTATACATGCCCAATCAACGCTATGAATTGCACTACAGAATCTGCCAATTTACGTTATGGAACTCACGGTTATGAGATGGATGCCTATGAGGGAATGGCAAAAATTATAGATGATGTAAAAGTTGCGGTCTGTCCAGAGTGTGGTAATATAGAAATGTATTTAGAGAATTTAACTAATTTGAAAGATTAAGCGATAACTTCCAGATGATAAAGCAGAAGTATAGGGTTTGATTCATATGATTTCAGTAAAAAAACAGAGAATTGCTGCTATTATGGTTTTAAGTTCCATCATGCTGATTTTACTTTTGTCGCTAAATTTCCGACTCTGGAGTGGATATTATGCAGAAGGGGATTTGGAAAGTATAGTCATACAGCAGATGGAATGCTTGGAAAAGTCAAATAGTGAAAACGATATAAGCGAAAGTATATGTTTGCATTTCTATGAGTGTATATGTTTCGGTGGAATAGAAATAATGGTGCTCTGGGTATATGATGGCTTTAAAGACCTCGGACAAGGTGAGTTTTCTTTTAGACCGGGAGTTACCCTTTGCAGTCTATCGGTTCGGATGGATGATTAAATACTTCTGATAATCAAATTTAAAATTTATTATCAGGAGGAACTTCGATGTATGTATTAAATGCAAATCATATTTCAAAAAGTTATAAAACTGCAGGAGAAACTATGCGGATTTTGCAGAATGTGAATCTGCAAGTTATGAAAGGAGAAATGGTTGCTATTATGGGACCATCCGGCAGTGGAAAGACTACTCTGCTCCATGTGCTGACCGGGGTTGACACACCGGACGATGGAGAAATCGTAATAGGAGGAGAAACGTTTTCACAGCTTACGGAAGAAGAGAAGGCATTTTTTCGCAGAAAGCATATGGGAATGATTTTTCAGGATTTCCAGCTTTTGGAGAGTTTGACGGTAAAAGAAAATATATTGTTACCACTCATTCTTGAACGAAAAGAAGCAGACATCCAGCAAGAGCGTTTTTCAAGAATAGCGGATGTGCTCGGCATTGAAAAATTAGCTGACAAAGGAATTACGGAAATATCGGGAGGTCAGAAACAGAGAGTTGCGATTGGCAGGGCGCTGATCAATGAACCGGATATTATTTTTGGAGATGAGCCAACAGGAAGCCTTGACCGAAAGACTACCGGGGATGTGATGCGATGTATGAAACAGATGAATCAACGGTCTGGCATCAGCTTTCTGCTTGTGACACATGATGCTTATACGGCATCCTTTTGTGACCGGGTACTTTTTCTACAGGATGGGAATCTGGCAAAAGAAGTAAAGAAAGAGAACACTGCCGATAATTTCAGAGAAGATATATGGAAAACGCTGTGCGGTTTGGGAGGTGGAAAAGATGACCTTTTTTGATATTTCCCGAAAGATGCTGAAAGCTGGTTTTTACAAATATCGATTGTACTTTCTATGCAATTTATCTGCAACGGCATTATTCTGTTGTTTTGCAGTTATTTCCACAAACAGGACGTTTATGAATGCGTCGATTGTAAATTCATCAATATCCAATAACATTTATCTTCCATTTTTTCTGTCTGCAGTATTTCTGGTTTTTTTTCTTCCTGTTTCGTGTCAGGCATTTCTGGCATCAAGAAAACAGGAATACGGCGTGATGTTTTCTCTTGGCATGAGCCGGAAGGAAGCGTTTAGAAACTTACTTTTTGAAAATGTGATCATATCCGTGCTGGCATTAGCAATAGCACTTGCGGCAGGAACTGTGCTGTCATTTTTATTTTTTTCCGTTATCATTTATGCAATAGATGTTCACGGAGTGCAATGGCAGTTTTGCCCGGAAGCATATAAGCTTACAGCAGTTCTATATACAGTAGTGGTGGCAGTTGCTTTTATCCTGAATGCCGGGAGACTTATGCTGGATAAAATCGGAACCCTGCTAAAAGCACAATATCGGGCAGAAAAAACAGGAAAGATCGGTACGTTCTTATGCAGACTTGCACCCAACTACATGAGGTTTCATCTGGTGGAATGGTCATTTGTCCGCAGACACAAGAAAGAATGGGGATGTAGGTATGTTTTAGCCTCTCTCATAATAGCGGTATCTGTTATGCTTACGGGGGTATGTGTGACTTTATATCCGGCTTTTCTACAGGATGCAAAAAGTTATTCTCCCTATGACATGGTGTACTCAGAAATCTATGGAATGAATCAGGTTTCAGTACAGGATGTCCTTCATATATTGGAGAAAAATGGTGTTACTGTAGAACAGGTCATTCAGCTTCCCTATATCAGAGATGATGTTTTTAATTACCTTCCTGTGACAGAAATAAACCGGGATTTTGGATGTGATTATCAGATTCAGGAAGGCGAGTTTTTGAATTTGTTTCAGTACAATCTGGAAGATGGGTATGAACATAACATACAGCCAGTATCTACTGTAACGATTTCCGGGGACAGAAAGCTGCAGTCTGTTGGAACAGATGTAAAGATACTGTTTAATCAAAATCCGACCTTTGCAGATAAAACACTGATCATCAACGATTCTGATTTCGAAAAATTAAGTGCAGATATAACAGGTAGTGCTGGTATCGCAAACTTGTTTCAGTTTCAGAATTGGGAAGATTCTTATGCGGGAGTATGTGAAGTAAAAGAATATCTGCAGGAAAGCAATCAGTTGAATGAAGATGAGCAGACATATTATGAATTGTCTTCGAAAGTGGAGAAATACCAGGATGCAAAGAAATCAGGACAATTTTTATTATTTTTGATGGCATTTGTGATAGGGCTTATGATAATGGCTGAGTTTCTGTTAATTCATTCACGTATCCAGGCAGAGAAGGAAGAAAATAGCAGGGTCGTTTGTAGTTTGCGAATGTTGGGAATGATAGACAAGGAAATGGTAAAGTGCCTATGCTATAAGAATTTTCTAAGATTTATACCGCCATCGGTTGTGGGAACAATCCTTTCTTTCCTGCCATCTTATTATCTGAATGAGAGTTATGGAATGGGGACGAATGGAATTCTGGCAGGAATCGTATTTGGAGTGATTTTGACAGTCGGAATATTCGTAGTGATACGCAGGTATTCTGAAAAAGAAGAAAAACTTTATGAAAGCGGTTTTATAATACAAGGAAGAGGATTTTTCGAGAGGATTTTTTGATTATAGATAAGTAGAAAAAATAAGACGCAGTGCCAGGTACTCTTACAATTTTCAGCCATAGAGTGACCGTTGTAAGAGTGATTGGCAGCAAGCTTTTACTGTATCATTTTGGAATAAAAGCTGTTATCATACCGAAATACCACGGGGACACTAATTGAGCCAGTGTACCCAATAAAAGAGCCGGTGTTCCTGTCCCTCTGATGGTTTGTTGTGTATTGGATAAAAAAAGCCGATAACCACAAGGGATCAGACCTTGTGTGTTATCGGCTCTGCGTCTGTGCGTCTGGCTCTTTGATAACAGATATATTCAGTTGTCGTGCGGAGATCAATGTTTCATGCTTGCATTTGGGACAATACAACGGGAAGTTTTCAAGAACTGTATCTTCCCGTATTCGTACTCACGTTTTGGAATCGCATACTGGACACTATATCCATGTTTCGATCATTGTTTTGTACCGTCATTCTTGCAGTTCTTGAAGCCACGCATAGCAGCCCAAATGCCGATAACAATGATATATACACAGATACCCAGCGCGACAATAGTTATTTCTGTGCCATAGTCCGAAATAGTGTTATTTTGTATCGCCGGGATCGCCCGAAAGTGAATGTATGAAGTTAAGGCCAGCAATCCAATATCGACAAAAACCATGATCGAACCAGCCTGCTTGCTTACCTTTTTCTTATCGTATTTCGCACGTTCTTCGGGGCTTTTAGTGTTAAATCCAGAAACCAACATACTCCCTTTACCAGTCAACAAGATAATCGTTGCAATAATAGCGAGTGCCACAATCACCCACATAATCCAAATAAACCACATAGTCAAAACTCCTTTCAGCCTTGATTAAACTTTGTAATTGGTGATTAGATACAATAGTTCTGTGATCGCCATAACTCCCCATTGAAAGAGGATTAGCGCAAAAATGGTTTCGACAAAATACATCGGTGCGAGTATAAGTACAACCAACGAAAGCGGAAACAATACCACCGTAAAAAGGCCATTAAACAGAAAAACTTTCTCCAATAAAACAATTTGATATTCGTCATATCGTTTTCTTCTGAGTGCCGATAAGGTATCAACAATAATGGCAACACCAATCATGCCGATTCCCACAAATTTCATATTTTGGGATATGATAAACGAAGCCCACCCGCTGTCAGAAAGAAGATTTTCGTAGCTCATTACAAATTCAGAAGAAACAATAAATATTGCAGCATAAATAGCTGTGATTAAGGCAACATATACCGCATTTGCCATAGGGTTTTTCAACCATCTCATTTCCGCTCACTCTCCTTAAAATCAAACACTTCCTCAATACTCTTATTAAATAGCTGGGCAA